>Ga0209373_10000458_pt1 | contig 66945 bp, 58 predicted proteins | sample Higcelweek5metaG_FD_187173 | JGI IMG/M metagenome (GOLD analysis project Ga0209373, IMG submission 187173) | Freshwater pond sediment microbial communities from the University of Edinburgh, under environmental carbon perturbations - High... | ecosystem: Environmental > Aquatic > Freshwater >...
TTTTCCGACGGCGGGGGGCTCATGGCCGGGGTGGCCCTGCGCGGCGGCGTGCTCAGCGTGAACAGGAGCCTCACCCAGTCGTACTACGGCCAGGCGGCGGGCGGGGCGGAGGAAATAATGAAAGGCACGAGCGCGCCGAGCCTGGAGGCCTTCAGCTTCTGGAACGCGCTGGTCGTGGAGCGGCAGACGTCACACATCATCCGGCTGAAGGAACGGCAAAACGAACCGCAGGTCCGTCCGTAGCGCTTTCTAGCAGCGCGGAGTGCGCAGACGGTTGCGCACGGTCTTGAAGATCCAGATGGCCAGAAAAAGCCCGAACAGCCCGCCGGCCACCCACCATTTCGCTTCCTGAAGGAAGCGCTCCAGCACATCGCCCAGGTAGTACCCGCCAACGCCGAACGAAATGGCCCAGATTCCCGCGCCTATGCCGTTCAAGGCAAAGAAGCGCAGGGGCGAGATGTTGGTGGTGCCCACGGCAAAGGGCGTGATGTTGCGGAAGCCGTAGAAGAAACGGAAGGAGACGAGCACCAGCACCTGGTGCTTTTCCAGAAGCCGGTGCACCCTTTCGATGCGGCACTCCCACTTCTTGAGGCGGGTTTCCAGAAAACGCTTGTTGTAGCGGCCAACGTAAAACGCCGTCTGATCGCCCGCGAAGCTTCCCGCAAAGGCGGCCAAAATGGCCAGCGGCAGCGACAAATGCCCATTGTAGGCCGCAAAGCCCGCAATAATAAGGATTGTCTCGCCTTCCAGAAAGGTGCCGATGAACAGGGCTAGGTAGCCGTAGGTGGAAAGCAGGTAGGTCAAATCCACTCAACAGCTCCCGAAACACGACGAAGCAGAGCGGTATCGCCAAACGCTGATTCGTCAGACCCGGACCAGCCGCAAAACAAAGGGGGCTGGCCCGGTTTACCGTCTGCCGAGGACTCGAAGCTGGACAGTTCAGAGTCCACTAGGCGCTCTTCTGCTCCTGCTTGGGGGTCTCGGCCTGCGCTGCCTGGGTGGGCTGCGCGGGCTGGGACGCCTGGGCCTGGGGCTGAGCGGCCTGGGTTTCCGCCTGCTGCTGGGGAGCGGCAACCTTGATTTCATCCGGAGCGGAAAGCGCCGACTTGAACTCGCGGATGCTCTTTCCCATGTTGGCGGCGATCTGCGGCAGCTTGCCGGGACCGAACAGCAACAGGGCGATGACCAGAATCAAAAGCAGGTGCATGGGCTGGAACAGTTCACCAAGCATGATGTCCTCCAGAGGGTTTGCCTGCCGTGGTATTTATCCTACCCTTGGGGTTTTGTAAAACCCCTCCGGACACGGATGCTCAAAAATTCTCTCTCCCGTTCGAAGCACAGCCCCCCGCCAACCTCCCCGGCGCAATGCCGAAAGTTGCCGAAGCAGACGGACGGGAGCGTTTCCGTTCGCGCCGAACAGGCGCAGAGCGTCGGCCTCCAGGTTCTTGGCCTCGCGCCAAGGCCTCCGTGAGCGTGGCCTATCATCAACAAGAAAGTGGTGCCCAATCGTCTGATGTCAAGTCCGCATACGCCACGCCAGCCAAGAATCACCACCCGTCCGCAGGTTTCCACCTATCCGCGCGGCCACGCCAGCCGCCCTCGCTGCCCGCCCCAAAGGCTTCCATTGCGCCAAACGCGCAGTTCTGCGCAGCCGCCGCGCGGCAACAAGCAAGTGCAGCCGGAGAGTTCCCGGTTTTTGGCCCATGCGAGGGCACGGCGAACCGTCTTGGCCAAGCCAAAATTTACATTTTTAGTATAAGCTCGTTGCGCAAGACAATACGCTTATTTAAAACATATTTCTTTCGCATTGCCCCCGCCCCCCCGCAGAGCGTGTTCCCAATGGGCCAAGGTGGCCGGCCTCAGAAAGTCCAAGATACGGCAATCACCAATGAACAATACCGCCATTCAACAAATTCGTAACCACAAAGCAAAAGGGATTCGGCTCAGAGAAAGGCAAAGCCTTCGCCGTATTTTTAATTTATCGATTATAATCAGGTATTTTGAATTATCAACAAGGACAACAGCATGGCGATCGGCAAGAACACGGCTATCGACCTATCAGTCAATTCTTGCAATTTTGTTACAATAGACACACCTCAGAACAGGCCAAAATTTGAATAAATCTTATATTTCTATACATTAAAGCTCTTGGCCCGCTTCTTGCCCTAAGCCAAACACAGGTAGTCTCAAATCAATCTTATTTTGGAGGGCAGCATGCTCAAGAACATCGTCATGGCACTCACCCTTGCACTGGTCATCCTCGCCGGATCGGCCACAGTCTTCGCGGCCGACGCTCCGAAGCCGGACCCCAGCGGCGCCAGCATCGGCACCGCTGCCGACGTGGTCAACGCCACCGGCGGCGCGCCCACTGCGGACGACATGGACAAGTACAAGGATTCCGAACCTTTGGCCACAAAGCTCGCAGACGTCGTGGGCCACAACCGCATCTCCATCAACATGGTCTGGACGCTCATCTGCGGCTTCCTGGTCATGTTCATGCAGGCCGGTTTCGCCCTGGCGGAAACAGGCTTCACCCGCGCCAAGAACGCCGGCCACACCATGGGCATGAACATGATGGTGTACGGCATCGGCATGCTCGGCTTCTGGCTTACCGGCTTCGCCCTGCAGATGGGCGGCAGCGGCGGCGCGGCGGCCCTGGGCGGCGGCGCGATGCTCAATCAGGAGTTCACCATCAGCCTGTTCGGCAAGGACTTCGGCCTGTTCGGCATGAAGGGCTTCCTTTTGGGCGAAGACGTCTACGACGCCACCGTGCTGACCATGTTCCTGTTCCAGATGGTCTTCATGGACACCACGGCCACCATTCCCACAGGCGCCATGGCCGAACGCTGGACCTTCAAGAACTTCGTGGTCTACGGCTTCTTCATCTCCATGCTCGTGTATCCCTTGTACGCCAACTGGGTGTGGGGTTGCGGCTGGCTGTCCACCCTGGGCACCAACTTCAGCCTTGGACACGGCGTGCTTGACTTTGCAGGCTCCTCCGTCGTGCACATGACAGGCGGCGTGGCCGCCCTGGCAGGCGCCATCTGCATCGGCCCCCGCCTTGGCAAGTTCCGCGCCGACGGCACCCCCAACGCCCTGCCCGGCCACCATATTCCCATGGCCATTGCTGGCTGTCTCATCCTGGCCTTCGGCTGGTTCGGCTTCAATGCCGGCTCCACCCTGGCCGGCGGCGACCTGCGCATCGGCGTTGTCGCCACCAACACCATGCTCGCCTCCGCTGGCGGCGCCATGTCCGCCATGATGTACATGTGGCTGCGCTACGGCAAGCCCGACGTCTCCATGGCCGCCAACGGCCTGCTCGCCGGCCTGGTCGCCATCACCGCCCCCTGCGCCTTCGTCAACCCCATAGCCTCCGTTGGCATCGGCGTCATCGCGGGCATCCTGCTCTGCGTCAGCGTCCTGTTTGTGGAATGCGTGCTCAAGCTCGACGATCCCGTGGGCGCCATCTCGGTCCACGGCGTCAACGGCGCCTGGGGCATGATCGCCCTCGGCCTCTTCGCCGACGGCACCTACGGCGACAAGCTCAACGGCGTCGACGGCACCGTGAAGGGCCTGTTCTACGGCGATGCCAGCCAGCTCGTGGCCCAGCTCATCGGCATCAGCGTAAACATCATCTTCGTGTTCACCATCATGTTCATCTTCTTCAAGGTCTCCGACAAGTTCGCCAAGATGCGCGTGCCCGCCGAGGTTGAACAGGAAGGTCTGGACATGGCTGAAGTGGCCGTCATCGGCTACCCTGAATTCTCCATCAACAAGACCCACCGCTAACGGGCACGGAGGCAGCCATGAAGAAGATTGAAGCGATCATCAAGCCCCACAAGCTCGACGATGTGAAGGACGCCCTGGACAAGGCCGGCGTGCACGGCATGACCGTTACCGAGGTCAAGGGCTATGGCCGGCAGAAGGGCCATGTGGAAATGTACCGCGGCGCGGAATACCAGGTGGTGTTCAAGGCCAAGGTGAAGATCGAGGTCGTGGTCAACGACACCATTGCCGCCGGAGTCGTGGAGGCCATCCGCAACGCCGCCAACACGGGCAGCATCGGCGACGGCAAGATCTTCGTCACCAACGTTGAAGAAGCAGTCCGCATCCGCACCAATGAGCGCGGAGAGGCGGCCGTCTAAATACCTCTCCTCTCCCTTGCGGCGCGGGTGTGCGGGAAGAGGGACCTGCACACCCGCCCAAAAACATAGAGCCCCTGCCTGTAACGCCCAGGCAGGGGCTCGCTTTTGCCCAACCGGCAGGGAGGGGGATCAGGCGGGTTCGGCCATACGGGCGATGCCCGCCTGGGCGTAACGGAAGACGAAGTCCGCCACCAGCTCCACCCCCAGCGCCTCCAGGGCCATTTCCGGGCACAGGCTGCGGATGAGCTGCTTGGCGTTGTCGAAAAGCAGGCAATGCCCGACCACACCCGAGGCGCAGAGATGGACGGTGCGCTCCTCCGCATTGGGCAGAAGCTCGCGCATAATGCCCAGCAGCACCTGGTGCTGAGGGGTGATGTAGTTTTTGGCCACAACGGCGAAGTGCTCGGAGGGTTCGATGAATTCAGCGGTAAGCAGCAGTCCGAGCTTCTCATTCAGCGGGTCGCCGTCGCCCATGAGCCGGTACAGCAGAGATTGGATGTACGCCTTCAGCCGGTCGTACACCGGGGCCTCCGGTCCCAGGCCCATGGACACGGGGTATTTCTCCTGACCCTTTTCCAAAAAATCCATAAGCACAGCGATGAACAGCTTGTCCTTGCCGCCGAAATGGTAGTTTATGGCCGCCACGTTGGCCCCGGCCAGCGCGCAAATGTCGCGCACGGTCGCGTCTTTCGCCCCCCGCAGGGCGAAGACCTCGCGCGCGGCGGCCAGCAGTCGTGCCTTGGTTCCGGCTTCCGGGTGAACCTCCATGGCGGCCTCCCTTGTGTTGATTGCGTCACGTCATTAAACACCGTTTAAATCCATGTTTCGCCCCTGTCAAGGGCACGCGCCGCCAAGGACCGCTTTGCTTGTCAGAGGGGGTGGGCCTTTGGTATTGTGCGCAAAACCCAAGCAAACGAGGACTCCATGCCCTACAAGGATTTACAGGAATTTCTCAAGCATCTGGACCGCAAAGGCGAGCTGAAACGCATCGACGCGGAGCTGGATCCCTACCTGGAGATTGCCGAGGTCACCGACCGCGTGAGCAAAAAGTTCGGTCCGGCGCTCTTGTTCGAGAAGGCCAAGGGCGCGAAGTTCCCTGTTCTGACCAACATGTACGGCTCGTACGCGCGCATGAACATGGCCCTTGATTCCGAGAATCTCGATGCCCTGGGCGAGCGCATCCACGAATACCTGGAGATCGAGCGGCCCGACGGCATCATCAAGAAATTGCAGATGATCCCCAAGCTCTCGAAACTCACCAACATCTTTCCCGACCACGTGAAAAAGGGCTGCTGCCAGGACGTGGTCCTGACCGGCGACCAGGTGGACCTGTCCATCATGCCCGTGCTGACCACCTGGCCGGGAGACGCCGGGCCGTTCATCACCCTGCCCGTGGTGTTCACCAAGAACCCGGAAACCGGTGTGCGCAACGCGGGCATGTACCGCATGCAGGTGTTCGACAAAAACACCACCGGCATGCATTGGCACCGCCACAAGGGCGGGGCCTACCACTACCACCTGGCCGAAAAGCTGAACAAGCGCCTGGAAGTGGCGGTCGCCATCGGCCCGGATCCGGCCGTAACCTACGCCGCCACCGCGCCCATCCCTGACGAGATCGACGAGATGCTCTTTGCCGGTTTCTTGCGCAACCAGCCGGTGGAACTGGTGAAGTGCAAAACAGTGGACTTGGAGGTGCCCGCCACCAGCCAGTTTGTGCTGGAGGGCTACGTGGACCCCAAGGAACGCCGCCGCGAAGGCCCCTTTGGCGACCACACGGGCTACTACTCCCTGGCCGACGACTACCCGGTGTTCCACGTCACCGCGCTGACGCACAGAAGCGACGCCATCTACCCGGCCACTCTGGTGGGCCCTCCCCCGATGGAAGACTGCTTCATCGGCAAGGCCACCGAGCGCCTGTTCCTGCCGCTCATCAAGAAGCAGCTGCCCGAGATTATGGACATAAACCTGCCGCTTGAGGGCGTGTTCCACAACCTCTGCTTCGTCTCCATCGACAAGCGCTACCCCGGCCAGGCCAGAAAAGTCATGTACGCCCTGTGGGGCATGGGCCAGATGATGTTCACCAAGATCATCGTGGTGGTGGACAAGAACATCAACGTGCAGAACGTGTCCGAGGTGCTTTGGCGCATCGGCAACAACGTGGACCCCCGGCGCGACATCGCCATCCTGGACGGTCCGCTGGACGCCCTGGACCACGCCTCGCCGCTGGCCTTCTATGGCGGCAAAATGGGCATCGATGCCACCAAGAAGGGACCGGAGGACGGCCACCACCGCGAATGGCCTGACTCCCTGCGCATGGACGAGGGCGTCAAGGCCAAGGTCGACGCGCTGTGGAAGAACCTGGGATTGTAAGGAAAGATTCCTCCGGGGGCCAAAGGCCTGAGGATCTTTGGAATCCCCGGAGGGTACGCGCAAAAATTCCTGCCGCGGCGCCGAGTTCCGCGGCGTGAGACCGACATTTTCCGTTCACCCCAGGGGAACCCCCCGGGGCGAACGGCCTGCCGGGTCCAGGGGGCGCTGTCCCGCTGGCCGCCAGAGGCATCTTCAATCCTGGAGCACCATGACCAAGCGCATTCTCCTCGCCGTCACCGGGGCCAGCGGCCCGCAGTACGCCATGGCCATAGCCCACGCGCTCTCCGCACGCGCAGACATCGAACTGCACCTCATCCTGTCCGAGGCGGCGAAGAAGGTCATCGCCCTGGAAGCGGACTTCGGCCCGGACGAGCTGGTGGCCTTGGCCCACGCCTCATATGGCGAAAAGGACATCGCAGCCGGACCGGCCAGCGGCTCGTGGCGGCACGCGGGCATGATCGTCTGCCCCTGCTCCATGGCCAGCCTGGCGGCCATCGCCCAGGGCCTGGGCACCAATCTCATCCACCGCGCGGCGGACGTGACCTTGAAGGAGCGCCGCAGGCTCATCCTCGTCACCCGCGAAACGCCGCTCAACCTCATCCACATCAAGAACATGCTGGCGGCCAAAGAGGCCGGGGCCGACATCGTGCCCGCCAGCCCGGGTTTTTACCACAAGCCCAAGACCATCGCCGATCTGGTGAATCATCTGGCCGGGCGCGTGCTCGACCAGCTGGACATTGGGCATGCATTATTCAAGCGCTGGGGAGAGTAAGGAGGTCAGGCCATGCAAGTCACCTGGTTCGGGCATTCCAATTTCCTGCTGCGGGAAGACGGCGTCAGCGTGCTCATCGACCCTTTTTTTGAGGGCAATCCCACGGCTCCCACCGGCTGGCAGTCCATTGGAGCGGTGGACGCGGTGCTCGTCACCCACGACCACCGCGACCATGTGGGCCAGGCGGCCGACATCTGCAAGGCCACGGGGGCCAAGCTCGTGTGCCTTTTTGACCTGATGCCCAAGATGCAGGCGCAGGGCGTGCCGGGCGGGCAGATTGTGGGCATGAACATGGGCGGCACGGTTGTGGTGTCCGGGGTGCATGTGAAGATGGTCCAGGCATGCCATTCCTCGGCCACCGGCGCGCCCGCGGGCTTTATCCTGACCTTTCCGGGCGGATTCTGCGCCTACCACTCCGGCGATACGGCGCTTTTTTCGGACATGAAGCTCTTCCGCCGCTTCTTCGACATCGATCTGGCCATGCTGCCCATGGGCGGCTGCTTCACCATGGATGCGGCTGAGGCCGCGGTGGCTTGCTCCTTTTTGGGCTGCCGCAACGTGGCGCCCATGCACTGGGGCACCTTTCCCGTTCTGGCCCAGAACACGGAGGCCTTTGCCACGGCCCTCAAAGAGCACGCGCCGGACGCGAGGCTGGTGCAGCTCGCCCCCGGCGTCGCGCAGGAAGTGGACTGAGACCGCAGGCGGGAACGCCCCCTACCTATTATATAGTAACCAAGAATGGCGGACGCGGACCGTCAGGACTTGTTGCCGCTCTCGCCCTGGGCGGGCAAAACGGCCAGGGGGGCCAGAGCGTCCAAGGCTTGGCGCAGGGCGGCGGCGCGCTTGGCCCCCAGGCCGGGCACGGCGGCCAGGGCGGCGGCATCGGCCCGCCGGATGGCGCCAATGGTGCCGAAGTGGTCGAAGAGCAGGCGCGCCGTCTTTGGTCCCACGCCCGGCAGTGAAATGAGTTCGCCGGCCAGGGAACGTTTTTTCGTAACCGCCCTGCCCCGGCTGATGACGAAGCGGTGGGCCGCGTCGCGCACGCGCTGCAAAAAAAGCAGAGCCGGGCTGCCAGGCTTGAGCGCCACGGGATTGCGCCTGCCGGGACGGAACACGCGGTCCTCCAGCTCGCCCGCGCGGCGGCTGGGGCCCTTGGCGATGGACGCGCACTGAATGTCCACGCCGGGCAGGGCGGCCGCCAGGGCAGCGGTCACCGCCGCAAGCTGCCCGCGCCCTCCGTCGATGAGCAGCAGATCCGGCCAGGGCGGCCCGGATTCGGCCCTGCGGCAGGCCCACTGGGCAAGGGCGGCGTAGTCGTCGCCGGTGCCCTCCGCGCCGGGCAGAGCGTAGGCGCGGTAGTCTTCCCTGCGCTCCTCTCCGTTCTCGAACACCACCACGCCGGCGCGCACCCCGCTGCCGGAAAGGTGGGAAATGTCCACGCACTCAATGCGCGCGGGCGGTCCGGGCAGGTCCAGCGCCTGCTCCAGCACCGAGGCCACGTCCAGCGCGCCGTCCTTGCGGTGGGCCGTGCGCGCCAGGTTGGCGGCCATGTCCATAAGCCGCCGCTCGTCCGGCCCGCGCGGGCCCGCCAGGCGGAACGCCCCTCCCCGGCGCTCGGCCAGCACCTCGGCCAACGCCCCCGCTCCCCCCTGGCCCGGCTCGCCGCCCTCCGGCAGGCGCGACACCACGACCCGGCCGGGAATGTAGCGCTCCGCACTGTAGAACTGCGGCAAAAAACTGGCCAGGGCGTCCGGGGCCTCGGCCATGTCCAGCCCCTGCCAGTGAAAGGTCTTCTGCTCCAGCAGCTTGCCCCCGCGCACGAAGAGCACGCCCACGCCGATGCCCTCCGGAAGCTGCGCCAGCGCGATAACGTCGCGGTCGAGGGCGTCGCGCAACACCGAGGCCTGGCTCTCCAGCGTGGCCTTGATGGCCGCGATCTGATCGCGCAACTGGGCGGCATGCTCAAAGCGCAGCTCACGGGAGGCCGCGTCCATCTGCTTGCCGAGCTCGCGCACCAAGGCCTGGGAGCGTCCGGAAAGAAACTGCTCCACCTGGTCCACAAGGGACCGGTAGTGCTCGCGGTCCACCGACAGAACGCAGGGCGCGAGGCACTGGCCCAGCTGATGGTACAGGCAGGGCCGCACGCGGTTCTTGAACGCGCGGTCCGAGCACTTGCGCAAGGGGAAGATGAGCCCCACGAGCTTCTGGGTGGCCCTGGCGGCGGAGGCGGAAGCGAAGGGGCCAAAATAGACCGAGCCGTCGCGCCGCACGACACGGGTCATGGTCAGGCGGGGGTAGTCGGTGGCCTTATCCAGACGGAACAGCAGCGAGCGTTTGTCGTCCCGCAGCACTATGTTGTAGCGGGGGCGGTGCTGCTTGATGAGACTTTCCTCCAGCAGCAGCGCCTCCTTCTCCGTGGACACGAGGAGAAAATCCACCTGCCGGATCTTGGCCACCAGGGCCTTCGTCTTGGGGCCATGGGCCGCCCCGGCGCGGAAGTAGCTCGAAAGCCGCTTGCGCAGGCTGATGGCCTTGCCGACATAGATGATGCGCCCCGCGCCATCCTTCATAAGGTAGACGCCAGGGGTATCCGGGTAGTTCTTGGCTATAAACTCCATGGGGCTCCAGGTTCAGGGCGGAACATGCAGGCGCGGCGCATGCCTGCTGGCCGATCAGACAGCAGGCTAAACAAAGGCCTGGGCCTGCGTAAAGAAAATTTTTTGGACGGTAAAGTTTTTTTGACTAAATGTGATTTTTCGTCGCCAGACCTCTTGCTTTGACACTAAAACGAGGATAGAAAATGACCCGTGGACAGTGGCACAGGTTCGCTCTCAACGTCCAAGCAAAGGAAGGAAAACACATGAAAAAGAGAATCGCTCTCTCCCTGGCGCTTCTGGCTGGCCTCGCTCTGGGCGCCACCAGCGCCAACGCGGCCACCATCAAGGCCACCGGTTCCTGGCAGATCGACGCCGCTGTTTCCAGCGAGCACGACATGCGCACCGGCACCAACAACGACGACAACACCTTCTCGATTGGTCAGCGCATGCGCACCAAGTTCGAGTTCATCGCCAATGAGAACCTCAAAGGCGTGCTCGAGACCCAGATCGGCACCAACTCCTGGGGCAATGGCCTCTACTCTGTTGGCGCTGGCCGCACCCCGAACACCACCGCTACCGGCTCTCTTTCTGCTGGCAACGGCAACATCATTCTGCGCAAGGGCTACCTTGACTTCAATTGGCCCAACACCAAGACCAAGTTCCTGGTCGGCTACCAGAGCCTGGCCCTGCCCTCCGCCTTCGGCGGCGGAAGCGCCATCCTGGACGACCACGTTGCTGGCGCCGCTGCCGTTGTGCCCGTCACCGACAACCTGGCCCTGGTCGGCGGCTACATCCGTCCGGCTGACGTGAACACCTTCGGCTCCACCGCTTCGAAGACCGGTGGCACCTCCACCGACCTGGCCTTCTTGTACGCCGATGTCAACTACACCGGTTACAAGATCCAGCCCTTCTTCGCTTACGGCTACTCCGGCAAGCAGGCTTCCGTGGCTAACGTGGGCGCCCTGGCTGGCCTGCTGAGCCCCTCCACCACCACCAACCTGGAAGGCGCCCGCGCCTACTTTGGTGGTGCGGCCTTCACCATGACCGCTCTTGATCCCTTCAAGGTCATGGCCGACGTGAACTACGGTTCCGTCAACTACAAGGACGCCGGCAGCACCAACAAGGGCCGCTCCGGCTGGCTCGCCGACTTGGCCGTTGACTACACCGGCCTGTCCATGATGACCCCCGAGCTGTTCGCCGCCTACACCTCCGGTAGCGGCAGCAACATCGACAAGTCCAACCGCATGCCCTCCATCTCCGCTGAGAACTGGGCTTACGGCAGCTTCTGGATGCAGGGCGGCGAGACTCTCGCTAACTCCTACTCCTCTCCCAACCAGAACATGGGCTTCTGGGCTCTTGGCCTGTCCCTCAAGGACATCAAGCTCGTCGACAAGCTGACCCACACCTTCAATGTCATCTACTTCAAGGGCACCAACAACAAGGCCATCCTGACCAGCGCCGCTCTGAACACCAACACCAGCGTTGCTTACGGCCGCACCTTGACCACCAAGGACTCCCTTGTTGAAGTTGACTTGAACAGCAAGTACCAGATCTACGAAGAGCTCTCTCTGGCTCTGGAACTGGGCTACATCAACTCCGACTACGACAAGACCCTCTGGGGCAACGCTCTTGGTGTTGACCCGGGCAGCCTGAGCAAGGACGCCTACAAGGGCACCCTCATGCTCCAGTACAACTTCTAAGATCAGTTTTCGAACCTGAGCCACACCGGGCCAGCGCAGCAATGCGCTGGCCCTTCTTTTTTTTCAGCCATTTCAAGGCTATTTGGGCCAAAGGAAGCGTCGGCAAACCCTCAATCCGCAGCCAAAACTGTAACAACTGTCACGAAAGTATAAAATTGTGCACGATAAAAAAAATTGAACCAGAGTCAATTTTTCTCTTGCGGTAATTCTTTCGAATAGGCTAAGAGAGAGCTGTAAGTAAGCGTCATAGTGGTTTGATTAACCGCAAAAGAGGGAAGGAAACCATGAAAAAGATGAGCGTTTTCGCGACTTTGGCCCTGCTCGTGCTGGGCCTGGCCGGCGTTGCTCAGGCTGCCGAGATCAAGGCCACTGGTAAGTGGCAGATCGAATCGCAGTGGAACAACGACCTGGACTTCTTTAATGATGGCGCGAACAATTCGCCCAAGTCGTTCCACATTGAACAGCGCATGCGCACCAAGTTCGAGTTCATCGCCAGTGAGAACCTCAAAGGCGTGCTCGACACCCAGATCGGCAGCCAGGCCTGGGGCGCTGGCATGTACTCCGTCGGTTCTGGCCGCACCCCGAACACCACCGCTACCGGCGCCAACGGCGCTGGCAACGGCAACATCATGCTGCGCCAGGGCTACATTGACTTCAAGTGGCCCGGCACCAAGGTGAACTTCAAGGCCGGCTTCCAGACCGTGAGCCTGCCCGCGGCCTTCGGCGGCGGCAGCCCCATCCTGGACGACCAGGTCGGCGCCGTCGTGGTGAGCACCCCCATCACCGACAACGTCAGCCTGCTGGCCGGTTACGCGCGTCCTTCCGACGTCAACACCTTCGGCTCCACCTCTAATGGTGTCTCCGCTGGCTCCATTGACGTGGTCTTCGCCGCTGCCCCGATCTCCTTCACCGGCTTCAACATCGCTCCTTACGCCGCCTTCATGTACGGCGGCAGCGGTTCCACCGCCGCCAACCTCGTCGGCTTGAACAGCGTCAACAGCGTGACCGCCGGCACCGGCGCTCGCGGCTACTGGGGTGGCGCTGCCTTCACCATGACCGCTCTCGATCCCTTCAAGGTCATGGCCGACTTCCACTACGGCAAAGTGACCTACAACAACAACATCAAGAACACCGAGGGTGGCCGCTCCGGCTGGATGGCTGACTTGGCCGTTGACTACACCGGCCTGTCCATGATGACCCCCGAAGTCTTCTTCGTGTACTCCTCCGGTGAAGACGGACAGAACAAGGACTCCTCGAGCCGCATGCCGACCCTGGGCAATCCCCAGAGCTGGAATGTGAACAACTCCCTGTTCTTCGCTGACCGCAACTTCATCTCCGGCACCTCCACCGTCAGCACCGGCGGTTCTTACGGCGGCGGCGCTCGCGGCCCCATGGGCTTCTGGACCGCTGGCGTGTCCTTGAAGGACATCAAGGTGTTCGACAAGTTCAGCCACACCTTCAACCTGTTGTACGCTCGCGGCACCAACGACCCCAACTACCTGCTGAACGCTTCCAATCAGATCGCGACTGCGGGTTACGGCGTCTTCATGACCACCGAAGACTCCCTGTGGGAAGTTGACCTGAACAACAAGTACAACATCTACGAAGGCCTGGACCTCTTGCTTGACCTCAGCTACATCAATGCTGACTTCAACAAGACCTACTGGAGCAAGGTCAACGCCAAGTACGGCACCGACCAGGCGACCAACGACAGCGCTTACCGCGTTGCCCTTGGCCTCAGCTACGCTTTCTAGTATCAGAGCTTAACTGCTAGACGCTTACCAGGGGTCGGGGCGAAAGCCTCGGCCCCTTCGTTATTCCCCCCCGCCAAGTACAAAAAATTGCATTTCCACTTGATTTCCCCTGCCAATCGAGGTAGTGAGCGTTTGCTTACAACGCAGGTTGTTTGAAACGATTTGGAGAAGGGGAGCATCACATGTCACGATTGAAACTGTTTGGTTTGGCTGCTGTTCTGGTTCTGTTGCTGGCTGGCGGAGCCCAGGCCGCCGAGGTCACCGCGCGCGGCTACTGGTGGATGGAAGCCGTTTCCCGCACCAACTGGAACTTCAACGCCGCGCAGCAGGACAACTTCGCCATCGAGCAGAAGCTGCGCACAGCCTTCATTTTCACCGCCAACGAGAACCTTCGCGGCATCCTCGACACCCAGATCGGCACGAACAACTGGGGCAATGGCCTCTACTCTGTCGGCGCCGGCCGCACCCCGAACACCACCGCGCAGGGCTCCAACAGCTCCGGCAACGGCAACATCATGCTGCGCAAGGCCTACATCGAATACAAATGGCCTGACACCCTCACGAATATTTCCATCGGTTTTCAGACCGTGACCCTGCCTGCGGCCTTTGGCGGCGGCAGCGCCATCTTCGACGACCAGGTGGCCGCGGCTGTCGTCAGCACGCGCTTCACCGACAATGTGAGCCTGCTGGCCGGTTATGCCCGCCCGTATGACAGCAACACCTTCGGCTCCACAGCCCAGCTGAACGGCGGCACCTCCACCGACGTGCTCTTTGCCGCTGTCCCGGTCGACTACAAGGGCGTGAACATCACCCCCTTCGGCATGTACGTGTACTCCGGTCGCCAGACCGCCAGCTCCACGGCGGGCGCCACCAGCCTGGCCGGCTTCGCCGGCGCCAACAGCTCCGCCTCCGACGGCCTGCGCGGCTACTGGGGCGGCGCGGCGATGACCATGACCGCCCTTGAACCCTTCAAGGTCATGGCCGACTTCAACTACGGCTCGGTCACCTACCCCAACTACTTCAACAACACCAAGAACGGTGGGCGCGCAGGCTGGCTGGCCGACCTCGCCGTGGACTACACCGCCCTGTCCTACATGACCCCCGAAGCCTTCTTCGTGTACTCCTCGGGTGAAACCGGCCAGAACACCGACAAGTCCGGCCGCATGCCCGTCGTGGCCCTGCCGCAAAACTGGGCCATCGGCTCCTTCTTCTTCGGCGAACGCCTGGAGCTCACCGGCTTCATCAACAGCGCCGGCTACACCCGCGCCACCCTGGGCTACTGGGCCGGCGGCATCTCCCTCAAAGACATCACGCTCTTCGACAAGTTCTCCCACACCCTGAACGTTTTGTACGCCAAGGGCACCAACGACTCCGACTTCCTGCGCAACAGCGCCAACATTCGCGGCGTCAACTACGCGGGCTTCCTCACCGACAAGGACTCCCTGTGGGAAGTCGACCTGAACACCCGCTACAAGATCTACGACGAGCTCACCGCGTATCTGTACCTGGGGTACATCAACTCGCACTTCGACACAGCCACCTGGGGCGCCACCAATGTTCCCAGCAGCGGCAACATCGCCAAGTCCGGGGGCAGCGGCAACGCCTACAAGGTCGGCCTGGGCTTGAACTACTTCTTCTAGCGCACGCCGGCATCTCACAAGACACTGCATGGGGGCCGGGGGTTACACCCCGGCCCTTTGTTTTGCCCCAGGACCAGCGGCCTCGACTTTTGGCGGGGCTTCCGCTAGCATCACGAGGTTGACGATCCCTTCACCCTATTCGACGCTCAGAGGTTCATCATGCCCTGCCGCATAGTCCGCGTTCCGGCTGAACTGGACGCCACCGGTCTGCTCGCCTGGCTTTCGGGCCGCAAAGACCCCGGGAACGACATTTCCGCCACCGTGCGCACCATCCTGGCCGCTGTCAAAAAAGACGGCGACACGGCCCTGCGCGCCTACACCCGCAAATTCGACGCGCCCGACCTGCCCGCCCGCTTCCAGGTGCCCCGGCGCGACATCAAGGCCGCCCTTGCAGGCGTGGCCAAGGACGACCTGGACATCCTGCGCGAGGCCATAGAGCGCGTGCGCGATTTCCACGCCCGCCAGGCCGAGCAGTCCTGGTGGACCACCAGCCCGGACGGCACTGTGCTGGGCCAAATGGTGCGCCCTGTGGACCGCGTGGGCCTGTACGTGCCCGGCGGCCAAGGCGGCGAAACCCCGCTCATCTCCAGCCTGATCATGAACGCCGTGCCCGCCCAGGTGGCCGGGGTGCAAGACATCGCCGTCATCTCGCCCCCGCGCAAGGACTCGACCTTGAACCCATACATTCTGGCCACCGCCGCCCTCCTGGGCCTGACGGAAATCCACCGCGCGGGCAGCGCCTGGGGCATTGCCGCCCTGGCGTACGGCACAGCCAGCATCCGCCCTTGCGATGTCATCGCCGGGCCGGGCAACATCTATGTGGCCACAGCCAAGGCCATCCTCGTGGGCGAGGTCGGCATCGACATGATCGCTGGCCCCAGCGAGATCAGCATCCTGGCCGACGATTCGGCCAATCCGCAGTTCATCGCGGCGGACATGCTCTCCCAGGCCGAGCACGACCCCCTTGCCGCAGCCCTGTGCATCACGCCCAGCCGCGCCCTGGCGGAGAAAGTCCGCGCCTGCCTGTCGGAAAGGCTGGCCAAGCTTCCCCGCCGCGACCTGGCGGCCCGCGCCCTGAAGGACTGGGGCGGCGTGCTCCTGGTGGACAGCCTGGACGACGGCATCGCTTTGGTGAACCGCATCGCGCCGGAGCACCTGGAGCTGGCCGTTGACGAGCCCTTCGCGCTTCTGGGCAAGATCAGAAACGCCGGGGCCATCTTCCTGGGCCACCACTGCCCGGAGCCCGTGGGCGACTATTTCGCCGGGCCCAACCACGTGCTGCCCACCCTGGGCACCGCGCGCTTCTCCTCGGCCCTTTCGGTGCAAAGCTTCTGCAAGAAGTCGAGCATCATCGCCACCTCGCCGGACTACCTGCGCAGCCACGGCGGCAAGATCGCCCGCTTGGCGCGCCTGGAGGGCCTGGAGGCCCACGCCAGAAGCGTGGAAGTCCGGCTCGACGACAACAAATACTAGCCACACACGGAGCGAGCCATGCAGTGCGTCACCAACACAGACATCAAGGAATTCCCGCTGCTTTCGCGCGGCAAGGTGCGCGACATCTACGAGACCGGGCCGGACAGCCTGCTCATTGTCACCACCGACCGCATCTCGGCCTTTGACGTCATCATGGACGACCCCATTCCGCACAAGGGCGTGGTGTTGAACCAGATCACCCTGTTCTGGATGGAGAAATTTGCGCAATTGGTGCCCAACCATCTGCTGGCCACCGAGGTGGCGGACTTCCCCGCCGCGCTCAAGCCCCACGCCGACATGCTGGAAGGCCGCGCCGTGCTGGTGCGCCGCGCCAAGCCGCTGGCCATCGAGTGCATCGTGCGCGGCTACATCACCGGCAGCGGCTGGAAAGACTACCAGAAAACCGGCAGCGTGTGCGGCCATACGCTGCCCCAGGGCCTGCGCGAGAGCGACAAGCTGCCCGCCCCCCTGTTCACGCCCTCCACCAAGGCCGAGTTGGGCCGGCACGACGAGAACATCTCCGTGGCCGAGGCCATGCGCATCACCGGCACGGCCCTGGCCGCACAGGCCCAGGACCTGGCCCTCGACATCTACGCAAACGCCCGCGACTACGCTGAAAAACGCGGCATCATCATCGCGGACACCAAGTTCGAGTTCGGCACGGTGCAAGAAGGCGAGACCGAGCAGCTCATCCTCATCGACGAGGTGCTGACCCCGGATTCCTCGCGCTTCTGGCCCATGAGCGACTATGCCCCGGGCAGGGGCCAGCAGAGCTTCGACAAACAGTTCCTGCGCGACTGGCTGGAGGAGATCAAATTTTCCAAACAGCCGCCGGCGCCCAAAATTCCTCAATCGATCATCGACCAGACCCGCGCCAAGTATCTGGAGGCCTACCGCCTGCTCACCGGCCAGGATCTGGGAGTATAGTTGGGAATGTAAGCCCGCAGGAGGGCTAAAATGGACAGCAGCTGGCTTCTGGTTATCGTGGTGGTCGCGGTGTGGCTGGCCCTCTCGCGGCTGGTGCCCGGCGGGGGCTGAGGCCCAAAGAAGCAGTGCGGCTGGACGCCGCCGCCCCCAAAGGATGACGCGGACAAGACAAACGACGAGAAACAGCCCAAGGACAAGCAGTCTTAGCCACCCGGCACCAGGCCAGGAGCGCGCATGTGGGACAACATCCTGTTCATCGCCACCGTCATCGCCGTGGGTTATGTTTACGTGGGCATTATCTTGCCGAAGTTCGGCATGCGAGGCTGAATGCCCAGCGCGCCGGACGTCTGGCAGACGTCCGAGAAGTGCAAGAAGTCCGATGAGGCTTGACAGCCGGGCCACTTGCACGTAAGAGCTCCCCTCTACCTTGCTCTTCCTCGTTGCGGGAAGGGCCAAAGACCAAAAGGAGCACGACATGCTGAATCACTACGAGACTCTTGTGCTCATGAGTCCGGAACTGGCCGAGGAGAACCGCAAGGAGATCCTCGCCAACCTCTCCGGAATCATCGAGCGCGACGGGGGCCAGGTGGGCCTCGTCGATGACTGGGGCATCCGCACCCTGGCCTACCCGGTGCGCAAACTGACGCGCGGCCACTATGTGCGCCTCGACTACACCGCCCCCGGCGCTGTGGTTGCCGAGCTCGAGCGCAACATCCGCATCACCGACGGCCTGTTCAAGTTTGTCACAGTCCGCCTGGGCGACGCCGTTGCCGCGCCCAGCACCGAGGAGGCCTAAACCATGGCGTTCCGCAAGAAATTCACCCCCAAGAGGAAGTTCTGCCGCTTCTGCGCGGACAAGAATCTGCCCCTGGACTACAAGCGCGCCGACATCCTGCGCGACTACATCACCGAGCGCGGCAAGATCATCGCCCGGCGCATCACTGGTACTTGCGCCAAGCACCAGCGTGCACTGACCACCGAGATCAAGCGCGCCCGTCAGATGGCTTTGTTGTTCTACACCACCGTGCACAGCACGGACGTCAAGAAGAAGACCGTCTAGGAGGGCATGACCATGAAACTCATCTTGCGCGCCGACGTTGACACCCTGGGGCGCCTGGGGGACATCGTCGCGGTCAAGCCCGGCTTTGGGCGAAACTACCTGATTCCCCAGGGCCTGGCCATGGCGGCCACCGAGGCCAATCTTAAACAATTTGGACTGGAGCGTAAGAAGCTGGCCGCCAAGGCCGACACTCTGCGCGCCGAGGCGACCGACTTGGCCGCCAAAATCGCCGCCGCCACCGTGGTCATCACCGTGCGCGTGGGCGAAGGCGACAAAATGTACGGTTCCGTCACCGCCCAGAACGTCGCCGACGCTCTGGCCACGCAGGGCATCGAAATCGACCGCCGCAAAATCGAACTGCCCGAGGCCATCCGCGCCCTGGGCGACTTCGAGGTTGATATCCGCCTGCACCCCGACGTCACCGGCGAACTCAAACTCCGCGTGATCAAGCATGGCCAGCCGGAAAAAGAACCCGAGCAGCAGCCCGAGGCGTAGCCAGGGCGATGCACGAGAAGATGGCGCGGAGGCTCTTGAACGAGCCTCCGCCGCCCTCTCACGGAATGTCCCCCCCCAGAATCTGGAAGCCGAACAGGCGGTTCTTGGGGGGGTTTTTCTGCGCAACACGCTCTTCCACTCCCTGGTGGACGTGATCAGCTCCGAAGATTTCTACTCTCCCGCACACCGGCTCATCTTTCGCTCCTTTGAAGACCTGTACGCCAGAAACGCGCCCATCGACCTGATCACCGTCACCGAGTACCTGAATCAGGGCCAAACCCTGGATTCCATCGGCGGGCCGGTGTATCTGGCGGAGCTCGCGTCCTCGCCCGTCAGCGCCGCCAATGCCCTGCACCACGCGGGCATCGTGCGCGACAAGGCCATCAGCCGCCGCCTCATCGAGGCCGCCAGCGAGATCATCGGCAGCTGCTACGACGCCCAGGACATCGAAGGTCTCCTCGACAAGAGCGAGCAGTCCATCTTCAAAATTTCCGACGTACGCTCCAAAACCACGGTCGTCAGCGGCAAAGAGCTGGTGGACCGCGTCTTCAAGGAGCTCGAAAAACGCGTCGGCCGGCAGGCGCTGGTCACCGGCATCACCACGGGCTACGAAAAGCTCGATGAAATGACCGCGGGCATGCAGAACTCCGACCTCATCATCGTGGCGGCACGCCCCAGCATGGGCAAAACCGCCTTCGCCCTCAATCTGGCCTTGAACGCGGCCACCAAGGGCGAAACGCCCACGCCCACCGCAGTGTTCTCGCTGGAAATGTCCATGGACCAGATCATGATGCGCCTGCTGTGCTGCCAGGGCCGCGTGGACCTTTCCAACCTGCGCCGCGGCAGCATTGATGACCAGGACTGGGCCAAGCTCTACGAGGCGGCCAATGTCATCTCCAACGCGCCCGTGTTCGTGGACGACACCGCGGCCCTTTCCACCATGGAGCTGCGCGCCCGCTGCCGCCGCCTGAAAAGTGAACACGGCCTGGGCCTGGTGGTGGTGGACTACCTCCAGCTCATGCGCGCCAGCCGCGACATAGACTCCCGCGAACAGGAAATTTCCGACATCTCGCGCAACCTGAAAGCCCTGGCCAAGGAGCTGAACATCCCCGTCATCGCGCTCTCGCAGCTCAACCGCAAGGTGGAAGAGCGCGCGGACAAGCGCCCCATGCTCTCCGACCTGCGCGAATCCGGCGCAATCGAGCAGGACGCCGACGTCATCATGTTCATCTACCGCGACGAGGTGTACAACAAGAAGGAAGGCAACCCCAAGGCCGGCATCGCCGAGATCATCATCGGCAAGCAGCGCAACGGTCCCGTGGGCGAGGTGGAGCTGTACTTCAAGAAACAGTACAGCCGATTTGAAAATCTGAACACAATGGCGTATCCTTCCGAGTATTACACCTCCAGCTGATCCGCTGGCGCCCTTTCCACAAGGCGCGGAAACCGCACGCCGACCTAATACGTTGCACGAGGGGGAAGAGATGTTCTACGAAGCCGCAGAGGGCATGGCCCGCGAATCCCTGGAGAAATTGCAGACCGAGCGCCTCAGGCGCACCGTAGCCCTCTGCCTGCGCTCCCCGTTCTATTCCGGCCGCCTGGGCGATCTCGGCCTCGGCCCCGAGGACTTCAAGTCCCCGGCGGACATCAAGAAGATCCCCTTCACCACCAAGGACGACCTGCGCGCCAACTATCCTTACGGCCTGCTCTGCCAGCCCATGGACCAATACGTGCGCCTGCACGCCAGCAGCGGCACCACCGGCACGCCCACGGCCATCTTCTACACCCAGAACGACATCGACTCCTGGGCCGGGCTCGTGGCGCGCTGCATGTACTCCGTCGGCCTGCGCAAGGGCGACGTGTTCCAGAACATGAGCGGCTACGGCCTGTTCACCGGCGGCCTGGGCATCCACTACGGGTCCGAGCGCCTGGGGCTTCTGACAGTGCCCGCCGGCGCCGGCAATTCCAAGCGCCAGCTCAAGCTCCTGCGCGACTTCCATGTCGACGGAGTGCATATCATTCCCTCCTACGCCCTGCATTTCGCCAGCTTTCTGAAGCAGGAGGGCATCGACCCCAGAAGCCTCAACTGGCGCTTCGCCCTCATCGGCGCGGAGCCCCACACCGAGGAAGCCCGCCAGCGCATCCAGGATCTGCTTGGCCTCAAGGCCTTCAATTCCTATGGCCTGACCGAGATGAACGGCCCCGGCGTGGCCTTCGAGTGCGAGAAGCAGTGCGGCATGCACGTGTGGGAAGACGCCTACATCGCAGAGATCATCAACCCCGAGACCGGCGAGGACGCCAAGCCCGGCGAGGTGGGCGAGCTGGTCATGACCACGCTGTGCCGCGATGGCATGCCCCTTCTGCGCTACCGCACCCGCGACCTGACGCGCTTCATGCCCGGTGAATGCGCCTGCGGACGCACCCACCGCCGGCTCGACCGCATCACCGGCCGCGCGGACGACATGCTCATCATCAAGGGGTGCAACATCTACCCCATGCAGGTGGAGCAGGCTCTCATGAGCTTGCCCGAGGTGGCGCAGAACTACGTCATCGAGCTCTTCAAGGAGGGCGAGATGGACCAGCTGCGCGTGAAGGTGGAGATCAAGGACGACTACTTCGTGGAAGACATGCGCGCCCTCACCGCGCTGCAAAAGAAGATCGCCGCCCGCCTGCGCGATGAAATCCTCGTCACCCCACGCGTGGAGCTGGTGCAGCACGACTCCATTCCCAAAAGCGAGGGCAAGGCCGTGCGCGTTGTGGACCTGCGCGACAAAGAATGAGCTTGATTCTGGGGCTGGGCCTCGGCCTGGTGCTTTTTTGCCTCTTGTGGCTCAACCTGCTGTCGCTGCCGGGCAACTGGCTCATGCTCGGCGTGCTCTGCCTCATCGCCTGGATGGGCTCTGAGGGCGGCATCACCTGGGAGTTCGTGGGGCTCATGGCCCTTCTGGCAGCCGCAGGCGAGGTCATCGAATTCGCCGCACAGATCATCGGCGGAAAACGCAGCGGAGCCAGCAAGGCCGGAAATTTCGGCGGCGTGGTGGGCTCCATCGCCGGAGCCGTCTTCGGCGCCCCCTTCGGCCTGGGCCTGGGCAGCATCATCGGCGCGCTTTTCGGGGCCTGGGTGGGCTGCTTCGTCGTGGAGCGTCTGCGTCAGCAATCGGCCAACAAGGCCGCGCAGGCCGCCTGGGGCGCCTTCTGGGGCCGCAGCCTGGGTCTGGTGGGCAAGTCCGCCGTGGGCGCCGCCATCATCGTCATGAGTGTTTCAAAAGTCCTCAGCCAAGGCGCATAGCGCGCCAGATATCCGAAGGAGTCTTTCGCATGTCCACGAGCACTTTCCCCTCCTATCGCGGCCACCTGGAGTACCTCTGCCTGGGCTGCGGCGCCCGTTACGACATCGGCGAACTGCACTACACCTGCCCCAAGTGCAGCGGCGTGTTCCTGCTCACGGACAACACCTTTGACACCCTGAAGAAGACCAGCGCGGCCGAATGGCGCGCCATCTTCGATGCCCGCGCCGCCAGCAAGAACCCGGCCCTGCGCGGCATCTTCCGTTTTTACGAGCTCATGGCCCCGGTGCTGGAGGAAGAGGACATCCTCTACCTCGGCGAGGGCAACACGCCCATCGTGGACTCGCCGCCCGCCCTGCGCGCCATGCTGGGGCTCAAAACCGCCTACAAGAACGACGGCCAGAACCCCAGCGCCTCCTTCAAGGACCGGGGCATGGCCTGCGCCTTCAGCTTCCTGAAGTCCCTCATCCGCACCAAAGGCTGGACCGAAGTGCTGGCCATTTGCGCCTCCACCGGCGATACGTCCGCAGCGGCCTCGCTGTACGCCTCCTATGTGGGCGGCGCGGTGAAAAGCGCGGTCATCCTGCCCGCGGGCAAGGTCACTCCGCAGCAGCTGGCCCAGCCTCTGGGCAGCGGCGCCGTGGTGCTGGAAGTTCCCGGCGTGTTCGACGACTGCATGAAGGTGGTGGAGCACCTGGCCGACCACTACCGCGTGGCCCTGCTCAACTCCAAAAACGCCTGGCGCATCCTGGGCCAGGAGTCCTATGCCTTCGAGGTGGCCCAGTGGTACGACTGGGACATGAAGGGCAAGTGCGTGTTCGTGCCCATCGGCAACGCGGGCAACATCACGGCCATCATGGGCGGCTTCTTGAAACTGCACGCCCTGGGCGTCATCGAGACCCTGCCCCGCGTGTTCGGCGTGCAGTCGCACCACGCGGACCCCGTGTACCGTTACTACGCCGCCGACGCGGCCACCCGCGAGTACAAACCCGTCACCGTGACCGCCAGCGTGGCCCAGGCGGCCATGATCGGCAATCCGGTGAGCTTTCCACGCGTGCGCCACTTCGCCCAGGCCTATGAGAAGATCGGCGGCGCGGGCTCCTTCCAGGTCCTGCAGGTGACGGAGCAGCAAATCATGGACTCCATGATTGAGGCCAACCGCCACGGGCACATCGCCTGCACCCAAGGCGGCGAGTGCCTGGCCGGAGCAAGGCGCGCCAAAGAACTGGGCCTGGTGGGCGATGCCGAGACCCTGGTGCTCGACGCCACCGCGCACCACCTGAAGTTCATAGGCTTCCAGGAAATGTATTTCGAGAACACCTTCCCGCCCCAGTTCGGCGTTGTCCCCAGGCCGGAGCTGGCCAACCGGCCCGAGCTCATCATCACCCAGGACGAGAAGAAGGCCCTGGCCGAGAAGGACTACGTGGTCAAGGCCGCGGAGAACGTCGTCTCCCGCCTGGGTCTGGCGAAAAAGTAGCGCCGGGGTCCGCCGTGGCCAAGAAGGCCCTGCCCAAACTCCGCGCCGACGCCCTGCTGTTCGAACAAGGGCTGGCGGAATCCCAGGACGCGGCCATGCGCCTGGTCATGGCCGGCGCGGTCCATTTTTTGAAAAACGGCGAGAAGCTGCCCGTGGCCTCGCCGGGGCAGCAGTTCCCGGCAGACACGGACTTCGTGCTGCGCGGGCAGGACCGCTTCGCCAGCCGGGGCGGCTACAAGCTGCTCACCGCCATCGAGAAGCTGGGCTTCGACCCCGCTGGCAAGGTCTGCCTGGACGCGGGCGCGTCCACCGGCGGCTTTACCGACTGCCTGCTGCAGCACGGCGCAACGCGCGTCTACGCGGCGGACGTGGGCTACGGCCAGCTACACTGGAAGCTGCGCAGCGATCCCCGCGTCATCGTACTGGAACGCATGAACCTGCGCATGCCGCCGCCCATAGCGCCCGGCGGCCCCTTCCCCGAAGCCTGCGACGTGCTGACCGCCGATGTGTCGTTCATCTCGCTTACGGCCATCCTGCCGGGCTGCCTGAGCCTGCTCAAGCCCGGCTGCGAACTGGTGCTGCTGGTGAAACCCCAGTTCGAGCTGCCCGCCGGGCGCACGGACAAGGGCGTGGTGCGCAACGAAGCCGACCGCCAGGAGGCCCTGGACGGCGTGCTCGACTTCTGCCGCATGCAGCTGGGCCTGACCCTGGCTGGCGTCGTGCCCTCGGCCCTGCTGGGCCCCAAGGGCAATCAGGAGTATCTGGCGTGGTTGCGCCGGGGCTGACGAGGGCCTGAGCCCTGCCCCAGGTTGCGGACATGTCTGGCGTGTCCGGGGAAAGAATCTGAACGGCCGGCCGCGTGCCCGTGGATGCGTGCGATCAGGGCAGCAGGGCCGTGCCGGAGCCGACCAACACGCCGACAATAAGCCCGCAGCCAACCTCCAGCGGCGTATGCCCAATGCGTTCGCGCAAGCTCGCCAGGGCGCCGCCTTGCCCCCGCAACTCCCCTTGCAGCCTGTTGATGGCCGCCGCCTGCCTGCCCACGTGGCCGCGCAGGCTCGTGGCGTCCAGAAGCACGATGAACGCCAGCGTCACCGCCACGCCAAGGGCCGGGGAATCGAGCCCTTCGCGGCTGGCGATGAGCGCGCACATGCTGGCCACTATGGCGCTGTGGTTGCTCGGCAGCCCGCCGTAGCCGATGAGGTCGAAGGCCAGCCGCCGCGCGCGCAGGCTGTTGATGGCGAACTTCGTGACCCCGGCGACGAGCCAGGCGAGAAACGGCGTGACGACATAGGCGTAGTGCATGGCGGTCGGCTCCTTGTGCGCGGAGGGCTCGGCGGCGTTTTAGAAGCGCATCTTCTTGAAGATCCGCTCCGGAACGTGGCGGATGATGAGCATGACCAGTCGCCACACGGGCTTGACGTAAAACACCTCGGACCCTGTGTCCGCATGGGCGGCAATGGCCTTGGCCACCTCCAGCGGCGCGGCGGTGAGCGCCTTGGGCAGCGGCATGCCCTCGGTCATGGCGGTATCGACAAAGCCCGGTTTCACCGTCACCACGCGCACCCCGGAAGCGGCGAGGCGCTGCCGCAGGCCGGAGAGGAACGCCGTGAACCCGGCCTTGGCCGAGCCGTAGATGTAGTTCTGGGCGCGGCCACGGTCGCCCGCCACGGAGCTGACGCCGATGAGCAGCCCCTGCCCGCGCTTTTCGAATTCGTCCGCAGCCAGGCCGAAGATACCCACCAGGCCGGAGAAATTGGCGGTGATGATGCGCCGGGCCAGCACCGGGTCGTGGCGTGCCGCTTCCTGGTCGCCCAGCAGGCCCACGGCGCAAAACAGGGCATCGGGCCGGGCCGGCAGGCCTGTCCAGAAGGCTTCATGCTCCTCGGGCTTCTCGGCGTCGAAATGCAGCGCGGGCACGGGCCTGCCCAGCCGTACCGAGAGGTCTCCGGCCACGCGGCCTATGGCGTCCCGGTCGCGTCCGGCCAGCAGGAGGTTCCAGCCTGCCTGGCCAAAGGCCAGGGCAGTGGCCCGGGCTATGTCCGAAGTGGCTCCAAGAATCACGATGGTGCGCATCATTCGCCTCCCAGGCCGCAAAGGCCAAGCCGCCGGGACTGCCGCGACTGCAGCTTCCAGGACGGGTCCCACAAGGTCTTGATCTTCAAAAACGCCTCCAGTTGCCCGCCGTAGCCGCGGCGGAACGTCTCGGGCGCCATGCGCGCGTCCTTGGTGAGGTAGAGCCTGCCGCCGTAATCGAGCACCATGGCGTCCAAGGTGTCCAGCAGGGGAAACAGCTTGTCGCTGAGGGGGAAATCCAAAGCCAGGGTGTAGCCCTCCATGGGGAAGGACATATTGCCGAACGGGTGCTCCTGCTTGCCGAAGAGCTTGAGCACCGCCAAAAATGAGCCCAGGCCGGAGGCGGCGATGCGCGCCAGGATCTTCGCCAGGCCCTCCCTGCCCGCCTCCTTGGGGATGACGAACTGGTACTGCGTGAAGCCGCGCTTGCCGTAGATGCGGTTCCACTCGTTCACCGCGTCCAGAGGGTAGAAAAACGAGGTGTAGGGCACGGTGGAGCTGGCGGTGCCCGCGCTGGCCTTGCCGTAATAGAGCATGTTGAAGGCCTTCACCGACCAGGGATTGAGCACGAAGGAGGGGAAGTCCACCGGCACGCTGAAGCTGGGGCCGGAGGCCAGGGAAAGCGGCGCGGCGCGCAGCTTTTGCGGCAGTTCGCCCGGCAGCGCGTGCTCCCCGCGCATGAGCACGGAGCGGCCAAGGCCCGCCCCGGCCGCCGCGCAGTCGATCCAGGCCACGGAATAGGTCCACGCGGCGGACTGTTCGAAGCCGTCCATGATCTCGGTCAAATTGGCCGCCTTGACCGTTTCCTGGCGGATGTGGGCGGATTCGATGCGGATCAGGTCGATGGCCGCCCGGATGATGAAGCCGGTGAGGCCGTGCCCGCCGCGCGTGGCGGCGAAAAGATCCGGGTTCTCCGTGGGGGAGCAGCGCACGGTCTCGCCCCCGGCCGTAATGAGCTCCAGCCAGGCCGTGTGCTCGCCGAAGCACCCGGCGACGTGGTGGTTCTTACCGTGCACGTCGGAGGCGATGGCCCCGCCCAGGCTGACGAACTTGGTGCCCGGCGTTACCGGCAAAAACCAGCCCTGCGGCACGAAGGCGTCGAGGATGTCCGCAAGGGACACGCCGGACTCGGCCACAAGGCGGCCCGTGGCGGCGTCGAAGGAGAGCATCTTGTCCAGCCTGCGCGAGGACACGATGAGCGGCTCGTTCAGCGAGCTGTCACCGTAGCAGCGGCCCATGCCCCGGCCGATGACGCTCGGCGCGTTCCGCAGGGCCTCGGCAACGTCTTCTGGACTGCGCGGCGCGGCAAGGGTGCTGTCCACTGCGGGGAATTTGCCCCAATTGGTTATGCGCATGGTTTGCTCTTGCTGCTGGTGGTGGTTGCCATCCGGCTGCGCTCAACAGGCATCGCATTGTCCGGGTCGAACGGCGATGATGAAAAACTGCCGCCCCAAAATTTTCCAAGCCCAAGGAAACAGGAGATACAGGCGCACAAAAAACGGGTGCGTGGGCAACGCTGTTTTGGTCGTATAGGGAAGAAAGCGGTCTATGCACAACTGCACTTTGAAGCCTTTCAGCTCCAGCGCCTCGCACAGGGACAGATGCGTCAGGCCGAGATGATGGTCGTAGTAGTCCCAGTATTGCCCAGGAAGATAGCGCAGATTCGGGCCCATGATGAGATAGCGCCCGCCGGGCTTCAGCACTTGGACAACCTGGTCGAGCAGTCCGTTCAATGTGGCCTTGTCGGCAAGATGCTCAAGAAAGTTGGAACAGAACACGACATCCGCGATTCCCGTGCCCAAAGAGCCGATCTCTGTTGCCGGCAGCAGATGAAAGTCCACCTCCGGATTCATGAAGCTCTTTGAATCAATATTGAGATCAACGGCGATCTTCTTGCTTGCCTGTATGGCATTGATGAACTCGCCATAACCACAGGCGATGTCCGCAACAACATCCTGCTGTTTAATGAACCGTTGAAAGAAATGCCGGCACAAGGTTTGCCATATTTCGCGCTTACGCCTCAGCACAGCCTGCTCAAAACGATTACGGTACAGTGTCGACAGCTCTTGCCCCGTGTTCATTTACTTGCCTTTGAATGCTATGAATTTATAGATGAGAAATGTCGCAAGCACTGGAATGACGATAGCCAGACCATGCGCCAGCTCATTCACGAAGTGCGTGAGTCCGGCCTGGATGAAACATTGCCGAAGCGCCATGGCGGCACCCCACACCACTGGAAAGAATGCGACGTTGACCAACACGAAGTCTCTGGCCTGCTTCAGCATCGGCCGGGCCGACGAGGGAAAGACAAAGCGCCGGTTCAGTTCAAAGGCGACAGCTATTCCGACACCATATGCAAGGGTGACGGCCCACGGAAACGACAGGAACTGGCTCAAGCCCACGCGAGCCAACCAGTGCAGCACGGCTGCGCTGGTTCCCACCAGCAGGAACTTGACGAACTGCAGGCTGAAATAGTGCCGTATCATGCGCTTTCCAGGCTTTGCGGGCGCTTGGCCGCGGCACGGCTCCCGTCCATTTCAGCGCCGGTTCTGATCATGCCCTGCCACCCGCCAGAAGCGCAAGCTCCTTGCCGATGCGTACGCTCTCGTTAATGGAGCGGTCCTCCGGGAAGGAGTGGGTGGTATCGGCCACGTAAAAACCGGGCAGGCCGGTTTCGTACGGCGGCAGCACATGGCGGAACCCCGGCTGGCACACGGGCTGCGCGAATTCGTACCGGAAAATGCGGGCGTGGCGTTCGCGCGCGGCGGGATTGATCACCGCCAGGCCCGCGCGGGCCATATCCAGCAGCTCGGCGTCGTTCTTGCCCCAGTTGGGGTGGTCATGGGGCGTGTAGAACGGCACGTAGACGATGCCGTCGCCCCCCCACTCCGGCGTGGCGCGCAGGTTGCTGTACTCGATGACGCCGGGGGCGTCGAAGCCGGGCATGTCCACGTTGAGCCAGAAGTTGTCCGTCAGGGGCCGATCCAGCCGGAACAGGGCGCAGGCGCAGCCCACGTTGCGAATGGACCTGAGCCGCGCGGCGTAAGCCTCCGGCAGCTGCGGCGCCAGTTGCGGCACATACGGCAAGGGAATGGTGCTGATGACCGCATCGTACCCGTGCCTGCCACCTTCCGCGCCGCCCAGGATGAGGTTCCAGGCCGCGCCCGCGCGCTCCACGCGTTGCACGGGGGTACCCAGGCGCACGCTGCCGCCCAGGCTCTCGATGTCGCGCACCAGCGCGTCGATGAGCACACTCGTGCCGCCTTCCAGATACCCCAGGCGCTCCTCCATGAGGCTGGCCCGGGAGTTGGCCACGCGCCGGATGCGCGAGGCGATCCAGGCGGCGGAAAGCGGCGTGCTCAGGTGAAAGAACTTCTTCTCGAACAGAAAGCGCCAGAGCACATCGTAGCCTTCCCGGCCCTCCCAGCGGCGGAACCAGTCGTCTGCGGCGATGTCGTCCAGCGGCGTCAAATCCTTGAGAAATTTACAGGAAAAGGCATGCAGCCCGTAGCGCAGCCGGGTAACCAGCGACACGGGGGGAAAGCCGAGCAAAGCCAGCGGATTGCCCCACGGGTACAGCCGTCCGGCTCCAGTGGCATCGGGCCGGAAGAAGCCCATGCGCGTGGCATGCCAGCGCAGTTTCGAGGACAGGCCGACCTCGCGCAGCAGGTCAAAGAGGTGCGTGTCCGGTAGATTGATGAAGTGGTAGTAACGCTCCAAGGCCAGACCGTCGAAATCGAAGCTGGCGGACATGCCGCCGGGCCTGTCGTCGGCCTCGTAGACATCGACCCCGGCCCCCGCGCGCAGCAGATGGTACGCGGCGGCAAGGCCCATGGGGCCCGCGCCGATGACTGCGAGACGCTTCATGTCCAGCGCTCCAGCACCACGCCGCTGTAAACAGGGTGGGTGAAGGTCTCCTCCACCGCCTGGCCGAAAGGCGTCGGGGCGACGCCGAAGGTTTCCTGGATGCTGATGCCCCGGAAATAGTCGCCCGCCGTAAGGGCGTCCAACTGGTCCGACACGAAAGGCGGGTTGGGCAGCACAAGAGCATAGGTGCGCATCAGCAAACGAAAGAACGGGATGGGCAGGTGCACCAGAAGCGTGCGCAGGCCCTTGACCGTGCGGATGCAGCGCACGATGTCGACGTAGGTCACGTCTTCCTGGCCGACGATGTCGTACACTGCGCCCGCAGGCTCCATCTCGGCGCACCGGATGAGCACGCGGCAGAAGTCGCGCACGTAGAGCGGCTGGCGCATGAACCGGCCATGGCCGGGGATGGGGAAAACCGGGGTCTTGGCCATGAACCGCGAGAGCCAGCCCAGGTGCTTGGGGTCGAACCAGCCGAACATCAAGGTCGGGCGCGCCACGCAATGGGGCAGGCCGGAAGCCGCCATCAGGGCCTCCTGGCGCTTCTTGGACCGGGTGTAGTTGTCGTCGGCCACGGAGTTGACCACCGAGGAGCCCACGAACACGGTGAAGGGCGTTGTGTGGCGCTGGGCGGCGGCCACCACGCGCGCGGTGGAATCCAGGGTGTTGCGCTGGAAGGGTTCCCATTTTTCGCTGGTAATCTGGGCCTGCAGCAGAAACAGGCGCGCGGCCCCGGCCAAGGCGTCCTCCCAGGGACCGGGCTCGCTCAAATCCGCGTGGATGCAGCGCACAGCCGGGTGCAGCCCCTGCAAAATACCGAGGTTTCGCGAGTGGTTGTCGATGGCGACGATGTTTGTGTAGCCCTGGCGCAGCAGTTCCGTGACGAGGTTTTGCCCCACCAGCCCCGCCGCGCCGGTAATGACCAGCTTGTCAGTGAACGAAAGCTTCATGCGTGCTGTTTTACCTTATGTATATGAGTGCGGCCATGTGCAGTATCCAGCAACAAACAGTCACCTGGATGAACCTGTCGTGCAGCATGACATTTGTGGGAGACCCGGAGTCGTCCTGCACCAGCACGATTTGCAGATAGCGCAGGTTGCCGATGACAACCCAGAAGGATGTCAAGAAGACGTACTCCGAGGCGAGCCGCTCGCGCACCTCGTGCGAAAGCGCGTACATGATGTAGCACACCGTGTTCGCCGTGGAGAGAAAGGTTATGGCGGAAAGGATGAACTGCTTGCTGTACTGGGCGGCGCAGGACCGCACCGCGCCGCGTGCGGGTTCCTTGTCGCCGATGGAGAGATCGTCCCAGCGCTTGCTGAGGGCCAGAAACAACGTCAACAAAAACACCATGAGCACGAGCCACGTGCTGAGCACATAGTTCGAGACCTGTGTTCCCGCCATGATCCGCAAGACAAAACCAGCCGCGATGCAGCTGACATCCAGGATGGAGACATGCTTGGCGAAAAGGGAATAGAACACGTTGAGCGCGAGATAGAGACAGACGGGCAGGATGAAGCCGAATCCCCAGCCGAGGCCGACGGCCATGCCCGCCAGAGCAAAGCCGATAATCGCGGCGAGAACAAGCGAGACCTCGCCGCTGGCGATGGGTCGCTTCGACTTGACCGGATGGTTGCGGTCCTCGTCACGGTCCATGTAATCATTAAGGATATATACAGAGCTTGCGGCAAAACAAAAGCTTACGAAAGCGATGCACGAAGCAGCCAGCAAACCTGCGTCCGAGATTCCGCCTCCGAAGAACAACGGCAAAAAAACGAAAAGATTTTTTGCATACTCTTTGGGTCGGAGCAGTCGCACATACGAATTTTTAAAAACCATAAAACCCCAGTTCTCGGCTTTTCAAAGGGTGCCCACGCCTGTCCTCGACCACAGCACCAGCATCGCGTGCGCTTACGCACGCAAATACAACGCAATGAAGAAAAAACCAAGGGCGTTCAAAGGTGGATACCGCATGGCCGATAAGGGCTACAGGCGCGGGCTTCTGGACTTTCGCCCGCCATCCGTCTAAAAGTCTAAAGGAATTACTGGCGGCCGCCACTCGGAATACCCTTTGAATCCAGCGGCGCACGGCCTCCCGAAAGCCATTCCCCCCACGGCGGGACAAGCGGGCAATCCGTAAAGAACAAGAGGATATTGATGATTGGCGCTTCAAACACCCGGACCAATCAGGCCTGCGGCGTGGCATGCTTAAAAGAGAAAACGCTCCTCAAGGCTTCCAGAATCTATGCGGCCCTGATGATCGTCTTCGCGATAATCGGTGCAATACGCTACTATTCCCCCGTGCCCTACACAGACATGTGGCCGGGTTATATCGGATTTTACACTCGCGTTCTCGACGGGGACTGGTTCGCCTGGGTTGACATGTTCAACGAGCACCCCATCACTCTGGCCAAACTCTTTTTTTGGGCAGATTTGCACTGGCTAGGAGGGCTCAACTGGCCGCTTCTCATCGTCAACTACGGCATCATGGCGGCCGCCGCCTTGCTGTTGTGGGTTTTGCTGCGCGAGGCCGATGAACAGCACGCCCCAGACACGGCACGCCTGACCCTGGGCACTTTCATGGTCGGCACTGTGTTTTATTGGTGCCAATGGGAAAATTTTACGTGGGGATTTCAGATCGCCTTGTTCCTGGGCAACGTTCTTCCACTGTGCGCACTCTACTGGCTGTACCTGTCCGCCAGCAGGCCAAAAAGCACCATGCATTTTGCGATCGCATGCGCGTTTGGCGTTCTGTCCGTTGGCTCAATGGGCAACGGCATACTCGTCCTGCCCCTGATGGCCTTCGCTTCGCTTCTCCTGCGGCAGAAGCCGTGGCGCATCCTCCTGCTTTCGCTTCTTTCCGCCGGAACAATCTATGGATACATCATCGTGCGGCACAAAGCGACAGCACACCAGCTGATGCTGCACAATGACCACAGCCTGGCGACACTCTACAATTCATTCCTTGAGCTTACAGCGTATATATTCTCTTTCCTTGGCAGCCCGTTTTCGTACATTGTTGGCAGAGGCACATTCGGTAAATATGCGGCATTCGCCGCTGGTGTGGCTTTCACCATCTGCTGTCTGTTGCTGGCAGTACGGCAATGGCGCAATGCAAAGCCACTCGCCATCACCCTGCTTGGCTACGAAGTTTTTGTGCTGCTGTCCAGCGTCGGCGTAAGCTTGAAGCGCCTTGGGCAATGCGCGCCGACCGATCCGCGCTACACAACGACCGCGGTCATCGGCTGGCTCGTTCTTCTCGTCTTGACCGCGCCAACAGTGCTTTCGCTTTTGCGCAAGCGTTCCGCAAAAGTCGTCATTCCCCTCGGCCTGGTGGCGATAGCCATGCTGGCGAGCCAGACCACAGCGCTACGCTCGCGCCAAAAGCTCATATTCAACGACCAGGCGACCGCAGTGGGCATGGCCATGGGCGTGGACCTGCGCCCCCCAGGAGCCACGATCAACCCATGGATGGGGCCTGCCAATGAAGCGCGGAAGAGGCACATCTCCATCTTCTCCATTTACCCGTACCGGGATGTGACGGACCAGTTCGAAACAATCGTCCAACTCGGCCCGCTGCCGGAGGCCCAAGGGCTCTTGCGCACCATCGCGCCGGTCCACTCCGACACCCGCTTCGTCTCCATCAGCGGCTGGATGTTCGATCCTGCCACCGGAAAAGCGCCGAGACTCATCCGTTGCATCGCTGAAAATGGTCTGGTCGTCGGATTTGCGCTGGTCGGCAACGCTGATGCTGAAGCCGCAAAAGTCGTGGGCGCAAAGGGCGCGCGTTCAGGATTCTTGGGCTACATGCTTGCCAGCGCGCAAGGCGCACGCATCACCCTGCAGGGGGATCAGCCTTCTTGCCAAATACAGGCAATGGTCGCGCCCGAAACACCTTCCCCGCCCGCGCAATAACCAACAGCCAGCGGACCTCTGGCGCGGCCTTCCACAAGGCAAGAGGCGGCTTTCCTGACGCGATGCGCCGGGAAAACCGCCTCTTGCCTTGCATGGAAACCGGGCATTCCCCCCGGCGCCCCGCAGTGTGGCCCCGCTCTCTTCTAGGCCACCTTGCCGCCGTCGTCCACGGCGCCGGCGGCGGTAAGCAGCCGCGTCACCTCGGCGTCCTTGGCCACCAGGATCATGCCCTGGCTCTGCACGCCGCGCAGCTTGCGCGGGGCCAGGTTGGCCACAACCACGACCTGCTTGCCCACAAGCTCCTCGGGGCTGAAGCGGTCGGCCAGACCGGCAACCACCTGGCGCGGCTCGGCCTCGCCCAAGGACACTCTGACGACAAGCAGCTTGTCCGCATCCGGGTGCTTTTCTGCGGAAACGACAGTGCCCACGCGCAGGTCGAGCTTCTGGAAGTCCGTGAATTCGATGTTCTCAGCCGGTCCCACTGGGGCCTGAGGCTCCTTGGCGGGCTTAGGAGCCTTGGGACCTTTGGCCGCGGGCTTCTGGGATTCCGCGCTGGCGGCGGCCTCCTTGGGGGCGGGCGGCGTCGGCTCGGGCAGCTCCACGCGGGGGAACAGGTTGGAAGTGGCGGCCACGGCCACGCCGGACTCCAGCACACCCCAAACCTCGGGTTCCTTGGGCAACACGATCTTGTCCTTGTCAAAGGGCATGCCCAACTGCACCAGCATCTTTTCGCTGGCCTCGGGCATGACGGGCCACAGGTGCACTGCGATCTTGCGCATGTGCTCCAGCACCACATACATGACGGTGCCCAGGCGGGCGGTCTGCTTGTTCTTGAAGAGCGTCCAGGGGGCCGTCTGGTCGATATACTTGTTCAGCCCGCGCACCAGCTCCCACAGGGATTCCAGGGCGCGCGCGGTGCGGAACTCCACGAAGTTGGCCTGAAAGCCCTGCATGGCCTCCAGCCCCAGATGCTTGAGCTCGGCATCCTCTTGGAACTCTTCCGCCGGGCTTGGCACCTTGCCTTCAAAATACTTGTGGGTCATGGCCAGGGCGCGGTTGAACAGATTGCCCAGGTCGTTGGCCAGGTCGGCGTTCAGCCGGCCCATAAGAGCCTCCTCGGTGAAGGAGGCGTCGGAGCCGAAGGCCATCTCGCGCAGCAAAAAGTACCGGAACGCCGAGGCCCCGTAGGTGTCGACCATCCGCTTGGGCTCGACGACGTTGCCGAGTGATTTGGACATCTTGGTGTCGCGCACCAGCCAGTAGCCATGCACGTTGAGGGACTGGTAGGGCGTGAGGCCGGCGGCCTTGAGCATGGTGGGCCAGAACACGGCGTGGGGTTTCAGGATGTCCTTGGCCACGATGTGGTTGGCGGCGGGCCAGAACTTCTTGAACTTGTCGCCGCGCGGATAGTTCAGCGCGCTCACGTAGTTGAGCAGCGCATCGAACCAGACGTAGCAGACGAAGTCCTGGTCGAAGGGCAGCTCGATGCCCCAGGTGAGGCGGCTCTTGGGCCGGGAGATGCAAAGATCCTCCAGCGCGCCGGACTCCAGCAGGCTCAAGACCTCGTTGCGGTAGCGCGCCGGGCGGATAAACTCCGGATGCTGGTTGATGTGGTCGATGAGCCAACCCTGGTACTTCGACATGCGGAAGAAGTAGTTCTTCTCCGCGATATATTCCGGCTTGGTCTTGTGGTCCGGGCACATGCCGTCCACAAGCTCCTTTTCGGTGTAGAAGCGCTCGCAGCCGAAGCAGTAATGCCCGCCGTACTCGCCGAAATAGATGTCCCCGCTCTCGTAAACCTTTTGCAGCACCTTCTGCACAACCTTGACGTGGTCCGGGTCCGTGGTGCGGATGAACTGGTTTGGCTTGGCCCCAAGCATGGGCGCAAGGCCGCGGAACATGCCGCTGATCTGGTCGGCGTATTCCTTGGGCGACTGCCCCGCTGCCTCGGCCGCCTTGGCGATCTTGTCGCCGTGCTCGTCCGTGCCGGTGAGGAAGTAGGCTTCATCGCCCATGAGGGAATGGAACCGCGCCACGGAGTCGGCGAGGATGGTGGTGAAGGCGTGGCCCAGGTGGGGCTTGGCGTTGACGTAAAATATGGGCGTTGTGACAAAAAAGCGGCTCAAGTGATACTCCTTGGAGCGTTTGCCGGGGGGCGCCGTTGTCGGCATCGGCTCGCCCGGCCCTGTGCGGCCAAACGATGGCCGGTGCGTGTTGACCTTGCGCGACGGGTTGCGCCGCCGGCTATTGCGGGGGCTTGGGGCCCTTGCTCTTGCGGCGTTTGCGCCTGGGCCTCGAACGCTCGCGGCCATCGGCTGCGGCGGCTTGGGCGGCTTCTCCGCCAGCCGGACGCGGCTCGTTCGACTCCTGGCGCGGCTCTGCGGCCGTCACCTGGGCTTCGGGCGCGCCGGGCCTGTCCGCCCGTTCCGCTCTCTCGGGCCTTTCAGGCCTTTCTGTCCGCTCAGGCCTTTCTGTCCGCTCAGGCCGTTCGGGCCGCTCGGGCCGTTCGGGCCTGTCAGACTTTTCGGGCCGGGGGACGCGTTCCGTGCGCGCGGGGCGACCCGTGGACGGGCGGCTGCCGCGTCCAGAGCCTTGCCGGCCCTGGGGCTCCGGAGCCGCAGCCGCAGCCTGGACATCACCCGGCTGCCGGGCAAGCATTTCCTTCCATTCGTCCAGGGTGAACTCGCGCTCGCCCGCATCCTCAACCCATACTGAAATGGATTTCTTGAAGAAATTTGCCCGCAGCACCTTCACGCTGCCAATGGGCGTCTGGATGCGCTTGCCGATCTTGGGGCACTGCTTGTGGAATTCCTCGTAGCCCTTCTGCTCGTAGCTCAGGCAGCACAAAAGCCGGCCGCAGATGCCGGAGATCTTGGCCGGGTTCAGAAACAGATTCTGCTCCTTGGCCATTTTGATGGTCACCGGCGCGAACTTGCGCAGGAACCGGCGGCAGCAGCACACCTGGCCGCAGTTGCCGATGGCCCCGATCATCTGCGTCTCGTGGCGCACGCCTATCTGGCGCAGCTCGATGCGGGTGTGGAACTCGCGCACCAGGCTCTTGATGAGCTCACGGAAGTCGATGCGGTTGGGGGCGGTGAAGAAGAAAATCATCTTGCTGCGGTCGTGCAGCATCTCCACGTCCACCAGCTTCATGTCCAGGTTCTGGGAGCTGATGCAGCCGCGGCAATAGGCAAAGGCCCGGCGCGCCAGCCGACGGTTTTCGGCGTGGGCGTCCAGGTCGGCCTCGGTGGCCAGGCGGTGGATGGGCTGCAGACCGGCCACGCTGCGCGGCACGGGCTGCGCGGCGGCCTGATCGGTGGAGAACAGGGCCACGGGGCCGGAGGTTCTCGCCTCTCCGCCGTGCTCGCCGTCCATTGCGGCCAGGGCGTCGTCGGTCAAGGCTGCGTCCGCCTCGTGGGTCCAGGCGGCGGGTGCGGCGGTTTCAGCGGGCGCGGCGTCCCACTCGGCGGAGCCGAAAGTGTCTTCAAAGGGCGCTGGCGGCGCGGAGTGCGCGTCAGCCTCGGCCTGGCCCCAGATTACGGGAGCCTCCTGGCCAGGGGCCGCAGAGGCCACCAGAACGGCCTCGGCCTCATGGTGCGGCGCGGCGCCAAACTCGCCGCCGGATTCTCCGCCGGATTCTCCGGAGGATTCCCCGGGGGAAGCGACGGTGGCAACGCGGCCAAGGGCCAGCCCCTGGTCGGTTTCCACCAGCACGGACTGCCCCACACGCAACACATGCAGACCGGAGGCGAAATAGCACACCGGACCGTGGTCGCTGAACTTAATCCCGAGAATTTGACTCATGAACCTTCCTGGCGGGAGCGCAGCGCTGCCCGACGCGGCCTCCTGTAGCCGACTTTTGCGCGAAATTCAAACTCTGCCGCGCGTAGACGTCAGCCCAAGAGCCCGTGTTCGCGGAGCTCGGCCATAAGCCGGGCTTCCTCGATGGGCTTGACCAAGAAACAGTCCGCACCGCCGAGGAAAAAGGCCTCGTTGGTTTCCCGGTTATCCTCAACCATGCTCACCACGAAGATGGAGCAGCGGTCCACCTGATCGATGCCCAGTTCATCCTCAAGGGCGCGCATTTCGCGCAGGGCTTGCTGGCCGTCCATTTCCGGCATCACCAGATCCATGCACACAAGGTTGTAAGGCCGACCGTCCTCCAGCGCCTTCTTGAACGCATCGACGGCCTCCTCGCCATTGACGGCGATGTGGCAGTCCGCCACGGGCCGGAGCAAATCGTGCAGCGTTATGCGGCTATAAAAATCATCATCCACGACAAGCGCGCGCATTCCCCCCCTCCCTTGATGAAGCAAAAGGCCGCCTCATGCGGCAGGTGCAGGTGTGGCACGTCTGGGGGGAGAAATCAAGAGCCGCAAGGGGGCCGGGCCTTGGCCCGTCAGGCCAGGTCCATGGTCCAGCCCTGGTGCAGGGCCACGCACTGCGGGTCGCCCGGGGCGGACAGATACTCGCGGCAGCGCGCCAAAAGCACGTCCTCGGCATCGTCCGTGCGTTCCTGGTTGTGGTGGAACAACCCCAGCACGCCCACACCGGCGGCCCGGGCCAGGCGCGCCGCGTCCACAAAATGGGAATGCCCCCAGCCGTTGCGCAACGGATATTCCTCGGGCGTGTATTCCGCGTCGTGGATGAGCAGGTCCGCCCCCTTGGCGAAGGCGGCATAGTCGTCGAACTCCAACCCGCCCTTGTGCCGCAGCGAAAGCTCGTTGTCCGTCAGGTAGACGAGGCTCTTGCCGTCTTCCTCGATGCGGAAGCCCGCGCCGTGGTTGGGGTGGGAAAGCGGGATGCGCCGCACGGACAAGCTTCCCACCTGCATGGCCTCGTCCGTAAAGCCCAGGGAAGTGATCCGGGGGGAATCTTGTCGAAGGGCACCGGGGAACAGCGGCGAGCGGAACGCCTGGGTCAACATGCGCACCAGGTGGAGATGCGCGCCCTGGCTGCCGCCCAGGCTCAGGCGGGCGGCGGGGTTGTACAGCGGTTTGAAGAACGGCAGACCCTGAATGTGGTCCCAGTGGTAGTGGCTGATGAGCAGCGTCAATTCCTCGCGCCCCTGGCGGGCCAGCTCGCAGCCCAGGGCGCGGATTCCGGTGCCCGCGTCGAGCACCAGGATCTCGTCATTCTTCGAGCGGATCTCCAGGCAGGAGGTATCGCCGCCGTAGCGAAGATATTCCTTTCCAGACACGGGGATGGAGCCTCGCGCGCCCCAGCAGCGCACCTTCATAAGCGCCTTCCCCCGCCCGTGGTGGTGCGGAACAGCATCCATGAATCCATACTCTCAATATTAGCTTGGACAAAATATTATAGCAAGAGCGGAGCTCGACGAGACACTTTGCATCCCCCCCTGTTTCAGAGTACGAGGAAAGGGCGCCGACTGTACGGACGACACTGGCGCACGTCTTCAGCCAAGGAGCAACCATCGTGAAGCACACCATATCCGCCCTTGTGGCCAACCGCAGCGGCGTGCTGGCGGAAATGGCCGAGGAATTCAAAAAACGCGGCCTGAATATCCAGAGCATCTCCAGCGGCGAAACGGAAAATCCCGCCGTGGCGCGCATGGTCATCTGCTTCGACGCGCCGGGAACCACCACGGGCGAGGCCACGGACGACATCACCGCCTGCGTGGGCCGCATGGACTTCGTCATTGAGGTGGACGACCTCTCGCGGCGCGAGTTCGTGGACCGCGAACTGGTGCTTATGAAGGTGCAGCGCGACGTGGAGAGCCTGTCCCAGCTCATGCAGATCTTGGAGGTCTTTCGCGCCGGGGTGGTGGGCCTGGGCGAAAAAAGCATCACCGTGGAGCTCACTGGCGACTCCGAGCGCGTGGAGGGCCTCATCCGCATGCTCACGCCCTTCGGCATCATGAGCATGGCCCGCACGGGCAAGATCGCGCTCAAGCGCGGCGACGAGTAGCCCATGAACAGCCTGGACGACATCATCCGGGCCGTGCAGGCGCATGGCGGCAGGCCCCGCGTGGCCATAGCCCCCTGCGCCGAGCGCTTCGTGCTGCGCGCCGCCCTGGCCGCGGCGGAAAAGGGCCTGGCCGAGCCGGTGTTCATCGGCAACCGCGAACGCGCCTGCGCCGCGGCCGAAACCCTGTGCCCCGATTTCTCGGCCTTCGAGTTCGTGGACTGCCTGGACGACGGCGAGGCCGTGGCCAAGGCCGTGGAGTTCTTCCGCACCGGGCGGGTGCAACTGGTCATGAAGGGCCTGGTGCCCACGGCCACGCTGCTCAAGGCCGTGCTGGCCAAGGACGCCGGGCTGGTCACTCCGGGCGGCATCATGAGCCACGTCAGCGTGTTCGACGCCCCGCCCCAGCCCGTGCAGCCCGGCGAACCGGACGCGCCCCGGCTCATGCTGCTCACCGACGCCGGGGTGAACATACGCCCCAATCTCCAGCGCAAGGTGGACATTCTGAAAAACGCCATCGGCGTGGCCCGGGCCCTGGGCATCGCGCGGCCGCGCGCGGCCATCCTCGCCGCAACGGAAAAGGTCAATTTTCCGGCCATGCCCGCCACCCTGGACGCGGACCTGCTGTCCAAAATGGGTGCGGAGGGCGCCTTTGGCGACGCGCTGGTGGCCGGCCCCCTGGCGCTGGACCTCGCGGTTTCGCCCCGGGCCGCGCAGCTCAAGGCCGTGACCAACCCCGTGGCCGGTCATGCGGACATCCTGCTCACCCCGGACATCGAGTCGGGCAATATTCTCTACAAGGCCCTGAGCTCGTTCCTGAACATTCCCATCGCCAGCGTGGTGGTGGGCAGCCGGGTGCCCGTCGTGGTGCCCTCGCGCGGGGACACCGAGCGCTCCAAGCTCGCCTCCATCGCCCTGGCCGTTTACCTGGCGCAAGGCGCAGGGCTTCCGGCATGACTCCACGCATCCTGTGCATCAACCCCGGCTCCACTTCCACCAAGGTGGCCGTTTTCGAGGGCGGAACGCCCGTCTTCAACGACGAGATGCGCCACGCCAAGGACGAGATAGCCACCGGCATACAGGCCCAGCTGCCCCTGCGCCGCAAGGCCGTGGAGGAGGCGCTTCTCCGCCACGGCGAGGCCGGCCCCTTCGACGCGGTCATGGGACGCGGCGGCCTGCTGGCCCCCCTGCCCGGCGGCGTGTACGCCGTGGAGCAACCCATGCTGGACGAACTGGCGGTGAACGCCCACGGCGAGCACCCCTGCAACCTGGGCGCGCCCCTGGCCCAGCTCTTTGCGCAAAAGTCCGGCTGCCCGGCCTTTGTGGCCGACCCGCCCGTCACCGACGAGCTGCGCGACATCGCCCGCGTCACCGGCCTGCCGCGCATCCGGCGGCGCACAGTGTTCCATGCCCTGTCGCAGCGCATGGCCGCCCGGCTGGCGGCGCAGCAGCTGGGCCTGCGCTACGAGGCCTCTAAATTCGTGGTGGCGCACTTGGGCGGCGGGGTAAGCGTGGGTGCGCACGACTGCGGCCAGGTGGTGGACGTGACCAACGGCCTGGACGGCGAAGGCCCCATGAGCGCGGAGCGCGCGGGCACCCTGCCCGCCCTGGTGCTGGTGGACATGGTCCGCGGCGGCGCGGACCCCGTGGCCCTGCGCCGGGAAATCCTCACCCACGGGGGGCTTTACGCCCACACCGGCACCAATGACCTGCGCGTGGTCGAAGAGCGCTTCCACGCGGGCGACGCCGCCAGCGGGCGCATCATTCAGGCCATGGCCTACAACGTGGCCAAGGCCATCGGCGGCATGGCCGCCGCCCTTTACGAAGAAACCGGGACCGGGCTGAACGCCGTGGTGCTCACCGGGGGCATGGCCCGCAGCGGGCTGTTCGTGGCGGAGATAACGCGGCGCACGAAGTTTCTGGGCCCTGTGCTGGCCCTGCCGCAGGTGGACGAGATGCAGGCCCTGGCCAAGGGCGCGCAGTTGGCCCTGGAGGGGCAAACCCAAGTGCGCCGCTACGCCGCGGCGAAGGAGCGTTCATGAGGCTTGATTCCGGGCAGCAGCGCGTGCTGGTGTCCCTCGCCGTGCTGCTGCTGGTGCTTGCGTGCGGCACCTTGGCGCTGATGCAGGTGGAAGGCTTGAGCCTGGGCGACGCGCTGTATTTCAGCGTGGTCACCATGTCCACCGTGGGGTACGGCGATGTGGTGCCCTTCACCGGCGCGGGCCGCTTCGTGGCGGGCGTCATGATCCTCACGGGGGTGGGCTCGTTCATGACCGCGGTGGCCGCCACGGCGGACCACCTGCTCTCCCGGCGCGAACAGAAGGAGCGCATGGAGAAGCTGAACATGGTCATCGGCGTCTTCTTCAGCGAGGCGGGCACGACATTGCTGCGCAAGCTGGCCTTTTTCGACGCCGACCGGGAAGCCCTGCACCTGCCGCAGGACAACGCCTGGGGCGACGCCTGCTTCAAGCGCTACGCCGAGACCCTGGCGAAGCACCCCTTCCGCGTGCGGGCCGACAAGGACGCCCTGGCGCGCATCAAGACCTTTCTGGGCGAAAAGAGCCCGCTTCTGGTGCGGCTCTTGGAAAACCCCAATCTGCTGGAGCACGAGACCTTCACCGACCTGCTCTGGGCTGTGCTGCATATCAAGGAGGAGCTGGAGTTCCGCTTCGACCTGGGCGAGCTGACAAGCGCCGACGAGACCCATGTGCAGGGCGACCTGGAGCGCGCCTACCGCCTGCTGGCCGTGCAGTGGCTGGCCTACATGCGCCACCTCAAGACCAACTATCCCTACCTGTTCATGGTGGCCGCCCACCGCAATCCCTTCCGGGAGCCCGACGCCGAATAAGCGGAGAAAAAAACGGGCCGCGGGCTCAGGCCATGCCGAAGTCCTCCCCGTCGTGCGGGGGGCGCGGCAGGCACACGCGGACCGTGGTGGCGTCCGGTTCGCCGGTGTCCAGCTCAACAGAGCCCTGCTGCGCCCGGGCGAACAGCATGGCGGAATACGTGCCCAGGCCTGTGCCGGTGCTCTTGCCGCTGGTGGCGTATTTTTCGAAGAACCGCTCACGCAGTTCCTCCGGCACGGCTCCCCTGTTCCGGATGACGATGCGCGCGTTCTGGCCGCCTTCCAGGCGCACGTCGATGCGCTCACCCGTGGGCGAGGCCTCCAGGGCATTGACCAGGAGATTGCTCAACAGCGGGTGGTACAACCGTTCCTCGCCCCAGACCGGAAAAACGCTCTGCTCCGTAAGCGGCTGGCCGTCTATGTCCACGGCCATCTCCACCCGCTTGGACCGCGCGGACTCGCGCAGGAGGCGCAGAATCTCGCGCAGGCTGGGCAGCAGGTCAAAGGTTGCCGGCGCGCAAACATACTGCCCGCGCTCGATCTTCATGAGGTCCAGCGACATGTCGATCTGCCGGAGCATATTGCGGCCGCTGTCCTCGATGAACTGCAGGAACTCCACCTGGACCTCGGTGAGGTTCTCGGCCGTCTTCATGAGCTGCGGCAGGTTGATGATGCCGTTGAGCGGCGTCTTGAGGTCGTGGCGGATGATGCTGTCGATGTCGGCGCGCAGATGCTCCAGCGCCATGCGGTCCGTAATGTCCTGAATGGTGCCGGAGAGCAGGCGCGCGCCCTCGGCGTCGGCCCTGCGGCCCATGATGCGCACCCAGGCCTGGGACCCGGCGCAGTTGCACAGCCGCAGCTCCAGGTCAAAGGGCTCGCCCGCGCCCTCGGCCTGGGCAAGCGCCTGGCGGAAGACCTCGCGATCCTCCTTGGCCAAAAAGTCCCGGCAGTTCCAAAAGTCCGGGGCCTCGCCACCGGCATAGCCCAGCAGGCGTCCGGCCTCCTCGGTCCAGCTCATGGCGCGGCTGTCCAGGTTCACGGTCCACCCGCCAATGCGGGCCATGGCCTGCGTCTGCTTGAGCAGCTCCCGGCTCTGCCGCAGCGCGTCCTCCGCCTGCCTGCGCTGGGTTATGTCGCGGATGACCACGATGGTGCCCACGAACTGCATGTCCTGCCACAGCCCGCTGGACGAAAGCTCGAAGCTGCGGGGCGGGGCGTCGTGCTGCGCGCCGGGTTTGGAGATGAGCCGCAGGTTCAGGTTCTGGGTGCAGCGCGGCAGTTGCCGCCGCTCGTTGATGAGCTGGGGATGCTCCCGGCTGGGCTGGCCGCTGCCGAGAAAATGGGGCAGAACCATCTCCCGGTCGTGGTCGCGCAGATCCTCGGCATGGAAAAATTGATGAAAATGCTTGCCGCGCAGTTCCTCCGGATCATATCCGATGAGCTCGCGGCTGGAGCTGTTGACCTCCACCAGCACCCCCTGGGGATCGATGAGCCAGATGAGGTCCGGCGAGGTCTGGATCATGATGCGGAACTTTTCCTCGCTCTGGTGCAGGGCCTCGCGCACGCGCTCCAGGTCGGTGACGTCGTAGGAGATGCTCCCCACCCGGCTGGGGCTGTTGCTTTCGTCGTACAACGGAAACTTGATGGACACGAAATGGCGTGTCTCGTTGTTGTACGAGAAAGGCCGCTCGAAGGTGATGGGCTTGCCCTCGGCCAGCACCTGGGCATCCTCCTGGCGAATCTGCCGGGCCACCTCGGGCGGGAATATCTCGTCCACGCGCCTGCCCAAAACCGGCATGGCCACGTTGCGCACCTCCTGGTGCCTGCGGTTGGAAAGCAGGTAACGGCCCTCGGCGTCCTTGATGCTGATCAGCGCCGGGGAATAATCCAGCAGGGCCTGGAGCTTCTCCTGCTTGCCCTTAAGCTCCTGCTCCATCTCTTTGCGCAGGGTGATGTCCGAAATCATGGCCTCGTAGTAGGCCACCTCGCCACCGGGCGTGCGGATGGTCCGGGCGTCCATGGAAAGCCAGACCTCGGAGCCGTCGGCGTGCCTTGCGGGCATCTCCAGGTTGGTGACGAAGCCTTCGCGGTTCAGCCGGTCCATCACCGCGCGGCGCTCCCCCGGCAGGGAGTACACGTCCATGCCGAAATCCCGCACCTTCTCAATGAACTCCTCCGCGTCAGAGTAGCCCAGTAGCCGGGCCATGGCCCGGTTGGCGGCCAAAATGCGGCCGTCTGGCGTGGTCTGGCAGATACCCGCGATGGAATTTTCAAAAATTTCCCGATACTTCAGCTCCGCGCTGGTGAGCTGGGCCGTGCGGGCCTCCAGCACCCCGGCCAAATGGTCGAAGGCCAGAGCAAGTTCGCCCAGTTCCCCGCTCCCGGTGGAGCCGATGCGGTAGCTGTAATTGCCTTCCGTGAGCTTCTTCGTCGCCAGCCACAGGGTTTGGATGTGGCGCAGCACCAGGGCGTTGCTGAAAAGCCAGAAGGACAGCAGCACAAGCCCCGCCATCAGGCCGATGAACGACAGGTTGCGCAGAAGCGCGCGGTTGGCCGTGGCAAAGGCCGCATCAAGCGGCATGCCCACGCGCAAAAACAGGGCCCTTTCGCCCGCGCCCACAAGGGGGGTGATGAAGTAAATGCGCCGCACACCGTCCAACCCCTGCGCCTCCCAGGCGTCCTGGGCCTGGCGCAGATAGCTGGGCAGAAAGGTCTCGGATTCCGGGGCGGGCTTGCCCACTGCGGAGGCGGCGGCGGGGAAACGGGCCAGAATCGTGCCCGACCTGTCGATGATGGATGCCGAGGCCCCCAGCGGCAGCGGCTGGTCCTGCAACGTGTCCGAAAGGCTCTCCAGCGTGAGCGCGAGGGTGAGCACGAGGCGCACGGAACCGTCCGGCGCAAGCACGGGCAGGGCCAGCGGCAACTCCGCCGCGCCGTCCACGGCATCGCGCTGATAGGGGCCGAGAACGAAGGCCTTGGTCCGCAGGGCCTCCTGGAACCAATCAAGATACCTGACGGCGTAAACGCTGGCGGGCGGGGTGGTCGCGCACACGGTCTGGCCGTCGGGTCGGAAGATGCTGACGTTGTGAAGAAAGGAATGCTGCGTGGCCAAAGAGGACATGATGCGTTCGCACTGTGCGGGGTCCAGCCGGCCGCCGGTTTCGTTCGCGGCCCGGCGCATGATCTGCTTGGCGCGCTCAAGCAGGGTGTTCCCCTTTGCCGCATAAGCGCGGGTCAGGCGTCTGCTGTTTTCCACCGCGGCAACCTTGGCCGTGTGGTAGTCATCTACAGCCATATACAGCGCGATGCAAAGCACTGGCAACATTGCCAGCAATATGAGTATGAGCAGTCGAGCCTTGAGACCGTACAACTTCCCAAGAGGCATGGGGGAACCTCCGCCAAGAGCTCAAAAGCGAAAGATGCGACGCAAAACACGTTCAAGCCTGGCATCGAAATATGCTGCGGCACGGCGTAAAGAATTACAAAACAGACCGTGCATATCAAAAAAATGATACAAGAAACACGCTGTTCGTGGTTACCGCGAATTTCGACCCAAACAACACGGCTGCAAGCACCAACTCATGGGCCTGTACTGAGGGTAGCCCAAAAATATCAAAAGATGCAAGTGATTGCCCCAAAAAAGTATGCAAAATGTGAAGAATGCCAAGCCAGAAACTGGTTGGCGCAAGAGGGCAGCACCATACGTTCTACAAAATTGTGGGCAACAAAGTGCTACAACTGCATATATTTATACAACTAAAGCTCCGACGTGCAGTGCGGGCAGCGCACGGCCTTGATGCTGATGCTGCTGGCGCAGAAGGGGCAATCGCGGGTGCTGGGAGCGGCCTCCGGCTCCTGCTTTTTCTGCATGTCCTTCAGCCGGTTCACGGCGCGCACCACCAGAAATATGGCCAGGGCCACAATGAGAAAATTGATGACCGTGTTGGCGAAAATGCCAAGGTTCATGGTCACGGCGCCGGCCTTCTTGGCCTCGGCCAGGGCTGCGTAGGGGCCGGGCGAAGCGCCCTCGCGCAGGATCAGGTAAAGGTTGGAAAAGTCCACGCGGCCGAGCAGCAAGCCGATGGGTGGCATGAGCACGTCATCCACAAGGGATTTGACGATGCCCCCGAAGCTTGCGCCGATGACGATGCCCACGGCCATGTCCACCACATTGCCGCGCATGATGAATTCCTTGAATTCCTTTATCATACGAATCTCCGCGTTGCTGATTTGCGCCTGGACGCAGGGGTGTGCACGGTACGTAGCACGGGGCGTCCGCCCGCGTCCAGCTTCGCCCAATCGCGCCTGGCGATCGCCCGGGCCAACCACCCAGTCCTCTCGCCTAGGCCTCGCCCATCTTTCCATCCAGAACCGGAAATGATAACCACGCGGGAACGCAACCCTTCAGAACACAGGCGGCCCATGCACTCCACGCCTCCACACCCGCCCCCCCGCGCCCGCGCGGCCCGTCCGCGCGCATGATCGCCGGTCCGGCCACGGCCCTGCTCACCGGCGCGGCCCTGGGGCTCTCCGCCGGGCTGTCGCCCGGGCCGCTCCTGGCCCTGGTCATCGTGCAGACCCTCACGTACTCCGTGCGCGAGGGCGTCAAGGTGGCCGCGGCTCCGCTCGTCACCGACCTGCCCATCGTGCTTGCCGCCCTGGCCCTTACCGCCGGTCTGGCCGGCCAGCCCAAGGCCCTGGCCCTGCTGACCCTGTGCGGCGCGGGGTACCTCGGCAAATGCGCGCTCTCAAGCCTGCGGTTCACCGCCGGGGCGCAGGCCACGGCCCAGTCCCGGCCCAAATCGGTGCGCAAGGGCGCGCTTGCCAATCTGCTGAACCCCAGCCCCTATTTGTTCTGGGGCGGCGTGGGCGCGCCGCTTCTGGCCCGGACCTGGAACGAAGGCCCGGCCTGCGCCGCAGCCTTTCTGGCCGGTTTCTACGCGTGTCTGGTGGGGGCGAAGGTGTTGGTGGCGGTGCTCACGGGGCGCTTCGGCCCGGTGCTGGGCGGCCCGGCGTATGCGCTGGTCATGCGCGGCCTGGGCCTGATGCTGCTGGCCTATGCAGGATGGTTCCTGACCGAGGCTTGGCGGCTCTTCACACTGTAGACGGCGGCAGGTAGTGCTCGCCGCCGGGCATGCGCTCGCATTCGCGGAACACCCGGGCGTGGCAGCAGGCGCAGCGCTCCGGGTCCAGCCGGGGCACCATCTGCGCTATGGCCTGATTCTCGGTCTCGAAGATATGTTCGCCCCCCAGCCGCTTCAGGCACATGCCGCGCCGCAGCACCTCCAGCACCTCGGTCTTGAGTGAGCAGAAGAACATGTCCCGGCCCGAGAGCTTGAGGTTCAGGGCCTCGTTGAACAGCATGTGGCAGCCGCTGGAGTCGATGAAGTTGATGCCGCCCCCCACGATGAGAATGTGGCACTGCTCCGGCGAGGCGTCCATGATGCGGTGCAGTTCCTCGGAAATATGCGTGGCCGCGCCGAAGAAGATGCTGCCGTCCAGGCGCAGGATCTTGAGCTGCGGGCATTCCAGCACACTCTTGCGCAATACGTTGACCAGCGGCCTGCGCAAGTTGGACGGATCGGGCGCGAGCACCACGAAGCTGGGGTGCGAGGTGCGCTTCAAATACATGAGCAACGACAGCAGCACGCCGCAAAAAATGGCGAACTCCATCTGCACGAACAACGTGGCCAGAAAGGTTGCAACCAGCACCCCGGCCTCGCTTTTGTCCGTGCGCACAATGTGGCGGATGCCGCTGTGGTCCACAAGGTTTGCGGCCACGAGCAGGATGACGCCGCTCATGGCGGCCACCGGCAAATAGGCCGTCAGCGGCGCCACCAGCAACACAATGGCCGCCAGCATGAGCGCCGAGAACACCGCGGCCAGGGGCGTTTTGGCCCCGGACTCGAAGTTGAGGCCCGTGCGCGTGAACGAGCCTGATGTAGCGTAGGCCGAGAAAAAGCTGCCCAGAATGTTGGAGAGCCCCTGGCCCACGAACTCCTGAGAGTTGTCGATCATCTGCTGCGAGCGCACGGCCACGGCCCTGGCGATGCTCACGGCCTCGGCCAGGCCGAGCATGGCCACGGCCACCGCGCCGGGAATCAGGCGGCGCAGGTCATCGATGGCGAAGGACGGCACGGACAACAGCGGCAGCGAGTCTGGCAGCGCGCCCACCAGGCTCACGCCGTGGTCTTTGCCGTCCAGGGCCGCGCACAGCAGGCCGCCCAAAATCATCGCCAGCAGCATGGCCGGGGCCTTGGGCCAAAAGCGCCGGATGCCCAGCGCGGCGCACATGGTGCCCAGGCCTATGCCCGCGCTGTAAACGTTGGCCCCTCCCAGGCGCTGCGCCAGGTGCTCCCAGGTGGTGAGGAAAAGCCCGCTGCGCGGAAGGTCCAGCCCGAAGAATGTCCCCATCTGGCTGGTGGCGATGAGCACCGCGGCCCCGGCCATGTAGCCGGTGATCACCGAATAGGACACGAAGTTGACGATGGCCCCGAACCGAGCCAGGCCCAGCGCAAGTTTGATGATTCCGGCCAGCAGGGCCAAGGTCAGGGCCAGGCGGATGTATTCTGCGGAGTTGGGCTCGGCGAAGTGCGCCAGGGTGACGAACACGAGCAGCGACACCGTGGTGGTGGGGCCGGACACCAGATGGTGCGAGGAACCGAACAGGGCGGCGATGATGACCGGCACCATGGCGGCGTACAGGCCGTATTGCGGCGGGAGCCCGGCAATGGCGGCAAAGGCCACGCACTGGGGCAGCACGATGACCGCGCCGGTGAGCCCGGCCCAGAGGTCGGCCTTGAGGGTGCGGCGGCCGACTTGCGGCAACCAGGAAAGAAACGGCAGAAAGCGCGGCAGCGCCTCGCCCATCTTCTCCCGCATTTTTTTGGGCTGCGGCAGATCACACTGGTCCATGGCCCCACTCCCGGCAATGGTTCTTTTTCCTGGCCATGCTGTTTTTAGCGCAACAGACCCGGCGGCGCCAGCGCAATCTTGCCCCTGCGCACAACAAGCTGGGCACCCATGTCCGAAACTTCGGACTTGCCCGAGCGGGGTTGGCCCGTGGACGTGGCATTTTGCCCTCTGGCGCCTGGCCGATTTTTCGGACAGAATATGCTTCGGCATATGAAATTTTGTTGATTTTTCTGTAACCAGCGAATATTAAAAACTATTATTTCGCTTGTTTCTTTTGGCACACAAGTTGCGAAGTCTTCCAATTTCATCTAGGTCCAAGAATACGCTACCAACTAGTCAAAACCTTCCATCTGAGAAAGAGGAATACGAACATGGCGAAGAAAATGAAGACCATGGACGGCAACTCCGCCACGACGCACGTGGCGTATGCCATGAGCGAGGCCGCGGCCATTTATCCCATCACCCCCTCATCAACCATGGGCGAAATCGCGGACGAAATGGCCGCGAAAGGCATGAAGAACATCTTCGGCCAAGTGGTGAACATCCGGCAGATGCAGTCCGAGGCCGGCGCCGCGGGCGCGGTTCACGGCTCGCTGGCGGCCGGTGCGCTCACCGCCACCTTCACGGCCTCTCAGGGCCTGCTGCTCATGATCCCGAACATGTACAAAATTTCGGGCGAATTGCTCCCCGGCGTGTTCCACGTCACGGCCCGCGCCATCGCGGCCCACGCCCTGTCCATCTTCGGCGACCACCAGGACGTCATGGCCTGCCGCCAGACCGGCTTCGCCATGCTCGCCTCGTCCTCGGTGCAGGAATGCATGGACCTGGCCCTGGTGGCGCACCTCTCGGCCATTGATTCCAGCGTGCCCTTCGTTCACTTTTTCGACGGCTTCCGCACTTCCCACGAGATCCAGAAGATCGAGGTCATTGACGCTGCGGACATGGCGAAGCTGGTGAACCACGACAAGATCGCCGAGTTCCGCAAAAAGGCCATGAACCCCGAGCACCCGACCCTGCGCGGCACCGCCCAGAACCCGGACATTTACTTCCAGGGCCGCGAACGCGCCAATCCGTTCTACAACGCCGTGCCCAAGATCGTCATAGAGAACATGAAGAAAGTGGCCAAGATCACCGGCCGCAAGTACAAGCCTTTCGACTACGTGGGCGCCCCCGATGCCGAGAACATCATCATCGCCATGGGCTCCGGCTGCGAGACCATCCAAGAAGTCATCAACGCCATGTCCGCCAAGGGCAAAAAGGTGGGCCTCATCAAGGTGCGCCTGTACCGCCCCTTCGACATCGCCAGCTTCTTCGCCGTGCTGCCGAAGACCGTGAAAAAGATCACCGTGCTCGACCGCACCAAGGAGCCCGGCGCCCTGGGCGATCCGTTGTACCAGGACATCTGCGCGGCCTTCGTGGAACGCGGCGGCGTTATGCCCCAGCTCATCGCCGGACGCTACGGCCTGGGCTCCAAGGAGTTCCGCCCCAACGCCGCCATGGCCGTGTACAAGAACATGGAAAAGGCCAAGGCCAAGAACCACTTCGTGGTCGGCATCGAGGACGACGTGACCAAGACCAGCCTGCCCATGGGCCCGGCCCTGGCCACCACGCCCAAGGGCACCGTGCAGTGCAAGTTCTGGGGCCTGGGGTCCGACGGCACCGTGGGCGCGAACAAGAGCGCCATCAAGATCATCGGCGACAACACCCCGCTCTACGCTCAGGGCTACTTCGCCTACGACTCCAAGAAGAGCGGCGGCATCACGGTTTCCCACCTGCGCTTCGGCAAAATGCCCATCCAGTCCACCTATCTGGTCGATACGGCGGACTTCATCGCCTGCCACAAGTCGAGTTACGTGAGCATTTACGACGTGCTCGAAGGCATCAAGCCCGGCGGCACCTTCCTGTTGAACTCCACCTGGTCCACCGTGGCCGACATGGAGGCCAACCTCCCCGCCGAGATGCTGCGCACCATCGCCACCCAAAAAATCAAGCTCTACACCATCGACGCGGTCAAAATCGCCGCTTCGGTGGGCCTGGGCAACCGCATCAACATGATCATGCAGACCGCCTTCTTCAAGCTGGCCAAAGTGCTGCCCATCGACAAGGCCATTGCGCTGCTCAAGGACTCCATCAAGAAAGAGTACGGCAAGAAGGGCGACAAGATCGTCAAGATGAACGTGGACGGCGTGGACCAGACCCTGGCCAACCTGATCGAGATCAAGGTGCCCGCCTCCTGGGCCAAGGCCGCCGACAAAGCCACCAAGACCGACAAAGTCCCGGCTTTCGTCAGCGACGTCATGCGGCCCATCCTGGCCCAGAAAGGCGACAGCCTGCCCGTGAGCGCCTTCAACCCCGACGGCTCGTTCCCGGTGGCCACCAGCCAGTATGAAAAGCGCGGCGTGGCCATCAACGTGCCCGAGTGGATCAAGGAAAACTGCATCCAGTGCAACCAGTGCGCCTTTGTCTGCCCCCACGCCACCATCCGCCCGGTGCTGGCCGACGCGGCAGAGATGAAAAAGGCCCCCAAGGGCTTTGAGACCCTGCCCGCCCAGGGCAAGGAACTGGCGGGCCTGGCCTTCCGCATCCAGGTGAACACGCTGGACTGCATGGGCTGCGGCAACTGCGCCGACATCTGCCCCGCCAAAACCAAGGCCCTGGTCATGAAGCCCCTGGAGACCCAGACCGCGGCCCAGGTGCCCAACCAGGTGTTCAGCGAAGCCGTGAGCGGCAAGGGCGGCCTGGTGAAGCGCGAGAGCCTCAAGGGCAGCCAGTTCCAGCAGCCGCTGCTGGAGTTCTCCGGCGCCTGCGCGGGCTGCGGCGAAACCCCTTACGTCAAGCTCATCACCCAGCTCTTCGGCGAGCGCATGATGGTGGCCAACGCCACGGGCTGCTCCTCCATCTGGGGCGCCTCGGCTCCGGCCAGCCCGTACTGCGTCAACAAGGACGGCTTCGGCCCGGCCTGGAACAACTCGCTGTTTGAAGACGCCGCCGAGTTCGGCTTCGGCTACACCATGGCCATGAACCAGCGCCGCGCCAAGCTGGCCGACCTGCTGGCCAAGGTGGCCGAATCCTCCGCCAGCGCCGCCATCAAGGCCGCCGCCGCCGATTGGCTCATCGGCAAGAACGACCCCGGCCTGTCCCGCGCCGCGGGCGACACGCTCAAAAACCTGCTCAAAGGCGCCAAGGACCCGCTGCTGGCCGAGATAGCCACCATGGCCGACCTGTTCACCAAGAAGTCCATCTGGATCTTCGGCGGCGACGGCTGGGCCTATGACATCGGCTACGGCGGCGTGGACCACGTGCTTGCCAGCGGCGAGGACGTGAACATCCTGGTCATGGACACGGAAGTTTACTCCAACACCGGCGGCCAGTCTTCCAAGGCCACACCGCTCGGTTCCATCGCCAAGTTCGCCGCCAGCGGCAAAAAGACCGGCAAAAAGGACCTGGGCCGCATGGCCATGACCTACGGGTACGTGTACGTGGCCAGCATCAGCATGGGCGCGGACAAGAACCAGACCCTGAAGGCCATCCAGGAGGCCGAGGCCTACCCCGGACCGTCGCTGGTCATCGCCTACGCCCCCTGCATCAACCAGGGCATCCGCAAGGGCATGGGCAAGAGCCAGGAAGAAGCCAAGCTGGCCGTGCAGTCCGGCTACTGGCCGCTGTACCGCTTCAACCCGCAGTTGGTCGCCCAGGGGCAGAACCCCTTCAAGCTGGAGTCCAAGGCCCCCGACGGCACGCTGCAGACCTTCCTCTCCGGCGAGACCCGCTACGCGGCGCTGGAGCGCTCCATGCCCGAGGAGTCCAAGCGCCTGCGCGCCGGCATCGAGGCTGCCTACACCGAACGCTACAAGCAGCTGATGGTCATGAACGATCCCAAGCTGGTCTGCGTTGAGGGCGGCCTGGACCTGCCCACCCCGGCCGCGCCTGCGGCTAGCGGTTCCAAGGACGACGCCAAGCCCTGCGCCATGTCCGACAGCGGGCATTCGACCAAGCCCTGCGACGACGGACGCGGCGGCAAGTAGCCCTTCCGCACGAACCTGAAACAAAAGGCCCCGGACATGTCCGGGGCCTTTTGTCATTGCCGCGCGCAAGCGGGGGCTTGTCAGAGCCCTTGTCCGAAATTCCGGCCAAAGCTCCGGCACTGCTCCAGGGCGTCGGCGTCCGGGTTCCACATGGCGCGGATGCCCTCGCCCATGACCTCGAACCCGCATTCCTTGAGCTGCGCCGTGAGCAGCTTCACGGACTCGCCGCTCCAGCCATAGGCCCCGAAGGCCGCGGCCTTCTTCTTCTTGAAGCCCAGGCCGCGCACCATCTCGAGCAATCCGCCCAAAGACGACAGGTAGCCCCGGTTGATGGTGGGCGAGCCCACGAGCAGCGCCTTGCTGCGGAACACCTCGGTCACTATGTCGTTCTTGTCGCCCTTGGCCGCGTTGAACAACTTCACCGTCAGCGTCGGGTCCGCCTGGTTCAGGCCCTCGGCAATGGCCTCGGCCATGCGCCGGGTGCCGTTCCACATGGTGTCGTAGGCTATGGTCACCTGGTGCTCCTGGTAATCGGCCGCCCACTCCAGGTACTTGGACACGATCTGCATGGGATTGTCGCGCCAGATGGTGCCGTGGCTGGGGCAAATGATCTTGAGCGGCAGGTTCAGGGCCGCGAATTCCTCAATCTTGCGCTTCACCAGCGGGCTGAAGGGGGTAAGGATGTTCGCGTAGTACTTGATGCACTCGGCCTCCAGGGCGCAGGGGTCCGCGAGGTCGTTGTACATGCCCTCCGTGGCCAGGTGGTGGCCGAAGGCGTCGTTGCTGAACAGAATGTCCTCGCCCGTCAGGTAGCAGAACATCGTGTCCGGCCAGTGCAGCATCGGGGCTTCGATGAAGATCAGCTCGCGCGTGCCCAGGTTCAGGCGCTGGCCGGTCTTCACCACCTGGAAGTTCCAGTCCTGGTGATAGTGGCCGGTAAGCGACTTGACGCCATTGGCCGTGCAGTACACGGGCACGCCGGGAATGCGCCGCAGCAACTCCGGCAGGCCGCCGCTGTGGTCGCTCTCCGCGTGGTTGGCGATAACGTAATCGATGCGCGAAAGGTCCACCTCGGCCTCAAGCTGCTGGATGAACTCGCCCGCAAAGGGCGCCCACACGGTCTCGATAAGCGCGGTCTTCTCGTCACGCACCAAATAGGCGTTGTAGGTGGAGCCCTTGTGCGTGGAGTACTCCTCGCCGTGGAAGCGGCGCAGCTCCCAGTCCCTTTTGCCCACCCAGGTGACGGAATCGGTGATCTTGAAGCTCATGGCGCTTCCTCCTGCGTTGTTTGCGCGCAACCGCCCGCGGGATCCCTCCGCTCCACTGCGGACGGCGGTTCATAATAGCCGAGAATATGCACGGAAACCGTCCAATTGTACAGAGCCGCAATATTTGTCAGAGCGGCCCCGTGCCCTTTCTTCCGGGTTGCGCGCAACCAAACCAGAAGGCCCGTATTGACGCCCCCCCGCGCAAACCGTAGCATCGCGCCCATGAAACGCACATACGAACTCAGCGTGCGCGCCGAATTCTGCGCCGCGCACCGGCTGGACGGCTATCCCGGCAACTGCAAGAATACCCACGGCCACAACTGGGGCGTCACGGCCTATGTCGTTTGCCAGGAGCTGGACAGCCTCGGCATGGGCATGGACTTCCGCGACATAAAGGCCCTGGTGCGCGAGGCCCTGGCCACCCTCGACCACGCCTGCCTGAACGACCTGGCCCCCTTTGCCGGGCAGAACCCCACGGCGGAGAACATCGCCCGCCACCTGTACGAGGATCTCGCGCGCAGGCTGGCCGAACGCGCGCCCGCCGGGCACGCCCGCGTCTCGCGCATCCGCATCGCCGAGACGCCGGGGGCGGAGGTCACCTACTGGGAGGAGCCTTGAGCCTCAAGGTCTGCGAAATCTTCAAGAGCCTCCAGGGCGAATCGACCTTTGCGGGCCGGCCCTGCGTCTTTGTGCGCCTGAGCGGGTGCAACCTGCGCTGCCGCTACTGCGACACCACTTATGCCTATGCCGGCGGCGAGGCGCTCTCCGTGCGCGAGGTGCTGGAGCGCGTGGAGGCCCTGGGCGAGGGCCTCATCGAGTTCACCGGCGGCGAACCCCTGCTGCAAGAACCCGCCGTGGACCTCATGAACACCCTGGCGCGCCTGGGTCGCCAGGTGCTGGTGGAGACCAACGGCAGCCTGGACATCTGCGTGCTGGCCCCGGAAGTGACGGCCATAGTGGACATGAAAGGTCCAAGCAGCGGCGAGTGCGGCAAGATGGATTTGGGCAACCTGGAGCGCCTGCGCCCCGGCGACGAGCTGAAGTTCGTGGTGGGCCACCGCGCCGACTACGCGCACATGCTGGAACTTTTGCCCCGCATCGACACCCGGCGCAACACGGTGAACCTCTCGCCCCTGTTCGGAATCCTGGCCCCGGCGGAGCTGGCGGCCTGGATTCTGGCCGACGACCTGGACGTGCGCCTGAACCTCCAGCAGCACAAATACATCTGGCAGCCCGACGCCCGCGGCGTTTGAGGAGCGAAACATGACGGCAGAAAGCGCGCTGGTGGTTTTTTCCGGCGGTCAGGACTCCGCAACCTGCCTGGCCTGGGCCCTGGCCCGCCACGGCAAGGTGGAGACCATCGGCTTCGACTACGGCCAGCGCCACGCGGTGGAGCTGGAGTGCCGCACCGATGTGCTGGCCCGGCTGCGCCAGCAGCGGCCCGACTGGGCGGCCAAGCTGGGCCAGGACACCCTGCTCGGCCTCGACGTGTTCCGCCAGTTGGGCGAAACAGCGCTGACCCACGACGTAAACATCGCCATGACCGACTGCGGCCTGCCCAGCACCTTCGTGCCGGGCCGCAACCTCATCTTCCTCACCCTGGCCGCCGCACAGGCCTACCGCCGGGGCATCCGCCGCATCATCACCGGCGTGTGCGAAACAGACTTCTCCGGCTACCCGGACTGCCGCGACGACACCATGAAGGCCTTGCAGGTGGCCATCAACCTGGGCATGCAGGCGCGCATGGTCATCGAGACCCCGCTCATGTGGCTCACCAAGGCCCAAACCTGGGAGCTTGCGCGCAATCTGGGCGGCCAGCCCCTGGTGGACCTCATCCTGGAGCACACCCACACCTGCTACCAGGGCGAACGCGGCCAGCGCCACGCCTGGGGCTATGGCTGCGGCGCCTGCCCGGCCTGCGAGCTGCGCGCCGCCGGCTACGCCGCCTATGCGGGGGAAAAGAAGCAATAGCCGCCAGCGGCCAAAAAGCCTGGGGCCCCTTTGGAATCCCCAGGACGCAAAAAAGCTCCATCCGGCGAAGCAGCCGGAGGGAGCTTTTTGCTTTGGGAGGGCGGGGTTAGACGTAAGAACGATGTCCTTCCCAACCTTCCGCGCTTGCATGAGGGAGTCCGGGGGGAAGCCCCCAGCCACCGCAGGCTCTCTTTTGTCCTAAAACCGCGTCTCGATGGGCGCGGAATCATCCTTGCGGAACTCCGCCGTCACGGTGAGGCTGGTGCCGCCGCGCGGGTTGAACAGGGCCACCACCTGCATCATCCGGGGCTGGCACACGCTCACCAGGTCATCCAGAATCTTGTTGGTGATGGTCTCCATGAACGAACCATGGTTACGGTAGGCCGTAAAGTAGAGCTTCAGGGACTTGGTCTCGATGCAGAGCTGGTCCGGGATGTAGGTGATCTCGATGGTGGCGAAGTCCGGCTGGCCGGTCTTGGGGCACAGGCTGGTAAACTCCGGGTGCTCGAAGCATATCTGGTAGTCCCGGTTGGGGTACTTGTTGGGAAAGGCCTCCAGAATGGCCGCGGTGGGTTCCTCGAAGGCATAGTTGGTGCGGCCGGAGCCCAGGTGCTTGAGGCCGGAGACGTCGTCATTGCTCATATGCTTGCTCCTGAGATGGATTGTGAGGCCGGGGGCACCCGGCGCGGCAGTGCATACCTCAGAGCGCCAGCAAGGCCAAGCCTTTTCCGGCCAGAACGCCGGGCGGCCGATCCTTGAAGCCTTGCGTAAAATACTGCCTGGAAATTTTCTTTGCAAGAGAAACAAAAGGCCCGGAAACCGGGCCCTAGCAATGCGCGCGAAAGGGGTGCGGATCAGATCTCGTAGTCGACCACGCTCCGCGAGGCGGCCACCTGTTTGACGAAGGCCACCACCTTCTGGTGCTCCGGGTGCACCTGATAGGCGTCAAGGTCCGCGCGGGTGTCGAACACCGAGTACAGGATCACGTCGCAGGCCGGAGAGGCGGCGAACACGCCGGTGCCCACCTCTATGGAACGCAGGCAGGGAATGAGCGGCGGCAGGGCCTCCAGCAGCTCCTTCATCTTGCGCGCGTTGGCGGTCTTGTCCGCGCCCTCGGCGCTGTCTTTCAGGGTCCACATGACGATGTGCTTGATCATGAACGCATCTCCTTGCCTCGTTCTGCCCGGCCCGCCTCAGCAGGTCTGCATTCTGTTGATGATGTCCTTGAGTTCCTCGGCCAACTGGGCCAGCTCTCTCACCGCCTGGGCGGCCAGAGCCATTTCCTCGGCGGTCTTGTCGGAGATGCCGCGCACCTCGTCCATGGCCCGCGAAATTTCCTCGGCCGAGGCCGACTGCTCCTCGGACGCGGTGGCGATGTTGCGCACCTGGTCGGCCGAGCCCTGGGAGATGCGCAGAATCTCCCGCAGGACGTGCCCGGCCTTGTCGGCCAGGCCTGTGCTGCGCTCCACGGCGTCGGAGGCCTCGGTCATGCCCGTGGCCGAGCGCCGGGCGCCCTGCTGCACAGAGCCGATGGCGTTGGCCACTTCGCTGGTGGCCTGCATGGTCTTCTCCGCCAGCTTGCGCACTTCGTCGGCCACCACGGCGAAGCCTCTGCCCGCGTCGCCCGCTCTGGCCGCCTCGATGGCGGCATTGAGCGCCAGCAGGTTGGTCTGGTCGGCAATGTCGCTGATGACGTTCAGAATCTGCCCGATGCCCTCCACCTGGCCGCCAAGCTCCGTCAGGTGCTGCTGCATGGTCTGGGTGCGCTCAGACACGCCATGGATGGACGCGATGACCTCGTCCACCACCCGTGCGCCCTCCTCGGCCTGCTGCCGGGCGGAGTCCGCCCCCTGCGACGCGGCGGTGGCGTTTCTGGCCACGTCCACCACGGCCTCGCTCATCTGGGTCATGGCCACGCCGATTTCGCCCACGCGAGTCTTTTGGACCTCGGAGCCGCGGGTGGTCTGCGCAATGCCGCCCGAGAGCTGCGCCGAGGCATCGCGCAGGCGCTGGCACAGGGCGTTGGCTTCTTCCGCCGTGCGGCTTATGCCGTCGTTCTTCTCCACAATGACCTGCTCCTTCTGCTTGAGCGCGGTCATGTCGATGTACAGGCACAGGCCGCCGATGCAGCGCTTGTCCGTGTCGTACAAGGGAAACACGTTGGCGAGCACGTGGCGCACGCCGCCCTTGTGGCCCTTGATCTGCACCTCAAGATTGCGGAACACCTCGCCATCGTTGATGCTGCGGCCCACGGCCGTCTTGCGGGTGGGATCGTTGTAAAAGATCTGGGCCAGGGTCTGGCCGTAGTAGTCCTCCGGGCGGCCATCCAGCTCCAGCATCTGCAGGCAGTCCTTGTTGGAGCACACGGCGCGCTCTTGCGCGTCCACCAGCAAAAACGGCAAGGGCAATCCGCTCAAAATCCCCTGGGCCAGGCCGGTCTGGTGCTTGAGCTCGGCGCTGGCGGCCGTGGCGGCGGCCTCCACAAGGGCCAGGGCGTCGGCAGAGCCGGCCGCCTGCGGGCCGCCCGGCTCCAGCAGCTTCTGGACCGCCGCGAGCCGGGAACGCACCTGGCGCTGCTGCGCGGCCGCCAGCCCGTAAGCCAGGCCGCCAAGCAAAAGGGCCGCCGCGATCTGCGGCAGCCCCACTTGAAACGGTGCGGAGGACAGGAGCCAGGCGGCTCCGGAAGGCGCGACAAGAGCCAGACACAAGACCGACCCCCCGCAAAACGCAGGGGTGCTTTTCCCCAAGGCCGTGCCGGGTTGCGCCATACTGCCTCCTATGCGCTTTGGAACAGAATATTCAGGTCCGCATCGGCCACGGTGGCGCAGCCGGTCAAGATCATGGCCTGCAACAGCTCGCCGCGCAGTTGGTCCAGGTACTTGCCCACGCCATCGCGCAGGCCGCCCAGGGCGGCGATGGCCATGGGCCGGCCGATGAGCACCGCATCGGCGCCAAGGGCCAGCATCTTGAGCACGTCGCCGCCGGTGCGCACGCCGCCGTCCGCCAGAATGGCTATCTGGCCTTTTACGGCCCTGGCAACGGCGGGCAGGGCTTCGGCTGTGCCGGGGGTATGGTCGAGCACGCGGCCGCCGTGGTTGGAAACCACGATGCCGGCGGCCCCGGCGTCCACGGCGCGCTTGGCGTCGTCCGGGGTCATAACGCCCTTGAGCACGAACTTGGCAGGCACATGGGCGATGATGTCCTTGAGTTTTTCAAAGGGCTTGGGTCCCACCGGGCGGCCCATGAGGCGCAAGGTCACCAGACCGGCGGCGTCGATGTCCATGCCCACCACGGTGGCGCCGGTGGCCACGGCCTTGTCGAGCTTCTCAAAAAGCTCCTTGTCTTCCCAGGGCTTGATGAACGGAATGCCCGCGCCGGAAAGGGCCTGGATTGCCGCGAACCCGGTTTCGTGGATGAACGGGGGCACGCCGTCGCCGGTGCCGCCCACCACGCCCTTGTCCACGCAGCCGCCCAGCACCGCTTCCACGTACTCGGCCTCGGTAATCTTGCCGCCCATGTTGAAGCTGACCCCGCCGATGGGCGCGGCGATGACCGGCATGGCCAGCTTGAGGCCCAGCACGGTGACGGAAGGATCGGGCTGCTCCGCCCCGTGGACCAGACGCATGTTGAAGCGCACATCGGCCAACGCCGAGACGTTGTTCATGAACGAGGCCCCGGTGCCCAGGCCGCCCATGCCGGGCACCTCGCCCGCGCAGGCCCTGCCGTTACAGACGGGACAAACCTTGCAGTAGCCGTCCATGAGTTCACGGGCGCGCTTGCGAACATCCTTCATGCTGCCAACCTCCTGGGATTCGCCGGGCCAGTGTCTATTTCAAGCGCTCGGCCAGGACCTCGGCCATGTGGCGCGCCTGCATGGCGCTGCCCTTGGACTCCAGCCCGCCGCGCAATTGCATGATGCAGCCCGGACAGTCAGTGAGCAGCAATTCTGCCCCCGTCTTCTCGGCGTTCGCAAGCTTTTTCTTCAGCAACTCGGCGGAAAGCTCCGGGAACTTCATGGAATACGTACCGCCGAAACCGCAGCAGACGTCCTCTTCCTCGGACGGCAGGTATTCCATACCGCCGATGCGCATCAGCTCACGCGGGGCCTCGGTGACGCCCAGGCCGCGGCAGAGATGGCAGGGAGAGTGGTAGGTGGCCTTCTTGCCGTCCTTCTGGAAGTCTTCGGGCGTGAGTTTGAGCACGTCGTGCACGAAGGAGCTGAAGTCGATGACCCTGTCCGCGAACTGCTGCACCTTCACGGCCAGTGTCGGGTCTCCGGCCAGGATGTTCGGGTAGCCGTGCTTGAGGTGCGAGGCGCAGGAGGCGCAGAGCGTCATGATGTAGTCGCAGGAACCCGGATCGAAGGCCGCCACGTTCTGCTCGGCCACGGCGCGGCTGGACTCGCGTTCGCCCATCATCTGCACGGGCAGGCCGCAGCAGGACTGGTCCATGGGGAACTCAACAGCCACGTTGTGCCGGGCCAGAATCTTCACCGCGGCCTCGGCCTGCTCCGGGTACACGAAGTCCTGCACGCAGCCGCTGAACAGGGCCACGCGCAGCTTGGGGTTCTTCAGCTTGGGCTTGAGCGCCTCAAAGCGGTCGCGGAAGGGGGTCTCGGCGATGGCGGGCAGTGCGCGGAAGCCCTGGTCCTTGGCGAAGATCATGGGCAGGTGGCGCAGATACGGGGTGCCGCCGGTAACGGGCCGCTGCACGGCCTTGGCCGAGCGCAGCAGCGCGTGGAAGAGCTTGCGGCTCTTGAGCACCTTGGCCAGCAACTGGCTTTGCAGCGGGTGGCCCTCCTCGTCCTGAATGCGGGCGTGGACCTCCTTGATGAGCCGGGGCAGGTCGATGCCGCCCACGCAGGCGGCCTTGCAGGCCCCGCAGTTGATGCAGTTCTGCACCAGGTTCTTGGCCTTCTCGCGTCCGTGGTAGAAGTAGGTCAGAATGAGGCCGATGGCGCCGATGTAGATGTGGCCCAGCTGGTGGCCGCCCACCAGGCGGTACACCGGGCAGACGTTGGCGCAGGCGCCGCAGCGCACGCAGCGCAGCACCTGGGAGAACAGGGGGTCCTTGGCCAGGGCGCGGCGGCCGTTGTCCAAAAACACCACGTGCATTTCCTTTTTGCCGCTCGGGCTGCTCTGGCACTCGCCCGGCCCGGTGATCCAGGACACATAGGAGGTGATGGCCTGGCCCGTGGCGTTTCTGGGCAGGGCGCGGATGACGCGCAGGGCGTCGTTGATGCTCGGCGTCAGCTTGTCCAGGCCCACCAGGGCCACGTGCACGCGCGGCAGGGTCGTCACCAGCCGGGCGTTGCCCTCGTTGGTGCACAGGGCGATGGTGCCGGTTTCGGCGATGGCGAAGTTGCCGCCGGAAATGCCCATTTCGGCCTCGACGTATTTGCGGCGCAGCTCGCGCCGGGCCACCTTCACCAGTTTCTGGATGTCGGCCTCCTGCTTGGCGCCCGTCACATCGCTGAACAGATCGGCCACTTGGTGGCGCGAAAGGTGGATGGCGGGCATGACCATGTGCGTGGGGCCTTCATGGCGCAGCTGAATGATCCACTCGCCGAGGTCCGTCTCCGTCACCTCAAGGCCCAGGTCCTCCAGGTGGTGGTTGAGCAGCGTCTCCTCCGCGGTCATGGACTTGGATTTGACGATGCGCTTGACGCCGGAGTTCTGGGCGATACGGCCGATGATCTCGTTGGCCTCGTGCGCGGTTTTGGCCACGTGCACGGTGATGCCCAGGGCCTGCGCGTTTTTGGTGAACTGCTCCAGGAGCTCGTCCATGTGGGCCATGGCGTAGTCTTTGGCGTTGGCGATGTCCTGGATGAGGCCGGGCAGGTCCATGCCGGCGAAGGCCTTCTCGCGGCTGGCGCGGTAGGCGATGGCGAATTTGTCCATGGCCTCGCGCAGGAAATCGTTGTGCAGCGCGCCGGAAAGCTCGCCCTTGTACTGTTTGAGATCGCGTGCGTTCTGCATGATTTAATCCTCCAGAAGCAGGATGTGCAACTCAAGCGGGCCGTGCACGCCAATGGCGAGCACACGCTCGATATCCGCCGTGCGCGAGGCGCCGGTGACAAAGGCCACATACGCCGGGCCCTGTTTGGTGATGGCCTGGAGCAGGGGCTCGGCGTCGTAGCTGGTGGCCACCAGGGCGCTGCGGCGCAGTACGCACACGTGGACCTCGCAGAGCATGGTGGACAGGCGCAACTCCTCGCTCTTGGAGTCGAGCAGCAGGGTGCCGGTCTCGGCGATGCCGGCGTCGGCGATGGTGAAGCCGATGTCGATGCCGCCCGCATGGGAGCGCATTCCCTTGGCGATGCAATGGATGCCGCGGTCGGAACAACGGCCCTTGAGCGCGTCGAACAGCGCCCCGTTCAGCCCGGGCGCGGCGATGACCTTGCCCGGCTTGGCGTCGCACAGCGCATCGGCCCCGGACGAAAGTTCGGATTCGCACCCGGCCATGAGCAGCTGGCAGGCCTCTTTCTTTTCGCAAACGTCCACCGTGTAGTCCAGGGCCTCGTCCAGGCTCTTCACCGGGGTGACGATGGCCGAGACCAGCCCGGCTTTCTCGGTGAACAGCTGCGCCAGTTGGTTCAGGTCGCTCATGGCGTCATCTCCTGCGTAAGGGTTGCCGCGCGAAACGCGGCGTATTTGAAACCAACGGCCCTGGTGGCGCTTCAAGCAGCCGGGCCGAGAAATTTATAGGGAGCCGGACCCCCGCAGAGAGGGTCCGGCTCCTGATCAACGGTTCAAGGTTACGGCAGCATCCACTTCAGGGGGTAGGCCTGAAGCATGGTGAGCACGCTGACGAACAGCACCATGGCGATGGAGTGCTTCAGGGTGAAGCGGAAGATGTCGCCTTCCTTGCCAACCATGTTCGAAGCCGCAGTCGCCACGGAGATGCTCTGCGGGGAGATCATCTTGCCGGTGACGCCGCCGGAGGAGTTGGCGGCCACGCACAGGGCCGGATCCACGCCGATCTGCTGGGCCGTAGTCTTCTGCAGGGAGCCGAAGAGCGCGTTGGCAGAGGTGTCGGAACCGGTGAGGAACACGCCGAGCCAGCCCAGGATAGGCGCAAAGAACGGGAACCAGGCGCCCGTCGCGGTGAAGGCCAGACCCAGGGTGGAGCTCATGCCGGAGAAGTTCATGATGTAGGCCAAGCCAAGGATCATGGCGATGGTCACGATGGGGAAGCGCAGCTGATACACGGTGCGGCCCAGGCAGGCGAAGGCCTTGCCGAAACCGTACTTGGGAATGATGAGCACGGACAGGAGGCCGGAGAACAGGATGGCCGTGCCTGCGGCAGAGAGCAGGTTCAGGCTGAACACCGCGCCGTAGGGAGCGTCCTTGGCCACGATCGGGGCGGTCTTGATCACGAGGTTATGCAGGCCGGCCCACTGGAGCTTCACCAGAATGATGGAGTCCAGGAACTTCTTCACCGGCGCCAAGCCCCACATGAGGACCATCAGGGCCAGGATGATGTACGGACCCCAGGCGCGGATGACTTCGCCCGCAGTGTAATTGCACTTGGTCACGGCGCAGGCGCTGGCCGGCTCGTCGGGGAAGTGCCACACGTTCTTGGGCTTCCACACCTTGAGGAACAGGAACAGGCCGATGATGGTCACGATGGCCGAGGCGATGTCCGGCAGGTAGGGGCCGTGGAAGTTGGACATGAGGAACTGGGTTCCCGCGAAGCACACACCGGCCACGAGACAGGCCGGGAGGACTTCCATGGCGCGCTTCCAGCCGCTCATGGTGACGGCGAGCCACAGGGGCACGATGATGGACAGGAAGGGCAGCTGACGGCCGCAGATGGCGCTGATGCGCATCATGTCGATGTCGGTCACCTGGGCGGCGACCACGATGGGGATGCCGATGGCGCCGAAGGCCACGGGAGCGGTGTTGGCGATGAGGCAGATGCCCGCGGCGTAGAGCGGGTTGAAGCCAAGGCCCACCAGCATGGCGGCGGTGATGGCCACCGGGGTGCCGAAGCCCGCCGTGCCTTCGATGAACGAACCGAAGGCGAAGGCGATGAAGATGGCCTGCAGGCGGCGGTCCTCGGTGATGCTGGCCAGCGAGTTCTTGATGATCTCGAACTCGCCGGACTCAACGGTCATGTTGTAGATCCAGATCGCGGTGATGACGATCCAGACAATGGGGAACAAGCCGAAGGCGGCGCCGTAAAGCGTCGCGTTCACGGCCAGCCCGGCGGGCATGCCCCACACGAAAATGGACAGCAAGACCGCAGTGGTGGTGGCCACAAAAGCGGCATAATGACCGGGTTTGCGCATCACCGCCAGCATGACGAACAAAATGACCAGCGGGATGGCCGCCACCAGCGCCGGGGCCAGGTAGCCGTCCCCGAAAGGCATGTACTTTTGTGTCCAGGTTACAATTTCAGCCACTGTTGGTTCCATAATACTCCTCCTTGCGGTGTGTGTGCCGATGCCCCCCCCGCGCCGGACAAACACCCGCGCGGGAACTGCGCCCTAAAATCAACTGGCCCGCAGCACCTCAACCGTCTGCCGGGCGATCTCCAACTCCTCATTGGTGGGAATCACCAGCACCCGAACCGGCGAATCGGCGTGCGCGATGTCGCGCGCGCCATGCGCCCGGGCCAGGTTGCGGTCGTGGTCCAGCCTGATGCCGAGGTGCTCAAGCCCCCGGCAGGAAAGCTCGCGGGCAATGGGGTCGTTCTCCCCAATGCCCGCAGTGAACACCACTGCGTCCACCCGGCCCAAAACGGCCAGGTACGAACCTATGTACTTGCGGTTGCGGTAGCCGAACATGTCCAGCGCCAGCTTGGCCCGGGCGTCGCCCTGGGCCACGGCCTCGTGGATGTCGCGCATGTCATTCTTGCCGCAAATGCCTTTGAACCCGCTCTGCTTGTTTGTCAGGTCGTTGATCTCCGTGATGGAAAGCCCCCTGGTCGCGCCCAAAAGCGGGTAAATGGCCAGGTCCGTGTCGCCGCAGCGGGTGCCCATAATGAGCCCCTCAAGAGGGGTGAGGCCCATGGAGGTGTCCACGCTTTTGCCGTTCTGCACGGCGCACATGGAGCTGCCGTTGCCCAGGTGCACGGTGATGAGGTTGACCTGATCCACCGGCTTGCCCAGAAAGCGCGCGGCCTCCTTGGTGACATAGCCGTGAGAGGTGCCGTGGAAGCCGTAGCGCCGCAGCTTGAGCTCCTCGTAGAGCTCGTACGGCAGGGCGTACATGTAGGCGCGCGGCGGCATGGTCTGGTGGAACACCGTGTCGAACACGGTAACCTGCGGAACCGCCGGGAACAGGTGCCGCGCCACGCGGATGCCCGCCAGGTGGCCGGGGTTGTGCACCGGCGCCAGGGGAACAAGCTGCGTAAGCCCCGCCACCACCGTGTCGTCCACCAGGCAGGGGGCGCTGAACAAATCGCCGCCCTGCACCACGCGGTGGCCGATGGCCTCAATCTCGTCCATGCTCTTGACCACCCCGCGCTCGGCGTCGGTGATGAGCCCTATGACCAGGTGCATGCCCTCTTCATGGTCGCAGATGGGCTGGTTGAGGGTGATCTTGTCCTCTATCGCCGTACCGGGGGCGATCTTGTGGGTCAGGCTGCTCATGTCTTCGCCGATGCGCTCCACCGCGCCGGAGCACATGACGGTCTCCGTGCGCATGTCGAGCAGCTGGTACTTGATGGAGGAGCTGCCGGAGTTGATGACCAAAACGTTCATGAATCCCCCTAGCCTTTCACAGCCTGGGCTTGAATGGCCGTGATGGCCACGGTGTTGACGATGTCGGGGATGGTGCACCCGCGCGAAAGGTCGTTGATGGGCTTGTTGAGGCCCTGGAGCACCGGGCCGATTGCCACGGCCTGGGCGGAGCGCTGCACGGCCTTGTAGGTGTTGTTGCCGGTGTTCAGGTCGGGGAAGATGAACACCGTGGCGCGGCCGGCCACCTTGCTTTCGGGCATCTTGGTCTGGGCAACTTCCAGGTCCACGGCGGCGTCGTACTGCAGCGGGCCTTCCAAAAGCAGCTCCGGGGCGCGCTCGTGGGCTATGCGGGTGGCCTCGATGACCTTCTCCACGTCCTGCCCCTTGCCAGAGGCGCCGGTGGAGTAGGACAGCATGGCCACGCGCGGCTCGATGCCGAAGATGCGCGCCGTTTCCGCGCTGGAAAGGGCGATCTCGGCCAACTCCTCGGCGGAGGGGTTGGGGTTCACGGCGCAGTCGCCGTAGACCAGCACGCGGTCCTTGAGGCACATGAAAAACACGCTGGACACGATCTTGGAGCCCGGCTTGGTCTTGATGATCTCAAAGGCCGGGCGGATGGTCTGCTGGGTGGTGGTGACGGAGCCGGAGACCATGCCGTCGGCGTGGCCCTTGTACACCATCATGGTGGAGAAGTAGGTCGGGTCGAGCATGCGGTCGCGGGCGTCCTCCTCGCGGATGCCCTTGTGCTTGCGC
>Ga0209373_10000459_pt1 | contig 66838 bp, 55 predicted proteins | sample Higcelweek5metaG_FD_187173 | JGI IMG/M metagenome (GOLD analysis project Ga0209373, IMG submission 187173) | Freshwater pond sediment microbial communities from the University of Edinburgh, under environmental carbon perturbations - High... | ecosystem: Environmental > Aquatic > Freshwater >...
TCCGAAGAGGACCGAGCCGCACTGGCCGGTTTGTCTGGCACCCCGCCGCTTCCACCTCGCTCGCCGCGCTCCGTTCGGACCGCGTCGGCGCTGTTCGCGTCGGGAGGCGCTTTATAGGCGGATGACCGACACCACGCAACTGCTTTTTTCAGGCGTAACGAACTTTTTTCGGGAGGCCGGTTCAGAGGCTCGCCCGGTAGGCCCGCCAGCCGCCGAAATGGGAGATGTCCGGCGCGCCGGCAACGGCTTCGGCCTCGCACAGGAAACCGCTGACACGCCGCCCGTCGGCCAGTTCCACCACGCCGACGCCCAACGGAGCCGGGATGGCGGCAACAAAACGACCATAGGCCTCCGGCGTCAGCTCCCAAATCTCCCCTTCAATGGAAGCGCCGCCATCGGCAACCCGCAGCATGCCGGGGCGGGCGGGTTGGCCGGGCAACGCATAAAGGCGGTAGCGGGGCGCGGTCTGCGCCGTGGCGACCAACCGCCCGCCGACGCTGGTCAGTTGGTGGTTCAGCGGTTGCCCGGACAGATGCGCGCCCAGCACCAGCAGGGGAATCAGCCGATCCGCTCCATAGATGATGGGGCGCGGCGGCGGCGCGGCGACGCCTGTGGCCCCCAACGTGACGCCGCCGTCGCGGTGGGCCGCCGCCGCGACCGCCGCGACGGCGGTTTCCCGGAAGGCCGGGGCGATCAGGGTGATGCCCGCCGACCGGCCATCGGCCTGAAAACCCGACGGCACAGCGATGGCGCACAGATCGAGCAGATTGGTGAAGTTGGTGTAGGCGCCAAGGTTGGTGTTGAGCGCCACCGGATCGGCCAGCACCTCGTCCACCGTATAGATGGTGCCGGTGGTCGGCACGGCCAGGACGTCGATGCTCTCCCACACCGGCGCGATGTCACGGCGCAGCTCTTCCAGACGGTGGAACGCGCGGAAGGTCTCCACCGCGTCGCGTGTGTGGCCACCTTCAATAATGCGGCGGGTGACGGGGACGCCGGAGTCTGGGTGCGCCGCCAGAAAATCGCCGACCGCCGCCGTTCGTTCCGCCACCCAAGGGCCGCTGTAGAGCAAGGCGGCGGTTTCGGCGAAGGGAGCGAAGTCCACCGTCACGGCCACGCCGCCCAGCGCCGTCAGACGTGCGAGCGCGGCGCGGTAGAGCCGTTCGGCCTCGGCGTTGCCAAAAAACCGAAGCTGGTCATCCTGCGGCACGCCGAAGCGAAAGGGCGCGCGCAAGGCGGACGACGCGGGCGGCGCGGCGCGGCTGTAGGCGTCCAACGGATCGGGCGCCGCCATCACCGCCAAAGCCTCCATCGCGTCTTCGACGGTCAGCGCGAAAATGGACACGCAATCAAGCGAGCGGCAGGCCGGAACCACCCCCGCCGCGCTGACCAGCCCCTTGGTCGGCTTCAGCCCGACGATGTTGTTGAAGGCGGCGGGCACCCGGCCCGACCCCGCCGTGTCGGTGCCCAGCGCAAAGCTGACCAACCCCGCCGCCACCGCCACCGCCGAGCCGGAGCTTGACCCGCCCGGCACGCACAGCGGGTCGATGGCGTTGCGCGGAATCCCATAGGGAGAACGCACGCCGACCAGCCCGGTGGCGAATTGGTCCAGATTGGTCTTGCCGATCAGCATCGCCCCGGCGTCGAGCAGCCGTTGCACGGCGGTCGCCGTCCGGTCAGGGTTGTAGGCGAACTCCGGGCAAGCGGCGGTCGTCGGCAAGCCAGCGACGTCGATGTTGTCCTTCACCGCGAAGGGCAGGCCGTACAGCGGCAGGGCGGCCCGCTCCTCCGCCGTCAGCGCCGCCAACTCCGCCGCGCGGGCGAGCAGCGCCTCCGCCGGAACGCGGCTGATCCAGACATGATCCTCGCCCGCCGCCGCAATCCGCGCCAGCACCGCTTGCGCCACCGCCGTCGGGGTGAAGGCCCCAGCGCGGTATCCGTCCGCCAGCGCTGCGAAATCGAGGCTGCGAACCGCGCCGTCGCCGAAGATGGGTTGCATCGGGGAAAACTCCTTAGCTTTGGAAAGGGGGCGTGGGTTAAGACAACGTTGGTTCGGCCAACGGCGCGCGGGCGACTCCGCGCCGCTCCAACTCCGCAGCCACCCGCAGGCAATGATCCTCCCGCCAGGGCGCGGCGATCACCTGAACGCCGATGGGCATGGCCCCCGGCAACGCCATCGGCACGGCGCAGACCGGCAGGCCGATGCAGGAGATCGGCTGGGTGAACAGGCCCATGTGCGGGCGCACCGGCAGCTCCACGCCGTCCAACACCATGGTTTTTTGTCCGACCAGCGGGGCCGAACAGGGGGTGGCCGGGGCGAGCAGCACGTCAACCTCCTGGAACAGAGCCAGGACTTGATCGTGATGCCAGCGCCGCACCCGCTGGGCCTGGATATACCAGGAGGCGGGCAGCAACACCCCCGCCAGGAAGCGGTCGCGGGTGTCGGGATCGAAATCCCCGGCGCGCGTCCGCAACCGCTCCAGATGAAAGGCCGAGCTTTCGGCGTTGGTGATGATGTAGGCGGCGGCCCGTCCCAAGGCGGCGCTGGGCAGATCGACCACCCGCTCAACCCCCAGAGCCGCCGCCGCGCGCGCCACCGCGTCGTGCGCCTCCGGCAGGCCGCCGCGCGCGAAATAGCCCCCGGCCACGGCGACGCGCAGCCCGTCGACCCCGGCGCTCAAGCCCGCAAGGGTTGGTTCCACCGCCCGCCCGGCGCAGGCGTGGTCGCCCTCCGCCGGTCCCTGCAACAGGTCATAGACCAGGGCCAGATCGCGGACCGACCGGGCGAAGGGGCCGAGATGGTCCAGGCTGTCGCAGAAGGGAAAGGAACCGTGGCGGGTCAGCCGCCCATAGGTTGGCTTCAGCCCGAAAATCCCGCAAAGCGACGACGGCACGCGGATCGACCCGTTGGTGTCGGATCCCAAGGACAGCGGCGCCAACCCCGCCGCCGTCGCCGCCCCGCAGCCGGACGACGAACCGCCGGTCATTCGCGCCGGGTCATGCGGGTTGCGGCAGGCGCCGTCATGGGCGTTCTCGCCGGTGAAGTCATAGGCGTATTCGCCCATGTTCAGCCCGCCGACCAGAATCGCCCCGGCCCGGCTCAAGCGCTGCAACAGCACGGCGTCGGAGGCGGCGGGCGGGCGTTCGCGGTTGATTTTTGATCCGGCGCGGGTCGGCAGGCCGCGCACGTCCAGCAAATTCTTGACCGCCACCGGGACCCCGGCCAACGGCCCGACCGTCTCCCCAGCGGCAAGGCGCGCGTCGAGCGCCGCCGCGTCCGCCCGCGCCCGGTCGGCGGTTACGTCGGTGAAGGCGTTGAGCATCGGGTTGAGCCGGGCGATGCGGTCCAGAACCGCCTCGGTCACGGCGCTGGCCGACAGGATTCCGGCGCGCACCGCTTCGGCGATGCCCGTCGCGTCGCCCGCCAGGGCGGCTTGGGCGGCGCTCACGCTTCACCCGGACGGACGATGTCGGGACGAAAGACGGGAGCCGGATCCAGCGTGTCGTCGGGCAGCGGGGCGGTCTGCAACGCCGTGGCCATGCTGTGGGCCAGGGTCAGGAAGGCCGCCACCCCCGGCTTGTGCGCCGGGTCGATGACCAGACCGCAGGTCAGGGCCACGGCCTCCATATGGGCCAGCGGGTCGAAGGCGGGGGACGGTTCGCTCATGGGGAGACTCCCGGCGGGACGGAACGGAATGGGCCTTGCACGGCAAAAATGGATTGCAAATCCGGGACCAGCGGAAAGAGCGGCGAAACCCGCGTCGCGTGACAACCCATCGCTCAATCTGTATGCAGTGTTGCATGCAATTTGATCTCTTGCACCCTCTTTGCTCATTCGACGGAGACCGGCGCCATGACCGACAAAACCACCTTCCCAGCCGAGAGCTGCCCACCCGACGTCAACCGCCCCGACGTGGTCGCCGAGGTGACGGAAGCCTTTGAGGCGTATGAAGCCGCGTTGATGAGCAACGACGTGGCGACGCTCGACGCCCTGTTTTGGCGCGATCCCCGCACGGTGCGGTTCGGAGCCGACGGCCCGGCCTATGGCTTCGACGCCATCGCCGCCTTTCGCCGCGACCGCGACGTCGCCGGGCTGGTGCGGGTGTTGGAGCGGGTGGTCATCACCAGCTTTGGCGAAAATTTCGCCACCGCCTTGTGCGCCTACCGCCGCACCGCCACCGGGCGGGTTGGCTGGCAAAGCCAAAGCTGGGTGCGGATGGCGGAGGGCTGGCGCATCGTCGCCGCCCATGTCAGCCTGGGGCCGGGCGGCGCCGAAACTCTGCCCGCCTGAGCCGCCAACCCCGCGCGCGTCTCCTGCGCTTTTACGCCCTCTGGATTGGCGGGCGGCGGCTCCTGTATACACGGGGGTCGAACCTGCGCGTTTTATGGACAAGGAACCACCCGCGATGATGCTGCGAGCCGCACAGGGGCCGCATCTGGCCCCCGACGACGACGCGGCCCCGCCAGCGACCGACCGCCAATCGCGCGGCACGCTGGCGGAAACCCTGCGCCGCCAGTTGGCCGACGACATCCTCGACGGGCGTCTGCTGCCCGGCGTACGGCTGGACGAAACGGAGTTGGCCGCCCGCTTCGGCGTCTCCCGCACCCCGGTGCGCGAGGCGTTCAAGCTGTTGGCCGCCACCGGGCTGGTCCAGGTCCGCCCCAACAAGGGCGTCATCGTCACCGCCATCACCCCGGAGCGCCTGACCGAAATGTTCGAGGTGATGGGCGAAATCGAGGCGGCTTGCGCCCGTTTCGCCGCCCGCCGCATGACCGAGGCCGAGCGCGCCACCCTGGCCGCCCTGCACGCGGAGGCGGGAACCCTCGCCGAATCCGGCGACCGCGAGGCTTATGACAGCCTGAACACCCGCTTTCATTCGGCCATCTACGCCGGGGCGCACAATGACTTCATGGCGGAAACCGCTCAGGCGATCCGCCAGCGGCTGCGCCCCTTCCGCCGCGCCCAGTTCCGCCTGGATGGCCGCCTGTCGCGCTCTTGGTTGGAGCATGACGCGGTGGTGCGCGCCATCCTGTTGGGCGACGGCGAAGCCGCCTATCACGCCATGCGCGTCCATGTGACGGCGGTGGGCGGCGCGTCCGCCGACTATGTTGGACGGACGGCAAACTGACTGAGTTTTCGGCGGCGCAAGGCAGCGGCCTGCATTGTATGCACGACTGCATGCAGATGGTCGCCGCTGAAAAATTCTTTATTCTCCTTTTGAATCAATAAATTAAAGGGAACATCTCCGCTCCTCGGCGCTAACGCCGCGAACAGCGGGCCATGGTTTTTGCTGAAAATCAGGGCGGTTTCCAGGCGAGCGACCAGGGTTTGGGCAATCGCGGCGCGTCCTCACGCCTCAGCCGCCCCTTCTCGAATGCAATCCGCCCGGAAACTGGCGATCTTGGAACAATCCATTCTCCTGGCACAGCGCTTGCGAAGTCCCCGGCAAGCCAGCTTCACTTGAAAAAGGGGACACTCACCATGGGCAACGCGCTGCGTTTTTCCCGCCGCTCCGTCTTGAAAACGATGACCGCCGTCGGCGGTCTGGGCGCGCTGGGGGCTGGGATGCCGTGGACGTCGGCGCTGGCCAAGGATCTGGTGATCGGCTTCATCTATGTCGGGCCGCGCGACGATTACGGCTACAACCAGGCCCACGCCGAAGGGGCCGCCGCCGTCAAGGCGATGCCCGGCGTCAAGGTGCTGGAAGAGGAAAAGGTGCCGGAAACGGTCGATGTCGAAAAAACCATGGAGAGCATGATAAACCTCGACGGCGCGTCGCTGCTGTTCCCGACCTCCTTCGGCTATTTCGACCCGCACATGCTGAAAGAGGCCAAGAAGCACAGCGATCTGACCTTTCTGCATTGCGGCGGGTTGTGGACGCCGGGCAAGCATCCGGCCAACACCGGCAGCTATTTCGGCTACATCGACGAGGCGCAATATCTGTCCGGAATCGTCGCCGCCTATTCCAGCAAGACCAAAAAGCTCGGTTTCATCGCCGCCAAGCCGATCCCGCAGGTGCTGCGCAACATCAACTCCTTCACGCTGGGCGCCCGCTCGGTCGATCCGACGATCACCACGGCGGTCATTTTCACCGGCGACTGGTCCATGCCGGTGAAGGAGGCCGAGGCCGCCAACAGCCTGATCGACCAGGGGGCCGACGTCCTCACCTGCCACGTCGACAGCCCCAAGGTGATCGTCGAGACGGCGGAAAAGCGCGGCGTCTTCTGCACCGGCTACCACGCCAGCCAAGCCACGCTGGCGCCCAAAGGCTATCTGACCGGCGCCGAATGGAACTGGGCCAAGGTCTACACCGATTACGTGAAGATGGCGCAAGGCGGGGTCAAGATCCCCAACCTCGTGCGCGGCGGCTTGAAGGAGGGGATCATCAAAACCTCGCCCTACGGCGCCGCCGTGTCGGACGCGGCCCGCAAACACGCGGATTCGGTGAAGGCCACATTCATGGATGGCAGCTTCGTCATCTACAAGGGGCCGATCAAGGACAACAAGGGCAACAGCGTAATCGCGGCGGGCAAGGAGCATGGCCAGACCGACATAGCCCTTGAATCGATGAATTGGCTGGTCGAGGGCGTGGTCGGCAGCCTCGCCTGACGCAACCTTTTCGCCCTCTCCCGTTTCGGGCTACCGGAATCACACATCGTTCAATAAGGCAAACGGCTGAACGTATAAGATTTTGTTCGTCATCCCCGCGAAGGCGGGGATCCAGGCTTCATCAGAGGGTCCGCTTTGCGAACTCTGGATCCCCGCCTTCGCGGGGATGACGAACCCAAGAGTCATGCCGCTCCGCCGTTTTGCCAAACAAGTCGATGTGTAAATGCCGTAGCCCGTTTCGGGAGAGGGACATTCCGACAGGAGTCCCGCCGATGGACCGCATCATGAACACGCTCGCCGCGCTGTTGACCGCGCTGGTCGTGCCGGGGGCGGCGCTGCTGGCGTCTCTGGCGCTGTTCGGCGCCTTCGTCGCGCTGGTCGGCGTCAACCCGCTTGAGGTTTATGAGTTGATGTACCGGGGGGCCTTCGGCTCCTGGTTCTCCTGGCAGAACACGCTGACGCGGGCGGCGCCATTGATCCTGACCGCGCTGTGCACTGCCCTGCCCGCCCAACTCGGGCTGGTCGTCATCGGTGGCGAAGGGGCGCTGGTTCTGGGCGGCTTGGCGGCGGCGGCCACCGGGGTGGCGCTGGACGGCGCGCCGGTCGCCTTGGTGATGGGGGCGATGGGGCTGGCGGGGATGGCCGCCGGGGCGGCGCTGATCGGCGGGGTTGGGGCGCTGCGCCACCGGCGCGGCGTCAACGAAACCATCTCCAGCTTGCTGCTGACCTACATCGCCATCGCGGTGATGAACCACATGGTCGAGGGGCCGCTGAAGGATCCCGCCAGCCTCAACAAGCCGTCCACCGCCCCGCTGGCCGAGGCCTATCAAATCGGCCCGCTGCCGGGGATGGACGTGCATTGGGGGCTGGTTCTGGGCGTGCTTTGCGCCGTCGCCGCCTGGGTGTTGATGAGCCGGACGGTGTTCGGCTTCGCCGCCCGCATGGTCGGCGGCAACCCGCGCGCCGCCCGCATGGCCGGGCTGCCGGTCGGGCGGTTGTTGATCGTCACCACGGCGCTGGCCGGGGCGGCGGCGGGACTGGCCGGGATGGTCGAGGTCGCCGCCGTGCATGGCCGGGCCAACGCCGCGCTGGTCGCCGGTTACGGCTCCACCGGCGTCCTCGTCGCCTTTCTCGCCCGGCAAAACCCGCTGGCGGTGATTCCGGTCGCCATTCTGTTCGGCGGCATCGGGGCCAGCGGCGGGCTGCTGCAACGGCGGCTTGGCCTGCCCGACGCCTCCGTCCTGGTGTTCCAGGGCATCATCTTCGTCGTGCTGCTGGCCAGCGAGGCGATGCAGGGCCGCGTCCGCCTGTTCGCCCCCGCCCCAATCCTCCCCGCCGCCGCAAAGGAAGCCTGACATGGATGATGGATCTCTGGGGTGGTGGGGCGTGCCGCTGGCGGTGCTGGCCGGGGCCATCCGCATTTCCACCCCCTTCCTGTTCGTCAGTTTGGGCGAATGCCTGACCGAGAAAAGCGGGCGGATCAATCTGGGGCTGGAAGGCACGCTGGTGATGGGCGCGATGACCGCCTACGCCGTCTCCTACGGCAGCGGCGACCCGTGGCTCGGCGTGCTCGCCGCCGGGTTGGCGGGAACCGCCTTCGGCGCGCTGCACGCGTCGATTTGCGGGCTGGAGCGGGTGAACGACATCGCCGTCGGCATCGCCCTGATGCTGCTGGGCACCGGCTTGGCCTTTTTCCTGGGCAAACCCTTCATCCAGCCGCAGGCGCCGCAGCTTCCCGCCATTTCCTTTGGTTGGTGGAGCGGGTCGGCGCAGGTGCGCTCCGCCCTTCAGGTCAACGCGCTGTTTCTCGTCGGGCTGTGCTTGGCCCCGCTGCTGCTGTGGGGGTTGCGCAACACCCGCTGGGGCATGGTTCTGCGCATCGTCGGCGAAAGCGCCGAGGCCGCCCGCGCCATGGGCTACAAGATCAACCAGGTCCGTCTGCTCGCCACCGCTTGCGGCGGTTTTCTGGCCGGGGTCGGCGGCTCCTTCCTGTCCTTGTATTATCCGGGAAGCTGGAACGAACGGCTGTCGAGCGGCCAGGGCATCACGGCGGTGGCGCTGGTGATCTTCGCCCGCTGGGATCCGATGCTGTGCGTTTGGGCCTCCCTGCTGTTCGGCGGGGCCAGCGCGCTGGGTCCGGCCCTGCAATCGGTCGGGGTGACGCAGGGCTATTACCTGTTCAACGCCGCGCCCTACGTCCTGACGCTCGCCATCATGATCGCCACCTCCTCGTCCCGCCACCGTCTGGCCGGGGCGCCGGCGGAGTTGTCGGTCACGCGGTGACGCCCGCGCCCGAGGCTTCCACCACGACACCAGACTTCAGGAGACCGCCCGCCATGGTCGAACGTTTCATCCCCGCCGATCCCTACCCGTGGCCCTACAACGGCGCGTTGACGCCCGCCAACACGGCCTTGATCGTCATCGACATGCAGACGGATTTCTGCGGCGTCGGCGGCTATGTCGACGCCATGGGCTATGATCTGTCGCTGACCCGCGCGCCGATCGAACCGATCAAGGCGGTGCTGGCCGCCATGCGGGCCAAGGGCTACACGATCATCCACACGCGCGAGGGGCACCGCCCCGACCTGTCGGATCTGCCCGCCAACAAGCGCTGGCGTTCGCGACGGATCGGCGCCGGGATCGGCGATCCGGGGCCTTGCGGGCGCATCCTGGTGCGCGGCGAACCGGGGTGGGAGATCATCCCCGAACTGGCCCCGCTGCCCGGCGAACCAATCATCGACAAGCCCGGCAAGGGCAGCTTTTGCGCCACCGATCTGGAATTGATCCTGACGACGCGCGGCGTCCGCAACCTCGTGCTGACCGGCATCACCACCGACGTGTGCGTCCACACGACGATGCGCGAGGCCAACGACCGGGGATTCGAGTGCCTGTTGCTGGAGGATTGCTGCGGCGCGACCGATCCCGGCAACCACGCCGCCGCCGTCAAGATGGTCAAAATGCAAGGCGGCGTGTTCGGTTCGGTCAGCGCGTCCCCGGCTTTCATCGAGGCCCTGCCATGAACGAGATGACCCGCCCCCTGCCCGCCGAGATCACCGCGCCCGCGCTGGAGGCCGTCGCCCTGACCAAGCGTTTCGGCGCCTTCACCGCGCTGGATTCCGTGTCGATCAAGCTGCGCCCCGGCAGCGTCCACGCCCTGCTCGGCGAAAACGGGGCGGGGAAAAGCACGTTGGTCAAATGCGTCATGGGCTTTTACCGGCCCGACGACGGCGCGGTGCTGGTCAACGACCACGAGGTGGTGATCGGCGATCCCCGCGCGGCGCAAACCCACGGGCTGGGCATGGTGTACCAGCATTTCACCCTGGTGCCGCGCATGACGGTTCTGGAAAATCTGGTGATGGCCCGCGCCTCGGTCCCCGCCGTGATTGATTGGACGGCGGAGCGGGCGGCGCTGGCCGCCTTTCTCGCCACCATGCCCTTCCGCATCGACATCGACGCGCCGGTCGCCGCGCTGGCGGCGGGCGACAAGCAAAAGGCGGAGATCGTCAAACAGCTCTACCTCAAGGCCCGCATCCTGATTTTGGACGAGCCGACCTCCGTCCTCACCCCCGACGAGGCGGATGAGACGTTGGGGCTGATCCGCGCCATGGCGCTGGCCGGGCGTTTGACCGTGCTCATCATCACCCACAAATTCCGCGAGGTGATGGCCTTCGCCGACGACGTCACCGTGCTGCGCCGGGGCAAGTTGGCCGGAACCGGGTCGGTCGCCGCCCACACGCCCGACAGCCTCGCCCGGCTGATGATCGGCGAATCCGCCATCGCCGCCCCCGCCGCCCGCGACGGCGCGCCGACGGACGAGGTTCGGCTCGCCGTCGCTGGGTTGCGCGCCGACGACGAGTCCGGGATGCCCGCCCTGCGCGGGGTCGATTTGCAGGTTCACGCGCGCGAAATCGTCGGCGTCGCCGGGGTGTCCGGGAACGGACAGGTCGAGTTGGTGCAGGTGTTGGCCGGGCAACGGACGGCGACCGGCGGCAGCCTGCGGGTGCATGGCGAGCTTTACGCCGCCGACCGCGCCGACATCCGCCGCCACAAGGTCCATTGCCTGCCCGAAGAACCCCTGCGCAACGCCTGCGTGCCGGGCATGAGCGTGGCCGAGAACATGGCCTTCCGTTGCTTTGACGAGGCGCCGCTGGCGCGCGGCGGCTGGTGGCTGGATCTGGCGGCGATGCGCCGGGCGGCGCGCGACCTGATCGCCCGCTACCGCGTCAAAACCACCGGACCGGAGGCCCCCATCGCCACCCTGTCGGGCGGCAACGTCCAGCGCGCCGTTCTGGCGCGGGAGCTGTCGCGCGACGTCGATGTGCTGATCGCCGCCAACCCGGTGTTTGGGCTGGACTTCGCGGCGGTCGCCGACATCCACGCCCAGATCGTCGAGGCGCGCAACCGGGGAACCGCCGTGCTGCTGGTCAGCGAGGATCTCGACGAGCTGTTGGAGCTGTCCGACCGGCTGGTTGTGATGTCGCGCGGCGTCATCGTCCACGAAACCACCCCCGCCGCCGCCGACCTGACGGTGATCGGGCGCTGCATGGCCGGTCACTGACCCGCCCCCTTTCCTTGGAGACCGCCAGACCATGCTGACCATCGACGCCCTGCCCTACGCCTATGAATTCCCGCTTGGTCGGACGGCGTTGATCGTCATCGACATGCAGCGCGATTTTCTGGAGCCGGGCGGCTTTGGCGCGGCGCTGGGCAACGACGTCCGCCGCCTCGCCCCGTCCATCGCGCCGACCCGCGCCTTGCTCGACGCCTTCCGCGCCCGTGGCTTGCCGATCATCCACACGCAGGAGGCCCACCGCCCCGACCTGTCCGACTGCCCGCCCTCCAAGCTGGAGCGTGGGCGCGGCCTGCTGACCATCGGCGACGCCGGGCCGATGGGCCGCATTCTGGTGTCGGGCGAACCCGGCGCCGCCATCATTCCCGAACTGGCCCCGCTGCCCGGCGAAATCGTGATCGAAAAGCCGGGCAAGGGCGCCTTCCACGCCACCCCGCTGCGCGAACGCCTGACGGAGCTGGGCGTCACCCATCTGCTGTTCGCGGGCGTCACCACCGAGGTCTGCGTGCAAACCACGATGCGCGAGGCCAACGACCGGGGCTATGAATGCCTGTTGGTGGAGGACGCGACCGACAGCTATTTCCCGGAATTCAAGGCCGCCACCCTGGCGATGATCCGCGCCCAGGGCGGCATCGTCGGCTGGACCGCCCCCAGCGGCGCCGTGCTGGCGGCGTTGCCTCCCCTCCCCTGACCGTCACGCCCCTTCGCGGTCCAGCAGCGCCCGTTTCCGCTCGACGCCCCAGGCGTAACCGGACAGCGCGCCGTCGGTGCGCACCACCCGGTGGCAGGGGATGACGACGGCGGTCGGGTTGGCGGCGCAGGCCCGCGCGACGGCGCGGACGGCCTTGGGTTGGCCGATCTGTTGGGCGACGGCGGCGTAGCTGGCGGTGGAGCCTGCGGGAATGGCGCGCAGCGCCTGCCACACCCGGTGCTGAAACGCGGTGCCCTGGACGTCCAGCGGCAGATCGCAGATCTGCGCCGGGCGTTCGATGAGGCCGATCACCGCCGCCACCGTCGCCTCAAACCGCGCGTCGCCGCCGACCAGCCGCGCTTTGGGGAAACGGTCCTGGAGCGCTTCCGCCAATCGCTGTGGATCGTCGCCGAACTGGACGGCGCACACCCCCTTGTCGGTGGCGGCGACCAGCACGTCGCCCAGCGAACAGGCGGCGATGGCGAAGCGGATTTCCGCCCCGCGCCCGCCCGCCCGGTAATCCGACGGGCGCATCCCCAGCCGCTCCGTCGCCCCGTCGTAAAAGCGGCTGGACGAGGAATAACCGGCGTCATAGATGGTTTCCGTCACCGCACGGCCCTGCGCCAACCCCTGGCGGGCCAGCGCCGCCTTGCAGGCGTTGGCGAAGCCCTTCGGCGTCACCCCGGCGATGGCCTTGAACACCCGGTGGTAATGGAAGGGCGACAGGCCGCTGAGCGCCGCCAGTTCCGCCAAGGTCGGCGCGGAATCGCCGTCGCGCACCGCCTGTTCGATCCGGCGGCAGGCTTGGGCCACCCCGTCGGCGTGGCGGTCGTCGGCGCCGCTTTCCGTCGGTCGGCAGCGCTTGCAGGGGCGGAAGCCCGCCGCTTCCGCCGCCGCGTTGGTCGGGTGGAAGGTGACGTTTTCCCGTTTGGCCGGGCGCGAGGGGCAGGAGGGTTTGCAATACACCCCGGTGGTCGCCACGGCGTAGACGAAGCGGCCATCCGCCGCGCGGTCCCGCCGCCGCACCGCGTCCCAGCGCTCCGCATCCCGGCCTCCGGCGTCCGGTCCTTCGCCGGTTTCAGCGGCGTCATCGGCGGAAAAAGGCGGCGGTTGGTTCATGACACGGCTCCCTCACCAAGGTCAGCCCCGAACCGCCGGGGCTGATCGACGGTTGGAAGTTTGCCCGCGCACGTCCCGCCAAACACCCCGCCCCTTGCGGTCGAATTACGCCGACGCCTCGCCCTCGACCGCGACGGGCAGCAGGCGGCGCAGCACCAGACAGAGCAGATCGCCGCTCACCCCGTCCGGCCCGGCGTGCGCCTCCACCGCGCGCAGCACCATCTCGGCGCGGTCGCGGGCCGACAACACCCGGCCTTGCTGAAGCACGGCCCCCAGCCGCTCGGCGGCGAAGGGCGCGCGCTGGGCGTCGGTGGTGTGCAGAACGCCGTCGGTGCACAGGAACAGCGTGTCGTCCTGATTCAACACCGTCACCGCCTCGCCATAGGGCGCGGTCTTGCGCACGCCCAAGGCCGGGCCGCCAGCCTCGATCAACGCCGTGACCGCGCCGTCAGCCATAATAAGGCAGGCCCCCGGCAGACCGGCGGCGGCGTGGCGCAGGCTGCCCGTCACCCGGTCATACACGGCGACGAACGCCGTGGCGAAACCGTCGAACGGGCTTTCGCTGCCCAACCGCTCGTTCGCTCCCGCCAGCAGGGCGGCGGGCGACACGCCCGGACGGGCCAATTCGCGGATCGCCCCGCGCACCATCAGCATCAAGAAGGCCGCCGGAACCCCGCCGCCCGACACCCCGACCATGACCAGCAGCACCGTGCGCTCGTCCAGTTCGATGACGTCGTAGAAATCGCCGCTGACCATGTGGGCGGGCGCCAGCGCCGCGAAATATTGGCTGTCACGCCCGGCGGGAAGCTGGCGCGGCAGCAGGCTGGTCTGCACGTCGCGGGCGGCGCGCTGCTCCTCTTCGATCAATTGTTCGGCGGCGCTCAGCTTTTCGCTTTTGGTCTCCAGCTCGGCGCTGCGCATCAAAAGCTGGGAGTCCAGCGTCTCTTCGCGCGCCGTGGCTTCCAACGCCATGCTGCGGAAAACGCGCGACAGCCGCCCAAACTCGTCGTTGCGCTCGGTCGCCTCGTTCAAGGTGAAGGGGTTGAAGCGCCCGGCTTCGACCGCCGCCACCGCCTCGCTCAGCCGCTCCACCGGAGCCATCTGGCGACGGGCGAAGCGAACGGAGCTGTAAACCCCCAGCCCCAACACCACCACGCCCAGCAGCCCGCCGATCTTCAACTGGCGGCGCAGCATCATCGCCGGTTCCCCGGCGGGCAGACGGACGACCGCCACGGCGGGGGCGCCCTGCCCGTTGGTTCCGGCCTTGATCGGGGCCAGCGCCAGCAGGCTGTCGCCGTCGCTGACGACGCGGACGTCGCCGCCCGCCACCGCCGCCGCTTTCGCCGCATCGGTTCCCGCCGCCGACAGCGGACCACCGCCCGCCTCACCGATCACCGCGCCGCGCGCCACCACCCGGCCATCACGGTCGAGCAGCCACGCGGCCTCCACCGCGCGGCTGGCCAACAAGGCGTCGATCAGCCCGTCCGGCCCGGCTTTCTTGGCGATGTCGCCCAGCCGCTTCACATCGGCGCCGACCTGGACGATGCGCTGCTTGTCCACGCCAGAGACCCCAGCGAACTTCATCAGCTTGCCGCCCTCCACCGCCGCGTCGGACACCAGGGAGGCGGGCGCGCGGTTCAACAGCCCGGTGTAGGCGGCGTGGCGCGGTTGCGCCTTGGAATCCTGGCCGAACAGCGGGTCGGCGCCGGGCAGATTGTGCAGATAGGCGCGGCCCCGGTTGTCGGTGATCCACATCTCATCCGGGCCGCCCGACTCGGCGATCTGCTTCAAGCGGTCGGCGATCGCCTTGGGCGGCAGCTTGGCGGTTTCGGCCAGCGCCACCAGATGGGCGGTCAGCGTCGCTTCCGACAGCAGACGCTCACCCAGCAGAATTTCCACATCGCGCGGGATGTCGCGCGTCTGGGTCGCGGCGCGGGCCAGCAGACCGGCGGTCATCCGACCATCGCTTTCAATCCGCGCGGACAGGGCGCCCTGCGTCGTCCAGGCCAGCGCGGCGGTGATCGCGGCCACCGCCAGCAACACCAGCCCCGTCACCAGCAGGATCAAACGTTGTTGAAACGTCATGGGAAATCGCCCGCCCTTCGTGCCTGTTCTCCCACCGCTTCTACCGGGGCGCGACGCGCAAGTCCAGGCGCGGGGGGCCGCACCCCGCCCAGCTTGGCGAATTCTTTGAAAACGTGCGCCGTGAGACCCGCTTTGCCGTTGTTTTGTTTGGAGGCCGAAGCGGCTATGCTCATTGGCATGGTTGGTTGCCCGCGCTGAAGAGGCCTTCCGCAATGTTCGCGTCACGCTCCATCCTGGTGGTTGAGGATGAAATCGTCGCCCGCTCCGTCACGGTGCGGCTCTTGCGGCAACTGGGCGTCGGGTCCGTGACGGAGGCGGCGGACGGGGCGGAGGCGCTGGCCCGTTGCGACCGCGTGGCCTTCGACCTGATCCTGTGCGACGTGGAGATGGAGCCGCTGGACGGTTTGGCCTTTCTGGAAAACCTGCGGGCGCGTGACGGCGCGCGGAGCGCTGACGCGCCGGTCATCATGCTGACCAAACACAATGAGTCGGACATCGTGATGGCCGCCCTTCGCGCCGGTGCCGTCGGCTATCTGGTCAAGCCTGTCACCACCGCCTCGCTGACCGACAAGCTGACCAAACTGTTGACCGGATGATCCTGCGCAAGAAAACACCCTGCTCCATGTTATTATTGTTTTCGTAACCGAAGCTCGTCCACCATCATGCTTGTCGTCTCATTGCCGGGCGGGTCGCCATGTCCTTGAACATTCTGGAAATCGCCATTTACGCCATGGTGCTGACCGCCGGTCAGCCCAACGCCTATGAATGCGTCGCGGTCAAGCCGGAAGGCGCCAACTGCACCAACGGCCTAGCCGCCAAAAACGACGGCCCGAACCTGCTGTTCAGCAGCGGCGTTCAGGTGCGCAAGGACAATCAGGGGCGCGTCAGCCTCAGCAACGGCCTGAAGACCCGCTTCGACGCCACCGCCTGGGTGGCGTTCGAGGACAGCGGCGGCAAGACCGTGGTCAGCGTCCGCAAAACCGGCCCGATGCGTTTCAAATTCTCCAACGGCTACCAATGCGAGGCGATGGGCAACCCCGAAGACATGGCCCGCTGTTACAAGCCCTGAGCCTCAAAACCGGGACCGAGCCGCTCGCGCCCATGCGGAGCGTCCAGATCCAGAAGCGGCCCTTTCGGCACGATCCCCGTTGGGTTGATGGTGGGATGGCTGCCGTAATAATGCCGCTTGATGTGGCTGAAATCGACCGTCGCGGCGATGCCGGGGATTTGGTGGAGATCGCGCAGATAGCCCGACAGGTTCGGGTAATCGGCGATCCGCCGCTGGTTGCATTTGAAATGGCCGACATACACGGCGTCGAAACGAACCAGCGTGGTGAACAACCGCCAATCGGCCTCCGTCAACCGATTGCCGACCAACCAGCGTTGGCCGGACAGCCGCGCGTCCAGTTCGTCCAAGGCGGCGAACAGAGCGTCGTATGCCACCTCATACTTGTCCTGGGCGGTGGCGAAACCGGCCTTGTAAACGCCGTTGTTGACGCGGTCATAGACAAAGGCGTTGGTCCGGTCGATCTCCTCCAACAGATCCGTCGGGCAATAATCGGCGTGGTTTCCGGTGATCCCGTCAAAGGCGCTGTTCAACATGCGGATGATCTCCGCCGATTCGTTGTTGACGATGCGCCCGGTCGCCGTGTCCCACAAGACCGGCACCGTCACCCGCCCTGTGTAGTCCGGCTTGGCCTTGCCATAGACCTCGAAGAGACGGGTCGCCCCGGTGATCGGGTCGGGCGAGGGAAACACCCAGCCCTCCCCCAGCATCAACGGATCGACGACGCTGACGCCGATCACCGCGTCCAAGCCCTTGAGCGCCCGGAAAATCAGGGTCCGGTGCGCCCATGGGCAGGCCAACGAGACAAACAGGTGATAGCGCCCGGCCTGCGCCGGAAAGGGGTCGGAGCCGTCCACCGTGATGCGGTCGCGGAACTGCGCCTCGGTGCGGACGAAAGCGCCGCCGGTGCTTTTGGTGTCGTACCACTGGTCGTGCCAGCGACCCTCGATCATCAGCCCCATGGTCCTCACCCCTTTCCCGTTGCCGCCCCAGCGGAGCATTGGGACGGAGGGCGCGCAAGCTTTTTGGCAACCCAGACGTGACGATGGCGGTCTTGTGCGCCGCCAAAGGCCCGGCTATCCAACCGCGATGACCGCCACCGCTCTCCCCGCTCCCTCCGCCCTGCCCGCCGCTCGTTCCTCAAGCGATGTTCAGCGCGCCACCGCCGTTGGATCACTGGCGATCCTGCTGTGGGCGTCGGCGGGGTTGCTGACCACGCTGGCCAGCGGCCTGCCGCCCTTCCAGATGATCGCCACCACCTTTGGACTGGCCTTTCTGACGGGGACCATCGGCGGGCTGTTGCGCGGGCGCGACGTGATCGGCGTCTTGCGCCAGCCTTGGCCGGTCTGGCTGGTTGGGGTCGCCGGTCTGTTTGGCTATCACGCCTTTTATTTCCTGGCCTTCCACCTCGCGCCCAACGCGGCGGTGGAGGTCAATTTGCTGAATTACCTGTGGCCGCTGTGCGTCGTTCTGTTCTCCGCTCTGTTGCCGGGGGAGCGCTTGAAGCCCGCCCACATTCTGGGCGCGCTGTGCGGCTTGGCGGGAACCGCGCTGATCGTCGCCGGGCGGGGCGGCGGGCTGGCGCTGGACGGCGGCCATCTGTGGGCCTACGCCTCGGCCCTGGCGGCAGCGGTGATCTGGGGGGCCTATTCGGTGCTCTCCCGTCGTTTCGGAAACGTTCCGACCGAGGTGGTCGGCGGCTTTTGTCTGGTCACGGCGTTGCTGGGGTTGGGTTGTCATCTCGCCTTCGAAACGACCGTCATGCCGCAGGGTTGGGCGTGGCTGGCCCTGCTGGCGTTGGGAATCGGCCCGGATGGGCTGGCCTTTTTCCTGTGGGATTACGGCATGAAGCGCGGCGACATCCGGGCGCTTGGCGTCTTGTCCTACGCCGTTCCTCCGGCGTCCACGCTGCTGCTGATCGTCGCCGGGCAGGCGAGCGGCGGTTGGACCGTGTGGGCCGCTTGCGCCCTGATTGGCGGCGGCGCGCTGCTGGCCAGTTGGGACGTTATCCGCAAAAAGTAACGACTATTTTTCGAGCGCGCGTCGTACCAAGGTCGTAATAAGGATGGCGTCCTGTCGGCATCCCGACCCGCCGATCCGACCCGTTGCACCGCTGAGTTGAGAGTTCGCCCGATGCTTGATCGCCTGTCCGCTGTCCGCGCGTTTCTCAGCGATGTCTGGCGGTTGACCCGCCCCTATTGGTCGTCGGAGGAGCGATGGGCGGCGCGCGGTCTGCTCGCCGCCATCGTCGCGCTCAACCTTGGCGCCGTCGCCATCGAGGTGTGGCTGACCCAGGTCAACTCCACCATCTTCAACGCGCTGGAAGAAAAGAACCAAAGCGGCTTTGTCGACGCGCTGCTGATGTTCGGCGGTCTGGCCCTGGTCTTCATCGCCGTGGCGGTCTATCGCCTCTATCTGAACCAGATGCTGCAAATCCGTTGGCGTCGTTGGCTGACCGAACGCTATCTCGGCGATTGGCTGGAGAACCAAACCTTTTACCGGCTGAACTTCACCAGCAACGGCGCCGACAACCCCGACCAGCGCATCGCCGAGGATCTGCGGGGCTTTGTGCAACTGACGCTCAGCCTGTCGCTGGGTTTTCTGACCAACATCGTGTCGCTGGTCTCCTTCCTGGCGATTTTGTGGAGCCTGTCGGGCGGCGTCAGCCTGTTCGGCCTGGACATCCCCGGCTACATGGTCTGGGTGGCCTTGGTCTACGCCGTCGGCGGCACCTGGATCGCCCACAAGATCGGCAAACCGCTCGCCAAGCTGAGCTTTGACCAGCAAAAATATGAGGCCGACTTCCGCTTCGCCCTGGTCCGTCTGCGGGAAAACGCCGAAAGCATCGCCTTGCAACGCGGCGAGCAACAGGAAGCCCACCGCTTCGCCGACCGCTTCGGGCAGGTGGTGTCGAACTGGTGGGCGATCATGCGCACGCAAAAGCGGCTGGTCTGGTTCACCGCTGGTTATGGGCAAGTCGCCGTCATCTTCCCGCTGCTGGTCGCCGCCCCGCGCTATTTCAGCGGCGCCATCCCGTTGGGCGCGTTGATGCAGACCTCGCAAGCCTTCGGGCAGGTGCAGGGCGCGCTGTCCTGGTTCATCGACGCCTACACCAGCCTTGCCGACTGGCACGCCACGACCAGCCGTCTGGTCGGTTTCCACCACGCGGTCGAGGCGGTGCGCGCCGCCAACAGCCGCCACGCCGGGATCGAACGGGTTGAGGGCAGCGACGCGGCTCTGCATCTCGACGGTCTGGCGCTGGCGCTGCCGACCAGCGGCGCCCCGTTGCTGCGCGCGGATCTGACCGTGACCCCCGGCGAGCGTCTGCTGATTTCCGGCGCGTCCGGGTCAGGGAAAAGCACGCTGCTGCGCGCCATCGCTGGAATCTGGCCCTTCGGCAAGGGGCGGGTGCGGTTGCCGGTCGGCGCCGCGTCGATGACTCTGCCGCAGAAACCCTACATGCCGATTGGCAGCTTGCGCGCCGCCGTCGCCTACCCGGCCAACGCCGACGCGTTCGACGACGCCACGCTGCGCGCCGTGCTGGTCGATGTCGGCATGGCCGGTTTCGCCGACCGGCTTGATGAGGAAGACCACTGGAGCCAACGCCTGTCCGGCGGCGAGCAGCAGCGCGTCGCCGTCGCCCGCGCCCTGTTGCAAAAGCCCGCTTGGCTCTATCTCGACGAGGCGACCTCCGCCTGTGATCCAGAGACGGAGGAGCGGTTGTACGGCTTGTTGCGCGACCGGCTGCCCGCAACCGCCATCGTCAGCGTCGGCCACCGCACCAGCCTGATCGCCCACCACGACCGTCATGTCGCGGTGCGCCGCGATGACGCGCCCGACAGCGGCGGCGCCCTGGTCAGCGTTTCGTAACCCGGCTCATGGCGGCGGCGCGGCCAGCGTCACCGCGCCCTCATCGCGCCGCGCCCGCGTGGTCAACCACGAGGTCCAGCCCAGGCGCGGCGCGTCCGCCGTCGCCGCGTTCGTCAGCAAACGCCCCGCCCCGCCCAACCGCACGCCCAGCGCGCGCGGTCGGTCCGCCAACGTCCGGGGGGATTGCAGATGCAGCCGGTTGGAGCCGACCAGCCGGGTTCCCGGCACCGCCGCCGGGCGCAGCCGAAGACGGATACGGAACTCGGTTCCCGCCCCGGCGTAAAACCCGGCCAGATCGCGCAAGGCTCGCGCCGCGTGACCGCCCGGCAGAAAGGCGCGGAAGCCATCCAGGTCAAGCGGCCCAATCTCCAGCGTCACCGCCGCTTGCTGGTCCCACACCCGCCGCCCCAGCACCGCGCCATCCCCCAGAACGGCGTTGCGTTGCCCCAGCCGGGTGATCTGCGTGTCGTCCAGCGTCAGCCAGCCGCCTTGCAACGGAATCGCCCGGATCGGCACGCCCAAATGGTCGTTCAACAGGCATTCCAGCCCATGCAGGCTGCGCGGTTGTTGGGCCAACGCCCCGGCATGGTTCAGCAACGCGCGATCCGGCACCGACATCCGCCCGCGCAACCCTTGGGTGCCAAGGCCGATCAAGCTGTAGAGATGCTCGGCGAAGGGGCCTTCATCGGGGCGCTCCCGGCTCAGCGCCGGGCGGTGCATGCGCCGCGAGCGATAGAGGATCGACACCAGCCGATGGTTGAAGATATCGAGGAAATCGTGGGTCGCGGTGTCGCCCGCCCGCGCCTGCTGGATGATGGCTTCGGTGAAGGGGGCGGGCAGCGGCCCGAATCCTCCGGCCAAACCGAGGAAATTGACCAGCACCTCCCACTGCGGGGCGCCGGGGCCGGGCGGGGTCGCGGCGCTGAGATCGCTGGCCGGAAAGGCGGTGGTCAGGCTGGAACGGAAACGCACGGCCTCATGCGCCGGGTTGCCGCCGTCGCCGACGCTGCGCGCCTCTGGGCACAGCCGCTCAATCAGGCTGATGGCCTGAAGCGCGTCGAAACGGTGGGCCTCGGTGGCCAACTGTTCGATTACAGAACGGGCTGATCGCCAGCCAGAGGAGGCCATGTTTTCCAGATCCCGTTGCGTTGTCGGCTGGTCAGCACCAATTGCGTGAAGGAGTTGACGCCTGCGTACAGCCCGAAAAAGCGGTTGAGCACCGACGCCAGCAAAAAGGGATGGCTGCCGACGAAGCGCTCTTCGTCCAACTCCAGGCGGATTTCGGTTCCCCGGCAAAAGCCGCGCCAGGCTTCCCCGCCGATCCGTCGCACCACTTGGCCGCTGGACAGCCCCGACAAGCCGGACACTTGACCGGACACCGTGGCGTCGTCAAAGGCGGCGTAGAGGCGCAGGATTTCGCGCAGCGCCGCCAACCCGGCTTCGCCGTCCAACGACAAATGATTGAGGGAGAGATGCGACACCAGCCGCCACAGGGTCTGACCGCCCAGCGGCGGCGTGGCTTGGCGCGTTGGTTTGGTCAGGCAGACGATCCCCTGCAACGGGGCGTCCACCTCGATCTCCATCCGTGCGCCCGCTGGCATCTGCTCGGCCACGCCCCGGTTGGTGCACAGCGTGTGGGCGAACACCACCTGAGCCGGGGGACGGGTCGGTTTGAAATCCAGATCCAGAAAGGACAGCATCAAATCCGTCCCCGGCAGATCCGCCCGTCCGGTCGGCTGGCGCCGCGCCGTCCAAAAGGCGCGCGAGTCGGCGCGCTGCGCCCCATGATCGAAGGAATAGAAGGGTTGGAACACCCGGCTGTCATCCTCGTAAGCCGAACTGGCCGACAGCTTGAGGATGGAGTGGATTTCGGTCGAACGTTCGCGGTAGCTGTCGGGCGGCAGACGGTATTCGATCTGCGTCTGATCCAGCCGCACCGGCTCTGACGTTTTGCGGAACAGATTGACGATGGGCGCGCAGTTCAACCGGAGTGACGCGCGATCCACCGTGATCGGGCGGCGCGGTGGGTTGGCGAGCAGCACCAGAAGGTCAACTTCCTTGCCCTCGCCCAAGCTGGCCGTAACCCCATCCCCCAACCCATCCACGTCGATGAACAGGTATTTTTCCGGGAAAACAAAATACTCCTGGATCAACCGATAGGCCTGATGGGCGTGGCGTGGCCAGGGCAAAACATCCTCGTTGGGCGCAAAACCAACCGGACGCAGACAGGATGCCGGCAACTCACGCAGCGGAGCCGACGCGCCGACCGGGCGAACAGCCACCCCACAGGCCTCGTTCAGCAGCGTTTCATACAGCACGCCCGCCGCCGCGCCGCTGAGATGCAACCGCAGCCGCTTGGGCGCCATGTCGGCAAAGCTGAGCTTGCCCAGCCCCCGCAACGTGATGCGCAGCACCGCGCCCACCGCACTGCGCCGATCCAGAAACGGGAAGGCCGCCGCCGCCTGGATGGCGGCGTCCGTCACCTCGATCGGCCAAAGCTCCACCGGGTAGGCGGTGCGGAAACGGCAGGTCAGCCCATCGGTCGCCTCGGCGAACAGCGGCGTTTCGTCGGGCAGGGTGAAGCCGGTGGCGGCGCGGGCCTGATCGGGATCCACCAGGAACTGGGCCACCGCCATGCTCGGCACCGGGGCCACCAGATGCGGATACAGCACGCCCAACAGCGCCGCCGGGATTTGCGGAAAATCCGCATCCAACGTGCGTTGGATGCGCGCGGTCAGAAAGGCGAAGCTTTCCAGCAGCCGTTCAACATGCGGATCGGGCGATTCCGCTCCGGACAGATCCAACCGCGAGGCCACGCGCGGATAACGCGCCGCGAAGCTTGCGCCCTCGTGCCGCAGATAATCCAGCTCGCGCTGGTAATAATCCAACAGATCGTTGCGATCATCACGGCTCATCGCCATCCCCCGCGCTGTCGGTCAGCAGGATGGGGAAACTGACGGATTCGACAACGCCGTCAAGCGCGAAGGAACCCGACACCCGCGCGCGCAGCCGCGACCGCTCGTTGCCCACCCGTTCCAGCGTCACGGAGGGATTCAGCAGGCGCGGCTCGAACGCGACCACCGTGCTGGTCATCAGCCCGGCCAAGCGGGTTTCGCTGTCGGCGTCAAAGGGCCAGAACAGCGACAGATCCGGCAGGCCATAATCCAGGGTGCCGCGTGGCCGCAAACCCAATTGGTCGGCGGCCAGCGGCGTGCGCGTGTTCAACAAACGCTCCAACTCGCGCCGGATCGAGGCCAGCAGCCCGTCCCGGTCGAGCAGGCGCGGATCCTGCCGCCCGTCCGCCCCGGTGGAAGCGGCCAAGCGGTCGAACAGCGGCGCCCGGACACCCTGCGTGGCCCGAGGCCCCGGCATGACCGACCGTTACGAGACGGTCTGCGCGCCGAGATCGTGCTTGACCGGCTGATTTCCGCCCGCCGTGCCGTCCGCCGTTTTCTGCTGGATGTAGGTGTATTGCACCGAATTGTAGCTGAGCGTGATGGTTTCCGCCGGGATGTCGCCGGTCCCGCCGCCAATCGAGAGGTTGGAGACGACGACGCCGGTCATCACCACTTCAAGATACTTGATGGCCTTGTTGTCGCCGTCGGAGCGATAGGCGGTGAAGGTGGCCGTGCCGATCTGCTTGCCGCTCCAGCACATCTTCAGCAGATCGTCGGTCGCCGCGTCGATGTATTTGGTGAAGGAGAAATCGGAGTGGTTGGCTTGCTCGACCGTGCCCGAACCAGCGGAGCTGCGGGTCGGCGAGGTCGGCTGGTTGAAAGAGTGGCTCCAGGACAGAACCTGAATGGCTCCGATGTTGCTGCTGTCGAGGCTTTCACCCGTGATGTCCGGGGTCTTGAAAGCGATGAACATATTGCTGGCCACGATGATCTCCCTCGTGTTGGCGAATCTGGGTGCTGGCGCGTGGGCGCGCGATGCGGATGCCGCCCCCGCGCCCCGGCGTCAGACGCCGGAACGCGGGAGTGTCGGAAACGCCTTACCGAGGTGACGGCTGCGGCAGTTCGGCAACCAGACGGATGGACGCGGTCAGCTCTTCCAATTGGAAATGCGGGCGCAGGAAGACCGTGGCGTTGTAACAACCGGGCTTGCCCGGAATGTCCGTCACGTCAACGCGCGCGTCGCGCAGCGGGTATTGCGCCTTCAACGCCTGCCCGGCGTCGTCCTTGCCCAGCACATAATCCATGAGCCAAGTGTTCAGATAGCTCTGAACATTCTCCTTGGTCATGAAGCTGCCGATCTTGTCGCGCATGATGACTTTGATGTAATGGGCAAAGCGCGACGCGTTCAGGATGTAGGGCAGCATCGACGACAGGCGGCTGTTGGCGTTGGCCGCCGCCGTGTTGTACAGCTTGGGCTTGTTGGTGGTCTGTCCGCCGAAGAAGGCGGCGTAGTCCGTGCCCTTGCAATGGACCAGCGCGACGAAGCCGAGATCGTTCAGCTCCTTCTCGCGGCGGTCGGTGATGGCGATTTCCGTCGGGCATTTCAGGGCGATGTCGCCCTCGTCGGTGTGGAAGGTGTGGGTCGGCAGACCTTCAACCTTGCCGCCGCCCTCAACGCCACGAATCGCCGCCGTCCAACCATGCTGGGAGAAGGCGTTGGTGATGCGTGCGCCAAGCATCCAGGCGGGGTTGCCCCACAGATACTTGCCATGCTCGCGCCCGTCGGTGTCCTCGACGAAGTTGATCCCCTCGACCGGCACGGTGTCCGGGCCATAGGGCAGACGCATCAGCACATGCGGCAGGCAGAGCGTGACGTAGCGCGAATCCTCGCTGGCGCGGAAAGAGCGCCATTTGATGAGTTCGGCGCTCTCGAAAATCTTCGACAGATCGCGCGGCACGCCCAGTTCGGTGAAGCTGCCCATGTCGAACAGCATCGGGTTGGCCGAGGCGATGAAGGGCGCGTGCGCCGCCGCCGCGACGTTGGAGATCTTCTCCAGCAACGCCATGTCCTGCGGGTGACGACCGAACTCATAATCGCCGATCAACACGCTGTAGGGATAGCCGCCGAAGGTGCCGTACTCTTCCTCATAGACCTTCTTGAACAGCGCGCTCTGATCGAACTCGACGGCCTTTTCCAGGTCCTTCAGCAATTCGCCCTTGGTGATGTTCATCAGGCGCAGCTTCAGCATGCTGCCCGTCTCGGTGTTGAACACCAGATAGGCCAGGCCGCGCCACGAGGCTTCCAGCTTCTGCAAATCGGGGTGGTGCAGAATGTCGTTCAACTGGAGCGAGATCAGATCGTCGATCTCGGCGATGCGGTCGGAAATGGCGGCGACGACGTCGCCCCGCACCGTGCCGCCGGTCTCTTCCAGCACCGAATTGACGAACTCGTCCACCAGGTCGCGGGCGTAGCCGCGCTGCGTCTCGTCGCGGGCCAGCTTGCCCTCGACCAGGATGCGGTCAAGGATGGACAGGGTTTGCGTTTGCACCGCCGCGCCGCCGCCTGCGGTTTCGGTCTCGTCAGCCATGGAATCCTCTCCTCACGCGGATGCCGTCGGGTTGTGTCCACGACGGCGTCTCATGATTGTCTCGATGGGCCTGTCAGGGGTCAGCGGATCACTCAGCCGCCGGTTCCGCCGGAGGTTCCGCCGCAGCGGGGGCCGCTGGCGACGCCTTGGTCGGGCCGGCAAGCTGCGTCTTCAGCGCCGCCAGCTCTTCCGTGCTGGCCATCACCGACTTCAGCAGCGCGTCGAGATCGTCGTTGCCGTCCAGCTTGGTCAACAGATCGCGCAGACGCGAACGCGCCTCGAACAGCCGCTTCAGCGCCGGAACCTGCTTGATGACCTCGACCGGGCCGAAATCATCGAGATGCTTGAAGCGCAGTTCGACGTTCAGGGAATCGGCGCTGCCCGGTTGCAGACGGTTCGGAACGCGGAAGGCGACGCGCGGGTTGATCGAGGACAACACGTCCTGGAAATTGTCGCGGTCAACCTCGACGAATTTGCGGTCCTTGACGGGCGGCAGAGCCTCCGCCGGTTTGCCCGACAGGTCGGACATGATTCCGACGATGTAGGGAAGCTCCTTCTTCTCGATGGCGTCGCCGATTTCCACATCATAGGTGATCTGGACGCGCGGCGGACGGACTCGGCTGAGTTTGTGCTGAGTGCTCTCGGCCATAGGGTTGACCTCTGCCAAATGTTGCGACGCACGCCCAACGAGACTATCAGGCGCGATAACGAGAGAATTTATCTAAGATTATAAGCAGTTACTCGCCGTTACAAGAATAATTCCGGTGACGGACCAATTCATTTTCCTGACTTTCCTCCGTTCTGTTGCGACATCTCGGTGAAATTGAAACCAAGAAAGTCGAAAACAGCCGACAAATCGTTTCGTCCACGGCTGACCTCCAACAAAACTTCATGCAGCGGCATGTTCGCCCAGCCCAACGCGCGGTGAATCAAATAGGGCGTCGGGCTGTGAGGTTCGCTGCGCAAGAGAAAATCAGCGGCTTCGGCCAGCCAGAAATAAGCCTCTTCGCGCGTCTGGATCGGCCCGGCGCCATAGACCGGCTCATCCTGGGGCGCCGAATCCGGGGCAAGGTCGGGGTCCATGCCATCCGCCGCCGCCGACTCGACCGGCGTCGCTTGGGTCATTTCCGGTTCCTCTCCCTTGGCGCGCAGCATGGTGTCGACCCACCCCTGCAAAGCGACACAGCCCTCGCGCAGACCGACGAGTCCCGGCGCCTGCCGTCCACAATGATCGTCCAACACGGAGGACAGCGCGTCGATGGCGACCAGCGCCTCCGCCAGACGATCATGCTGAGCGTGGTGAAAGGTCACGGCGGTGGCCTGCGCGCTGGCCTCAATCTCGGCCAGAGTCGGTCCGCCGCTTCGGGCCAACGCCGCCGCCACGCCACGCGGATCGCGCACGGCGGCGAGTTGATGGCGCTGGGCGTTCTCGTAATCGGCGAAGGAATAGCCGATTGGCGGCTGTCCGCCGGACCGGGTGAGCGGCAGGGTTTGCAGCCAGGTCGGCAGCTTGTCGTTCAGCCATTCGAGCGGGGCGACGCGCGCGCCGACGTCGCCCTCGCCTTCGGCCTCGTCGATTTCCGGGTGCAGCCCCTCGTCCCAAAAGGCGTCGCACAGATCGGCGAGCAGACGGATCGACGGCCCCAAGGCCGAAAAGCCATGACGATGGACCAGCGCCTCGGTCAACCAGCAGGCGATCTGAATGTCTTTGGACCGCTGGTCGAGAACCTCGCGGCACAAGCGGATCGCCAGATCCCAATCGGCCCGCTTGGCCGTCGTCTGCCAGACGCCAACGGGAAGCGACGGATCGTCCTGACGCCGCGCCTCGCGAATCGCGTCATAGACCGGGTCGTAACGCAGCGACGGGCCGACCGGGGAGTCGCCCGGCAACGGGGCCAACGCCGCCGTGAAATCAAACGGGCCACCCGCAACCGGGGACAGCGTGTCGGCGCTCATCGGTTGACCCTCCGCAACGCGGGTTTGCGCGGCACCAGACGCATGGCCTTGGTCCCGTCATAGATCTCTTCGTCGTAAGCGTCCGCCGGTTCCAGCGCGACCCGTGGCCCGACGGCATCCAGACGCGGCGCGGCGTAGGGGAAGACCGGCAACACCCGCGTCGTCTTGCTTTTGCCATCAGGATTGGGCGTGCTCAGCGTCAGGCGCAGAAAGACGCTGGTCCGTCCCCCCGCCAGCGGTTTGGTCGCCGCCATGTTGGCCCCCGCCCCAGCGCCGGGCGTTTGCTCTGGCGCCGCGACGGTTGTGGTGTCGGCGGAAAACTTCAGCGTGTGCGGTTGTGGGTCCGCCAGCTTGGGCAAATCGGCGGGCGGCGGGCGATGAGCCTGCAACAGGCGCAGCAGGGACCAACGGTTGGCGAAGGCGAAACTGATCGCCCGGTCGGCTTCCACCGTCCCGTCCGGCCCAAGGATCGACAAGGGAACGACCGGCGCGTCCTTGGCCCAACGCAGCGTCACCGTCACCGGCAAGCCGGGGGTCCAACGGGCGGATTTCACCTCGCCGCCGCGCGTCAGCCGTTGATCGCCGACCGACACCGCCCAATCAATGATCTGATTGCCGCCGGTTTCGTGCGGGCGATTGACCCGGAACTCGGCGGCGACGTCGTACCCGGCGGGGGCCGCCGACGTCGCGCCGAGGAAGGGGGAGAGGAACTCGCGCACCGCCGCCATGCGGTTGAGGAACTCCAGAGCTTGCGCCCCGGCGCTTCCCGGCGTCGGGTTGCCCAGCCCCCGGCGGATCCCCGGCTCGGCGGCGGTCATCCGTTCCAGGAAGGCGGTCAAGGCGTCAAGGTCGGCCTCCGGCGTGTCGGCCCCTTGATAATCGGCAAACGGGTAGCGCCCGCCCAGCAGGCTGTTGAAGTCGGCGGACAACCGGGCGTAATCGGTGGAGGTGCTGCGCGCCGCCACCCGCTGGCATTGGGTCAAGGCCATTCGTCGCAGCGCGTCGCGCCGTTGCAGGAAGAAATCAGCGCCGACGCCAAAGCTGCCGCCCGACGTTCCGCCGGCCAATTGCACAAAGCAATTGTCGGGTTTGACCGTCTCCCCCAAATCAAAGCGGATGTAGCGCTCCAGAATGGCCAGCGAACTGCCAGGATTGCCCACCTTGTAACGCTGCTGTTCGATCAGGATGCGCTGCCACTTGGTCACGCGCGGATCGCTGCGCAGGGTGGTCGGCAACTGTTCGCGCAAGGCGAAATTGATGAGCGGAGTGGCGATTTCCGTCCCCAGCCAATCAAAACGCCCCCGCGTGTTGTCGAGATATTGCGCGACCTCGACATCGCTCAACGCCTGCCAGCCTTCGGCGTTCATCGGCAGCGTGCCGTCCCAGTCACGGAACTCGTTCAGCGGCAGATAGGGCGCGCCTTCTTCCGCGATGCGGTCGGCCTGCTCCAGCATCCCCAACACATGCTGGCTGAGGATGGTGGAGACGCTGGAATAACCCTGCTCGAAACCGCGTCGGCTGAAGGCGGCCAGCAGGTCGCCCATTGGACGGGCGGCGCGGGCGAACTGCCGCACCTCGCGCAAGAGGCCCGTCTCGTCGGAGGTCAAACGGAAATCCTGGCCGCGCCGCTCCACCACCTCGGCCTCGGCGACGGCGGTCAGCATCGTCGCTTGCAGCCGCTGCGCCACCAACGCCTGCAACATCGGGCGCAGCGTTTCCGGGATGCGGCTCATCGGCCCGGCTTCCATCACCTCGAAGGCGCGATACTGACGCACCGCCTTTTCCAACGGTTCCGGCATCCACAAAATGCTGCCGCCCCGCATTCCCAGAACCTCGGGCTGACGAATCGGCAGATCGGCCATAAAGTCGTAGCGCAGGATCTCCGGCAACGCCGCCGCCAGTCCGGACAAGGCTGGAGACAACCGCAACAACCCGTCGGCGCTTTCATCCTCCACCATCAGCGGCCCCATCACCGGGGTGCGGATCGACAACAGCGCCTTGCGCAGATCGTCCACGTCGTCGATGGCGATGGTCAGCACCTTGTCCGCCGCCGCGTCGCCCAAAAACAGGTTGCTGCGGATGCGCGGCAGCACCCGCTGCCACAAGGGATCTTTGTCGGGGTGTCGCACAAAGAGCCAGCGCAAGGCCGGATCGGCCAGAGTGGCCTGCACATCCTGAAAAGCGACGCTGAGATCCTGAAGCGCCGCTCCGGCCCCATCGGCCGCCGCGAAGCGGGCCAACTCGACCCGCTCCAGCGCGCTGGCCAAGGTGCTCATCGGTCGAACCATCGGACCGTTGTGGTTGGTCAGCGTGTCGGCGTCGTTGACCAGCCGGGTCAGCGTCGCCAACGAAGGGGCCAGATTTTGCTCGGTGTCGAGCGGGCGAACGACCACGCCGTTCATCACGTCCGCGTAAAGCTGTTCATCGCTGCGCAACGTCGCGCCCAAATCAATCGCCAGCAACGATGAAACCAGCGCCGCAAAATCCTGAACCGGCAGTTTCTTGGTGTTGCGGTAGAGAGTGACGTCGTTGGCGATGCTGTCCAGCTCGTCCAGATAGTTGCGGACCCGCTGGAACGCCGCCAGATCGCCCGCGCCCGGCGGCAACGGCCCGGCGTAACGCTCCTGCACGCCCTTCCAGCGATTGATAAGCTCCAACCGCATGGGGTCGAGCACGACCAGCCGGAAGCCCTGGACAAGCTCACCCTTCACCGCGTCGGCCAGCCCGCTGTACCAAGAGCTGGGCATGAAGGGAACCAGCAGTTCGCGCCCGCTCACCGTCTTGAAGGCTCCGAGAATCTGCGGCGCCACGTCGCGCAGCTTGCGGTAGGCGTTGAGCGTGTCGCCCGTTCCGCGCGCCTGATTCATCATCCGGTCGGCGTTTTCGATCACCGTCAGCGGCTGAGCCAAATCCTGCTGCGCCACATCGACCATGCGGGCTGAAAAACGCAGTCCCAGCGCCAGAAACACAGCCAAGGCGACCGTGGCGATCTGCATGTTGCGCACCGCCCGGCTGCGCACGACCAGACTGCGCCGAGCCGGTTGGACAATCCGCCCTTCACGGAAAATCTTGTCGCTGAACAGGCTGGTGACGAAAATCGGCTGCACCGTCGGCGGGACCGACGAGGTGTCGTCAATCAGCGGCCCCGGTCCCGCCATCGCCAACGGAACGGGCAAGGCGCTGCGCGTCCGCGCCGTGGCGCCGTTCAACCCGCCGCCATCGCCGGTGAAATAGAGGCCCCGGAAGAAATGCGGATCCTGGAAGGCGTCGGCGCGGAACAGGGCGTCGGCCAACCGGGTCAACGGCAAGGCCAGCTTCTGAAATTCGGCGGGGAACAGGAACGCCATGTCGCTGATGCTGCCGCTCGACACCGCCGTGCCGATCAGGGTGCGGTGCAACTCCCGCCCGATCACCTCGAACGCCTCGCCAACCAACTGCGGGCTGTGGCCGGTTTCCAGAGTCTGGTCGTTCGACCAGCCAAACATCTCGGCCCCGCGCTCCGCCGCCAGCGGTTGCCAGAAGCTGCCAAACCCCAGCATCGCGTCGCATTTGGTGACGACCAGATAGACCGGCAGGCGCAAACCCAATTGCTGTTGCAGCTCGCGCAGACGGCCCCGCAGCTTTTTCGCCTTGGCGAACAGCGCGGTGGTGTCCAGCCGATCCGGGCCGATCAGATCGGTGCAGGGAATGGTCAGAACCACGGCGTCAAGGCCACGTTCGGCCCGGTTGCGGAGCAGCAGCGCCAAAAACTTGCGCCAAGCCGCCTCCGCCGCGCTGCCCTTCGCCCCCTCGTCGCCCCACAAGACGCAGCCCGCTGGATCCAGCACGATTCCGCGCTCAAACACATGCCAACCGCAGCCCTGCGCGGCCAGTTCGGGATCGGTGTCCAGATCAAAGGGCCGACTGAGGCCGATAGCGGACGCCAGAGTCGTCTTGCCCGCGCCATGATCGCCCAGCAGCAGCACCCAGGGCGCTTCATAGCGCCAACCCGATCCCGGCACCGCCGCCTTCAGGCCGCGCATCGCCGCCGCGAAGCTGGCGCTCAACGCGCGGGTGTCCATCAGACGAAGCCGCCGCCAGCCCTTGGGCGATTCAACGCTCTCGCTCTGCTGCGCGGCGTCCTCGGCCATCCGCTCCGACCGGCGGAAAAGCCAGACCACCAGGGACAGCACCGAGACCGCCAGAGTCACCAAAATGACGCTGAACAACAGCGGATAGGCCAGAAGAAAGGGCAGATCGACAGCGGGCCGCATCACTCAGCCCCCCGGCACGTCGCGCCCCGTCTGCTCGATGCGCAGAAGGGCGTCGTTGAGATCGGCGGTCATCGAGATCCACAGAGCGTGGCTGCTGACCAAGAACAGAAGAAAGACAACGCCCATCACCATGTACCAAGGACGCAGATGCGGCAGGCGCACCGCCCGTCCCCGCTCGATGACGTTGCTGTAAGCTTGCTCGAACAGATGGCCGCCTTCGCGGGCGATGCTGGGATCCTCGCGCGCGATGATGCGGGACAGCGCGGTGCGGTAGCTGGCCAGTTGGACATCATCCTCCGCCCGCCAACAACGCCCGCGAAAGCCCAGCGCCAGCGCCACCAGATAGATGGTGGCCAGATCGGAGGAGGCGCGCGGCCCGTCGGCCAGCAAGGCGTCCAACCGCTCAAACACCCGTTCCCCGGCGACCCGCGTGCCGAACAGAGCGGTTTCCAGCAAACGATCCTGCCAGATCATCCGCCCGTCCCAATTGACCCGCAGCAGCATGGTTTCGTCGGCCAACGCCGCCATGACATATTGCGCCTCGTGGTACAGCGCCTCGCCAAAGGCGCCGCCCCAATGACGGGCGCGCACGGCCTGCGCCTCCAGCATCATGCGCAGGCGCTGATGGACCATACCGGCCAGATCAACCGGACTCAGCCCTTCCCCAGCCCCCAGACGGCCAGCGGACAGCGCGTATTTCAACCGCAGAAGCTCAGCAAAAAAATCACCGAATTGCGCCAGCAACGAGTCGCCGCCGCGATTGCCCATCAGCAACGACGCGATGGCCGTTCCCGGCTCCTGGCCATCAATGTCGTCGCGGCCTTGCGTCGGCGTGTTCACGGCGGCTCTCCCCTTCCGTTCGGTCAGGTCGTTCCGCCCGCCGGGCGGCTGCCCGGCGGCGCGACAAACAAAGCGATTTCCGCTGGTCGCCGCACGCCCTGGCGTTCACCGGGGTTGGCGATTTCCAGAACCTGCCCCGGTTCGATGAAAGACGGATCGGCGGTGATGCGGAACAGCAGGACGCCGCGTTCGGGCGTCACCTCCAGCCGGTCGTCGCGCTCCACCCGTCCGCGCGCGGCTCCGCGCAGGCGGCGTTCCCGCAGAACGCCCATGATTCCCGCCGACGCGATCAGACTGTCGCTCATCCAGGATTCAGCCTCCGCCTCAGTCTGGCCGGGGGCCAGCCGCAGGCCGACCAACAGCCCCGTCGCTCCCTCCAGCCACGCCGTTTCGATCTTCAGCCGGAAACCGGCCTCGTCGGCGGCGAAGCGGATGGTGGCGTAGCTTTCGCTGACCGTGTCGATCATCCGTTCAATGAAATCAATGATCGGGCGCAGCGACCCCAGCGGGTCGGCGTGATCGTAACGGTCGAACAGCGGCGGCAGCAGCCCCGGCCCCAGAGTCGAGACATGCCCGGCCACCGCGCACAGCGCCCCATGCAACGCGAAGGGATGGAGCGGCCCGGCGCCCAACAGCGCTTCCAGCGGCGGCAATCCGGCGACCATGCATTGCACGGCGTGGCGGGCGTCGGCCAGCATCGACGGCTGCATCGCGCCACCCGGCGCCCGCAAACGCCCAGCCAGGAAAGAGGCCTTTTCGCGCAGTCGCTTGGCCAGCGACCGCCCGGCGTCGGTCAGCGCCGAATCGCTGGCCGCAGCGAAACAGGGCGGTTGGTAGTCCGTCAGTTGAAAGGCTTCGTTCTGATAGGCGACTCGGGCGATGGGCAGAGCCGTGTATTTCTGCGGAACCTCGTCGCCAATCAACAGCGACAGCCGGGGCCGCAGGCGCGGCATCGCCTGTTCGTTGTCGCCGGTGTTCTCATCGACCACCGGCGCGCCATCGACCGACCGGAAGCGCGCCAACTCGCCGCCCGCCGCCGCGCCGGGCTTGTAGACCGGGGCGACCAAGTGAATGGTGGCCGGGGCCTCCTTCAACTGATCGGCGTGGCCAACCAAACTGATTTGCAGATCGCCCGCTCCGTCGCTGGGGTGCAAGACCACCAACCCGTCGGGCAGCACCGCCTCCAGCGCCAGCACGCGGAACACCCCGACCACGAGCATCGCCGGATCCACCTTCAGGCGGCCCACGCCGTAATGGAACGGCGACAGCCGCGCCATGTGGTAGTGCAGCACGGCGTCCTGACGCAGCCAGGATTGTTGGAAATGCTGCGGCGTCAGCAGCATGCCCTCGTACCACTGGATCGGATCGGGGGGTGGTTGGCTCATGCCGTCTCGGTTGTTTTGATGCGTATTTTAGGGAATATCACAGGGCGGGGACGGGAAGCTTGAAAAAGCCGCGCTCAAGAGGGCGGGGGGGCGGTCACGGCGAAATCCTTTTCCCCCAACCGCAACAGGACGGCGGGCAACCCATCGATCCGGGCGCGATGCGGCCCCGGCGTATCATAGTTGGCGAACAGGAACGCGCCGACGGCGTCGCCGCCACGCCCCGTTACGGAAAAGCGCGGGCCGCGTTGCCCCGGCATGACCTCGAAGGAATGAACCTCGATCCCCGTCGGGTTGGCGAGTTTCAACTGATCGCGGTTGCGGAACCACGCGGTCGAGGCCAGATCGGTGAAGGAGGCCAACAGCGGCGTCTCATAAACCAGCACCAGATCGACGGCGACGGCGTTGTCGGCGTTGGCGTTGGGCGCGACCTCAAAGGTGATCGTCTCGGTCTTGATCCGAGGCTCCGACGTCGAGCATCCGGCGATCAGCAGCGAGGCGACAAGTGCGGCCCCCAACCCCAAAGCCAGGACCGAACCGCCACAGCGCCGGGCCGTTTGTCGGATTGCGGCGTGGACCACCAAGCACCCCTCCCCACCCAAATTTTGGGCCATCGTTGAACCGACGGCCACAGAGCAACGCCCATCCGGGAAACCAAGGCTAGGGAAGAAACAGCGCGGTGTCCACCGCCACCAACAATTTTTAGCCTGGAGAATTTCGCCCTGGGGTTTATCCCGATTCGCCGCTCCCGCGTCCAGCCGCCACCACAAGGCGCAATGACTCATCCGCGAGAAAACTTGCGCAACAAGGACTTGAGGGAATCCAGCAACCGCTCGCCCAATTTCTTGTGCTGCTCCTCGATGTTGGCGACCAGACGCAACTCAAGGTCGTTCATCGCCTGTTTGCGCGAAGCCTCGGCGCTGACAAGCTGGTCCACCCGATGCAGCAGCAAACGGTTCTGGGCGACGAGGTGCTCCAGCAACGGCGGCGACTCGACCGGGACAGGAACGCTGGGCAAGGGGAGCTGTGACGGGGTGGCGCGGCGTGGCGCGGCCTCCCCCGACTCCAGGACGACGCTCAAGCGGATGGGCAAAGGGGTCAAGGGCGTCGCCGCCGCTTCCGGCCCATCGAGCCAGCGCGACACTACGGAGTAGCTGATGTTCAATTCATCGGAAATACGGCGGTAACTCCAGCCCTGCTGGCGCAGCCGCTGCACCAGGGCGCGGCGCTCTTCCTCCTTCAGACGGCGTCCAGCGCTGGGCGGCAGCCGTTCGCTGGCGTCGGGCATCCCGGCAACGACCCGCATATAACCGCCGTCGCCCCGTTGCATTCCCGCCCCCTCCGTCGCCGCTTGTCTTCGGTCCGCCGCGTTGGCGGGCGGAACGCGGCGTCATGCTTCAACCGGCTGACAGTCTAGCGTGATTTGCTCATCGGGCAAAAGGACCACTTGCGGGTCTTCTTGCCGATTGGCGGGGCGACGCCCCGAATGAACAGATCGACCGCCTTGGCGACAAAGAGGTTTCGCTCCTCCGCCGACGGCAAGGGAGCCAAACTCACGGCGAGCGCGCAATAGGGGCCGCCCTGCATCGCCACCAGAAACTGCCCCGCCACAAAGGCCGGATCGTCGATGTCGATCAAGCCGCGCTGGGCCAACCGCTCGAACAGGGCGACCAGCGCCGCCGTCGCCCGCTCCGGTCCAGCTTTGAAAAACAGCCGGGCGGCTTCGGGCACCCGCAGCGACTCCCCCATCACCGATTGGTGAACGCGGATGGCTGGCTCCGACCAGATCAATTCGACAAAGCGCCCGCCCACTTGGATCAAAACGTCGCGCAGCGGAAGACCGTCGAAGGATTCGGGCGCGAAGCGCATGCCGTGCCGCTCGCACTCGTTGGAGATCGTCGCGGTGTAAAGGTCTTCCTTGGAGGGAAAGCGGGTGTAGAGGGTGGTTTTGGACACCCGCGCCCGCTGCGCCACCAAATCCATGGTGGCGGCGGCGTACCCCAACTCCAGAAAGACGTCGCGCGCGGCGTCGAGAATCTGCGTGGTCTTCGGATCGGCGACGATGGGCGTCGGGGCTGCGTTGGACTGCACTGAACTGTACCGTTCACTCTTGACGAGGGGGTGTCTCAGGCGTAGGAGTCTATCAGTACGGTACAGTCCAGTCTAGTCCAGCGGGAGCAGGTGTGATGACCAGTCGGCGCATGCGGATCATCGGGCGCGGAATGACGGCGGCGGTTGGCGCGCTTTTGCTGGCCGCAAGCTTGAGCGGTTGCAACGAAAGCCAATCGGCCCCTCAACCGGAAACCCAAGCCCGCCCGGTGCGGGTCGCCACGGTGGCCTTGGAACCGGCGACCGACAGCGTGCGTTACCCCGCCGTGATCCGCCCGCGTGTCGAGGCCGACGTCGGTTTTCGCGTCAGCGGCAAGGTCATCGCCCGGCTGGTTGAGATGGGATCGCGCGTCGAACCCGGCATGGTTCTGGCCAAGCTCGACCCCACCGATCTTGACTTGCAGATGAAGGCGTCGCAAGCGCAATTGGCCTCGGCCCAGTCTGACGCCGCCAACGCGCGCGACGATTTCGCCCGTTACGCCACGCTGCGCCAGGGCGAATGGACGACCCGGCAGGAGTATGACCGCCGCAAAACCACGCTGGACAAGGCCGAATCCCGCATCCGCGAGATCGAGGCGCAATTGCGCGTGCTGAACAACGCCTCGCACTACGCCACTCTGGTGGCCGACGCGGTCGGCGTCGTCACCGCGACGCTGGTGGAGCCAGGCCAAGTGGTGTCCCAGGGCCAGACCGCCTTGCGCATCGCCAAGCTGGGCGAGGTGGAGGCCGTCGCCAACATCCCCGAACAGCAGCTCGCCACCCTGCCCAAGCGGATCCTGTCGGTGGAACTCTGGTCGCAGCCGGGCAGCGCCATCGCCGGAAGCCTGCGCGAGATCGCGCCGACCGCCGACGTCAACACCCGCACCTTCCAGGCCAAAATCGCGCTGGCCGATCCGCCCCCCGGCGTTCAGTTGGGCATGACCGCCACCCTGACCGCCAAGCTGGATCGCGGCGACCTGATCGCCCGTCTGCCCATCAGCGCCCTGACCCAACGCGACCAAAAGCCCGCCGTCTGGGTGATCGCCGCCCCCGCCGACACGCTGGAACTGCGCCCGGTCGCCATCGCCGCCTACGCCGGGGATTTCGCCATCGTCGCCAGCGGCCTGAAGAACGGCGAGCGCGTCGTGACGGCGGGCGTTCACAAACTTGACGCCGGGCAGAAGGTCCGCGCCTGGACGGAGCCGACGCGATGAATCACCACCGGGGCAATCTGTCGGCTTGGGCGCTGGCCCACCGCACGCTCGTGCTGTTCATGATGCTGGCCAGCGTGCTGGCGGGGGCGCTGGCCTACAAGAATTTGGGCCGGGCGGAGGATCCGTCTTTCACCTTCAAGGTGATGATCGTCCAAACCCAATGGCCGGGCGCCACCGCGCGCGAGGTGGAGCAGTTCGTCACCGACCGCATCGAAAAGAAGCTGGAAGAGGTCCCCTATTACGACCTGACGCGCAGCTACTCCAAGCCCGGCGAGTCGGTCATCTTCGTCCAGTTGAAGGACTACACCCCGCCGAAGATGGTGCCGGACCTGTGGTATCAGGTGCGCAAGAAGATCGGCGACATCCGTTACACCCTGCCCGACGGCGTCCAGGGGCCGTTCTTCAACGACGAGTTCGGCGACGTCTATTCCGCCATTTACGCTTTCATGGGCGATGATTTCACGCCCGCGCAATTGAAGAAAATCGCCGATCAGGCCCGCGTCCGTCTGCTCAAGCTGCCCGGCGTCGAAAAGGTCGAGGCCATCGCTCCGCAGGAGGAGCGCATCTATGTCGAGATCTCCAGCCAGCGGCTCGCCAGCTTCGGCCTGCCGGTGGATTCGGTGATCCAGGCGCTTCAGCGGGAAAACGCGGTGGCGGCGGCGGGCGACGTCGACACCGGGTCGCAGCGCGTCTTCGTCCGCGTCGATCTGGGGCTGGACACCGCCGAGGCGGTGCGCGCCATCCCGGTGGAGATGAACGGGCGGATGCTGACCATCGGCGACGTCGCCGAGGTCAAGCGCGGCTATGTCGAACCGCGCCGCTACACCCTGCGTTACAAGGGCCACGACGCCATCGGGCTGGGCGTGGTGATGGCCAAGGGCGGCAACGTGCTGCGGCTGGGCGAACAGCTTGACCACGCCATGGAATCGATCAAGGCCGAACTGCCCGCCGGGTTGGAGGTGACGCAGATCGCCGACCAGCCGCGCGTCGTCGAACATTCGGTCGGCGAGTTCACGGAATCCCTGGCCGAGGCGCTGGGCATCGTCATTCTGGTCAGTCTGGTCAGTTTGGGCTGGCGCACCGGCATCGTCGTCGCGCTGGCCGTGCCGCTGGTGCTGGCGATGACGCTGGTCGCCATGCAGATCCTGCACATCGACTTGCAGCGCATTTCCCTGGGCGCGCTCATCATCGCGCTGGGGCTTCTGGTGGACGACGCCATCATCGCGGTGGAGATGATGGTGGTGAAGATGGAACAGGGGTGGGACCGGCTGAAGGCCGGGGCCTTCGCCTATGAATCCACCGCCTTTCCCATGCTCAGCGGCACCATCGTGACGGCGGCGGGCTTTGTGCCGGTCGGTTTCGCCGCCTCGGCGGCGGGCGAATACACCAACTCGATCTTTTGGGTGGTCGGGCTGTCGTTGATGCTGTCCTGGATCGTCGCGGTGATCTTCACCCCCTATCTGGGCTGGTTGCTGCTGCCCAAACCCAAGCACGTCATCGCCGAAGGGCATGAGCTGGAGATCTACGACACGCGCGGCTACCGCATTCTGCGCGGGATGATCGCCGCCTGCGTGCGGGCGCGCTGGCTGACCATCGGCGTGACGCTGGCGGCCTTCGCCACCGCGCTGGTCGGCTTCGGCCATGTCCAGCAGCAATTCTTCCCCAGCGCCAGCCGCCCCGAACTGCTGATCGACGTGCGGCTGGCCGAAGGCTCCTCCTTCGAGGCGACCTTGGCGGAGGTGCGCAAGCTGGAAGCCGTGCTGGCCAAGGATCCCGACGTCGATTACTGGGTCGCCTACACCGGCGGCGGCTCCCCCCGCTTCTACCTGCCGCTCGACCAGCAATTGCAGACCGCCAACTTTGCCCAGTTCATGGTGATGACCAAGGGGCTGAAGGAGCGCGAGGTCTTCATGAACCGGCTGGAACCGACGTTGGAGGCCGATTACCCCGCCGCCCGCGTCCGCATCAGCCGTTTGGAAAATGGCCCGCCCGTCGGCTATCCGGTGCAATTCCGCGTCACCGGCGACGATCCGGCTGTCATCCGCAAGATCGCCTATCAGGTGCGCGACACCATGCGCGCCCACCCGCACACCGCCAACGTCCATCTGGATTGGGACGAGCTGTCCAAGCGCGTCCGGCTGGAGGTGGACACCGCCAAGGCCCGCGCGCTGGGCGTGACCAAGCAGGATCTGTCCAACGCCCTGCAACTGCTGCTGAACGGCATGACCGTCACCCAGTACCGCGAGGGGACCGAGCTGATCGGCGTCATGCTGCGCACCACGCCGGAGGAGCGGGTCGATCTGTCCCGCCTGGGCGAGTTGAACGTCCGCACCAGCCGCAACACCGCCGTGCCGCTGAGCCAGATCGCCAGCGTGCGCTATGAGCTGGAAGAGCCGGTGCTGTGGCGGCGCTCCCGCGAAACGACGATGACGATCAAGGGCGACGTCACCGGCGGCCTGCAAGCCCCGGTGGTCAGCACCCAGTTGAACGCCGAGTTGAACGCCCTGCGCGCCACCCTGCCCGACGGCTACGCCATCGCCATGGGCGGCGCCATCGAGGAAAGCGCCAAGGGCCAGGATTCGATCAACGCGATGATGCCGCTGATGCTGCTCATCATGGTGACGACCCTGATGCTGCAACTGCAAAGCTTCTCGCGCGTCTTCCTGGTTCTGCTGACCGCGCCGCTGGGGTTGATCGGGGTGACGGCGTCGCTGCTGCTGTTCAACCTGCCCTTCGGCTTCGTCGCCATGCTGGGCGTCATCGCGCTGGCGGGCATCATCATGCGCAACTCGGTCATTCTGGTCGATCAGATCGAGCAGGACATCCGCAGCGGCAAATCCCGGTGGGACAGCATCATCGAGGCGACCGTCCGCCGCTCCCGCCCCATCGTGCTGACCGCCGCCGCCGCCATTCTGGCGATGATCCCGCTGACCCAAAGCGTCTTCTGGGGGCCGATGGCCGTCGCCATCATGGGCGGTCTGGCGGGCGCCACCGTGCTGACCATCTTCTTCCTGCCCGCGCTCTACGCCGCGTGGTTCCGCGTGCCGCGCGCCGAACAGGAAACGGCGGAGGAGGAGCAAGGCATGGGCGGCGCAGTCCCGAACGGGGCGATGGGGGATTGACCGGAAACGCTGCGGGTTCTGGATTGGCCTTCCGCGCAAGGTCGGTCCAGAACCCGTTTGCAAAGCGTCTTCAGGTCGCAAAAAACCTTCAGATCATGGTGTGGTCAAACAGGATCTTGGCGCCGATGGCGATCAACGTCAGACCGCCCGCCAGCTCCGCCCAACGGCCCATCCGATTGCCCGCCGCCCGACCGATCAGCACGCCGCCAAAGGCGACGGCGAAGGTGACGGCGCCGATCAGCAGCGAGGTCGTGACCATATCGACATCGACCAGCGCCAGCCCCGCGCCCACCGCCGCCGCGTCGATGCTGGTGGCCACCGCCGTGGTCATCAACGCCAGCCATTCGGCGCGCGCGCTGCGAACGGGCGGGCCGCAATCCTCAGCCTCGCCGTCATCGCCAAAGGCGTTGCGGATCATCGCCCCGCCCACCGCCAGCAGCAGGGCGAAGGCGATCCAGTGATCGACCGCCTCGACCAGATTGGCGAAGGCGATGCCGACCGACCAGCCGAACAGCGGCATGGCGAATTGGCAGACGCCAAAGGCCACGCCGACTTTCACCGCTTCCGGCAGACCGGGGCGGCGCAGGCAGGCCCCGCGCCCAAGGGCGGCGGCGAAGGAATCCATCGACAGGCTGAAGGCGAGCGCTAGGGAGGTGCCAATCACAAGAGAATCCTCGGCCAGTCGAATCGCAGTGGATTCAGACGGACTCCGGCTGGCCTTGCGGAGCGGTCTGAACCACTGGTCTCGCCTGGTCGGCCCCGCAGGGCCACTGTGCGCGCCATGGCGGTTGCGGCGGATGCCGAACCGGCCAAGTCTGTTGACGCGAACCCCTCACCGTTGCCGGAGGGTGGCTACTCCCCAATGACGGAGGAAGTCCTACAGAGAATGGGGGGATTGGTCAACCCTTTTGACCGATCACTCCGGCGTCGGCGCCGCGCGGTCGTAAGCCTTTTCGCCGCGCAGATAGGTGTGGGCGACGGCCCGGTCGTCGCCCAAGGTCATCAGGACGAACAGTTCCTCCTCCAGATCGCCGTCGATGGCGCTCATGCGATGTCGCATAGCGGGCGTCGCCCGCGCGTCGAGCACGACCAGATCGGCCCAGCGCCCCGGCTCCAGCGTCCCGATCTCATCATCCATGCCCAGCGCCGCCGCGTTGCCGCGCGTCATCAGATCGAACGCCGCGAGCGCCGACAGGTTTTGCCCGCGCATCTGCAAGACCTTGTAGGCCTCCCCCGCCGTGCGCAGCATGGAATAGCTGGTGCCGCCGCCGACGTCGGTGGCCAGAGCCTGCCGCACCGGACGATCCGCCCGCGACAGCGCCGCCCGGTCGAACAGCCCGCTGCCGATGAACAGGTTTGAGGTTGGGCAGAAGACGGCGACCGACCCGCTGTCGGACAGGCGGCGCATCTCCTCCTCCGACAGATGGATGCAATGGCCGAACAGCGAGGTCGGGCCGAGCAAGCCGAAACGGTCGTAAACGTCGGTGTAGTCGCGCGCGGTCGGGAACAGGCGGCGGACGGTGGCGATCTCGTCGAGGTTCTCCGACAGATGGGTTTGCATGTGCACGCCGGGATGCTCTCGCAACAGCGCGCCCGCAGCCTCCAACTGCGCCTCGGTCGAGGTGATGGCGAAGCGGGGCGTCACCGCGTAACGCTGCCGCCCGCGCCGATGCCAGCGTTCAATCAGCGCCTTGCTGTCGGCGTAGCCGCTTTCCGCGCTGTCGGTCAGGGCGGCGGGGGCGTGGCGGTCCATCATCACCTTGCCGGCGATCAGACCGGCGCCACGCCGTTCGGCCTCGGCGAACAGGGCGTCCACCGATTGCGGATGGACCGAGCCATAGGCCGCCGCCGTGGTCGTGCCGTTGCGCAGCAACTCGTCCAGAAAGAAACGCGCTCCGGCGGCGGCGTGGGCCGGGTCGGCGTATTTCTGCTCCTCGATGAAGGTGTATTTTTCCAGCCAGTCCAACAGTTGCGCGCCGTAGGAGGCGATGACCTGGGTTTGCGGAAAATGGATGTGGGTGTCAATGAAGCCGGGCAGAATCAGACCGTCAGGGTGATGATCGACCGCCACCCCCGCCGGGATCTGGTCTTTCAAATCGGCGTAGGCCCCAACGGCGGTGATGCGCCCATCGGCGATCAACAACAGCCCGTCGGGGATGCAAACATGGCTGTCGGCGTCTCCCGGCCCCGTCGGCGCGCGCCGAAAGCTGAGCAGACGACCGCGCAGAGCGGCAAAGCGGGGTGGAGCGGTCGAGTGGTCGGTGGCGTTCACGGCGATAATCCCAAAGCGATCAGCGGGCGGCGTCGCCCGACCACGCGGCCAGAACGGCGCGTTCGTCGGGGGTGATGCCGGTGACGTTGGCGGGGGGCATGGCGCGGCTCAAACCCGCCTGGACACGGATTTGCTCGGCGTGGCGGCGGATCGCGGATGGGCTGTCCAGCACCACCCCGCGCGGCGGCGCGGCGATGCCGTCCCACACCGGATTTTCGGCGTGGCACATGCTGCACCGGGACAACACGATCTCTTCGACCTGCGCGGTGGTGACGGGCAACGCGCCGACCTTGACCGATTTTTCCGGGCCGAAGCCGCTGAGCCAGACGGCGATCAACATCCCGGCGACGGCGACGGCCCAGGTCCACCAGGGCGACGGTTTGCCCGCATGCTGGCTGTTGAAGAAATGGCGGATCGCCGCGCCAACCACCAACACCAGGGCGACGATCACCCAATTGTACCGGGTGGACGTCACCAGCGGGTAATGGTTGGAAATCATCAGGAAGATGACCGGCAGCGTCAGGTAATTGTTGTGCAGCGAGCGCTGCTTGGCCTGTTTGCCCAGCGCCGGATCCGCCGCCTCGCCGCGCAGCAGGGCGGCGACCGTCTTGCGCTGGTTGGGGATGATGAGCATGAAGACATTCGCCGCCATCATGGTCCCCATCAGCGCGCCCATTTGCAGCATCGCCCCGCGCCCGCTGAACACCTGCGTCATCGCCCAAGCCGTCGCCACCAGCAGGGCAAAGCCCGTCGCGGCGAGCGCCACGTCGTTGCGGCCCACCGGCGATTTGCACAGGCTGTCATACCCCTTCCACCCCAGAAGGAGCAGCGCGACGCTGAGGCCCACCGCCTGCCAAGGGGCGAGCGTCATCACGTCCTGGTCGATCAGGAACAGGTCGGCCCCCCGGTAATAGAGCACGACCATCAAAAAGAAGCCGCTCATCCAGGTGGCGTAGGATTCCCATTTGAACCAAGTCAAATCGTCGGGCATGTGGGGCGGAACGACCATGTATTTGGTCATGTGGTAAAAACCGCCGCCATGGATCTGCCAAGCGTCCCCCGCCGTGCCGGGCGGCGCGCCCTCCCGCCGCTTCAGCGAGGCGTCGAGGTGGATGAAGTAAAAGGACGATCCGATCCAGGCCACGGCGGTGATGACGTGCAGCCACCGCGCCACAGTGTTGATCCATTCCCACAGGATGGGTTCCATCGCGCGCGCTCCCCTTGTCGGATCGGATTGGCGGGTCTTCCTGTCCGCAGAGTACGGGCTTTTTCGCCCCATGGGAAACCGGGCCTACGTTTCCAACAGCTTCAAAGAATGACGAAGAATGGAGCGCAGGATCCTCGCCGCCGCTCCGTCGAACCAACCAACCGCGAAAAGACCCTGGACAGCGCTTGGTTGCTGCGGTAGATGTCCTTTCGGTAAGTGAGTGAGTGCTCACTTGAGTGCCAATTCTTGAACTGTGACTCATCCATGGCCCCCCGTCTGAGCAGCGCCAACCGCCGCAAGGCAATCCTCGACAGCGCTCTGCCGCTGTTCGCCCGCAAGGGTTTCGCCGCGACCACGACCAAGGAGATCGCCCAGACCGCTGGCGTCTCGGAGGCGTTGATCTTCAAACATTTCTCCTCCAAGGCCTCGCTGTATGAGGCGATCTTCCTCACCTGCATCGACGAGGATCCGGAATACGCCCGGCTGGTCGCCCTGCCCGCCTCCACCGCCGCGCTGGTTCAAATGATTCAGGCGTTGGTCCGGCATTTCGTCATCGACCTGCCCGACGACGCCGAAGAGCGGACTCGCCATCGTTTGACCATGCTCAGCCTGTTGGAGGATGGGGAGTTCATGCGGCAGGTGTATGAGGGGCTGAGCGAACGCTTCATGCCGACCTTCACCGCCGCCGTGAAGGCCGCCGCCGCCGCTGGCGATCTGATCGACCAGCCGGTCGGCGCGGAAAACGGCCTGTGGCTGGCTGACCATCTGAGTTTGGGGCTGGCGTCGGTTTGCCTGTCGGGTCGTCCGCTGGTTCCCTACACGGGCGACCGGATGGACTTGGCGCGGCAAACCGTATGGTTCATCCTGCGCGGGCTTGGGCTGCGCGACAACGTCATCGCCGCGCAGGAAAAAAATTTCCGCTTCCCTTTTGTGCCTTTTGATCCCATGTGCGTGCCCGGCGCAGCACCCGACCAAACCGATCTGATTCGGAGCAACTGACCGTGACCTTCGACAATTCCCCCAAGACCGAAACGTCGTTCGGCCATCCGGCGGCCTCTCCGGGCCATACGTCGGGCGGCCCTGGCGAGCGCCCGCCGGTCCGGCGCGGCGCCCTGGCCGTGCGGCTGGTCATCACCTTGATCGTGCTGGTCCTGCTGGGTGGCGCGCTCTACGGCTTCAACAGCTTCCGCGCCAAGGCCATCGCCGATTTCTTCGCCAACAACAAGCCGCCGCCCACCCCGGTGTCCCTGGCCGAGGCGACGGTCCAATCGGTGCCGAAATATCTGACCGCCATCGGCACGCTGGTCGCCGCGCGTCAGGTGACGGTGGCCCCCGAGGTCGCCGGACGCGTCATGCAAATCCCGTTCGAGTCGGGCGCTTCGGTCAAGACCGGCGACCCGCTGGTGCAGATGAACGATTCAACCGAGCAGGCCGACCAACTCGCCCAGCGCGCCCAAGCCCGTTTGGCCGAATTGAATCTGGAACGTTACCGCGATCTGCGCCGCAGCCAAGCGACGCCGCAGAGCAACGTCGACCAGTATCAGGCCCAGCTTGATGAGATCAACGCCAACATGAAGCGCACCCAGGCGTTGATCGGGCAAAAGCTCATCAAGGCGCCGTTCGACGGCGAGCTTGGCATTCGACAGATCAACGTCGGCGATTACGTGACGGCGGGCGCCACCATCGTGACGTTGACGGATCTGAAAAGTCTCTACGTCAATTTCTCCCTGCCGGAACAGGCGTTTCCGAAGCTGTCCATCGGGCAGAAGGTGCTGCTGAACGCCGATCCGCTGCCGGGCCGCGATTTCGAGGCGACGATCAGCACCATCGAACCCCAGGTCAGCGCCGACACCCGCGCGGTCAAGGTCCAGGCGACGCTCGACAACCGCGAGCGGGCGCTGCGTCCGGGCATGTTCGCAAACGTCCGCGTCGTGCTGCCGCCGCAGCCCAACACGCTGACCGTGCCGGAAACCGCCATCGATTACACGGTGTATGGCGATTCCGTCTTCGTCGCGGTGACTGAAAAGACGCCCGACGGCAAAGAGCAGTTGGTGGTTCAGCGCCACCCGGTGAAGGTCGGCGACCGCACGCAAAACCGGGTGGAGATCCGCGAGGGGCTGAAGCCCGGCGACCGCGTCATCGTGTCGGGACAGTTGAAGCTGTCGAACGGCGCGGCGGTCACGGTGTCGGACAGCAAGGCGCTGACCGCGCCGTCGTCCTTGCCGCAGAACTGAGGCCGGCGTCATGAAATTCACCGACCTTTTCATCCGCCGCCCGATCCTGTCGGTCGTGGTCAGCCTGCTGATCCTGCTGATTGGGTTGCGCGCCTTGCTGGAAATGCCAATCCGGCAATACCCCCAGCTTCAAAACACGGTCATCAGCGTCACCACCGCCTATCCCGGCGCGTCGCCCGACCTGATGCAGGGCTTCATCGCCACGCCCATCGAACAGGCGGTGTCGTCGGCGGAAGGCATTGATTACCTGACCTCGTCCTCCACCCAGGGGCAAAGCGTCGTCACCGCTCACATCCGGCTGAACTTCGACCCGAACGTCGCGATGACCGACGTGATGGCCAAGGTCAACCAGGTCAAATACCAACTGCCGAAAGAGGCCAACGACCCGGTCATCCTGAAATCGACCGGCGAATCGACCTCGATCCTCTATATGGGTTTCGCCAGCACCGAATTGTCGGGCGCGGCGATCTCCGATTACCTGACCCGCGTCATCCAGCCCAATCTGGCGACGGTGGACGGGGTGGCGCGCGCCCAGATTCTGGGCGGACAGACCTTCGCCATGCGCGTCTGGCTCGACCCGGTGCGGATGGCGGCGCGCGGCATCGCCGCTGGCGACGTGTCGGCGGCCATCACGGCCAACAATTACCAATCCGCCCCCGGCCAGACCAAGGGCGTGTTCGTCGTCACCAACGTCACCGCCAACACCGGCCTGACCGACGTCGAACAGTTCCGCGACATGGTGGTGAAGGCCAAGGACGGCGCGCTGGTTCGCCTGCGCGACATCGGCACGGTGGAGTTGGGGGCGCAAAGCTTCAGCGCCAGCGTCGCCATGAACGGCCAGCAGGCCATTTTCATCGGCGTGGATTCGACGCCGACCGGCAACCCGCTGAACATCGTCGCCGCCATCAAGAAAATGGTGCCGGAGCTGCGGCGGAATCTGCCGCCCAACATGACCATGGAAATCGTCTATGACAGCACCCGCTTCATCCAATCCTCCATCGACGAGGTGGTGAAGACGTTGGTCGAGGCGGTGGCCATCGTCATCGTGGTGATTTTCCTGTTCCTGGGATCCTTCCGGTCGGTGCTGATCCCCATCGTGACGATCCCGCTGTCGATCATCGGCGCCTGCACCTTCATGCTGGCGCTGGGCTTCTCGATCAATTTGCTGACGCTGTTGGCGATGGTGCTGGCCATCGGTCTGGTGGTCGATGACGCCATCGTCGTGGTGGAAAACGTCCATCGCCATTTGGAGGAGGGGAAATCCCCTGTCGCGTCCGCCATCATCGGGGCGCGGGAAATCATCGGCCCGGTCATTTCCATGACCATCACGCTGGCCGCCGTCTACGCCCCCATCGGTTTTCTGGGCGGTTTGACCGGCGCGCTGTTCCGCGAATTCGCCTTCACGCTCGCCGCGTCGGTGATCGTGTCGGGCGTGGTGGCCTTGACTCTGTCGCCGATGATGTGCTCGGTCATTCTGACCGGCCATGGCGATCAAGGGCGCTTCGCCGCCTTCCTTGACCGCAGCTTTGACCGGCTGTCGGGCTGGTATGTCCGCCGTTTGGACGGCATGCTGAATTACCGCGCGGCGACGCTGCTGTTCGCCTTCGGCGTTCTGCTGAGCGTCGGCTATCTCTTCACCAACACGATGAGCGAACTGGCCCCGGAAGAGGATCAAGGCATCCTGTTCGGCATTTCCAAGGCCCCGCAATACGCCAATCTGGATTATGTCGACAGCTTCGGCAAAGAACTGGACGACGCGTTCAAGGCGTTCCCTGAGACCGACACCCGTTTCGTTCTGACCGGCATGCCGACCCTGACGCAGGGCTTCGCGGGCATGATCCTGAAGCCGTGGGACGAGCGCACCCGCACCGCCAAAGAATTGCAACCGCTGGCCCAGGCGGAATTGAACAAGATAACCGGCATCAACGTTTTCCTGGTGTCGCCGCCCGCCCTGCCCGGCTCCACCGGCGGCTTGCCGGTGCAGATGGTGATTTCCAGCTCCGGCGATTACCGCACCATCTTCGACGCGATTGAGCGGATCAAGGAGGCCGCCAACAAAAGCGGCATGTTCATCGTCACCGACAGCGATCTGCAATATGACAGCCCGGTGATCCGGCTGAAGATCGACCGCGCCAAGGCGGCGGATCTCGGCCTGTCGATGAAGTCGGTCGCCGACGCGCTGGCGGTGATGGCGGGCGGCAACTACGTCAACCGCTTCAACCTGAACGGTCGGTCTTACGAGGTGATTCCCCAGGTGCCGCGCGCCCAGCGCCTGACCCCGGAGGATCTCGCCAAATTCTACGTCACCACCGGATCGGGCGCGCAAATCCCGATTTCCACTGTGGTGTCGATTGAAACGGCGACCGAACCCAACGCGCTGAACAAGTACAACCAGTTGCCCTCGGCCACCTTCTCCGCCGTGCCGATGCCCGGCGTCACCATTGGCCAGGCCGTGGATTTCCTGGAAGAGCAGGCGCGCGCCCAGCTTCCCGCCGGATTCAACCACGCCTATCTGTCGGAATCGCGCCAATATGTGACCGAAGGCAACCAGTTGATGGTGACGTTCGCCTTCGCGTTGATCGTCATTTATCTGGTGCTGGCCGCGCAGTTTGAATCGTTGCGCGATCCTCTGGTGATTTTGATTTCGGTGCCGATGTCGATCTGCGGCGCGTTGCTGCCGTTGTTCTTCGGCCTCGCCACCATGAACATCTACACCCAGGTTGGTTTGGTCACGCTGATCGGCCTCATCAGCAAGCACGGCATTCTGCTGGTGGAGTTCGCCCGCGAAATGCAGATCAACGAGGGGGTGGACCGCCGCACCGCCATCGAACACGCCGCCCGTGTCCGACTGCGTCCGATTTTGATGACGACGGCGGCGATGGTGGTGGGTTTGGTGCCGCTGCTGACCGCCGGCGGGGCGGGCGCCGCCAGCCGCTTCTCCATCGGTCTGGTCATCGTCGCCGGCATGATGATCGGCACCCTGTTCACCCTGTTCGTCCTGCCCGCCGTGTACACCGTGCTGGCCAAGGACCACCACGCGGCCACACGCACGCAACGGGCGGCGGAACTCTCCGCCCTGTCGTAAGGCAAAAACCTGACGCTTCCCTCAAAGCCCTTCTCCCCAATCGGGAGAAGGGCTTTTTCTATGCAGCCAAGCCCTTGCCATTGGATTTTACCGCCAACGGAAAACCCGTTTCATCAACGGGCAGCCGTATAAAACACACGGATCTCCAAAAGACATTTCCAATAATGAATGTTTACACCCGATACTTTCGGTAATTAATTTTTCGCTTTAGGCATTTTTCGAGGATAGTCAGAAAAATTTGTTTCAACAAAAGCGCCATCCCCTTTCCACAAGCGACGAGAGGCGATAAAACTTCTGTTGTCTCTGTTTCCGTCACAAAGACCATGATATGAAATTGCCCCGTTGCGCCCACGGATTGCCATCCCCAACGGGCAACTCGGATCCCCTTTTGCCGGAAAGCGCTCTGCCGATGCGCCCATTTTCCCTCGTCGCCTTGGTCGTGGTTGGCGCGCTGACCGCGCTGCTTCCCGCCGCCGCGTGGTCGCAAGACGCCACCCCCTTCCGCATTGGCATCGCTCCGCACACCAGCGCGCGCGTCATCATCGAGCAGTATCAACCCGTGCGCCGCGCCATGGAGGCCGCCATCGGGCAGCCGGTGGAGATCATCACCGCCCCAGACTTCACGGCTTTCGCCAAGCGGGCGTTGGAGCAGGATTACGACATCGTCGTCACCACCGGCCATCAGGCGCAATTGCTGAAAAGCGACGCTGGCTATCGTCCCTTGCTGACCTACACCGCCGATTTCCGCGCCGTGGTCGTCACCGCTGCGGGCAGCGGGCGCGACACCGCCGAATCGCTGCGCGGCGCCACCGTTCTGGGGCTGAATCCGTCGTCCCTGGTGACTCTGTGGGGGCAACATTGGCTGACGAACAAGGCCGTGCCCGACGTCCAGATCCGCTATGTCAGCGCCGCCGACAGCGTGGCCCAACTGGTGCTGTCCGGCGAGGCGGCCGCCGGTTTCATGTCGTTGGCCAACCGCCACAAGCTGCCGCCCGAGGTTCAGGCCAAGCTGACGACCATCGCCGAAAGCCCGGCGATGGCTGGGCGGGTCTATCTGCTGAACGCGCGCAAGGCGGCGCTGTTCGACAAAATCCACGACGCGCTGTTGGCTTTTGGCGTGACCACTGAGGGAAAAGCCTATTTCGACACCAACGCGCTGGACGGCTATCGTGAGATCTCCGACGCCGAACTGGCCGCGATGGAGCCGCTGGCCGACGAGGTGCGCCGCGTTCTTAAGGCCAAACCATGATTCTGTCCCGTCTGGCCCCCTGGAAAACCCTGCGTGGGCGCATGCTGGCCGCCGCGATGGCGGTTGAAACGGTGATGCTGACGCTGCTGGTCGCCAACAGCGTTCGTCTCCTCTACAGCAGCCTGACCGAACAGGCGCAGCTTCACGCCGATCAGGTGACGCCGGTTCTCAACGCCGCCCTGGTGGCCCCCTTGGCCCAGCACGATTACGCGACGCTTCAGGCGGTGCTGGACGAAAGCCGGTCGATCGGCGGGGTTGAGTATCTGGCGGTCAAAGACAGCGGCGGCAAGCTGGTCGCCATCAGCGGTTGGCCGCGCGACCGGGCGTTGCCGCCGCCGGAAAAAACCCTGACGCTGGAGCCAAAGGACGGCGCGGCCCGCTACGACGTGTCGGCGCCGGTGGCCTTGGCCGGGCAAAGGCTGGGCAGCGTCCAGTTCGGCCTGGATCTCCAGCACATCGTCGCGGCGCGCAAGGATCTGCTGCTCCAGGGCGTCGCCATCGCCCTCTCGGAAATCCTGCTGTCGGTGGGCCTGCTGACCTTGCTGGGTCTGTGGTTGACCCGGCATCTGTCGTCCTTGACCCGCGCCAGCGAACGGGTGGCGGCGGGCGACTACACCCCGGCGGCGCTGCCGGAAGGAAACGACGACATCGGACGGTTGGGCGCCGCCTTCAACACCATGTCGCGCGCCATCGGCGAACGGGTCGATCAACTGACCATCGCGTTGGATGAACAGGAATCGCTGGCCCGCGACGTTGAACAGGAACGGGCGCGCTTGTCGGCCCTGCTGTCGGCGATGGATTTCGGCGTGCTGTTCGCCGGGCGCGACGGGCGAATCGTTTACGCCAATCCTGCTTTTTCCGCGCTGTTCGCCATTGGCGGCACGCCGATCGGGGCCAAGCTTGGCGACGCCTTGAGCAATGGCGGAAACGCGCCACGCGACACCGACGCGGCAGACCTCACCGCCATCGACGATGACGAACGGCGTGAGATGACCTTGACGGACGGGCGCATCGTCCGTTGGCACAATGTCCCGGTGCGCAACGGCGGGGGGGCGACCATTGGCAAGCTGTGGCTGTGCATCGACGTCACCGAACCCCGTCTGGCCGCCCAACAACTGATTCAGGCCAAGGACAAGGCCGAGGCCGCCAGCCGTTCCAAAACCGAATTCCTCGCCACCGTCAGCCACGAGTTGCGGACGCCGATGAACGGCGTGTTGGGCAATTTGACCCTGTTGGGCGACGGCAATCTGGGGCCGGACGACAAGCGGTTGGCCGACGTCGCCCGCCGGTCGGCGGAAAGCCTGTTGCGGCTGCTTGACGACATTCTCGACCTGTCCAAATTGGAGGCCCGCCGGATTGAGTTGGAAGAGGCCGATTGCGCGCCCGCCCAACTGGTGGAAAGCGTGCTGGACGTGTTGCGCCCGCGCGCCAACGAAAAGGGCGTGACCCTCAACGCCCGCATGATGCCGTTGGTCCCCGACGTGATCGTCACCGATCCGGCCCGGCTGCGCCAGATCCTGTTCAATCTGGTCGGCAACGCGGTGAAGTTCACCGAGGAGGGTTCTGTGTCCGTGCGCGCCCGACGGGGCGAGGACCGCGACGACGGGCGCTTCCTGCTGGAGTTCGAGGTGGAGGACAGCGGCATCGGCATCGCGCCGGAAGCCGTGCCCTCCCTGTTCGACCGCTTCACCCAGGCCGACAGCTCCATCACCCGGCGTTACGGCGGCACCGGCCTTGGGCTGGCGATCTGCCGTGACCTGTGCATCATGATGGGCGGCGCCATCGGGGTTGAAACCGCGCCGGGACGGGGCAGCGTCTTCCGTTTTTCCATCGTCGCCCGGATCGGCGATCCGTCAGCCTTGCGCTTGGTGGAACCAAGCGTGACCGAAGCCGCCCGCAGCGCCGCCCTGCCGTCGCTGCGCGTGCTGGCCGTCGATGACATCGACGTCAACCGCGACATCGTGCGCGGCATTCTGGAGCGCTCCGGCCACAAGGTGGCGTTGGCCGCCAATGGAAGCGACGCCGTCCGCATGGCGCGCGAGCAGGATTTCGACATGATCCTGATGGACATTCAGATGCCGGGCATGGACGGTCTGACGGCCACCCGTCGCATCCGCGACCTGCCCGACACGCGCGGCACGGTTCCCATCATCGCCCTGACCGCCCACGCGTCGGGCAGTTCACGCCCGGAATGTCTGTCGGCGGGGATGAACGGCTTTGTGACCAAACCCTTGCGCCCGGTTGCCCTGTTTGCTGAAATGACCATGGTGCTGGCGGGAACGGCCAAGGCTCCCCCCGCCGCGTCTCTTGCGAAAGACGATGCGATCATGCCTCCAACCATTGCGCCCGCGCCGTCCGCTGACGATGGTCTTCTCGATCAAGAGCAGATCGACATCCTGATGGAGGTTCTGGAGCCGGAGGATTGGGAAAGCTCCCTGTCCGGCTTTGCCGAGAATGGCCGAATCACCATCGACGCGATGATCGCCCAAGCCCGCGCGGGCGAACCGCACAACCGCAGCGCCCACACTCTCAAGGGCATGGCGCTGAATCTCGGCGCGGCGGCGGTTGGCAATCTGGCCAAAGAGCTTGAAAACGCCCCCTCCCCCGCCGTGCTCGATACGATTGACCGGCTGTCCGACCTGTTCGACCGCTCGCTGGTCGCCATGAAAGCGGCGGTCCGGTCTACCGCCTGAACCTTGATCGCGACCGCCGCTCATCCCGGCTGACCGTCCACGCGCGGGGCCAGCAGGATCGGCGCGTACACCAGCAGATACAGGGCGAAAGCAGCGAGCCACGCCAGCCCGGCCCCTTGCAGGCTGGGCCACACCCAATCCACCGGCAGCAGGGGCGACGCCGTGCGGGCCACCGCCGCCAGCGTCAGCAGGGCGTAGGCCATCACCGTCAGCGGCGCCGCCACAACCCGGCGCCCGGTGTGTCCCAACGCGGCGCGGCTCATCACCGCCAAAATCAGCGTGGCGAAGGCGCCGATGGTCAGGGCGTGGACGCCCGCCGCCGCCGGGATCCCGGCCAGCGCGTGCAGCGCCTTCAACAGCAGCGCCGCCGGAATCCACAGATAACCCAGATGCAGCGCCCAGAGGATCGGTTGCCGCCACGCCCGCCAGCCGCGCCACCCGACCAGCCGCAAGGCGTGCGCCAGCGCCGCCGCCAGAGCCAGCCCACCGAACAGACCGCCGTCCGCGTCGAACATCCCCGCCGGAATCAGCGCCACGGTCAGCCCCAGCGTCGCCCGCTCCACCCACGGCCACGAGGTGACGTCCCCACCATTCTTGCCCAAGCCGTTGCGGGTGAAGGCGGGCAGGATCCGCCCGCCGATCACCGTCACCATCATCAAAACCACGCCCAACCCCAGCGTCAGCCCCAGATCGACGCCATCCTCGATCCACTCCAGCCACTCCAGATGAATCAGCAGGTTGGCGGTGAACAGCAGGGCGAGCAGCAGCAGAAAGGCGCTGTTGCGCGCCTTCCCCGCCCGCATCAAGGGACCGGCCAACACCACCGCCAGAGCCGGGAAAAAGGCCAGATCCAACAGCGCGGCCAACAGGGGCGGCGCGCCGGTCCAGGGGAACAGAGCGACCCGCCCGGCCAGCCACAAACCGCTCAAGCCGATCAGCGGCCAGCCGGACGCCGCGCGGGTTCCGGTCCAGCTTGGCACGGCGGTCAGCAGGAAACCGGCGATGGCGGCGGCGATCATGCCGAACAGCATCTCATGCGCGTGCCAACCGCTCGCCCCCATCGGCCCATCGGGCCACTCCCCGGTCAACAAAACGCCCAGCCACGCCGCCAACAACCCGCAGGCGGCCAAACCGGACAGCAGGAAAAAGGGGCGGAAGCCATAATGGAACAGGATGGGCGTACGGGGCATCGCGGTCACTTTCCGATCAGGGGCGCGCCACTCTGCGGCCCGTTGCGCCAACCGCGCCTTGACGAACGTCAAGCGACGAACATCAAGCCGGGCGCGACAGGGCGCGCGACGGCGTCCAACCGACCCGCCCGAGTCTGATGGACGCACGTCATAGACGTCCTAATACGTTCCATCTATTAATATTCAACTATTTGATTTTGAATAATTTTTTGTCGATTAATTTTTTGAGTTGCGCACATCAAAATTTTGCGGAATGATCCGCATCATGAACAGTCAAGATCTTCAATCAAACGCCACCTTGAAGGACGTGGCGGCGGCGGCGGGGGTCAGCCTCGCCACGGTGGACCGCGTCATCAACGGGCGACCGGGGGTCAGCGACAAAACCACGCGCAAGGTGAACGACGCGATTGAGCGGCTGAACTTTCACCCGCTGGCGGCGGCGGCGGAGTTGGCGCGCAGCCGTCCCTGCCGCTTCGCCGTGCTGCTGCCGCGCGGCGACAACCGTTTCATGATGGACATCGCCGACAACATCCGCGCCCAAGCGGCGTGGTTCCGCGCCCGGCGAATCGCGGTGGAGATCATCGAAACCAACGTGTTCGACGCCGACACGCTGGCCGCCGAACTCGCCGCCCTGACCGGACGGTTTGAAGGCGCGGCGGTCGTCGCGCTCGACCATCCCCGCATCCGCGCCGCCATCGACGATCTGGTGGAATCGGGCATGGCGGTGGTGACGCTGGTGTCGGACGTGCCGTCCTCGCGCCGGGCGCATTATGTCGGCATCGACAACATCGCGGCGGGGCGCACGGCGGGGTCGCTGATCGGGCGTTTCCTGGGCGGGCAGAACGGGCGCGTCGGCGGCGGGCGCGTCGGCGTCGTCACCGGATCCGCCGCGCTGCGCGACCACGCCGAACGGCTGTTTGGTTTCGGGCAGGTGATCGCCGAGGAGCATCCCGGCCTGTCGCTGCTGCCGCCGGTCGAGGGCCGCGACGATCCCCAGCAAAACCGGGCGCTGGTCGCCGGCCTGCTGGCCGACGCCCCGGATCTGGTCGCGCTCTACAACACCGGGGAAGGGGCGGCGGGCATCGGCGCGGCGCTGGCCGACGCCGGGGCCGCGCGCCGGATCCTGTGCGTCGGGCATGAGCTGACCCCCGACAGCCGCCGCCTGCTGCTCGACGGAACCTTCGCCGCCCTGGTCGTCCAGGATCCGGGGCATGAGGCGCGTTCCATGGCGCGGGTGCTGCGCGCCCTGGTGTCGGGGCGCCCCATCCTTCCGGCGCAGGAGCAAATCCGCGTCGAGGTCATTCTGCGCGACAATCTGCCTTAACCCCTCATCTCTCCGGCACGAAAGGCCGCAAGCCTCATGTTTCTTGGCATCGACATCGGCACATCCAGCGTCAAGGCGGTTCTGGTGAACGCCGACGGGGCCGTCGTCGCCAGCGCGTCCCGCCCCTGCACGGTGTCGCGCCCGCACCCGCTGTGGTCCGAACAGGATCCCGAACAATGGGTGACGGGCGCCGTCGCGGCGGTGGACGAATTGGCCGCCGGTTGGCCCGACGCGGTGGCCGAGGTCGTCGGCGTCGGCTTTTCCGGCCAGATGCACGGCGCCACCCTGCTCGACCGGGCGGGCAACGTTCTGCGCCCGGCGATCCTGTGGAACGACGGGCGGTCCTTCGCCCAATGCGCCGCGCTGGAACAGGCCTTGCCCGATTTCCGCGCGGTCAGCGGCAACATCGCCATGCCGGGCTTCACGTCGCCCAAACTGCTGTGGGTGGCGGAGCATGAGCCGGAGATTTTCGCGGCGGTGGACAAGGTTCTGCTGCCCAAGGCCTATGTCCGCTGGCGCTTGACCAACGCGATGGCGGAGGACATGTCCGACGCGTCCGGCACGCTCTGGCTCGACGTCGCCGGGCGCGGCTGGTCCGACGATTTGCTGGCGGCGGGCAAGCTGACCCGCGCCCACATGCCCGATCTGGCCGAGGGATCCGACGCGGTCGGGCGGCTGCCCGCCGATCTGGCCCGCCGCTGGGGGATGAAGACGCAGCCGGTGATCGCCGGTGGCGCCGGGGATTGCGCGGCGAGCGCGGTCGGGCTGGCCGCCACCGCGCCGGGCGACGCCTTTCTCAGCCTTGGCACCTCCGGCGTGGTGTGGGCGACGACCGACCGCTATCTGCCCAACCCGGCCTCGGCGGTGCATGCCTTTTGCCACGCGCTGCCGGGGATGTGGCACCAGATGGGGGTGATGCTGTCGGCGGCGGCCTCGCTGGCCTGGGCGTCCTCCGTTCTCGGCGCGTCGGAGGCGGAGTTGCTGGCCCCGTTGGGCGAAACGGTGCCCGGCCCCTCCCCCGTCGCCTTCCTGCCCTATCTGTCGGGCGAGCGCACCCCGCACAACGATCCGACCGTGCGCGGCCTGTTCGCCGGTCTGGGGGCCGACACCGACCGAAACGCCCTCGTTCAGGCGGTGCTGGAGGGCGTCGCCTTCGCCGCGCGCGACAATCTGATGGCGTTGAACGCCACGGGAACCACCCCCGCCTCCATCGACCTGGCGGGCGGCGGCTCGCGCTCCCGCCTGTGGGGGCGGATTTGCGCCGACATCCTCGGCGTCACCGTTCACCGCATCGAGGATGGCGAGGTTGGGGCCGCGCTGGGCGCGGCGCATCTCGGGCGGATGGCGGCGACCGGCGAAGCGCCGGACGTCGTCTGCCGCAAACCCCGCCGTCTGGAATCCTTCACCCCCGATCCGGCCCGCGCCGCCGCCTACGCCACGGCCTGGGAACGCTGGCGTCGGCTTTACCCGCTTGCCAAGGAGTACGCTTCGTGACGTCCGCCCCCTTCTTCGGCGATCTGGCGCCGATCACCTATCAAGGCCCCGACAGCCGCGACCCGCTGGCCTACCGCTGGTACGACAAGAACCGCGTCGTTCTGGGCAAGCGGATGGAAGACCATCTGCGCTTCGCCGCCTGTTACTGGCACAGCTTCTGCTGGCCCGGCGGCGACCCGTTCGGCGGGGAAACCTTCCTGCGGCCCTGGATGCACATGGCGGATCCGATGGAGGCCGCCCGCGCCAAGGCCGACGCGGCGTTCGAGATGTTCCGGCTGCTCGACATCCCCTTTTTCACCTTCCACGATCTGGACGCCGCGCCGGAAGGCGCGACCCTGGCCGAAACCACCGACAATCTGAAGGCGATCACCGACCTGTTCCATCGCAAGATGGAGGAGACCAAGGTCCGCCTGCTGTGGGGCACCGCCAACCTGTTCTCGCACCGGCGTTACATGGCGGGCGCCGCGACCAACCCCGACCCGGAGGTGTTCGTGTACGCCGCCGGTCAGGTGCGCGCGGCGCTGGAGGCCACCCACGCGCTGGGCGGGGCCAATTACGTGCTGTGGGGCGGGCGCGAAGGCTATGAGACCCTGCTGAACACCGATTTGAAGCGCGAGCTGGACCAGATGGGCCGCTTCCTGTCGCTGGTGGCCGAGCACAAGCACAAGATCGGCTTCAAAGGCCCGCTGTTGATCGAACCCAAGCCGCGCGAACCGACCAAGCACCAGTATGATTTCGACGTCGCCACCGTCTACGGCTTCCTCGAACGTTACGATCTGCTGGCCGACGTCAAGGTGAACATTGAGCAGAATCACGCCATCCTCGCCGGGCACAGCTTCCAGCACGAAGTCGGGCTGGCCTACGCGCTGGGGATCTTCGGCTCGCTCGACATGAATCGCGGCGATGGGCTGCTGGGGTGGGACACCGACCAGTTCCCCAACGACATTGGCGAGATGACGGTCGTCTTCCACGAGATTTTGAAGAATGGCGGGCTTGGGACCGGCGGCCTGAATTTCGACGCGAAGATCCGCCGCCAATCCATCGACCCGGCGGATCTGCTGCACGGCCACGCCGGGGGCATGGATTCCTCCGCCCGCGCCCTGCTCAACGCCGCCGCCATGCTTGAGGACCGCGCGCTGGAAGCCCCGCTGGCCGACCGTTACGCCGGATGGGACAGCGCGGAGGCCCGCGCCATTCTGGCGGGCGACGTCAGCCTCGCCACACTGGCCGACCGCGCGCTCGCCAACGGCGCAGGCCCGCAACCCAACTCGGGCGGTCAGGAGCGGTTGGAGAACATCGTCAACCGTTACGTCTGACCTCAGCGCTTTCACACGAGCGGTCGGCGCGACGCCGACCGCCGCAACACTACGGCCCCCGCAAACGACGGCGGGTCGATCTTGGGAGGAAAAACAACGATGAAACAGCGCATCGCGTCCACCGTCGCCGGTCTGCTTCTGACGATGACCGCCACCATGACCGCCAGCGTCGCTTTGGCGGCGGGGCCGACGGTCGGCGTGTCCTGGTCGAATTTCCAGGAAGAGCGGTGGAAGACCGACGAGGCCGCCATCAAGGCGGTGATCGAAAAGGCGGGCGGCACCTACGTGTCGGCGGACGCCCAATCCTCCCCCGCCAAGCAGCTTTCCGACATCGAGGCGCTGATCGCGCGCGGGGCCAAGGCGCTCATCATCCTGGCCCAGGATTCCGACGCCATCCGCCCGGCGGTGGAAAAGGCGGCGGCGGAGGGCATTCCGGTCGTCGGCTATGACCGGCTGATCGAAATCCCCTCGGCCTTTTACATCACCTTCGACAACAAGGAAGTCGGACGGATGCAGGCGCGCGCCGTTCTGTCCGCCAAGCCGAAGGGCAATTACGCCTTCATCAAGGGGTCCTCGACCGATCCGAACGCTGACTTCCTGTTCTCCGGTCAGATGGAAGTCTTGAAGGAGGCAATGGCGCGCGGCGACATCAAGAATGTCGGCGAGGCCTACACCGACAAATGGCTGCCCGCCAACGCGCAAAAGAACATGGAACAGATTCTGACCAAGGTGAACAACAAGGTCGACGCCGTCGTCGCCTCGAACGACGGCACGGCGGGCGGCGCCGTGGCGGCGTTGGGCGCGCAGGGGTTGGCCGGGTCGGTGCCGGTGTCGGGCCAGGACGGCGACAAGGCCGCGCTGAACCGCATCGCGCAAGGCACGCAAACCGTGTCGGTGTGGAAGGACGCCCGCGAGTTGGGCCGCCGCGCGGCGGAAATCGCCCTTGATCTGGCGGGCGGCAAGGCGATGAAGGCGGTGGCGGGCGCCGCGACCTTCGAAGGCGGGCCGAAGAAGCAGAAAATGACCTCGCTGTTCCTGACGCCGATTCCGATCACCAAGGACAATCTGAACCTCGTCATCGACGCCGGTTGGGTGACGAAGGACGTGGTGTGCCAGGGCGTCAAGAAGGGGACGGCGAAGGTCTGCGACTGATCCTTTCCGCAACTCTGGCCCCGCCGCGCGCCGCTGACGCGCGCGGCGGGGCTTTCCCATCCTTGACGTCACCTCACCACACAATGGATCGAGCATGCGCGACGCCCTGCGAGCCTTGGAGCTGGATCTCCGCCTGATCGGGATGATCGGCGCGCTGGCCGTGATCTGGATCGGCTTCGACATCCTGACCGGCGGCGCTTTTCTGACCCCGCGCAATCTGTGGAACCTGTCGGTGCAGGCGTCCTCCATCGCCGTGATGGCGACCGGCATGGTGCTGGTCATCGTCACCCGCAACATCGACCTGTCGGTCGGCTCGATCCTCGGCTTCACCGGCATGGTGATCGGTGTGGTCCAGACGCAGTTTCTGCCCGATCTCTGGGGCTTCGACCATCCGTTGACCTGGGTGGTCGCCGTGCTGGTCGGCGTGCTGGTCGGCGGCGCCATCGGCGCCGTTCAGGGCGTCATCATCGCTGTTCTGGGCGTGTCGTCCTTCATCGTCTCGCTGGGCGGGCTGCTGGTCTGGCGCGGCGGGGCGTGGTGGGTGACGACCGGCCAGACCGTCGCGCCGATGGACAGCCTGTTCAAACGGCTGGGCGGCGGGTTCGAGGGGGCCATCGGCGCCGGGCCAAGCTGGATGATCGGCATCGCCGCCACCCTGCTCGCCATCGCCGTCTCGCTCATCAGCCGTCGGCGGCGCGCGCAATATGGTTTTCCCGTCCGCCCGCCCTGGGCGGAGGGCGTGGTCATCGCCCTGCTGAGCGTCGCCATTCTGGGCGCGGTTCTGGTGGTCAACGCCTACCCGCTGCCCGCCCCCATCGTGCGGCGGATGCTGGAGGCGCAGGGGCTGGCGAGCGACGGCGACCTGCCGACCATCGCGCACGGCTTCGCCATTCCGGTGCTGATCGCGCTGGCGGTCGGCGCGCTGGTGACGTTCCTGTCCAGCCGCACCCGCTTCGGGCGCTACGTCTTCGCCATCGGCGGCAACCCGGAGGCCGCCGAACTGTCGGGCATCAACACCCGCTGGGTTCTGGTGTCGGTGTTCGGGCTGATGGGCGCGCTGTGCGGCCTGTCGGCCTGCATCGCCACCGCGCGCCTGAACGCCGCGACCAACGCCAACGGCACCCTGGACGAACTTTACGTCATCGCCGCCGCGATCATCGGCGGCACCTCGCTGGCGGGCGGCGTCGGCACCATCCACGGCGCGATGCTGGGGGCGCTGGTGATGCAGTCCCTGCAATCGGGCATGGTTCTGCTGGGGGTGGACACGCCGATGCAGAACATCGTCGTCGGCATCGTTCTGGTCGCCGCCGTCTACATCGACACCATTTACCGTCGCGGTGTGAAATGAAAGGGCATGACATGAGAGACGCCACCATGCCCGCAACCCACACCGCCGCCGCCGGGCGCGGCGTCCCGCTGGTCGAGATGCGCGACGTCTCCATCGCCTTTGGCGGCATCAAGGCGGTGGACGGCGTGTCGGTCGATCTGCACCCCGGCGAGGTCGTCGGGCTGCTCGGCCACAACGGCGCGGGGAAATCGACGCTCATCAAGATTCTGTCGGGGGCCTACCCCGCCGACCAGGGCGAAATCCGCATCAACGGCGAAACCGCCCACATCGCCAGCCCGCGCGACGCCAAGCGCTATGGCATCGAGACGATCTATCAGACGCTGGCGCTGGCCGACAATGTGGACGCCGCCGCCAACATCTTCCTTGGCCGCGAACGGCTGACCCGCTGGGGCACGCTGAACGATCACGCGATGGAGGCGGAGGCCCGCGCCGTCATGGGCCGCCTGAACCCCCATTTCCGCCGCTTCAAGGAGCCGGTCAAGGCCCTGTCGGGCGGTCAACGCCAGTCGGTCGCCATCGCGCGGGCCATCCATTTCAACGCGCGCGTCCTCATCATGGACGAACCCACCGCCGCGCTGGGTCCGGCGGAGACCAAACAGGTTGGCGATCTGGTGCTGCAATTGAAAAAGGAAGGCATCGGCATCTTCCTGATCTCCCACGACATCCACGACGTGTTCGATCTGGCCGACCGCCTGCATGTGATGAAAAACGGCAAGCTGGTCGGCAGCGCCCGCGTGGCCGACGTCACCAAGGACGAGGTGCTGGGCATGATTATCATGGGCAAATGCCCGCCCGGCGCGACGCCAGGACCGGGCGCGTCCGTCTAACGGCGGCTTTCAACCCATCAAACGCCGCTGCGAACCGGAGATGGAATGATTTTCGGGGGCCAGCGGCGTTTTGCATCCCGGGATGTTGTGGACCATGCAGGGGATTGACCGAACTCCGTCAATGACGTATTTTGAACCTTGTGAAGACGCCCTTCGATCCCACCAAGAACCAGATCAATCGCGCCAAGCACGGGTTGGACCTCTCCTTCGGCGCCGACGTCCTGCGCGATCCCAACCTGATCGAGGCTCTGGATGACCGCATGAGCTATGGTGAGGAACGGTTCAACGCCTTGGGGATGGTGGCTGGAACGCTGTATGCCGTGACCTACACGGAACGGGCTGACGGTGTGCGTTTCATTTCTGTACGGGCGGCTGACAAACGCGAAACCGACCGCTACTTCCAAGCCAACAGCTGATGGGGAACCCTATGACCGAGGAAACCTTCACCAACGAACAGCTCGCCGCGATGAAGCGCCCACCCCTGGCCAAGCGGGTTCGCCGCTCAACCGGGCTGTCGCAGGAAGCGTTCGCCGAACGCTTCGGCATTCCGTTGCGCACCCTTCAGGAATGGGAGCAGGGCCGCCGGGAACCGGATGCGGCTGTGGAATCTTACCTCCATGTGATCCAAAAGGCCCCCGATCTGGTCGCGCACGCGCTTGCCGCTGAATGACAGGCTTGCCGCACAGCCAGGGGCGCCAGTCGACACCCCCGGCTGTCTGTTCGGTTTAGCGTTCGATTTCCTTGTTCCAGCGCTGGTTCCAATCGGGGCGCTTTTCGTTGATGACGTCCCAATCGACCGTGTTGGCGGTCTTCATGTAGCCCTGGAACTTGCTCATCGCGTCGGCCACTTCCGCCGGAGCCGAGACCTTGGTGTTGGACGGGATTTGCGCGCCGAACTTCAGGGCGGCGAGTTGCGCCTCCTGGCCCAGCAGATAGGCGGCGAGCTTTTGCGCGGCGGCGTTGTCCGGGTTCTTGTTCACCACGCACTGGCCGACCATCAGCACGACCGAGCCTTCCTTGGGCTGGGCGTATTCCACCGGAACGCCCTTTTCCTTCAGGCTGCCGACGCCGGTCGGGGTCAGCGGGAAGATGGCGGCTTCGCCGGTCTGCACCATTTCGGCGATCTTGGCGGAGCTGGGGATGTATTCCAGCACGTTCGGGCCGATGGTCTTGCGCCAGGTGGTGAAGCCCGGATCGACGTTGGTTTCCGTCCCGCCCTGGATGCGGTTGTACATCAGGAAGGCGTGCAGGCCGAAGGTGCTGCTGGACGCCGACTGGACGACGATCTTGCCCTTGTATTTGGGATCGGCCAAATCCATCCAGGAGGTCGGGGCGGCCCAGCCCTTTTCATCGAACATCTTCTTGTTGTAGGCCAGCCCGGTCATGCCCATGTTGACGCCGACCGCCATGTCGCCCTTCATGCGGGAGGACGGATAGACCTCGTCCAGCACCGGCGAGGCTTCGGTCTTCTGGCACAGCCCCATGCCGATGGCGCGGTACATCAGGCCATCGTCCAGGAAGACGACGTGCATTTGCGGGTTGTCCTTCTGCGCCTGAAGCTTGGCGAGAATGTCGGACGAGGTGCCGGGCACCACCACCACCTTGATGCCGGTCGCCTTCTCAAAAGCCGGGAAGACGTTTTCGGTGTAGGTCTTCTCCATCGTGCCGCCGTTCATGCCGATGTAGACCGTCTTGGTCTGCGCGGCGGCGGGCGACGAGAGGGCCAGACCAACGGCCAGACCAAGGGCGGCGGCAGCAAGGCCGGTGCGGGGCAGCGAACGCGGGATGGGCATGGCGGTCCTCCTGGTTGGGTGACGTCTTACGGGGTGGGCGGGAAACGGTCGATGCGGAAGGCGTCCAGCGGGGCCGAACTGCGGCCGTCGCGGACCAGTTCGGCCAACGCCTCCCCCACCGCCGGGCCGATTTGGAAGCCGGCGCCGGAAAAGCCGAAGGCGTGGAACAGGTTGGGGGTGGTGCGGCTGGGGCCGACGATGGGGTTGCGGTCGGGCGTGTAGCCCTCCACCCCGGTCCAGCAGCGGATGACGTGGGCCTTGGCGATTTGCGGAAACAGTTCCGCCGCGTCGCGCATCAGAGTCAAAACGGCGTCGCGCTGCGGGCGGGCGCGGTCGGCGTCCAGCGCGTAGCCGCGCCCGCCGCCAACCACCATGTTGCCGCGCGGCGCCTGTCGGCCATAAACCCCGCCGCCCTCGACCCCGATGTTGACGGCGAGAAAGCGCGGCAACGGTTCGGTGACGGCCATGTTGGGGTGCAGGGATTCCAGCGGAACCGGCTCGCCAAAGGCCGTGGCGATCCGCTGCGACCACGCGCCCGCCGTGTTCAGCAGGAAACGCGCGTTCACCTCCAACCCGCCGCCGCACAGCAGGGTGAAGCGGTCGCCGTCGCGCTCGACCCGGTCCACCGGGGTCTGTTCGCGCACCACCGCGCCCGAAGCGGCGGCGGCGCGGGCGAAGGCGGGGGAGACGAGGCGCGGGTTGGCGTGGCCGTCCTCCGGGCAGAGGGAACCGCCGACCGCCCGGTCGCCCAACGCCGGAAAGCGGCGGCGGAACGCGTCCCCGGCGATGATCTCCAGATCCAGGCCGAACCCGGCGCTGCGCTCCTGATAGTCGATCAGCGCTTGCAGATCGGTTTCGCTGCGCGCCAGCTTGAGATGACCGGAGCGGATGTATTCGGCGTCGGTCCCCAGCAGCGCGGGCAGGCGGCCCCAAATGGCGTGGGCGCGCTGGGACAGCGGCAGTTGCTCCAACGGGCGGCCCTGGCGGCGCACGCCGCCGAAATTGACGCCGCTGGCCTTGGCCCCGCACCAATCGCGCTCCAGCAGCGTGACGGAAAAGCCCATCTGGCGCAGGAACAAGGCGGCGGATCCGCCGACGATGCCGCCGCCGACGATGGCGACGTCGCACCCGATGATCTCTCTCATCGCGCCGCCTCCTCAAACCGGGGGGTGGCGGAGACGGGCAAGGGCTTGATCGGCGGTTGGGCGCGCAGCCGCCCCACCCCGTCCGGCCCGGTCCCCAGCGCGCGGGCCAGCAACTCGGTCGCCGCCGCCGCGCACATCCGCCCTTGGCAACGGCCCATCCCGGCGCGGGTCAACGCCTTGGCCCGGTTGATTTCACGGGCTTGGCCGCTGGCGGCGACGGCGCGCAACGTTCCGGCGGCCACCCCTTCACAACGGCAAATCATGGTGTCGTCGGCGATGGCGTCGGCCCAATCCGCCGGAAAGGGAAAGGCGGCGGACAGCGCCCGGCGAAAGGCGGCGACGCGCGACAGGCGGCGGTCCAGCGCCGTCGCCCGCCCGGCGTCGAACGGCAGCCCGGCGTCCTCCAGCAGCGCCAAGGCGGCCCGCTCCCCGGCCAATTCCGCCGCGTCAGCCCCGGCGACGCCGCCGCCGTCACCGGCGACATAGACGCCCGCGACCGAGCTGCGCCCCGCCGCGTCGCGTTCGGGCAACCACGCCCGATCCATCGCGTCAAAACGAAAACGGCAGCCCGCCAGATCGGCCAATTGGGTTTCCGACCGCAGGCCCAGCCCATAGGCGACCGCGTCGCAGTCCACCCGCATCTCCCGCCCACCCGCTTGTCCGGCGTCCCACCAGACCAGAGCGTTCACCCGCTCGTCCCCCTCGACGCGGACGGGGCGGGCGCCGTTGTGGATCGGCACGCCATGGGCGCGCAGCCAACCGACATACCACAGCCCCTTGGCCAGGGTGACGGGATCGCGCAGCATCCCCGGCAGCGCGCGGGCCTGTACCGGCAGCGGCGTCGTGTCGAACACCCCGGCCACCTCGACCCCGGCCTTCAGATACTGGTAAGCGACCAGATAGAGCAGCGGCCCGGTTCCCAGAAAGGCCACCCGCTTGCCCACCGTGCAGCCCTGGAACTTCAAGGCGACCTGCGAACCACCCAGCGTGAAGACGCCGGGCAAAGTCCAGCCGGGAAAGGGCAAAACCCGGTCGGTCGCCCCGGTCGCCAAAATCAGATGGGTGAAGGGAAGCGTCTCCGTCCGCCCGTCGCACAGCAGATCCAGCGCGCGCTCTTCGCAGTTCCACACCAGCGTGCGCGGGTGGTGATCGACGCGGTCGCGCAAGCCGTCCAGCGTCCGGTGCAGCGCGTCGGCCTTGGCGGCCTCGAACCCGTACAGCGCCGCTTTGGGGCGGGTGAAGCCGCCGTCGGGCGGTTGGCGGTAAATCTGGCCGCCGCCGCGCGCCGCCTCGTCGATCATCAGCGGGCGCAAACCGGCGGCGACCAACCGTTCCGCCGCGCGAACGCCCGCCGGGCCTGCGCCGACGATGACGGGTTGGATGGCGCCCGGTTGAATGGCGCGCGATTGAAACGGGGCCGTCATGACGCCGACTCCCCGGACGCCGCCCCGGCGGTCCATTCGCTGGCGCTGACCAGCCGCAGCCCCTCGGCGATGAAGGTTCCGCAGGCGCGCAGCCGCTCGCCCTCCTCCGTCCGCACCCAGCAATCCTGACAGGCCCCCATCAGGCAAAAACCGGCGCGCGGGCTGTCGGCGAACTCCGACCGGCGCAACTGGTCGCCGTTGGTCAACATGGCGGTCAGGATCGTGTCGCCCTCCAACGCCTCGGCCGGGCGGCCGTCGAGCGTGAAGCGGACCACGCGGCGGCCCTGTTCGGCCACCCGCTGCAACAAAGCCATGACGATGCTCTTCCGATTGGGATTCGCCGGTCAGTGCTGACCGACGAGGATCCGGTCCAGGCCGTAAACGCGGTCAAGCAGCAGAACCGCCACCGCCGTGATTCCCACGATGATCGCCGACACCGCCGCCATCATCGGGTCGATGGATTCGGTGGCGTACATGTACATCCGCACCGGCAACGTCACCGTGGACGGCGAGGTGATGAAGATGGACATGGTCAGCTCGTCGAAGCTGTTGATGAAGGCGATCAGCCAGCCGCCGGTGACGCCGGGCAGGATCATCGGCAGGGTGACGCGGCGGAACACCGTCGCCTCGCTCGCCCCCAGCGAATAGGCCGCCTGCTCGACGCTGCGGTCAAAGCCGGTGATGGCGGCGATCAGCAGGCGCATGACATAGGGGGTGACGATGACGATGTGCGC
>Ga0209373_10000460_pt1 | contig 66769 bp, 47 predicted proteins | sample Higcelweek5metaG_FD_187173 | JGI IMG/M metagenome (GOLD analysis project Ga0209373, IMG submission 187173) | Freshwater pond sediment microbial communities from the University of Edinburgh, under environmental carbon perturbations - High... | ecosystem: Environmental > Aquatic > Freshwater >...
GTTTCTGCGATGCATTCAATATCCCGCTCATCACGCTCGTCGACCTGCCCGGATACCTTCCCGGTGTCGATCAGGAGCATGCAGGAGTTATCCGGCATGGTGCCAAAATCCTTTATGCCTACAGCGAAGCAACAGTGCCACGTATTACGGTCATTCTCAGGAAAGCTTACGGTGGAGGATATATCGCGATGAACAGCCGCCACCTGAATGCGGATATCGTTTTTGCCTGGCCATCTGCAGAAATCGCAGTCATGGGACCCGAAGGCGCAGCTAATATCATCTTCCGAAAGGAAATCACTTCAGCTGAAGATCCCGAAAAAATGCGCAAGCAGAAAATCAAGGAATACAAAGATAAATTCGCTAATCCTTACGTCGCTGCCGCTAAAGGTTATGTCGACGCCGTGATTGAACCCAACGAAACCCGTAAGTTTCTCGCCCACGCACTGGAAGTTCTTGAAACCAAGGATGTTCCCCGCCCACAGCGCAAACATGGCTGCATTCCACTTTAATCCGTTCTAACGCCAGCAAAATGAATACCGACGATAAAGATATGCAGGTTTTCTCCTATGAGGGGACCAATTATAAAACAATGCTAACGGATAAATTCCGTATGCATAAAGCTTATGTACCTGAAGATCTGACAAAAATCACTGCTCAGATCCCCGGAACTATCCTGAAAATTCTCGTCAGGGAAGGACAGCACATCAATCCTTCAAAATGCCTCTTCATCCTCGAAGCCATGAAAATGAAGAATAAAGTATATGCTTCTATTTCGGGCCGGATAAAAAAAATCCATATTGAGGAAGGCCAGACAGTGACCAAAAATCAATTGCTTTTGGAACTTGGCGAGCAGGAATCGATCTTTAAAAAGTTTCTCGAGAAACCCCAGAAGGAACCAAAACCGGCCAAAGAGCCAAAACATAAACGTGAACCCAAACCAAAGAGAGTTTCTAAGAAATCGGAAAAAGAAGTTGAATAACACCTTGGCAAACTCCGGACCGAAGTCCGGGGTTTCTTTTTGGGATCTGCCAATAGCGGCCAGTAGCTTGATCAGCGAAACCGCTCTTTCCAGATCAAATACCCCGATAATGCATCAGAAATATCCGGTTCCTTTTCAAAAAGCCCGTAAACCGCTGATCCACTGCCAGTCATGCTTGCATATAGAGCGCCCGATTGATATAACGTTTCCTTGATTTCCCCAATCACCGGCAGCTGTTCAATAGCATAAGGTTCAAAGGCATTCTGAACCGTGCTTTTCCATTCCGAAACCGGCTTACTGATAACTTTTTCTATCGCAACCAATGGCTTTTCAACCCTCACGTGACGGTATGCCCCAGCCGTGGAAATACCTGATCCGGGTTGGAATAGATAAATATGCATCCCACTGAGCAATAATCTTGTACAAACAAGTTCTTCTCCGCGTCCACGTGCGAATGACGGTATTGGATTAAGAAAGTACGGGCAATCGCTGCCTAACTGAAGCGCAAGCCTGAACAGATCTTCCTCCGAGATATGCAACTCAAACATCCGGTTTAAAAGTTGCAGCAGGCAGGCCGCATCCGATGATCCCCCACCCAACCCGGCTCCTGTGGGAATACATTTATGAAGATAAACCTGCACCGCAGGTAAGCCTTTCCAATCATGCAACAACCGATAAGCCCTGACAACCAGATTATCCTCTGCCGGCCCTTCAACTTGGATTCCTGAAAGAGTAAAATCTATTTTGCCGGCCTCTCCATCCCTGCCTCTGACTACCTCCAGAATATCGCTGAATCCAAGTGGGTAAAATAATGTCTCGATATTGTGGTATCCATCCCCTCGCTTGCCGGTTACAGATAACCCGATATTAATCTTAGCCCCCGGAAATACTACCATGATATGTTTCTGTCAGATTTATCAACAAACCCGAAAGTAACTGTTTTTTTATATATTTTCTCATCATCTTTGTTCCCCAACAACCATTGAATGGCTCAGAAAAAAAACAACGATACCAACCGCCGGGTCCAGGAAATCATGCAGGACCTCGGAAAAATCCCACCACAGGCGTTAGAACTTGAAGAAGCCGTTCTGGGAGCCATCATGCTTGAAAGAGATGCGATCATCTCCGTAATCGATATCCTGAAACCGGAATGTTTTTACAAAGAGGCGCACCGTCTGATCTTTGAAGCGGTCAGAACCCTCTCAATGAACCTCCAGCCGATTGACCTTCTGACGGTAACCGAGGAACTGAAAAAACAAGGCAAGCTCGATATCATTGGCGGCCCCTATTTCCTCACCCAGCTCACCACTAAGGTCGCTTCTGCCGCTCACGTTGAATACCATGCCCGAATCGTCGCACAGAAATATATCCAGCGCGAATTGATCAGGGTCTCTTCCGATATTCAGGAAAGAGCTTTCGATTCAGCCCAGGATGTTGACGAACTCCTCGATTTCGCAGAAAGCGAACTCTTTGAAGTGGCATTTAGCAATATCAAAAAAGAAACTCTCCGGATTGATATTGTGATCGATAAGGCGCTCAAGAGAATGGAGGAACTCTCCGCCAAGGAAACCGGTTTGAGCGGGGTGCCATCGGGATTCACCAAACTCGACCGGATCACTTCCGGCTGGCAACCTTCCGACCTCGTGATCCTGGCTGCCCGCCCTTCAATGGGAAAAACAGCCTTCGCACTCACCATGGCCAGAAATATGGCCGTCGAACACAATAAGCCAGTTGCCATCTTTTCACTTGAAATGTCAAGCCTTCAACTCGTTAACAGGCTTATCGTCAGTGAAACAGAACTATCGGCCGAAAAAATCAGAAACGGGCGCCTGCAGAAATTCGAATGGGAACAACTCGAAATCAAGCTGAAGGACCTCCTGAAAGCCCCGATTTTTATTGATGATACCCCGGCAATATCGGTTTTCGAACTCCGGGCAAAAGCCAGACGACTGAAGCTTGAACATAAAATTGAACTGCTCGTAGTCGATTATCTGCAGCTGATGAGCGGTCCGCCGGAAACACAAGGCAGTCGCGAACAGGAGGTCAGTACCATCTCCCGTTCCCTTAAAGCTATCGCTAAAGAACTGGATATCCCGATTATCGCCCTGTCGCAGCTGAACAGGTCAGTCGAACTTCGCGCCGGCGACAAACGCCCCCAGCTCTCCGACTTGCGTGAATCCGGTGCCATCGAGCAAGATGCCGATATCGTTATTTTCATCCACCGGCCTGAAAAATACGGACTTACCGAAGACGCCGAGGGCCATTCCACCATCGGAATGGCAGATATCATTATCGCTAAACATCGTAACGGATCCATTGGCGATGTCCAGTTGCGGTTCCGCGCTGAACAAGCCAAATTCAGCGAACTTGATGAAGATTTCGGCATCCCGGTTTATGACGATAATGAAGGTGCATCGGTTAAATTCGAATCCAGAATGAACCGGAACAATCAACCTCCGGATTATCCTGACGCTTTCTGATGATGCGGATCAAATCCATTATCACGGTCCTTCTTCTGTTTTGCCTTTGGTCGGTACCCGGCCAGGCAGCCTATCTCCTGTTGCCCATGGACAATAACCAGACCAATCACCTCAAGGCTTATGGAATCGCCTACTGGACCCTCGATAAAGGAAACACGATGGAATGGCTGCTCAATTACCGCGGAGGCAGCTTTCTGATCCCTTATGTTGAGGAAATCCAACAGGAATGCGTTCTCCGGGGCGTCCGATCCGAAATCATATCCGATGCTTCCCGCCTGCAGATTCTCAACGAAATCGCCAGGCCGGATATCAATATGGATGTGATAAAAATGGAGAAGGCCCCAAAAATTGCAGTCTATGCCCCTGCCGATAAACAACCCTGGGACGATGCCGTAATCATGGCTCTCGATTATGCCGAAATTCCGTTTGATCAGATCTATGACGGTGATATCATCGAAGGTAAACTGAAGAATTACGACTGGCTCCATCTGCACCATGAGGATTTCACCGGACAGTACGGCCGGTTTTACAAAACTTTCAACCACATGATCTGGTATCAGAAACAGGTGGCCGACAACCAGGCAATGGCTACAAAATATGGTTTTAATAAAGTCTCTAAAATGAAACTTTATGTTGCTCTCGCCATCAAAAGCTACGTCGCCGAGGGTGGATTCCTTTTTGCCATGTGTTCAGGTGCCGACTCCTTCGATATTGCCCTCGCTGCCCAGAATACAGATATCTGTGCCCAGATGTATGACGGTGACCCGATCGAACAGGATGCCGGTGGCAAACTTGATTTCTCTCAAACCCTGGCCTTTCAGAACTTCAAACTGATCGACGATCCGCTTGAGTATGAGTTCTCTACGATCGATGCAACACTAAACCGGCGTATTTCGCAAAACCAGGACTATTTTACCCTGTTTGACTATTCGGCAAAATGGGACCCGGTGCCAACCATGCTGTGCCAGGATCATACCCGCATCATTAAAGGATTTATGGGACAAACCACCGCTTTTAAAAAAGAATATGTGAAACCGTCGGTCCTCGTCATGGGTGAAAATAAGTCACTGAATGAAGCCCGATATATTCACGGGGAATTCGGAAAAGGAACCTGGACTTTCTTTGGCGGGCATGACCCCGAAGATTACCAGCATTTGGTCGGCGACGAACCAACCGATCTGTCTCTTCATCCCAATTCACCGGGATACAGACTGATTCTGAACAATGTACTTTTCCCGGCTGCCAAAAAGAAGAAGCAAAAAACCTAAACTCCTTCGATGATAATCACGATTTCTCCTCTGGGAGCAATTTCGGTAAAATGAGCAATCACCTCATCCAGGGTACCCCTAACCGTTTCCTCATGCATCTTTGTCAGTTCGCGGGATACGGATACTCTCCTGCTTCCTCCGAACTCCGGCACCAAATGCCCGAGAGTTTTAACCAACCGCATCGGTGATTCATAAAGTATGATGGTTCTGGAATCGGCAGCCAGTTCACGCAATCGGGTCTGCCTCCCTTTTTTTATCGGCAGAAAACCCTCAAAAACAAAACGTTCACAAGGAAAGCCTGAATTTATCAAAGCGGGTATCAATGCGGTTGGGCCCGGCAAACACTCTACCTCTAAACCGGCTTCCAGGCAGGCTCTGACCAATAAAAAACCAGGATCAGATATCCCCGGAGTGCCGGCATCCGATATCAGAGCAGCCTTTTCCCCACCATTTAGCCGGCTAATCACACCTTGAACAGCTTTGTGCTCATTAAATTTATGATGCGGATAAAGGGGCTTTCTGATCCCCAAATGCGCAAGCAACACCTTTGAAGTCCTTGTATCTTCAGCCAGAATAAAATCCACCTCGCCAAGAATCCGGATTGCTCTGAGTGTGATATCTTCCAGATTGCCAATGGGCGTCGGAACCAGGTACAGTTGAATATTCCGGTCAATCATATATTTCCATGTTCTTTGATATAACAAGATCTGCACAAGGGTTCGTAAGCCTCCTTTTCGCCAAGAACCACCAGCTGGTTCGAATCAGTCGTACGATGAGAATACATCGCCAGATTGCCACATCTCATGCATATCGCATGTACCTTGGTTACATACTCAGCCGTCGCCAGTAAAGCCGGCAATGGACCGAACGGCTTCCCCGTATAATCCATATCCAACCCGGCTACGATCACACGCACCCCTTGATTGGCCAAAGCATTACACACGTCAACCAAACTCGAATCAAAAAACTGTGCCTCGTCAATGCCTATCACATCCACATCACCCGTCATCAGCAAAATATTCCCGGGTGATTCAACGGGTGTGCTTCGTATGATTGTAGAGTCATGCGACACAACATCCTCAACCGAATACCGGGTATCAATCATCGGTTTGAATATCTCAACACGCTGACGTGCAATGCGCGCACGGTTCAACCTGCGTATCAATTCTTCCGTTTTGCCGGAAAACATCGATCCGCATATCACCTCAATCCAACCGCGTGGCTGAGTGGCATTACGACTTGTTTCAGGAAAGAAATACCGGTCCAATAAGTAATTTGAATTATGATCGTTATTTTTACAAAAATAAAAGAATTATGGACAGTTTAGAAAACATCCGGAACCTGCAGGTACAGCTTTCCGAAATACAGAAAATTATTGACTGGATGGAGAAATCCATGGAAGTCAATCAGATCGATATCGACGTTCTGCTAGCTAAAAACAGATCGCTCTATAATCAAATTCTCAATCTATCTGTCGGACAGATTGAAATCCAACCATCACAACCCTTACAACAACCACAACAACCACAACCCTTACAACCCTTACAACCCTTACAACCACTACAACCATCACCACCATCACCACCACCACCACCCGTACCCCTTCCAAATCCCGAGCCTGTTCCCGAGCCTATTCCCGAGTTTATTCCCGAGTTTATTCCCGAGCCCATTCTCCTTTTTGAACCTGCCCCTGAACCAGCCCGCGAAACTTTCTCATTTGATTTTCCATTCGATCCACCGGCTTCGAATTCCCAAAAACCTGAGCCTCAAGTTATCATTGCAGATTCAAAAGATATTCATCCGGATGGCAGTCTGAATGAAATTCTGGGAAAATCCAAACCCGGCCAGGATGTTGCAACCTCTATCAAAGAAACTCCGATCGCCGATATCTGGACAGCCATTACCATTAATGAACGCTTCCTCTATATCCGTGAGCTCTTTGACAATGATCCGGAAAAATTCAAAAGCACGGTAATTCTGCTCAATGGAATCGGATCGTGGGATGCAGCACAACAATATCTGTCAGTGCATTTTCAATGGAATAACAACGATGCGGTTGTAACCAACTTCCTGAATATCGTCAAACGAAGATTCCTCAGATGACCAGTTACTCCGTTGATGAAATCGCCCGCATAACTAAAAGCCGGTTGTTTGGTAAATCAGGGCAGATTATCCGTCATTTTTGCACCGATACGCGTAGAATAGATTTCCCGGCCGAGTGCCTTTTTATTGCCCTGAAAGGTCCGAGCCACGACGGTCAGCGTTTTTTGAAGGAGGCTTATGCCTCCGGAATCCGTTCTTTTTTGGTTCGGAAACTACCGGATATTATGGCCGATTTTTCAGGCTCAACCTTCATGGTGGCCGATGATACGCTGAAAGCCTTGCAGGATGTTGCTGCCTGGCACCGTCAGCAGTTTAAAGGCAAGATGATCGCAGTCACCGGAAGTAACGGGAAAACCATAGTAAAAGAGTGGCTCTCTCAACTTTTACAAGCCTCCTTTCAGGTCATCAAAAGCCCAAAATCCTATAATTCGCAGCTTGGCGTGCCGCTCTCTGTTCTCAATATCTCCGGAGATGAGCAATTTGCTATCCTTGAAGCGGGCATCTCACAGCCTGGCGAAATGAACAGCCTTCGGCAAATACTCAATCCGGATATGGGTATCATAACCAATATCGGCGATGCCCATCAGGAAAACTTCACCGATCTGGCTTCAAAAACCAGGGAGAAAATCTCTTTGTTCCAAAACTGCCAGGATATCTTTTATTGCCTCGACCATGAACTGATTCATCATGAAATCGAAAAGGCTTCCCTGTCAGCGGTCAAACATACCTGGTCACGCAAACACGACGCCAGCCTGATCATTACAGACGAGCGGATCGATCAGACTTCCTGTCACTTATCCGGATTGTACCAAAATCAGCCTGTACAACTGACCATACCCTTTACTGATCCGGCTTCTGTCGAAAACCTTATCCAGATCTGGCTTTTTATGCTGGTCATCCGATTTGACCAGTCGCTGCTTCAGTCACAGGTGCTCAACCTTGAACCTATCAGGATGCGGCTCGAACAAAAGGCAGGAATCAACCGATGCACCCTGATCAATGATTATTACAATTCCGATATCCTCTCTTTAAAAATTGCGCTGGATCTGCTCTTCCAACAGACTCATCAGCGCAGGAAAACGATTATCCTTTCGGATATTCAGCAAACGGGTCAATCTGAGATTTCACTGTACACCGAAATCAGTCGTCTGCTCGATAATCGGGTGCTCGATCGCCTCATCGGGATCGGCCCCGCAATTTGCCGTAACAGCCACCTCTTTTCTCAGCCGATACTAACCTTCTCTTCCACAAACGAATTTCTGGATCAGCTGGTTACCGATGATTTCCATGATGAAGCAATACTTCTCAAAGGCGCCCGCTCTTTTGCCTTTGAACGGATCAGCAGCATCCTCGAAGCCAGAATTCATACAACAACCCTGGAAATCAGAATGGACGATGTCCGCTTCAATCTCGAGCAATATCGCAGAATTATCGGACCCGATGTGCGAATTATGATCATGGTTAAAGCGTTTTCTTATGGTAGCGGAGGGATCGAAATGGCCAGGTTTCTTGCTCACGAACGCGTTGACTATCTAGGTGTTGCATTTGCTGATGAAGGGATTGAAATACGTCGCGCCGGAATCAAAACCCCGGTAATGATTATGAATCCCGATTTTCAACAATCCGAATTGATCATTGACCATCATCTTGAACCCGAAATTTATAGCTGGAGCGGATTGAATTCCTTTGCCAAAGCCATCAGAAATCTCGGTCTAAATCACTATCCGGTACACCTGAAGCTCGATACCGGCATGCACCGCCTCGGGTTCGATCACAAAGAAGTCACCCCGTTGGCCGATTTTCTCAACAGCCATCCTGAGATATATTTAAAAAGCGTTTTCAGCCATCTTGCCACCAGCGACGATCCCGATCAGGATGATTTTACCAACCTGCAAATCAACCGGTTTGCTGAAGCTTGCTCGAAACTGAAGGAAAAAACCGGCTATACCTTTATCCGCCATATTTTAAATACTTCAGGAATTGAACGATTCTCCGGGGCACGCTTTGATATGGTCCGATTGGGTATTGGCCTGTATGGTTTCGACTGCAATAATATCCTGCCCCTGAAACCTATTGCAACCCTGAAAACCATCATATCTCAGACGCATGATCTTCAATCCGGAGAATCTGTCGGGTATGGCAGAAAAACCATTCTCGACAAACCTGCCAGAATCGGAATTATACCGATAGGTTACGCTGATGGAATCGACCGGAGGCTGGGAAATGGGAACTTCCAGGTACTGATTAAAGGAAAACCGGTTGCAACCATTGGAAATATTTGCATGGACATGACCATGATCAATCTATCAGGAACCGATGCAGCTGAAGGAGATGAAGTTATTGTTTTCGGGCCTGATAATCCGGTTACCCATATAGCTGACATTCTGCAAACAATACCTTATGAGATTCTGACCTCAATACCACCAAGAGTTAAACGGATTTTTCAGTTCGATTGATCTCAGCCGATCTCACTGATGTGTTCCAGCTTTACCCTGTTCAGGATTTTTAGTTTACGTCCTTCGGTACTAATGATCGCTTCTTCACTGAATTGAGTTAATGTCCTGATTGCATTGGAAGCGGTCATATTGGACAAACTGGCCAGATCATCCCTGGATAAGTAAACTTTTATGGTTTTGTTATCTTCTTCAAACCCGTATGTATTAAGCAAAAAAACCAGCGATTCCGCTAATCTGCCCCTGATGTGTTTTTGGGTAAGGTTAACTGTTCTTGAATGTGAAACGCCCAAATCATTAGCCAAAGATTTCAGGATCTTCATCATGAGTTCCGGCCGTCTTTTTACCGTACCCAGAACCTCTTCACGTGTGAACATACAAACCACCGAATCTTCAAGCGCCATTGCAGATGCCTTGTAGTTTTCCTCAGCAAAAAACGCCCTATATCCAATGAATCCAACGGGTTTGGCTAATCTGATAATCTGTTCTCTGCCAGCAATTCCTTCTTTGAATATCTTTACTTTTCCTTTTGCCAGGCAAATAACCCCATTGGGTTTATCTCCCTCTCTGTAAACCAATTCTCCCTTATGAACAAATCGGGATGTATGAGATCTTGCTAAGGAATCTTTCTCCTCCTGAGGCAGATCTTTGAACAATGATCCGGGTGCATCAAGGCATGTTTGGCAAGCTTGCAAAGTTTCAACCATGATAACTTAGGTTTTAAACAAAAGTAAGACAGCAAGCCTTTAGCTATAAAGGTTTTTAGTTAAAAAATGTTAAGAGTACACTTCTAATATTTTCAACTTGCCCGATCGGGGCAATCTATCAACAGAGCACCCACAACCCCGGGATGGTCGTTTTATACCCGTATTTACAAACCAAAGAGATATCACAAGGATTTGCTCCTCCAAAAATTTCATTTCAAAATAATGCCCTCAAACAAAAAAAAAGCCCCGGATCTCTCCGGGGCTCTCTTTTATCTCAGAAGCTTAGCTTACTGAAGAACTACTTTTTCAACTTTAACACCAGTACCATCATTTACTTTCAGGTAATAAACACCCTTGGCAAATGAGGAAGCGTCAATGTCTTCATTGTAGCTGTAAGCAGCTTTAACGTCGTTACGATAGACTACCTGTCCGGATATGTTAACCAGTTCGATAGTCATGTCTGTAGCTTCACTGTTGCTGATGCTGACCGTAAACTTACCGTTTGTCGGGTTCGGATATACGCTCAGTGTGTTGGCTAAATCGCTGTTATCAGTTCCTGAAGCACTTTCGAAGCTCATGTTGAGTAAATAATCAACAGTCTGCGGAGGTGACCAGGTTGAAATGATTACGAAATAGGTACCAGCAGCAATTTTCTTGCGGTTACTACCACCATTCGGACCAGAAACGAAGAATTTGCAATGATCTTTTGTCAATTCTGCGGTCGGGCAAATATCCAGTACGTGGATTGAACCATAGGCACCCAAAAGATCGCCGGTCAAGTAACCTTCGTAAGGTAATGTAATGGTGTAAACCTTATCATTACCATCCATGTAGTTCGAATATGGTGAACAAGGTGATGCATCATAATCATCGTTGAATCCAACAGTGGTTCCAAAATGATTAACAACCGGCAAGGTCAATGGAATTGCATTTTCGCATACGTCACCATCGATAGGATAAGTTACGTTGATGTTCCAATAGAATTCTTCATAAGCATGTGCGGCGGTCGGGAATTTCAGCGGCCAGAAAATGTAGACAGTTTCACCTGCATTCATAACAACCTCAACTTTGGATGATGCACGGTTGTAAACACAAGCGGCTTCCATGTCATCGTTCTCTCCAAGCAGTGTGCCGGCACAGTCTGAATAAACATACAGGTAAGTATCCCATGCATATTCATCCGTTACCAGATCCTGATGTTCATCACAACTGGTGATCTGTACAATCGAGAATTTATCTGCGGTGTATTTGAACCAGGTATTCTGTCCCGGAGCATAGTTCCGGCCTTTGGTGGCAACTACAGCTGTTGAACAGCTCAAGCCTTCGCCTGTCAAAGGAATTTCCAGTACCTGATCTGCATACAAACCGTAAACAACGGTGATCTTACCCGTCTGAACGCCAATGTCAGTAGGTGAATAGTTGCCTGAGAATGTGACTTCTGAAGCAGTATTACCAACGGTATAAGCCCATGTTCCAGGACCGTCAGTGACTTCAATCGGATAAGTATTGGTATCAGTCAAAGTGAAGTTAGCACCGCTTACACTTACACTCTTAATATTCAGAATACTAACACCGGCATTTTTGATGCTGAAGTTAATCGTTCCGGTTGCACCAACCTGTACGCCACCAAAGGCGCCAGTGGCAGGTGTAATGGCCATAATCGGAGTAGTTACCTGCTCCTGAACGGTTACATCATCAATACCAAAGTAGTTTCCAGATGCTGAATACCACCTGATATAGACAACCTGACCAGCATAAGCTGACAAATCTACAGACAGTGTTGCAGCAACCTGGTTGCCCAAGGTGTACCAACCCCAATCTTTAATGGTTGTCCATGTGGTGTAATTCGTCGATACATCCATTCTCATGTATGAATTATACAAGGTACCATACCTGAAGGATACTACCGGTTTGGTAGCTGTTCTTAAATCAATACCCGGAGTGACTAACCAACTTGGATGACCGGTTACCCAGTTATGTCCATAGTAGAATCCATTAGTTTCTGGGGTCAGCAGACTGTATCCAACCGATCCAAATTTCAGCAATGAATAGTTCCATGCTGCAGGTGCTTCAGCAGCATTAAAGTTTTCGCTGAATGGCAATGGGTAAATCAACATCGTGGTTCCATTGATCGGAACAACCAAAGTTTTACCTACACCATACTCAATAATCAGGTTGGTCGATTTGTTACCTGCTACTGTCGGGCAGAAGTTAACCGTTACAGCTGTATTGGTCCATGTACCCAGGGTAAACGGAACAGTCGGAGGGGTTAACAGGTTGAAGCCGTCAGTTGCAGCTGCATCGTCCAGATAAAGAGCTGTAATATTCAGATTACCAACACCTTCATTGTAGATGTTAATGGTGGCTGTGCCACAGGTTCCTACAACGACTCCGCCGATCAAAGCCGGATTCGGGTTTGCTGTAATAATCGGTGCGCTTACCAGTGTGATATCGGCTTCTTTACGTGGTGTAAACAAACCATAAATCGAAGAACCCCATTTAACGTTGTTGCGGATACCGGTATAATAGGCCGGAACCGTAGGAATAACTTTACCTACCAAAATGCTGTTAAATGTGCTCTGGATGAAGCCCCATTCTGATCCACCTTTACCGTTGGTTACTACCATATCGGTTTCATTGTAGATATTGGCTGCATCGTATGGCCATACTGTTCTGCCATAATAACCATCGGTTACGATCATCGGAGTGGTGATTTTCACCAGCATCGATTCGTACGATTTTGAGCCACCCGTTGCATAGCAGTCTGCGGCATACTGTTCCCATGTCACTTCAACCGGTGCAACTACGTTGCCTGTTGAGCTCTTGGTAGGAGTATAGCAGCATACCGGTACAAATGTCAGGTTGACACCGCTCTTATCCAGCAGACCAATCAGGTTGGTTACGCCGGCACCTTCTCCGTAATTAGCTACCGGAAGAGCACCCAGGCGGTCAACGATCATGATACCACAAGTAGCATCCTGAACAAATTTCCAATTACCACCGGCGTGAGCTTCTTCATAGGTAACAAATACTTCTTCGGTCAGTTTATAGCGCCATACATCTGGCTGGCTGCGGAGGTCGCATAAGGTAGCAATCTCTTTTTCGCAGATGTCCAGGAACAATTTCTGATCGCTGATGCAGCTGATTCTGCCGGCATCATCTACAGCAAATGCCCAGTAGGTGCCACTGTATAAGGCGTTGGTTTTTACATAAACCGGAGTGTTAACCTGTGCAGCGGATACCGTTGCATAGTTACCCAAACCTTTAGCTATCAAAGCAGCTACACTGGTGGCTGTTGAACTGGTGTTCGTCCAGTCGGCCAGATTGTAGGTACTCGGTACCCATGGGGATACGGTTTTGTTTAAAATCGATTCGTTCACGATAAATACACGACCAGCTTCGTTCGTCTGAACAGCTACTGAATCACTGCAGTTATAGGCCATTACACTCCAGGTCTGTACCGTCGGAGGTGTATTGTCAATTTCATGAACACAAATCGTCCAATCCTGTTTTACCGTCTCATCTTCTGCTGTTACTACGCAGGTATGGCATCCTGTTGTGAAATCCAATACCTGGTTGTCCTGGCAGTTTCCACCAACACAACAAATCGTAGCTCCGCATGAAAGTGTGCGGGTATAGGCAATCCTACTCTTGTCAACACCTTTTTTAATAATCACGTCAATCTTGTGATTAACGGCATCAATAACGACTGGTTCACCATGTTTGGTGATCAGGTCGGCTGATGATACCTGGGCGGATGGCAACGCGAAAGTCAGAATGTCATGATCGGTGCAAGCCGGGTTGGTTACATAAACCATCCAGTCAGCTTTCGTCACTCCGTCAGGAGCCGTAACCGTATATTTTACAGGTCCGTTCGTCCAGTTCTGGGCAACACCGGCAGCCGGGCTAACCGTTGCTGCTGGCAATCCGTTAACAGCCGGTGCTACTACAATGGTAGCCGGTGCTAAACTGGTGATATCCAACGAATGAGGTAATGTAATATAGATACGACGTGCATAAGCATCAATTCTGTTAACTAAGGCACAACCAGTGGTGCATGGGGTATAGCTGAAGGTGAAGGCACTGATACCGGTGTTTACATCCGGAGTCATGTGTACGGTTACAAAATATTCAACCGTGCTGCAGTCTTCTGCAAATACCGTATAAGCTACTGGTGTGGTATAATCATTAGCTGTGGTATTGCTTACCTGTACAACCTGTGGGTCTTCACTGTGAGTCATGACAACTCCGCCAGTGTAATTGCCCAGTCCGTCGTTCAGTTCAAAACCAGCTTTCAGGGTAGTCAGCGTAGTTCCCCATGGAACCCATACTTCTACCGTCTTGGCTGTTTCATTGATCACTCCGTCAACCCGGCCTGAAATACTGTTGGTCGGTGAGCCTGCAAACCAGAATTTGGTTAACTGTTTCCGGCTGGCCGGATTTGTAGTCAATGCATATTTAGTTACAGTGACCGTATAGGTATTAACCAAACCTGACTGTGAGGTAACCGTAATGGTTGCCGGTGAGGCCAGTGTTCCGGTTAAGGCAACTGATGCGGTAGCACCGTCGCTAACTGCAAATGCATATTTCAAACTCGACAGGTTGATCGTACTCCGGTTCGGAACCATAACGGTAATGTTATTACCAGTAATTGTTCCGGCTACTGAGTAAGCAGAAGGTGATACCAGCGCGCAGTAAGGAAGATCAGTGATCGAGAATGAGGTGATCAGATTTTCTGTTTTAGCTGCTGCTTTCAGTACTTCAACATCATAACGTTCCTGAGTTCCGTCTTCTGCGGTTACTACATAAGTTAACGTATTCGAATGATCGTTTACGGTAACGTCTGAAGTCTGAGCAGTGTAAGTCAGGTTGCTCTCTGCAACGCTTACGCATGAATAAGGACTGGTGGTGAAGTAGGCAATCAGGTCATGAAGATCTGTATTCCAGGCTACCGTAACAACAATATGTTTGTTGGTTGGGGTATCGGTAATTACACCGGCATAGTCAACAGTCCAATCCGGAAATGCAAATGGATTGTTCTGTGTTTTGTGGAATCCAAAAGTCAGAATCTGTTTGTTCAAACTGATCGTGGAAGCTACAACGGCTACCGTGTAGGTTTTGCTCGTAACTCCGTCTTCGGCCAGAATAGTAATCGTACTACCGGTGGTCAGTACGGTTCCAACTACGGTGGCTGATGATGACAGTGCTGATTTATCCAGTGCGGATACCGTAACATTAGCTACTCCGAAAGGAACATTGAATGTAACGGTGGTGGCACCAATGGTTCCCACTACGGTTCCGGTATTAGCGGCTCCGCATGGGTTGGCTTTGGTATAAGTAGCCGAAATGCTGTTCAGCGTGTTAGCTGTACTGGGGGCTGCTTTGGTTACCGTTAATACATAACGGCTTACTTCGGTCGGCTTTTCTGCCTGAATCCAGAAACTAATCGTCGTGGTGGCACCTGCCAATACATAGCTGTCTCCTGAACAAATGTTGGCGAATGGAGCTACTACTGGTGGTACTGCCGGAGGAATGGCTCCGTACATCTTGGCATAAGGACTGATCGTCCAGGTCGGTGCAATGGCTGTTGCCGAATTCGGTACAACGGCTGCAATCGTCTGGGTGGTGTGATCAATAGTCACCGAATTTGCATTCGGTATAGCAAATGAAAGCAGGTTGTCGAGATAGCTCGGCTCACCTACTACAGGAAGTACAGAATAGTTCTGGGTGCTACCGTTTTGTGCGGTAATCACAAAAGATACAGCGTCTGCTACTCCGTCATTGTTCGTGTCAAAGTCAACAGCTGCTCCTGTGGCCGGTAATCCGGTTGCATAATCGCTAACAGCATAGTATACCGTGATAGCGTTCAGGTCCGTCCCGTAAGGGGCTGGAAAAGTAATGTTGTTACCGGTAAAAGCACCGGTACCCAATACAAGGGTTGCTCCGTTGGCTGTGCAATTGCCCAACCACGGTTTACCATTGTCTGCGGTAAAGTTAAGAATGTTCTTAGCGGTCGAAGCGGCTGCTTTCGTTACCGTAACAACATAATTCTCAAACGAATGATTCTCTGCCTCAATCGTCCATGTCTGCGCACTGGTGTAATCCAATGCCGGCGACACGCCCGATACGGCCAGAGGTAACGTCGGGGTCGTGACCCCCCCGAATGCGTTTGAGAACTTGCTCGATGTAAAGGTTGCTTTCAAACCAGTTACTACAGTCTGATACGGTACCGTTACGGCAACCGCATGAGTAGTCTGGTTGATCACACCCGTTACGTCGCTTCCCAGTTGTGCTGTCGGATTCGCTGTGGTAGTGAACCCAAAAGTCAACAACTGTTTCTCCGAGCTCGAATTCTGAGCCTGGACCCAAGCAAAACTCATCGTTAGCATAATAGCTAACAGGCTGAGCAGCTTGCCGAAACGTAGATGTTTACTCATAATGTTAAATAAAAATTAAAAAAACTAAAGTTAAAGTTGTTTCAAAATAAGATTACGAAGGATGAACACACCCCCATAATTCCGCTAAATTAGTGACATATAAAATAGTAAGCAAGTATTTCCGCAAATAAATAAATTTTACAACTAAACAGATGGATATCTTAAAATTTAGCCACGATCGGCATTCTTCTTCCCAACCCGAAGGCCTTTGAAGAAACCCGGAGTATCGGTGGCGACTGAAATCGTTTGTATTCACTCCGGTTAACCAATGAAATCACTTTTTCCACGACATTTTTCCCGAACCCGGCAGCAGTGATTTCAGCCAATGTCTCCTTCATCTCGATATATCGGAACAAAACAGGATCAAGAACATCATATTCCGGCAGTGAATCACTGTCTTTTTGTCCGGGCCTTAATTCAGCAGAGGGTGCCTTAACTATGATATTTTGCGGAATAATCTCCCGGTTCTTGTTAATAGATCGGGCTATCGCATATACATCCGTCTTGTACACATCTCCCAAAACAGACAATCCTCCATTCATATCCCCATATAAAGTACCATAGCCCACAGCGGCTTCACTTTTGTTTGATGTATTCAACAATATCATATTCTGCTTGTTAGCCACGGCCATCAATACAACTCCTCTTATTCGGGCCTGAATATTCTCTTCGGTAACATCCTCCGGCATTCCTTTAAATTCAGGTTTGAGCTGTTCAAGAAAGGAGATCACCATCGGATCAATATCCACCCTCGTCCACTCCACTCCGAGATTATCAGCCAGATGAATTGAATCGGTAATCGAATGATCCGATGAATACCGTGATGGCATTAATATGGGCAAAACATTTCCCCTCCCGATGGCCTCAACCGCCAGCGTCAAAACAAGCGCAGAGTCAATCCCTCCCGAAAGCCCTAAAACTGCACGTTTAAAGCCCATTTTTGAAAAATAGTCTTTAACACCGAAAACCAGTGCGTTATGCATCAAATTCACCCGGTATTCGTCGCTGACATTTATTCCATTATTAGTTTCCCGGGAGTCTGCAGGGTTAATTAAATTCTCGACGAGATATGAACGCACTTCGGAAACAAAAGGGGGAATCCGGTCTGCGATCTTTCCGTGCCGGTCAAGCACCATGGATGATCCGTCGAAAATCAATTCGGTATTTGCTCCTACCTGATTGCAATAAAATAATGGGATACCATATTTAATTACATTATGGCGCATGACCTCTTCCCTGACATGGATTCGGTTTGCCGCAAATGGGCTTGCCGAAATATTGACCATGATATCCGGGTGTTGCCTGATCAGTTCATCCATCGGAGAAACCGGGTATAGACGGGTTCTTGAGAAAGTATTCTCCACCGGTTGTTCATCCCAGATATCTTCACAAATAGTTAAGGCAATTTTTAATCCTTTAAATTCAATAATATTAAAATCGAAATTCGGTTCAAAATAACGATATTCATCAAAAACATCGTAAGTAGGGAGCAGGGCTTTATACCTGACAGCCTGCACCTTATGATCAGCCAGCAGGTAAGCGGCATTACATAGTTTCTTGCCATTTTCATTCGGGTTGATCGCAGGCGCTCCAACAATGACAGCAATTTCTGTGGTATAGTCGGTCAGCTGCCTGATGCTTGCCTCGCAACAATCAATAAAATCAGGCTGTTCGAGTAAATCCAGGGGCGGATAACCGCAAACCGATAGTTCCGAAAAAACAATTATATCCGCATAATCCTTTACAGCTTTATCTATTGCGTCCTTCATTAGTTTCAGATTGCCCTCGAAATCGGCAATTCTGAAGTTCAACTGTGCTATTGCAATTTTCATAAATTAAAAAACTATTCCCATATTTAAACCGACCTGATTGATCCTTGCCTGATCAGGTTTCCGGATATCATTTTCCTTGGTTACGTCGAGAAAGGTATTCTTATAAACAACGGCGAAACGTAACGCCATATTATTTCCGATCGCATAATTAAATCCCAGTCCGGCATGCCAGCCCATATTAACCATCGCCACCCCTTTCTTGAAATTCTCATTTTCTATATTATTATCGGTTGCATTGATATGGGCACGGATATTGATCATCGGGTCAATTCCAACCTCGGCAAAACCGGTATAATATCCCATTTCGGGAAGAAGAAACTTGATGGCCACCGGAATTTCAAAGTATTGAAGACGATAAGTGATTCTCGTACCCGCCTGCAGCGTATCCAATCCAGTCTCCCGTTCGATGATGACTTCATCTTTGTAATTGATATTCCCGCCTGTCTGATTCAGGTTGATTCCGAATGACAAAGCACAGAACTTTTCAAGTTTACGATCAACCCTTAAACCTCCTTCAAAACCAAGCCGTACCGGACCTTTGCTGAGATCAGACGCATCAACCTTTATCCAAACGACATTAGGCTGGAGGGTAATAGCAACACTAGTTTTACGCTCATCCTGTTGGGCATTCAGTATAACCGAACAAAAAACGAGCATCACTGCGGTAAGAAAAATTTTTGTTTTCATATTCCAGGCAAGTTTTCAGTATTTTTAACGTTCCGTTAGTAACAATTAGTATTGATCTGTCAGATATGAAGACTAATCCGGCAATATTACTATCAAAAATAAGCATTCTTACGCTAATCATGGTTATCGCTGGCACAGCCTGTACCCACCGTGAAAAATCAGTCAACAGTGCACCCATCAGGTTTGAAAAAATCATTTTCACAACCCCTGCGAACAAGATAGCTGAAAGTATTCGTCTCGGTCACAAGGAGTTGATCCCATTCTTCAGCGTTTTCAACCAGGAAGTGATCAAAATCGGTCCGGATACTCTTCCCGGATATGTCAGCCAGCTGGAACGATTTGTCGGAGATTCGATGATCCGTGAAGTTTATGAACAAGTTGACCGGTTATCTCCGGATTTTTCGAATAGCTGCGGTGAAATTCAGGAAGCCCTTAACAAATGGGCTGCCCTGACGGGATACTCCAGTCCCGGTTATCTGGTTACATATATTTCCGGTTTCAATCAGTCATTCCTTACCTTGCCAGGCATTCTGGGTATCGGGGTTGATAACTACCTGGGGTCCGGTAATCAGTTTTATCAGGCACTCGGTATTCCTGCATACCTCCGGAAATCAATGGATCCGGTTTACTTGACTGCCGATGCGGTAAGGGCCTGGCTTTACAGCGAAATAACTCCCCTCTCCACAGAAGGTGGTTTTCTCGACCGGATGATTTATGAAGGCAAGCTATATTATATTGCCTCTAAGATTTCATCAGCCTATAGCGAGGAACAATTGTTCCATTATTCCAAAGAGCAGTTGCGCTGGTGCCGTGAGCAGGAAAATTCCATGTGGAAATATCTGGCTGAGCAGAAAATTCTCTTCTCAACCGACCGCCTGACCATCCGGAAATTCATGGAGGAAGCCCCGTTTACCCGTGATTTCGGCAACGATTCTCCGGGGAAAGCCGGTATTTGGATCGGTTACCGGGTGGTCAGCAGCTATGTAAAGGCAACCGGAATAGATATCAAAGGATTGTTGGCCATTACCAGCGCCAAAGAAATTCTTTCGGACTCAAGGTACCATCCTTAAACTAATCCTTCCCAACTTTGTTATATAACTTAAACAGGAGAAAAAATCATGCTGAAAAAAAATCAATTTTACAAATGTGCAATATGCGGCAACATTGTTGAAGTATTGCATGTGGGTGGCGGTACCCTGGTCTGCTGCGGACAACCAATGAACTTGCTCGAAGAATCGACGGCTGATACATCGGTTGAGAAACATGTGCCCTTTATCAATAAAACCGGTAGCGGCTATATCGTTAAAGTAGGTGAGAAACAGGACCATCCGATGATTGATGCTCATTTTATTGAATGGATCGAACTCGATACGGATAAAGCAACCTACCGGAAATTTTTGAAACCGGGTGACAAGCCGGAAGCAGAATTCCATATCAACGCAGCAGAAACCGTGATTGGTGCCCGGGAATATTGTAATGTGCATGGTTTGTGGAAAGGATAATAACAGCAAACTTGGTAAACAATTAATATCTTTGATTATGATAAGTAAAAAAATGCAAAATGCAATCGATGAGCAGATTAATGCGGAAATATGGTCCGCTTACCTGTACCTGTCGATGTCAGCCTATTTTGAAAAAGAGAATCTCCGTGGATTTGCAAACTGGATGAAGATACAGTATCAGGAAGAGATTACTCACGCCATGAAATTCTTTGATTATGTTCATTCTTTGGGTGGGCATGTTTCCCTGAAACCGATAGCAGCCGTGCAGACTGAATGGAAAAATGCAACAGATGCCTTCAAGGATACTTTAGCGCATGAAAAAGTGGTGACTTCGCTGATCAACAACCTGGCAAACCTTGCCGTTGAAGAAAAGGACCATGCCACCCTGAACATGCTGCAGTGGTATATCAATGAGCAGATCGAAGAAGAGTCGAATGCCGAGCAAATCCTGGCAGAATTGAAACTGATCGGTGACAATGGCTATGGACTGCTTATGAAAGATAAGGAGCTGGCGCTCCGTGTATTTGTTGACGCAACTAAAACCCCAACCATATAATTATGAATACAAACAAATATGAATGCCTCCCCTGTGGTTACATCTATGATCCGGCAGAGGGAGATTCGTCGGCCGACATAGCTCCGGGAACATCGTTTGATCAGTTACCCGATGATTGGGTTTGCCCTTTATGCGGAGCAGGCAAGGAAGAATTCAGTAAAATAAACGAATAGTGTATGAAGGCAGTAAAAGTTAAGGAAGGCATCTATTGGGTAGGTGGAATTGACTGGAATATCAGGAGTTTTCACGGATACCTGACACAGCGGGGATCCACCTATAATGCATATCTGATTATCGATGAAAAAATCACCCTGATTGATACCGTAAAATCATATCTGACAAGCGAAATGATTGAGCGGATCAGTTCGGTGATCGACCCGTCGAAAATTGATTATGTGATCAGTAATCATGTTGAGATGGACCACTCGGGTGGCTTGTCGGAGATCATGAAACTGGCCCCGAATGCAACACTTTTCTGCTCGCCGAGAGGTGAAACGGGCTTGCGTGAACATTATCGTGAAAACTGGAACTTTAAACCGATGGAGTCGGGTACCGTATTGAATCTTGGGAAAAGGAGCCTGCATTTTATTTTAACCCCGATGGTTCATTGGCCTGACAATATGGTTTCCTATATGCCTGAGGAAAAGATCCTGTTTTCGAACGATGCATTCGGGCAGCACCTGGCATCTTCGGAACGGTTCGATGATGAGTATCCGCTCGATATCATCATGATGGAGGCCCGCAAGTATTATGCAAACATTGTTCTCCCCTACTCCAAACAAGTACAGAAGGTTTTGGTCGGAGTCAATGAACTTGATATCGAGATCATTGCAAACAGTCATGGAATAATCTGGAGAAAGCATGCCAGAGAAATCATCGAAGCATACGCCAGCTGGGCCAGCAATGAAACAAGAAAAAAAGCCCTGGTGGTTTATGACACCATGTGGCACTCTACCGAATCCATGGCACTGGCAATACAGGATGCCTTTGAGCAAAGCGGGTATGTAACTTCCTTGCTAAACCTGCAGCACAACCATATTTCAGATGTCATGACAGAGGTAATTGATGCTGATTATATCTGCATCGGATCGCCGACGCTGAATGGACGGATGATGCCGACTGTATCTGCTTTTCTGACTTATTTGTCAGGCCTGGCACCCAAAGACCGCAAGACCATTGTGTTCGGATCTTATGGTTGGGGCCCAAAACAAATTGAGGATATTGCCAAACAGATGACTGAATCCGGGTTTCAAGTGGTTGCAACAGAAAAAATAAAATTTGTTCCGTCGGCCGAAGATCTGGATGGTTTAAGGTCAAGGATCAAGGCACTATTGTAGAAACGGATCAGGTTCCGTCTCTACGGTGTTGTCAGTGACATGGCCAGCCACGCCATCATTCCCGCCCCCGGTTCAAGAGATGATTCGTCTATATCAAATTCAGGATGGTGGACCGGTTTATCTTTATTGACACCACCGGTTCCCAGGCGGTAAAAAACGGTGGGAAATCGTTGTGCATATCGTGCAAAATCCTCTCCGGTCATCCGTATAGGCAGATCGGAAACATGCTCATTATCTGTATATAATGATGCCAGTTTTTTCACCAACCGGGTCAGTTCCGGATCATTTCTGAGGGACGGGTAGCCCGGAACAATCCGGCAATCGAGTGTTCCACCCATGGAGGTAACGATACCGGTTGCCATGTTCCTGATTTCGTCGAGAGCAATCTGCCTCCATTTTTCGTCCATGATACGGAAAGTACCTTCAAGTTTTGCATCAGCCGGAATAACGTTGGTAGATCCGGATGCGGTGAATTTTCCGAATGAGAGAACAGCCGGAACATCCGCCGGGATCCTTCGGCTGATAATTTGCTGAAGGGCAACCACCACATGACTGGCAATCAGCACAGGATCAATGGTTTTATGAGGCAGCGCACCATGCCCGCCCACGCCGTGAACATCGAGATAAATCTCGTCGGTTGAGGCCATATAAGGCCCTTCACGGAAAGCAAACATCCCTGCAGGCAATTCGGGATATACATGCTGGGCGATCATAAAATCAGGTTCGGGATGATCTAGCAAACCGGAATCCAGTATTTTCCGGGCCCCTCCCGGCAGTACCTCCTCGCCCGGTTGAAAGATAAACCGGATATTCCCTTTCCACTCGCTCCGTAGCGAGGAGATTATCCTGATGGCACCCAGCAAAGCAGCTACGTGGGCATCATGCCCGCAGGCATGCATGATGCCGCTCTTTTTCGACCGGTATTCACAGGTATTCATTTCAACAATCGGCAATGCATCCATATCTGCCCGCAATACCAGGTACTTACCGGGCCCTGATCCTTCAATCAATCCGGTAACACCGGTACTGGCAATCCGTTCATTTGCGATGCCCCAATCATTCAATGTTTTTGATATGAAGGCAGCCGTTCCGAACTCCTGAAAGGACAGCTCCGGATTAGCATGAAGGGTACGGCGGATGCTGATGATTTCTTCGGAAATCCCGCTCGCCAATTTTTTGATTGTATCCGGTATCATACTATTTCATTAAAAGTCAAGACTCAGTGACAGGTAGAATATCCTTGGCAGGCGCACATGATTTTCAATTCCCCAGGCCCAATCAGCCCTGACAAAATAACCAAGCAATCGCGTCCGCAGGCCGACTCCATAACCAGCTACTATAGGTTCATTCCCCTTATCAATCACAATAACCAGTGGTCCGTTCTTGATCACTTCGCGGTTGAGGTGATTTTTCTTACTCCACGGAGAGGGGCCGCTCCAGGCAGAGCCGATATCGAAAAAACCGACTACCTGGAAATTATTTAAGATATCGGAATTCAATGGTTTATTGGCAAAATACCGAAAAACCGGCCAGCGAAGTTCAGAATTGAATACGGCAAAGCTGTTGCCATTTCTGATATTTTGCGAAAAACCTCTCATATTTGTTGCAATGGTCTGATAAACAAAATTTTGCGTTGTATCAATGGGCATGCTTGAATCAAATGTAGTCACGTCTTTCGATAGATTTGTCCAGCTGTCAACCCCGCCCAGATAATAGATTAACCGGCTACCCCCGAAGGAAGTACTGGCAGCAAAACGATTTGCCCAGATGAGCGTGCGGTGTATCGGCAGATAATGGCGAAAATCAGCGCCCACAATGAAAACATCTGACCAATCTCCGTTAACCTGCTGATAATATTCTCCAAAAATCTTATACCGCATGCCCTCGTAAAGGTTGATTGAGATTACCCTGGTATTATCAAATATATATTCGAGTTTAGCGCCGGCCCAGTATTTGGTCACTCCGGGTTTATTCATGTTTGTGATATCGGTTGAAAGGTAGTGATAGCTATCGATACGGCCATTCAGGGTAGCCCTGAGCGCACTTACCTGACTAAACGGAAACTTCAGCAGATAGAACAGTTCCTGTGTGGTTGCTTTTACCAGCGAAGTATAATCCTCGCTGGTGGTTTGATAAACCTGCCGGTGAAAAATAATTTCCTGATCGAGCCGCTTTTTCAGGTTTTCAAAACTCAGCAGATATTCATTACTCTCAAAATCAGCGCCAAAGCGAACACCTCCGATAATTTTAAAATCCTCAAAAAGGTCCTGTGTCCCTACTTTGAACAACATATTGAATCCAGGATTATAATAGACCGCGCCACCGGTAAAGGTTTGATAGGAGGAGCTCAGGAAGGTAAAATCGACCTGTGAGGCAAGATAATTGACATAAAAAGAGGGAACATAGACCCTTAACGGAGGTAAATCAAAGGCCCGTCCGGTAACCGGGTCCTTTACCCCCTTGGCGGTTTCTTTAATCTGCCTGGCTTTCAGTAGCGTGGCATTCTTTTCCTCTTCAAATACATAATCATTAATGTTTACCTGATTTTTCGGCAGCAGGGTGTCGGAATTCACGCGTGCCAGCGATCGCGTCGGCAAGGCTAAGGCAGCCGCTGCTGTAGCCTGTTCCGCGGATCGGATACTATCCTGTCGTGAAAATTCATGAGTGAGTCTCGACCTGAAAGCGGTAGCTGGCAGCGTGCCGGCAACTGACGACGGCTGATCGAGGCTCCCTTTGGCCAGCTTGTACTTTCCATTAGTGAAAAACAGTGAGGTCCATTCATTCTTTTCTTTGGAGAATGACTGGTCCAGGATATTCCGGTTATAATGGGTCAACGGAGTTGACCGGGTGCTGAAGGTATAATGAACAGTGGTATCAATTGCAATCACCGTACTGTCATATTGAGCCATATACCTGTTTCTCAATCCGTTATCATCGCCAAGATAATAATATTTGTTGTCAGGCATCCGTTCAGGCTGGAATCGATCGACATACCGGTCCTCCGCCAGACGGATCAGGCGGTCAGCCTTTCCGGCATAATCGTAGATGAAAATATCCTGGTTATGCTGCAGTGTCATGTCTTCATTTTCCGACTCAAGCATGAGGTTCTTTCGGTCACTGGTAAAGATGATCCTTGAAGAGTGATCGATAAATCTGGGCGAAAAATCGTTTGCATGGTCGTTGGTGATTCTTTCGACGGTATTGGCAACCTGATTGTAAACAAAAATATCCGTTTGTCCGTTCTGCACACCCGACATAACCAGGGTCAATCCGTCATCGGAATAAGAATAATCAAGAATTTTGTCAACCTGTTCAATGGTCTGATGCTCCCATTTCCTGGTTTCGAGGGGATATTGGCTATACCTGACCAACCCCTTGTACTCCATAACCATGGAGAGCAGTCCTGATGAAGGATGCCACGAGAGAACCGGGAAAGAATAATCCTCAATCTGCCCGAGTTTGGCACCGGTCTGATATATTTTTTTGGTCCGGTTGGCCCGTACGTCATAAAGCATAACACGTATCTGCCCTTCGGTGTTGGAGGTATAGGCGATATAGTTACCATCGGGACTGATTCTGGCTCTCATAAAATCTCTTCCCTTGCGGTTTTTTAATTTAACCAGTTCAGAATCCGGCAAATCTCCCTGATGCGCAGCCTCAGAAAATCTGGATTTATAAAAATGCAGCCACTCATAGCTCAAGGCGCTCAGATTGATCCCCAGAACATTCAGGAATCCCGAAGAAGCATTTTTATTGATTCGGGTAAAGTACACGATAGTGGGAATCACCGATTTGCCAAAACTCTCGGCAATGAAATTCCAGATGGAGTGCCCGGCATAAACGGCATCCATGCCCTCGAGCCGGTTAAATTTATCAAAGCGCCCCGACAGGATACCGTCTTTAACGCGGTTTTCCGTTTCAATATCCCAGCCCTTTGAGAGAAAGGAGATTAGCCCTTTATAATACCAATCAGGCATGCTCATCAGGGTGGAACTGGTGAGCCGGTCGCGTACCGATCCTCCGTAAAGCATCTCCTGCATGATTACTTCGGCAATGGCTGCAGAGATCTGCTGATCGAATTTTTTATAATCTCCTTCGAAATAGAGAAACACTTTATTGTCGAGAATCCGGGTTACTCCTCCGATATTGGTTTCATCATTTCCGGATATCAGTCCGATATTGCTTTGCCGGTAGTCTGAAAGACGGTTGTAAACGATGAAAATGATCCGTTTTGAGATGGAGAATTCAAAGAAATTTTCCATTCTGGCCATTTCACGATAAGCAAAGCGGCTTACATATTCGGCTAGCTCTTTTCCTTTCGGATAGAAATACACATCGTACCGGTCAAATCTGTAAAACGAGGCAAAGAATTCGCTTTCCAGAACATCTGACTTCGGATACTGGATGCGGTTTTTTCCAAAGCTCATATTGAGTCCATTATAAAACTGAGCCTTGGCCGGGCAGGTGGTCAGGAACAGAATTACCGTGAGTAATCCCAATACTATCCTTGCATTTCTACGCATCGCTGATTGATGGTTGAAATTATTAATTTTGAATTGTTTTACCGGTACAAATTCTGAAATTATGAAACGATTGATAATGGCCCTTTGTTTGCTCATTACAGGAGGTCAATTTTACAACAATTATGCCCAGTTTTCCGAACCATCAATAACTTTTGATAAAACAAGTTATAATTTCGGGAATATCAGCGAGATAGGCGGCACAAAAACTCATATTTTCAATTTCACGAATAATGGCAGTCAGCCCCTTATTGTACATGATGCCAGCTCAACCTGCGGATGTACGATTCCTGAATGGAGCAAGGAGCCGATCGCTCCGGGCGGAGCGGGCACCATTAAGGTTACTTTTGATCCGATGGGACGGCCCGGGGCTTTTCGCAAAAACATCACCGTAAAGACCAACGCCCGAGAATCCACGGTCTCTCTGTATATTGTCGGGCTGGTCAATCCCAAGCCAAAAACGGTAGCCGACGATTATCCGGTTAAAATTGGAAACCTCCGGTTGGCAACCAGTCATGTTGCCATGCAAACCGTTTTCAATTCGCAGGTCAAGATTGATACGGTACAAATTTTCAACGATAGCGACTCCATACTGAATGTCAGCATTGCAGGACCTCCGGCACACCTGTCATTTACGGTTAAACCTGCCATACTGGAGCCCAAACAGCGGGGACTGATCTATATTACTTTTGATGGAGCGAAAGTCAGTGAATGGGGTTTTATGCTCAACAGGGTCATGATTAAACTGAACGGGGTTACGTTTACTGACAATTTTCTTGCCATCAGTGCAAGCATTGATGAAGATTTCAGTAAATGGTCGCCAGAGCAGAAGCTGAACGCCCCAAAGGCCAGGCTTGATGAAGAATCATTTAATTTCGGAACGATAACACCCGGACAACCGGTTGCGCATGATTTCATTTTGAAAAACGAAGGTAAGTATCCCCTGATCATCAGGAAGATATCAACCACCTGCGGATGTACGGCCTCAAAACCGGATAAGTATGAAATCAAGGGAGGTGAATCGGCTACGCTGAAATGCAGCTTCGACAGCCGGGGAAAAAAAGGGAAGCAATTCCAGACGATCACGCTGATTGTGAACGACCCGCTACAATCGAACCTGGTTCTGCGTTTCCTGGGGGATGTTGAATCGAAGGGCAATTAATGATGGATGATCAGAACCCATGCCACTCCGGATCAGATTCTGCCCTGAGCGTAAATTCAGGCATTGAACAGCCCTTGTCGGTCGATCCCAAGGCGGCGCAGCGTTTTATCGGGAAAAGAAAGACGATCCTGTCACCATCAGAATATATTAACGGAATTCTTACCGGCAACCGCACTATCCTGAGCAGGGCCATCACGCTGATCGAAAGTCATCGGCACGAGCATGCTGAAATCGGGCAGGAAATTATTTCAGGTTGTTTACCTCATTCCGGAAAGGCAATCCGGATAGGCATCACCGGTGTCCCTGGAGTAGGAAAAAGTTCATTCATTGAAGTTTTGGGTGGACACTTAACCAAAGAGGGTAAAAAACTGGCTGTTCTGGCTATCGACCCCAGCAGCGAACGGTCGAAAGGAAGTATTCTGGGCGACAAAACCCGGATGGAAACATTGAGCAGTGATCCCCTGGCTTTTATCAGGCCCTCGCCTGCAGCAGGTTCCCTGGGTGGCGTAGCCCGGAAAACCAGGGAAACCATGATTCTCTGTGAAGCTGCCGGATTTGATGTGATATTTATTGAGACCGTGGGGGTGGGGCAATCTGAAACGGCCGTGCACTCCATGGTCGATTTTTTCCTGTTGCTGATGCTTGCCGGAGCCGGGGACGAATTGCAGGGCATCAAACGTGGAATCATGGAAATGGCTGATACCATAGCTATTACCAAAGCCGACGGGGACAATGTGAGGGCTTCAGAATTGGCCTGTATGGAGTACCGGAGTGCATTGCGACTGTTTCCACCTGCTGAAAGCGGTTGGTCGCCACAGGTTATATCGGTTTCTGCCCGCGAAAACAGAGGTGTGGAAAGGCTGCTTGAAATATTTACCGACTTTTTCAATCAAGCCCGTGCAAACGGATACCTCGAAAAACTGCGAAAAGAACAATCCAGACACTGGATGTACACAACGATTCAGGAGCAGCTGCTCGACGGCTTTTACCGTGATCCGCACCTTACCCATCTGATCAGAGAGATTGAAAAGAAAGTGATGGAAGGGCAAATGTCATCCTTCCAGGGTGCCGCCAGACTCATCGATGAATATCGTAAAAAACAGGAGCCCGGGCGCTGATCTGCACTATTTGCCTTCGGCGATATCCAGTCCGGCATCGATCCAGGTTAATATATCGACGGGATTACCATCGATCCGCTCTTTTGCACGTTTGTGGCCCAGGCGTACTATGACGGAGTTCAGTTCAGGCACAACAATTACGTATTGCCCGTTTAATCCCCGCATATAAAAGAGCTGATAGTTCCGGCGTTTCATCATCCACCATTGCCATCCGTAATAATCAACATTTTTGCCGCTGGCATCAACCAAATGGTTTACCGGAGTAAGGGCCTGATTCAGAAAAGACTCAGAAACCACCTGCCTGCCATTCCATTGACCGTGATTCAGGATAAGCTGGCCAAACCGGGCAAAGTCACGGGCATTTGAATTAAAGCAGCAATAAGCCTTTTCAACGCCATACACTTTATCGATCGACCAAAGTGCATCATAATGAGCCCCAACGGGTTTCCACAGTTTTTCAGAGGCAAAGGAACTCACGCTCCTGCCGGTGGCAGTTGCCAGAATAAGTGCCAGCAGCTGTGTGTTTCCGCTTTTGTATTCGTGAAACTTTCCGGGTTCGCGCAGAAGCGTCTGATTCAGTACCAAACCCGGAAGATCATTACCATAATAAGCTTTGGTAGTCATCGAAAATGCACTCGCATAGTCCTCGTCCCAGCTAAGCCCGGAGCTCATTTCAAGAAGATGACGGATGGTGATCTTCGACTTATCTCCCTCTTTAAATTCCGGAAGATAATCCCCTACCGGTTGATCAACACTCTTTATATCACCCTCATCCAATGCGATCCCAACCAAAAGCGAGATAATTGATTTTGCCATCGAAAAGGAGTTCGACAGGGATTCAGCAGAATACCCGTCCCAGTATTGCTCAAACTGAATCTTCTGATCCCTGACCACCACGAAAGCAACGGTTTTATATTTATCGAAAACCGGTTTGTAAACCTCCGGGATGCTTTTCTGTTTATAACCCGGAGCTTCGTCCCAGGGTTGGTAATTACCGGCCGCTACGGTACGGTTATCAAAAATTTTATAATCATCGATATTGACCTTCTGATAGATTAACGCTCTTTTGAGATATTGGGGACAAGCCAGGTAAGCAATTGCCAGAACAATAAAAACGATCATCGTGATCCGCGTGAAGCGGAAATTGTTCATCAACTTGGGATTGAGCTGCATAGTTACTTTTCAGATGTGACGTTGGATAAAGCGTCATTACATTTAAATTCCATCTGAAAATTACAATAATTGGCTGTATTTTTGCAAGTTTAATTTGAATACCCATGAGTTACGATTTGATTGTAATTGGAAGTGGTCCGGGCGGGTACGTTGCCGCCATCAGGGCATCACAGCTGGGCTTGAAAACAGCGGTTATCGAGAAAGCTGAACTGGGTGGAATCTGTTTGAACTGGGGATGCATTCCGACTAAATCCCTGCTGAAATCGGCACAGGTTATCGACACGGTTAGGCATGCTGCAGACTATGGTGTGTTGGTTGAAGGAACCGTGAAGCCTGATTTCCATGCAATTATTGCCCGTAGCAGGTCGGTCGCCGAAGGCATGAGCAAGGGTGTTCAGTTTTTATTAAAGAAAAATAAGATCGATGTGATATCCGGTTTCGGCAAGCTTGCCGGATCCGGGAAAGTTTCCGTGACCGATTCTAACGGTACGGAGACTATTTACGAATCGGGCAACATCATTCTGGCCACGGGAGCGCGGTCGAAACAGCTGCCCAACCTGAAGCAGGATGGAAAAAAAATCATCGGTTACCGTGAGGCTCTTACCCTCGAAAATCTTCCTTCATCGATGGTGGTGGTCGGATCAGGAGCCATCGGCACTGAACTGGCCTCGTTTTACAACAGCATGGGAACTGAAGTTACGCTGGTAGAGTTTCTATCAGAGATCGTACCTCTTGAAGATGAGGAAGTATCCAAGGCGCTGGCCCGCTCGCTGAAAAAAGCCGGAATCAAAATCATGACCGAATCATCCGTTGAATCGGTGGATATCCGGGATGAAACGTGCGTGGTAACTATCAAGACCAAAAAAGGTACTGAAACCAAAGAGGCAGAAATAGTTCTTTCGGCAGTCGGAATCACCCCAAACCTTGAAAATCTCGGGATCGAACAGGCGGGTGTGGTAATTGAAAAAGGGAAAGTCAGGGTTGATCAATATTATCGCACATCCGTGCCCGGTGTATATGCCATCGGAGATATTGTACCCGGACAGGCGTTGGCTCATGTGGCATCAGCAGAGGCAATTATCTGTGTCGAAAAAATTGCCGGGCTTGACCCCATGCCATTGGATTACAACAACATACCAGGATGCACCTATACAACCCCTGAAGTAGCCTCAGTAGGATATACTGAAAAAGCGGCTTTGGAAGCTGGTTTCGATATCAAGACAGGCAAGTTCCCGTTTACGGCCTCCGGTAAAGCCAGCGCTTCAGGAGCCAGGGATGGATTTGTAAAGCTTATTTTCACCGCCAAACACGGAGAATTGATCGGGGCTCATCTGATTGGCAGCAACGTGACCGAAATGATCGGGGAACTCGTGGCTGGCCGTAAAATGGAGATCACGGGACATGAGTTGATCAAAACGGTGCATCCCCACCCCACCATGTCGGAAGCAATTATGGAAGCAGCTGCTGCTGCTTTTGGCGAAGTTATTCATTTATAGAAACATGACAGGAGACGAGTTTATTGAAGTTACCGGCGCGCGGGTACACAATCTTCGTAATATCGATGTAAAAATTCCCCGGCATAAGCTTACGGTCATTACCGGCTTAAGCGGGAGCGGAAAATCGTCATTGGCTTTCGACACGATATATGCCGAAGGGCAGCGCAGATACATGGAAACCTTTTCGGCCTATGCCCGCCAGTTTCTCGGGAGCATGGAGCGACCCGATGTTGACCAGATCACCGGGCTCAGTCCGGTCATCTCCATTGAGCAAAAAACGACCAGTAAGAATCCGCGAAGTACTGTAGGTACCACCACTGAAATCTATGATTTTTTCCGATTGTTGTATGCACGGGCATCCGAAGCCTTTTCGTACGAAACCGGGGAAAAGATGGTCCGTTATACCGACGACCAGATCCTGTCGAGAATCATCGAAAAATATTCCGGTGAAAAAATCCTGATCCTGTCTCCACTGATTAAATCCAGAAAGGGGCACTACAAGGAGCTTTTCGAGCAGATCCGGAAAAGAGGGTACATCTATGCCCGTATTGACGGAGCCATCAAGGAGTTGACAGCCGGAATGAAGCTCGATCGTTACAAGACGCATAGCATTGAGGTGGTTGTTGACCGGCTGGTAGCCGGCGAGGATCAGGTAAAGAGAATGAAAGATTCGATCCAGACCGCAATGAAAGAGGGCAAAGGAGTGATTCTGATCACCGGTTTTGCCGGAGAAAAACCCACTTTCTTCAGTCGCCATCTGATGTGCCCGACAACCGGCATATCCTACGATGAGCCGGCCCCAAACAATTTTTCTTTCAACAGTCCGCAGGGAGCCTGCCCGGTTTGCAAAGGGCTGGGCTTTATCCAGGAGATCGACAACAGCAAAATCATTCCGGATGATACAATCAGTATAAAGGACGGAGGAATTATTCCACTCGGCAAATTCCGGCAAAGTATGATATTCTGGCAACTGGAAGCCATTGCCAGGAAATACGGATTCAAGCTCGATGATCCGATTCGTGACCTGCCTGAAGAGGCACTTCAGATTATCCTGTTCGGATCTGACGAAACCTTTAAGCTCGAAAACACTCCGCTTGGGCTCTCATCTAATTACTTCCTGAGTTTTGAAGGTATTTTAACCTATATCGGGCAGCAAAAAGATGAATCGACTTCAAAAAAAGCCCAAAAATGGGCCGATCAGTTTATCCGGACAGCTTCATGCCCGGATTGCGAAGGCACCAGGCTCAGAAAAGAATCCCGGTTTTTCAGGATCGACGGCAAAAACATTGCCGAGCTCGCCGATATGGACATTTCACAGTTGCTGAACTGGTTGGAAGGAATCGAATCCAGAATGTCAAATACCCAGCAACAGATCGCCAGAGATGTGCTGAAAGAAATCCGGTCGAGGCTCCGGTTTTTGCTGGATGTGGGTTTGAACTACCTGTCGATGAACCGCGCAACACGCAGTCTGTCAGGTGGTGAGGGCCAGCGGATTCGCCTGGCAACACAGATCGGATCGCAATTGGTTAACGTGCTTTATATTCTGGATGAACCCAGTATCGGATTACACCATCGCGATAATCTGCAGCTGATCGATGCTTTAAAGCAGCTGCGCGATCTCGGAAATTCGGTCGTGGTGGTCGAACACGACGAAGACATGATGCTTTCGGCTGATTATGTAATCGATATGGGACCTCATGCAGGCCGGCACGGCGGATTGGTTGTGGCTGCCGGAACTCCGGATGAAATTATTCAGGCAAAAACGCTTACCGGAGCTTACCTGAGAGGTGAAAAAAGGATAGAGATTCCGGCTATAAGAAGGGTATCCGATGGCAAGCATCTGATACTTAAAGGAGCCAGGGGACATAATCTCAAGAATGTCGATATCAGTTTACCGCTCGGTCAGTTTATCTGCATTACGGGCGTTTCGGGGAGCGGAAAATCAACATTGATCAATGAAACCCTATATCCTATCCTGAGCCAGGCATATTATCGTTCGGTGCAGGACCCGCTACCATACGAGTCGATTTCCGGTATCGAACTGATTGACAAGGTGATTGTTGTTGACCAGTCGCCGATCGGCCGTACACCCCGATCGAATCCGGCAACCTACACCGGGGTATTCTCTGAAATCAGGAATTTACTGTCAAAGCTACCGGAATCGCAGGTCAGGGGATATCAGCCCGGAAGATTTTCTTTCAATGTCAAGGGTGGGCGCTGCGAAACCTGTCAGGGCGCAGGGGTGAAAACCATCGAAATGAATTTTCTTCCCGATGTATATGTCAATTGTGAAGCTTGCAACGGGAAAAGATACAACCGTGAAACCCTGGAAGTCAGGTATAAAGGGAAATCCATATCGGATATTCTCGACATGACGATCAGCCAGTCGATCGATTTTTTCGAAAATACCCCGATGATCGTGAGGGCATTGCGTACCCTGAATGACGTCGGGTTGGGATATATTACACTAGGCCAGTCGTCCACTACCCTCTCAGGTGGTGAATCACAGCGTGTTAAGCTGGCCAGTGAACTGGCCAAGAAAGATACCGGCCATACCTTATACATATTGGATGAACCCACCACGGGTTTGCATTTCGAAGACATCCGGGTTTTGCTGGGCGTTTTGAACCGTTTGGTTGAAAAAGGCAATACGGTGGTAGTAATCGAACACAACATGGAAGTAATCAAGGTGGCGGATTATATCATTGACCTGGGGCCCGAAGGCGGAGTTTCAGGCGGCCATATTGTTGTTGCCGGTACACCCGAAGAAATCGTTCAGAACAATCAGTCCTACACCGGAAGGTTTCTAAAAGAAGTGCTAATTTCGCAATCAAATCAAAGAAGTTAAGATGAATCAAGACGATATGATCCGGGATGCATTCAAAACAAAATCCTGGAATGAATTAAAGACGGAGAACTCCTGGCAGATATTTAAAGTCATGGCCGAGTTTGTGAACGGTTTTGAGAAACTTGGCCGATTGGGCCCCAGTGTTGCCGTATTTGGTTCGGCCCGCACACAGCCCGACAATAAATATTATATCCAGGCAGAGGAGATTGGTTACCGTTTGACTCAGCTTGGGTATGGAGTGATCACCGGAGGTGGACCCGGGATTATGGAAGCTGCCAATAAAGGAGCCCAAAGAGGCAGAGGAAAATCTATCGGTATGAATATCGATCTTCCGCATGAGCAGAACCATAATTCATATGTTGACCCTGATAAACTGATGCATTTCGATTACTTCTTTGTCCGTAAAACCATGTTCATGAGGTATTCACAGGGATTTATCGTACTTCCCGGCGGATTCGGAACCTTTGATGAGATGTTTGAGGCTCTGACACTGATACAGACCGGTAAAATCGGCCGCTTCCCGATTGTGATGGTCAGCAAGGATTATTGGGGCGGACTGTTCAAATGGATCAAGGAGGTTATGCATTCACGTGAGCATAATGTTGCCGTAACCGATTTTGATCTTTTCCATCTGGTTGACACCCCGGAAGAGGCTGTCAAGGTGATCGATGATTTCTATGCACAGTATCTGTTAAGCCCGAACTTTTAATCTTCACTGTTGCCTTACTGCCTTACTGCCCTCTTGCCCTGAAACCGCTCCATCACAAATTCAATTTTGTCCTCCAACGGCAGTTCCCCGGGGATCCAACTGATTTCAATACCCCGTCGTTCCATGCCGCGGAACCAGGTCATCTGGCGTTTGGCAAACTGATGGATGGCCGTATTAAGCTGTATGAACATCTGATCATAGGTAATCTCACCGATGCAGTATTGGGTCAGGAATTTATATTCCAGTCCATAATACAACAGATCTTCCGGTTTAACGGTTTTCAGAAGCAATCTCACCTCTTCAATCATCCCGTTCCCGAGCCTTTCGGTTAACCGGGAGGTGATTCGCTGGCGACGGATCTCCGGTTCAAACCGGATGGCAAAAACCCTGGCATTAATCTGGGGTTCAGAGTCTTGTGCATTTTCCGCATAATGGGCTGCGCGGGCAATTTCAAGGGCCCTGATCAGGCGGTTGCGGTCAGTTGTATCCGACTGATTATGAAGAGGGCCATAGGATTTCAGCTGTTTGATGAGCTCTTCATCAGATTGATTCCCGATGCTTTTCCTGAAAACTTCATCCTGCGGTACTTCGGTCAGCTGATATTTCCGCAGGACCGATTCGGTGTAGAGTCCGGTGCCGCCACAGAGAATGGGAAGTTTGCCACGGCTCCGGATATCGGAATAAGATTTCCTGAAATCCCTGCGAAAATCAAACAGCGAGTATTTCTCCCCGGCGTTTACCAGATCGATCAGGTGATAGCTGATCTGAACATCACCGATCCGGTAATCCGACAGATCCTTGCCGGTTCCGATATCCATACCTCGATAAACCTGACGCGAATCGGCGCTGATCACCTCCCCGTTCAGCCGCAAGGCAAGATATGCCGCCAGTGTAGTTTTTCCGGCAGCAGTATGGCCCACAATAGCCAACAAATCCGGAACCTTGGAATCAGCAGTTTTCATGAGCAATAAAAGTACTACTTTTGTGCCCAACAAATATAGCATGTCCAACAAGATCAGCATAGCCAATAAGCAGGTTTACAGGGAGTATGAAATCCTTGAAAAATTCACTGCCGGGATTGTCCTCTACGGAACCGAGATAAAATCGATCCGTCAGGGGAAGGCCAGCTTGTCGGACTCCTGGTGTACATTTCTCAATGGGGAACTGTATGCCAGAGGGTTACAGATTTCGGAGTATAGCTTCGGAACCTATAACAACCACATTCCCAAGCGTGACAGGAAACTTTTGCTGACGCGCAATGAGTTGAGGAAACTGGAACGAAAAGTTAAAGAGAAAGGATTTACGATTGTCACGATTGAACTTTTTGTGACAGATGGTGGCCTGGCTAAGCTGGAAATCGGACTGGCTCGGGGAAAAGCCATTCATGATAAGCGCGAGGATCTGAAGAAAAAGGACACAGCCCGCGAAATCGAGCGCCACATGAAAAAATAGGGCGGAATTATAATGGTTCCTTAAACGGAACAACCATTTTCATCACGGTACCCTCTCCCAAAACGCTGGTTGCCTCTATGGCAATTCCAAGCATGTCACACAGTTTTTTCACCACCGACAAGCTCATACCACGAGCCTTCATCTTTCGTCCGAGCGGAGTATCCGGAGGAGGAAACATCACAAACAGGTGTTCCAGCGTTTCGGCGTCCATACCACTACCGGTATCTCTGATCTCAATCGTGCAGGTCGAAGGAACGTCCTGTGTGATCGTCATGGTAACGCCGCCCTGTTTGGTATATCTCATTCCGTTCTCCAACAAAATCCTGACGATCTGCGATAATCTGGTTTTATCAGTGAATACGCTTGCGGTAGGATTTGTGGGTGCAATGAATAAAATATTCAGGTACCCTTTTTCATACAGGTTGACCATTTCATTCAGTTCCGACTTCATCTCATCGGCAAAATCCTTGAGATACACATGTTTATAAAAAAGCTCGAGATTATTGGTTTCCATTTTAGCCAGATCGATCAGATTCGACATCAGCTCGAGCAATTTACGGGAACTGCGGCCAATCATCAGACAATAGCTTCTTTGATCTGCACGTGATACCCGGGGTTCAGCCAAAAGATCTGAAAATCCGATAATCGCACTTAAAGGGGTCCGAATATCATGCGACAAACCGGACAGATAGTTCGGAAAATGATAGGCCGCATCATCAATCTTTGATAGGTCCCTAACCGTTTGATCATCTTGATTTTCCAAGGTAGCTTGCAATTGAATTAAGAGTCTAAATGTACGATGGAAAATTTATTAAAGGCTATGGCATCAGCAATTATTTGACCAATGCAAAGTCGCTATATGCCAGCCAACCAGTTTACAAGGGTGTTTTTCAACCTGTAATCGAACTCATTCAGGAATTTCCGGGCATCGAAAACGGTATTTCCTGATTCAATTCGCCGGTCACGATCGGGCCACTCCGAAAAAGTCACCTGCGCCCCATATTTCGAGGCAACCAGCGATGCAATCTCTTTCAGGCTATAATCCTCTCCTGCTGTGTTGTATATCTGGTTGGCAGATTTCTCATCCTGGCAACTCAACAGGATCTGCAGGCAGATATCTTCGACTGAGGTAAAGGTACGGCGGAGAGATCCGTCGCCATATAAATTGATCTGTCTTTTTCCTTTAGCCTGATTCAGAAAAAAACCCATGGTGCCATAAGAATAATCAGTGCCCAGGTTATTTCCAAAAGGAACGCATATCCGGTATATCACATACGGAATATCAAAAGAATTCCGGTACATCTCCAACAGGTGTTCACAGGCAATTTTGTTCACCGCATAGATGGTTTTCGCTTCTTTAGGATCATCTTCTTTCAGGGTGGTTTCTGAACCTTTATAAACCAAACGGGAAGATGGAAATATGATACGCGGTTTAAAACCCGATTTTTTTATTTCATTTAATACATTCAGCAAGCCAATCTCATTGATGTGAATATACTTGCTGTAATCATCAAATCCCGCAAAGGTTCCGGAGAGGCCGGCGAACATAAAAACACAATCCACATTCCAGTCAATATTTTTAAAATCTTCGGCAACGGCAACATCAACACGCTTTGGGGTACCCTGAATATCAAAGGCATTTACCTCATAACCGTCGTTTTTAAGAAAATAAACCAGATGACTTCCGATATATCCGTTGGCACCAAATACTATGCAGGTTTTCCTATTATTCATTTTTTGTTTTTTTGACTTTTTCCCTGATAATATAAGTTGGCCGGTTTTTAACCGTTTCGAATATTTTACCGATATAAGTTCCGAGCAATCCCAAAATAATTATGATAATACCAGCCAATATCCATACCGACAGGAACAGACTGACCCATCCACTCACCTGCTGGCCAATCGCAATATATCGGATTACTAAAATCAATGCCATAATAAAACTCAACGACACCAATGAGAGACCCAGTTTGAGCACCAGTCTGAGCGGTTTATCAGAAAAAGCCACAATGGTGGAAAATGCCAGCTTTACTCTTTTCTTATAAGAGTAGGATGATTTTTTATTGTCTTTTCGTGCAGCATGTTTAATGGGAAGTTTAATAGTTTTAAATCCCACCCATTTATTCAGTATCGGATAATATTTATGATAATCACCCAATGCAGCCATCGAATCGACCACACTTTTTTTGTATAATACAAAATTGGCTATTGAATGGTCCTGCTCGGTTTCAGTCAGATATCCCAGAATTTTATAAAACAATTTCGATGCAACAATTTTCAACCAGCCATCTTTTCGTTCCACCCTGCTGGCAAATACAATATCATATCCTTTCAGCGCCTCCTGATACAGATCAATAATTCGTTCAGGCTCATCCTGCAAATCACAATCCAGCGTAACGATCCAGTCTCCGTCGGCTGCATCAAAGCCGGCATTCAGGGCGGGTTGTTGTCCAAAGTTCCGGCTTAAACTAATACCAATGATTTTATCATCCTCAGCAGCCAGTTGTTTAATGATTGCCCAGCTGTCATCCCGGCTGTTATCCTCCACCAGAATAATTTCGTAATGATCGGTAATCCGGGAAACAGAATCATGAATTCTGCTGACCAGTTCGGGTAATAATTTGGCCGCACCATAAACCGGACTGATTATCGAAAACTTATTTACATTTTTAGTCATGGCTGGCAACTTAGGATTTTTATTTGTTCCAGTGTTTTACTCTGCAACAGGATATCGGAATAATGTTTATTCTTATCTGAAGAACCGTGAATAATCCGGTACAATTCTTCGAACGCTTTAATAAAGTGATTATCAGGTTCCGCTTCAATTACTTGTGTTGATTCCGGTTTTTCAACAATTATTTTGGGTTTATAATCCGGTTTCGGAGTAAAGGCGCGATCCGCAGTTATTTTTCCTTTTTCGCCCCATATTTCGTACCGGCACTGATAAAAATTATCGAAGCCAAAAGAAACGGATGCTCCGGTTCCTTTTACATTAGTCAGGAATGCACTCCCGTAAGTATTTGTTTTTAATTCAGGGTCGATAAACAATGTTGCGCCTTTTACTTCAAAATCATTTCCCAGGATAAAATGAGTGGCTCTCACCGGATATCCGCCGGCATCCATCAGCGCACCTCCGCCCAGATTTTCATCATACCTGAAATTGCCTTTTGCCAGGGGAGGAAATCCGAATGAAGCTGAAAAAAAACGAATTTCTCCAATTTCTCCGTTTTTAATTAAATTAAAAACAATTTCATGCTGACTATGATATTGAAACATAAATCCCTCCATCAAGGCAAGATCATGCTGCCTTGCATGATCGACCATTTCAGCAGCCTGCATAAAGTCGGAGGCAATTGATTTTTCGGCATACACATGCTTTCCGGCTAAAAGGGCTTTATTAATCCACTCCTGATGTAATCCTGTTGGCAGCGGTATATAGAGCGCATCGATCTCATCAGAATCAACCATTGCCTCATATCCTTCGACGGCCTGGCAGTTAAACTCTGAGGCAAGCGCTTTCGCCTTGTCGGCCGACCGGCTTGACACAGCAACCAGTTTGAACTTTTCAGGCAAACAATTAATGGCAGGAATCACGGAATTACGTGCAATATTTGCACATCCCAGCACACCGATTTTAATTACGTCTGACATAAGTATCCTTAAAATGAAACTGCCGAAATCAGGCTTCGCGCAGCAATGTTTAAGTAATTATTAAATTTAATAAATGTCATAAGCTGTTGAAAGGTCATCCAGCAATAATTCTCAGGAACCTCATCGGGGAAGTCATGACCGGCTTCGATAATCATATTCCTGTTTTGTTCCTTAAAGAAACGCCCGCCCTCTTCACTCTGATAGGCAGAATACCAAATCTGTTCTTTTTTTGCTTCCAGAATATTATTTAAAAAGGGCACTGAATATTCGTTTTGACCGGTCCGGTAATTTCCGGTCAGGCATTGAACGGTCGGTGCCAGTTCGAGAATATCGAAATTTCCGGCTTCCAGTTTTCCCTGAACCAGAAAATGATAAACACCATTTATACGTTTGACAATAAATGCCATTATTCCGTCCTGTGTGGGAAGAATCATGGGCTGATCCCAGCTGACCACCTCTCGGTTGCCGATTTCGACACGCACACCAATTACTGAAAAATATTTTTTACTGATATGGCTTATTGAAGTACCGTCATATATCCAGTTATTAACTTTATTTAATGGAATATTGGTGACATTTAAATCATAACTGGATTTTAAATTGGTAATCCATGAAATAATCTGATCGAAATCATTCAGAAAAAAATCGGAACCGAGCAGGGAGTTGACCGGGCCCTCTTTTTTCAGATCATTGTCGGAACACGATCCGAAAGGTATGCAGGATATCACCGACCGGGTATCCATGTTGACTATATTGTCGAATTTAATTAGTTCCTTTAATTGCCCTAATGTGATCCAAATAAAATTATCCGGAATAATTAATTCTTCATTTTCCGGAATTTCAATAATTATATTTCTGTTTCTTTTTCTTAAAAATCTTGCACCCTGTTCGCTTTGTAACTGATCCAATAAAATTTTTACCGGTTTTTCGCCATTGAAATATTCGAGAAAAGTGGGGGATTTGCCTTTATGAACACGTGAATAGTTACTTTTTGTTGCCTGTAAGGTCGGAGAAATCTGAACTGTATTCAGGTTGCCGGGTTCGGTTTTTGCCTGCATCAAAAAATGGAGTATCCCATTTATTTTTTTGGTCATAATTCCCAAAAAACCGATTTCCGGCTGATTGATGATCGGCTGTTCCCAGACCGGCACCAGACCCCAGTTTGTTTCAACCCGGATCCCTTCGATTGAGAAGAATTTTCCGCTGTCATGTACGATGTTCCCCGTTACATCGTCGAACTTCCATAACCTCATCTTTTCGAGCGATATCCGCTCAAGCCGGGTATGAACCTCTTCGTTTTTAAGGGCAATCCAATCCAGAATTTTTTGTACCGGCATTTCATCTGTATCCCGCACCATGGCCGATTTAAAAAAGTCAATCTCTGTTTGTTTGGTTTTAAACATGCTTTTGATAAAATACTTACAATTCAGATAACTTCTGCTAACAAATTTAATTGTATTTCCCTGAATTTTTACTTTTTTAATAACTTCCTTATCTTGCGCTGATTTAATTTCCGAATTAACCTGTTATCTGCTATGGAAATCAACAAGAGGAACAAGTACATTCTGATTCTTATCCCGATACTTTACCTGGTTTGGAGTTTGCAGCTGAATCACCTGGGCGGTCCATTCTTCATGAACCGAAGCGACCCGGAATATCCGTTTTTACTGAATGGTCTCAACTGCTCGTTATTTCAATTTCACAATATCGGGCATACCGATCATCCCGGAACACCGATGCAGATGCTTACCGGTCTGATTATCCGGATAACGCATATTTTAGTCGGACAAGACACGGTGGTTCAGGATGTTTTATCGAGGCCGGAATTATATCTCGCCTCCTGTTCCCTTTTCCTGACGCTGCTCACATTTGCTGTACTTCTATGGGTGGGCCGTGTTGCCATGCGCAATGACGGGAGAATCACGGGCTCTTTAATTCTCCAAAACACTTTTTTCCTGAGTACTATTCTGATAGATCTTCAGCTCAGATACACGCCCGACAGGATCATGGTGATATACAACCTGATCCTGGCCGGACTGACGATGAAATATCTGTTTACTGAAAATTACGATTCCAGAAAATATGCCATCCTGGCCGGAATCCTGATGGGGATCAGTGTAGCAACAAAATTCAACTACTTGCCGGTGCTGGCCATTCCGTTCCTCATCGTACCGGGCTTTCGGAATAAAATCATTTACGGTATTACAACCATCGCGGCTTTTTTTGTGGGGATACTTCCGATCATCGACAAATTCTATCTGTTTAAGAACTTCCTGAAGAATCTGGTCACGCATGACGGGATGTACGGAGGTGGGTCACAGCAGATGATCAACTGGCAGTCGCTGGGCAAGAACACGGTTAATCTGCTGAAAGAGAATCCGACATTCGCCATCATACTGATTCTGGCGATCGGGCTGGTTGTTTATTATCTCCTGAACAGGAAGAAATTACAAAAAGACAACCGGTACTATCTGGCTTTATCCGGCTTTCTTCTGGCTGCCTGCTTGGGATTCCTGCTGGTATCAAAACAATACAAGGTCGTCTATTTTGTGCCTGTGCTGGGATTAAGCGGGCTGGCCCTATACATGATCTGGATGGCTTCGGGCATTCAGTTTAAATGGAACCGGATGCATTCCTATGTGAGCTCCGGTGCTTTGGTAGTCCTGATTTTTTTGGCGGTGATGCCTATGCCGGCAAATTACCGGTCGAGGATTGCCCAAAACAAGGCCGCCATGAAAACCCGCCAGTTTTATGAAGATCATGTGACCAAAAAAGATCTGATGTTTATCCAGCCAACCTGGATTGCCGGTCCGATGATTGAGAATGCCCTGTCGTACGGAATCAGTTATGTTGCCGAGCGGTATGAATTTTACAACGATTACCACAAACTTTACCCGAACGTGATCACCTGGGAAGCCGAAGGGCAAAAACCTCGCCTGTTCAGGGCAGCTGATATCGATCCCGAATCTTTTCTCTATTGCGGAAAAGACATCTATGTTTATGCCACACCCGGAAGAAATGCCGACTGGCTGACCAAATACCTGGATACGCTGGCCGTCAGGTCAGGAGTAAGCATCTCAAAAGATACGGTCTTTGTCAATCCCGATAATGAGGAACGGGTGATCAGGGTGAAAAACAATACCGGCTGGACCACACTGACCGAATGGAATAAAATTACCGATTCCGATGAACTTTTCGCGGGTAAACCCCAGAGCCAGGAGTTTCGGTTATCCGGTGTACAAGCCGGTGATTACATTGAAATTACCCTTCGGATAAAAAATAACGATCAGGATTCAAAGTGCCGGATCATCGCGCGATCAGAAACCTCAGATCAGGATGGAATATATTTCGAGGATTCAGAGTCACTGATGGATATCGGACACGGATGGCAGCTTCTGCGCATGCGGGGCAAGGCTTCAGCCGCACCGGCCAACGGAATCATGAAATGTATGGCCTATTATCCGGGCAATAAAAAAGTTACCATTCAGGACATGGAAATCAGGCACATGGGGATCAGAAAAATAAATCCAACTTTATGAAAACCAAATCTAATCTCAACCTACGGTTAAGTCTGATGATTGGACTTGCCTTGTATTCGCTGCAGTTGTCGGCTTCAGGGAATACAGTTAAAACGTTGTGGCAAATCGGGAAAACCGACCGGAATACGGCTGAGTTTGCCCTGGCGCCCTCGTCATATCAACAATTCAATCAGGATGGGCTTTTCATCGTCGGGATTTCTGATCCGGCAAAAGATTGGCCTTATGTGCACCCTGGGCCCAGGGATTCATGGGCCGACAGCCGGAGTCACACTTTTACCATCGTCTTTGGCATGGCACAAACAGGCAGCGCCGATTCTTGTCACCTGATTATTGATCTTGCTGATTCTCAGGATGCAACACCGCCAAAAATCGAGATTAAGATTAACGGGCAGGTTTTTACCCGGGAAGTCAAGGCCGGTAAAGGGGATGAATCCATCAACGGGAATCCCGCCGTGGGAAAACCCAGTCAGATCAGGATTGCTTTTCCGTCATCCTTGTTGAAAAAAGGAACCAATGAGATACTCATGACCATACAATCAGGAAGCTGGTTACTCTATGATGCATTAAAACTTGAAGGCCCTGATTTTCTTAAGGCAGAGCCGATCAAAGATTATATGGCAGTCAGGGATGTTCAAGCCACACCGGGAGTCTATTCCGAAGGAGGAGTTCTTTACCGGGATGTTCAGCTCACGCTTCAATATGCCGGCAAACCATTTGAAGGTAAGTTGACCCTGAACTCCCAGCCTAAAAACGATATCAGTTTAAAAACCGGAAGCCGGCAATTAAAGATCAGAATTCCCGAGGTCACCCGTTCATCGGTTTACACTTTAGGCGTTACTAAAGGTGATAAAACGCTGGTTTCCAAAGAATTTCCGATATCACCAATCAAGCAGATGACGATATATATTCTGCCGCATTCCCATACCGATATCGGATATACCGAGATCCAGACTGCCATCGAAAAAAAGCAGGTTCAAAACCTGGTTGATGGAATCCGGATTGCTAAAGAGACAGCCAATTATCCCGAAGGAGCCCGGTTTATCTGGAATGTGGAGGTTACCTGGGCAGCCGATCTGTATCTGAACCGCCTGGATGATCAGGCCCGGAAAGATTTCTTTGATGCCGCCAAAAGAGGCCAGATATCTTTTAACGGAATGTATCTGAATGAATTAACCGGCTTATGCAGGCCCGAAGAGTTGCTTCGACTATTTAAATACACTACGGATCTGACCAAACTGACCGGACAAAAAATCGATGCAGCCATGATCAGCGATGTGCCCGGATATACCTGGGGAACCGTAACCGCTATGTCGCAGGCCGGGATCCGGTATTTCTCGGTGGCTCCGAATTTTTTCGACCGTATCGGGGATATTCTGGTGAAATGGGAAAATAAACCCTTCTGGTGGACCTCGCCATCTAGTCAGGAAAAAGTTTTGGTATGGATTCCCCTGAAAGGCTATGCCCTTTCGCACCTGATCTCCAGATTATCACCGGAGTGGGTAACCGACTACCTGAAACAGCTGGGCGAGATGCAGTATCCTTATGACATTGCCCACATCCGCTGGAGTGGTCATGGTGATAACGCAGTGCCCGATCCTTCAATTTGCGAATTCGTTAAAGAGTGGAACACCAAATATATCTGGCCAAAATTCATCATTTCCTCAACCAGCGAAGCTTTCGGAGCATTTGAAAAGAAATACGGAACACAGCTGCCAACGGTTACCGGCGACTGGACGCCTTATTGGGAAGATGGAGCCGGCTCTTCGGCGCTGGAAACCGGAATCAACCGGAATACGGCTGAGCAGCTGAGCCAGGCAGAGGTACTCTGGGCATTGCAAAATCCGGCAAAATATCCGGTGGCGAAATTCGAGGAAGCCTGGAAAAAAATTCTGCTCTATTCGGAACATACCTGGGGAGCCTGGTGCAGCATCACTGATCCTGAAAATCAGATGACTACAGAGCAGTGGGCAATAAAAAAAGGATATGCCGATGAAGCCGTGACCCTGACGAATGAACTGTACAAACCGACCGCTGCCATCACCGGAAACAAGGTGGATATTATCAACACCAATAACTGGACACGCAAGGAGATGGTTTTCCTGTCGAAAGAGCAGAGTACCGCCGGTGACAAAGTTCTCGATGCATCCGGAAAGGCTCTGAAATCACAGCGACTGGCCAATGGCGAGCTGGCTGTTGCCGGAGTTGAAGTTGCCCCATTTGCCTCTACACTACTAACCGTTAAAGCCGGGAAAAACGGGGTTGAAGGTTCCGTAAAAATATCAGGAAACATCATCAGTAACAACCTGATTGAATGCACGATTGATCCGGTTAAAGGAGACATTTCATCGCTGATCGACAAACGGACGGGAAAAGAGCTGGTAAATAAAACCGGTGGCCAGGCGGCCAATCAATATCTGTATTTTGAAGGCAACGATGTCAGAAATGTAAAAACCAATGGAACGGTAAAAATCGAGGTTAAAGAAAACGGACCGCTGGTTGGGGCAGTTGAAATCACCTCTGAAGCACCTGGATGCAATAAGCTGACCAGGCAGATTTGGCTGGCTCACGATACTGATTATCTGGTTATTATCAATGTTGTGGATAAAAAACGTGCACCGATGCCTGAAAATATCGGAGTATGGTTTGATGCCCAAAACAAGAATAAAGAGAGTGTGAATTTTGGGTTTCCGTTTGCGGTTCAGGGTGGCATCATGAGAATGGATCTACCACTGGGACAGATGGTTCCTGAAACAGATCAGATGCCGAGCGCCTGTAAGAACTGGTTTACCGTAGGACGATGGGCCGATGTTTCCAATAACAGTGAAGGGATCACATGGGTAACCATGGATGCTCCGCTGGTTGAAGTCGGGGAATTGTCGGCAACCCTGATCGGGTCGCAGAACAATCCGGAAGTTTGGAGAAAAAAGGTTGAACCCACGCAAACCCTCTATTCATGGGCGATGAATAATCACTGGGGCACAAATTACCGCCAGTATCAGGAGGGTCCGGTGATGTTCCGGTATATTCTGCGGCCACACCAGACATTTAATGCCACCGAAGCCTCCCGGTTTGCTACCGGGTTCAGTCAGCCGCTGGTCATCAGGCCCGCCTCAGACGAAAAATACAGTGCCCCGTTTACGATCGACAGCAAATCGGTCAACGTTATTGCCTTTAAACCGGCTGATGATGGTGATGGTTTCATGGTCACCCTGTACAATCCGGAAAAGACAACCGCGAAGTTCACGATTAAACCGGTATCCGGCGGCAAGGTTTTCATGAGCAATACCGGTGAAAACAAGCTGGGCGAGTTGCCTGAAACGGTAGAACTGACCGGACAAGGAGTAATGATAGTCAGATTCTGATACTCATTCATCTGATACAACAAAAAGCCCCGGACTGATGTCCGGGGCTTTTTGTTGTAATGTTATGATGATCTGCAATTTACGATCTACTCAGATCTTTGTATTGATCAAAGAACCCGGAGAGCTGACTCATGATCAGGCTGACACCCCCGTCAACATTTGATTCGACATTCAGGGGTATAACCGGATCGTGCAGTGAGAGCCGTAGCAGGAACCACCCGTTACCATTTTCGGGATTGCAGGAGACCCTGATCCCTTCATGATTATCGGGAACGATACTCCATCCGCTGATTTTTTGTACAAATTCACGCAGGTCACTGATTACCTGGTTGCCATAGGATTTGAAATCCGGGTTTGAAATTTTCAGCCGGTACTCCTCGCTCTCGACAGGCATAGTCATGCGATCGGTCAGATTCCGGTAGCTTTTGCCCTCCAGGCGTAACCGGGCTGCCTTGATCAGGATTTTGGTCATCAGATAGGCCCCGTCGTCGAGGAAATGATTCTCTTTCAGGGCGGCATGGCCGCTGGTTTCAATAGCCAGCCACGATTCACGGCCCTCCCGGTTCAAGCGGATTGCCTCATTGATCACGTTTTTGTATCCACGCTTAAACCGGTGGTGTATTCCTTTCAGATCCTGATTGATGAAAATGGCCAGACCATCAGAGGTAATCGAGTCGGTAACGATGACCGTGCCGGGATGTTCTTCCAGTATAATACCGGATATCAAAGCAATAAGCAGATTTCGGTTTAAAAGCAATCCCGATTGATCAACCGCTGCGGCACGATCCACATCGGTATCGAAAATAATTCCGATATCGGCATGGTTTTCCAGTACAGCTTGCTGAACAGACCTCATCGCGGTATCATCCTCGGGGTTGGGAACATGATTCGGGAAGCTGCCGTCAGGATCGAGAAACTGGCTCCCGACGGTTGTTGCGCCAAGGGGTTTGAGCACCTGATCCACAAAGAATCCCCCGGAGCCATTACCGGCATCTACCACTATATGGAAGTCCAACAGTGGTTGATCATAATGGTCGGGATGGTGAACGCCTTTGCGAATCGAATCAACCAGAAATCCGGAATATTTTCCGATCAGGTCAAACGAATGCCCGCAGCCGGGTTTGGCAGCAGGCGCCTCTTCCATAGATCCGGCTTTATCCAGAATTGATGCAATATCAGGTTTATCGAGACCCCCATCGCGGGTAAAAAACTTCACCCCGTTCCGGTTGAATGGCAAGTGACTGGCCGTCAGCATCACGGCTCCATCATAATGAGTCTCCTCAAAAACAGTCGACATAAACATGGCCGGTGTAGAGGAGAGTCCGCAATCGACGGCATCCGCACCCGATTCAAGCACTCCCTTGACAAATGCCTTCATCAGGTCGGGTCCAGTGATTCTGGAATCCCGACCGATGGAGACTTTCAGGTGTTCAGGGCGGCATTGCTTGTATTCAGAAAGCCATGAAACAAAAGCTCTTGCAATTTTTTCCACTATTTCAGGTGACAGGTTAACCTGTTCACCCTGGACCCCGGGGGATGCTATACCCCGGATATCAGATCCGTTTTGTAATGATTTCAGATTGGATGGCATAAATTAAAAAGTTTCCAGCAGGTACTTTTCGGCCTCATTGTTCCAAAGTCCATTGTGTTTTTGCACCAGGTGGCCGAGTTCGCCGAACCTCGCATCATCTTTACCTTTTGCGGCAAAGTCGGTGATTGCGGTGAGTTCCATGTTGATATTCGTATAGATCAGTTTTTTACCACCCGGGATTTCCGGAAGGTGAAGGGTTGTCGGGATTACCGCATCCAGTCCGCCGATATGGGTGATCATCACTGCAGGGTTGATCGCGCCGAGGGCCATCAGCCGCAGCGATTCGATCATATCATCCGTGTTGCCGCCGCTGGTTCCGACTACGTGGGTGGAAGCGTAGTGTACATTATAGAAATTAAACTCCGCTTTGAATTCAGGATTGGTTGGTCCGGCAAAGAAATTCAGACATCCGTCGCGCCCCAGTATATGGTCGGCCTGTTCGGCCACCGCTTTAACCGGAGCAAATACGAATACATCGTCGTATCCTTTACCGTTGGTCAGAGAGAGCAGAAAAGCATCAGAATCGGCCATATCTCGGGTATTGACAAAGTGGAGGGATACTCCGCACAAGGCTGCTCCTGCCACCGGGAATAGGGATTCAGCCCTTTTCAGCCGGTCGCTGTCGGTATCCGTCACCACGAGCAAACCCGGACGCCGGTTGCCATGGAGTGCGTAATCGATTGCACCCAGTCCCATGGCTCCGCCACCTGCGAGGATGGCCATGTTTCCGCCCTCGATGACGCCCATGTGGTGCACATAAGAGCCAGAAACGGTATGATAATTGGCCGTGAAGGCGCCGACAATGCACGACATCGGTTCAGACAGGGAAGCCATGAAGTATCCGTCGCCCGCATATTCCAGCAAACAATTCATTTCCATCACCTCGTTCGGGATCACCACATAGGTTGCATCACCACCGATAAAACGGTATGAATACCCCGGAGCATCCAGGCTCCCCTTGTAGTTCATGGCCGGCTGGATGGAGAATTTTTTACCCTTATGGAATTTATCTTTCCATTTAGCCCCTACCTCAATGATCTCGCCGCAGAACTCATGACCGATGATGGTTGGATTGATATGGATATCGTCAGGGATCCGTTTATGATCGGAGCCCTGTTTGGCTGCTTTGTAGGATGACATGCAGATACTGTCGGATATCACGTGAGCCAGAATTTCATCTTCCTGTATTTCTGGCAATTCGAACTCTTCGAGGCGCAAATCGTTTTTACCGTATATTCTGACTGCTTTTGTTTTCATGTATCTGTAGTTTAAAATGCGCCGAACAGCGCATGGGTCTCCGTGTTACAATAAAGAGATGAGTATATGTAAAAATTCGGGCGGCTGGTCTCCAGTTTTCGCTCGAGGTGTAATATAGGTTTGCCTTTTTTGACTTTCAACAGGTCGATGATTTTACCTTCGGCAGGCAGAGCTTTCAACCGCTGAACCCCGCCTTTTATTTCGATGTCATAATTTTTCCGGAGAATTTCGAAGAGCGATTTATTCTCGAAAGAGCGCGAGCAAAAGCGCGGCAGGTTCACATTGGCGATGTAACTGATGTCGTAAAAGAGCGGTATTTCGTTGACCATCCTGATTCGGTCGAGGAAAATGCACCCCGACTCCAGTTCGGTCTGCGAAAGTTCGAAGTTGAGGGTTGTTGGCCACTGTACAATTTGCGGACCGTTGAGGATATGTGTTTTCAGAATTTTCTTACCGATGGCCGAAGTGGTACCCGATACGGATAGAATTCCGATATCTTGGGGAATGCGGTGAACGATACTGCCCTTCCCCTGGTGTTGATGGATCAGTCCGTCGTTGGTCAGTTTTGAGAGGGCATGCCTGACGGTGGGGCGGGTGATCTGGTGCAACCGGCACAACTCATTTTCAGATGGCAGGATATCACCCTCCTGGTACACTCCCTCCAGGATGTGCTTCCGGAGCAGCTCGTATATCTTACGGTACTCCGGTATCCGCTTTTGTGGAACTGCCATTTCAGTTAAAAATTATGTTAATACAAGCTGCCAACATGTTAATACAAGTTGACTAATATTTTCTCAAAAATAATGAATTTATCAGTAAGAATAAGTACTTTTGAAAAAACAATTTTTCATGTTATCTCAACATGTAATAATAAGTTTGAAATAAAATAGTCCAAATCATACTACATGGCTAATCCTGTTATCATGCCCCGTCAGGGACAATCCGTCGAAAGCTGCATTATCAGCAGCTGGTTAAAGAAAGAGGGAGATGAGATCAAGAAGGGGGATATCCTTTTCAGTTATGAAACCGACAAGGCTGCTTTTGAATGTGAATCTGAATTTGAAGGAGTATTGCTGAAACGGTTGTATCAGGAAGGTGACGAAGTAGTGGTGCTCAAAACGGTCGCCATAATCGGGAAACCAGGAGAATCGACAGATCAGTTTGATGATGTGGCAGAAATCGCCAAATCTGAAGAAACCGCTGCAGCTCCGGTTAAGGAAGCAGAAAAGGTGATAACAATCGCTGAGCCGGTTTACATCAGGCCTGACGGTGAAAAAATCAAAATATCGCCGAGGGCCAGGAACAAAGCCGAATCCATCGGGATCAGCTTTACAGATATTGAAGGATCAGGGCCCGGGGGCAGGATTGTTGAGGAAGATATTCTGAGAGCCGCGGCATCCCGTTCATGGGCAACCCCGCTGGCCAAATCTGTTGCAGCCGGAACCGGGAAAAGCATTCCGATCCAGGGAACAGGCGCCGGCAACCGGGTGACAGCAAATGATCTGTTTACGGCTACGCAGCCCTCCGGTGATGACTCGGAAGTCAGGAAGATCTCTAACATGAGGAAGATCATAGCTGCGAAAATGCATGAATCGCTGCAAAACTCAGCCCAGCTGACCCACCACACCAGTGCAGATGCCAGGCGGTTGATGGAGTTGCGCAGAAAAGCCAAAGAAGCGTTTGAAAAAGGTGCATCTGAAAATATCACGATAAACGATCTGGTTTGCTATGCCGTGATCCGGGCGCTCAAAAAACACCCGATGGCCAATTGCCATTTTCTGGGTGATTCGATCCGGGTATTCAGCAGAGTACATCTCGGACTAGCCGTGGATACTGAGCGGGGCCTCATGGTGCCGACGGTAAAAAATGCCGATGGCATGAACATCAGCGAACTCTCGAAGCAATTGAAATCAGTGGCCAACAGCTGCAAAAAAGGGAATGTTAATCCGGAGCTGCTTGCCAGCGATTCGGCTACTTTCTCGGTTTCAAATCTCGGATCGTATGGGGTTGAGTTGTTTACCCCGGTGATCAATCTGCCGCAGGTTGCAATCCTGGGTGTCAATACCATCATCAACCGTCCGGCCGACCTGGGCAACGGGGTATTCGGCTTTGTGCCATACATCGGATTATCGCTGACCTATGACCACCGGGCGCTCGACGGGGCTCCGGCTTCGGCCTTCCTTCGCGAAATCCGCCTGGAGATCGAAAATCTGGATTTAACATTTTAGAATAACCCATAACCGCATAGAATATGTACGATGTTGGAATCATTGGAGGAGGGCCTGCAGGATATGTAGCTGCAGAGCGTGCCGGACAAAAAGGCTTATCCGTGGTGCTGTTTGACAAGAAGAAGCTTGGCGGCGTTTGCCTGAATGAAGGCTGCATACCCACCAAAACTCTGCTGTATTCAGCCAAAATGTATGACCACGCTAAAGAGGGGGCCAAATACGGGATTAATTGCAGTGAGGTGACCTTCGACTTCGCCAAAATCATGCAGCGAAAAAATAAGGTTGTTGCCAAGCTGGTTGCCGGCATTGGCGCTGCCATGAAGAAAGGGAACATTGAAGTGGTTTATGACCAGGCAGAAATTGCGGAACGGGCATCTGACCATATCAAAATAAAGGCTCAGGATACGATTTATGAATGCAAAAACATTCTGCTGGCTACCGGTTCAGAGGCGATGATTCCACCGATCAAGGGATTAGTCAGGGAAGAGATCCTGACCAACCGTGAGATTCTGGATATCAAATCGGTACCTGAATCCCTGACGATCATCGGCGGAGGAGTGATCGGAATGGAATTTGCCAGTTTTTTCAACAGCATGGGATGCAAGGTCTCGGTGATTGAGATGATGGATCACATTCTCGGACCCACCGACCGTGAATTCAGCATTCTTCTGCAACAGGATTTTGCCAAAAGAGGTATCGACTTTTATCTCGGTTGTAAGGTTGTGGAAATCAAAGGAAAAGAAGTTTTCTTCGAGAAAGAGGGTAAAACCGAGAGCATCCTGAGCAGTGAAATCCTGATGAGTGTCGGCAGAAAACCGGTAACTCAGGGGCTTAACCTCGATAGGCTCGGTGTTGAGGTGGTTCGCGGAGGAGTTAAGATCGATGAGTTTTGTCGCACGAATATTCCAAATGTATATGCAGCCGGCGATATCACCGGATTCTCTCTGCTCGCCCATACCGCCAGCCGTGAAGGAGAAGTAGCGATTAACCACATTTGCGGCATTCCCGACCGGATGCGTTACAACGCCATTCCTTCGGTGGTGTACACCAATCCGGAGATAGCCTGTGTGGGATTGACTGAAGATGAAGCCAAAGCAAAGAACATCGCGTATACAGTACGGACACTTCCGATGGCCTATGCCGGAAGGTTTGTTGTTGAAAACGAAGGAAAAAACGGGCTGGTGAAAATACTGGTCGGCGAAAAATATAACGAGGTATTGGGCGTCCACATGATGGGTAATGCCAGTTCAGAGATGATCTTCGGCGCAGCCATTATGATCGAAATGCAGATGCGGGTGGCCGATGTACAACAGATCGTGTTCCCCCATCCCACCATCTCTGAAATTTTAAAAGAAACCCTTTTTGCATTTAACGAATAATCATCCTTTTTAATCATACTCCAATGCCAAAAATTCAGAATATTGATCCTGCAAAGGTTAGAAAACCAGGCCAGATTACTTTTGGTAATATCCCTGTAAATCAATATAATAAAACCATCGATCAGGAGAAAGCCATATACTCCACTGACGATTTTGTGCGGATATACCGTGACATGGTAATCATTCGCGAGTTTGAGGTCATGCTGAATAAAATCAAAACGACCAATGAGTATTTCGGGATCAAATATAACCATCCGGGACCGGCTCATTTATCCATCGGACAAGAGGCGTCGGCAGTCGGGATGGCTTATTGCCTGACCATTCAGGACTATATATTCGGATCGCACAGGAGCCATGGGGAGATTCTGGCCAAAGGGCTGTCAGCTATTCATCAGCTGGATGATACCAACCTGATGAACATCATGAAGAACTTCTTTGGAGGCAGCACCTTGAAAGTGGTTGAGCAGGGTCACCAGGGAAGCGTTAAAGATCTGGGAATCAAATTCCTGTTGTACGGAACACTGGCCGAGATCTTTGCCCGCGAAAATGGTTTCAATAAGGGGCTCGGTGGTTCAATGCACGCATTTTTCACCCCGTTCGGGGTTTATCCGAACAATGCCATCGTAGGCGGATCGGGCGATATTTCGGTAGGAGCTGCACTGTATAAAAAGGTTAACCGCAAATCGGGCATCGTTGTGTGCAATATCGGCGATGCATCGCTGGGTTGCGGTCCGGTTTGGGAAGGAATCAGTTTTGCCACGATGGACCAGTTCAAACAGTTGTGGGAAGGTGATTTTAAAGGCGGTCTGCCGATTCTGTTCAACATCATGGACAACCAATATGGTATGGGCGGACAAACCTGCGGCGAAACCATGGGTTACGGCATGCCAGCTAGGATTGGCGCCGGAGTTGATCCGGATATGCTTCATGCAGAGCGTGTTGACGGATACAATCCATTGGCCGTGATCGATGCTTTCAGAAGAAAAAAACAGATTCTTGAAGATAAAAAAGGACCGGTATTGCTCGATACTTTGACCTATCGTATCAGCGGGCACTCACCTTCGGATGCCTCCTCCTACCGGTCAAAAGAGGAAGTTGAAGCCTGGGAACAGGCCGATTCCATCGTGTCGTTCCGCAAACAGTTGATTGATGCAAAAGTCGCAACAGCTGAACAACTCGATCATATTACGGCAACAACCATCGATTCGATTAAGCAGACTTTGACGCTTTCGATTGACGATAGCGTTTCGCCGCATCTCAATCTGGTTAAAAACCCGGAAACCATCAGCGGTATGATGTTCTCGAACCAGTCGGTTGACCGTATGGAAGAGGGTAAATGTGAAGTTTTTATGCCGATGGAGGAAAATCCACGGGTTAAACAGATTAAAAACAAGGAACGTTTTTATGTTGGAAAAGATGGACAGCCGGTTTCCAAACTAAAGACCTATCAATTGCGCGACGGTATTTTCGAAGCTATTATCGATCGCTTTTATAAAGATCCGACCCTGGTTGCTTACGGAGAAGAGAACCGCGACTGGGGTGGCGCTTTTGCCGTTTACAAAGGTCTTACCGAGGCATTACCCTATAACAGGCTGTTCAATTCGCCGATCTCCGAAGGTGCCATCGTGGGTACCGCTGTCGGATACGGAATGTGCGGCGGCCGGGCGCTGGTTGAAATCATGTATTGCGATTTCCTCGGCAGATGCGGCGATGAAGTATTCAATCAGTTGCCGAAGTGGCAGGCCATGAGTGGCAATGTCATCAAGATGCCGGTTGTGATCAGGGTTTCGGTGGGTTCAAAATATGGCGCACAACACTCTCAGGATTGGTCAACTCTCGTAGGCCATATTCCGGGATTGAAAGTCGTTTTCCCGGCCACTCCTTATGATGCCAAAGGATTGATGAACGCAGCTCTCCAGGGCACTGATCCCGTGATCTTCTTCGAAAGCCAGCGGATTTACGACATCGGGGAAATGTTTCATGAAGGTGGTGTTCCAGAGGGCTATTATGAAATTCCAATCGGCGAACCCGATGTTAAACGGAAAGGTGACGATCTCACCCTGCTGAGTATCGGATCAACACTGTACACAGCCATCAAGGCAGCCGACATTCTCAAAGAAAAATACCAGGTAAATGTTGAGATCATCGATGCACGAAGCCTATCTCCATTCAACTATGAACCTGTTATAGAATCAGTTAAGAAAACCGGCAAGATCGTGCTGACCAGCGATGCTTCCACGCGCGGATCATTCCTGAAAGAGATGGCCCAAACCATTACTGAACTTGCTTTCGATTATCTCGATGCACCTCCGGTAGTAGTCGGATCGCGCAACTGGATTGTACCGGCCCACGAAATGGAGAATTATTTCTTTCCACAGCCAAGCTGGATCGTGGATGCCGTGCATGAAAAAATCATGCCGTTGAAAGGCCATACCGTAAGCACCAATGTAACACCGAACGAACAGATCAGAAGGAATAAAGCCGGAGTATAGTACTATGGAAAATTTTCTGAAACAATTCCCGTCCGCTGAAGAACTGCTGAATACACCGGTCCCGGCAGATCTGTTGTATGAAGTGAACGGACATATTCACACGCCCTACTCCTTCAGTGCCTTTTCAGGGGTCGATCCCATTTTTAAAATGGCCACGGAGGAAGATGTTAAGATATTGGGAATCAACGACTTTTACACCACTGGCGGATTTCTGGAATTTCACGACAACGCCGTGGAAAACTGGATTTTCCCGCTGTTCAACATCGAATTCATCGCCCTCGACCGGGAACTGCAGAAAAAAGGCATCAGGGTAAATGATCCGAATAATCCCGGCCGCACGTATTTCAGCGGCAAGGGTCTGGATTTTCCCGAAACGCTCGATACCGACCATTCCCGAATTGTGGAATCGGTAAAAGCCGAAACTCACCACCAGGTTGAAACCATGGTTGATAAAACCAATAAGATTCTAACTGATATTGATTCCGGACTGCATCTCGACTATCAGGATATCCGGAAAAACTATGCAAGAGATTTGGTGAGGGAGCGTCATATTGCCCAGGCATTGAGAATCGCTATTTTTCAGAAGTTCACCACTCTTAATGAGCGCAAAGAGTTCCTGACGAAACTCTATGACGGCAAAGAGCCGAAAGCAAATCCGGAGAGTCATACAGCAGTGGAAATTGAAATCCGTAACAATCTTCTTAAAGCAGGCGGAAAAGCTTTTGTTGAAGAAGATGAAAAGGCATTTCTCAGTGTTGATGCCGTTATCGATATCATTATCAATGCAGGCGGGATTCCCTGCTACCCTGTTTTGCTGGACGATGCAAAAGGCTCAATTACTGATTATGAATCCAATAAAGAGGCGTTGCTCCATGAATTAAGGGAAAAAAGAATCTCCTGCATTGAACTGATGCCCGGAAGAAATGATGCAAACATCCTGAATGATTTTGTACAATTCTTTCATTCAAAAGGAATTATCGTTCTCTTCGGCACCGAGCATAATACCCCCGACATGATCCCGCTTACCGTATCGTGCCGGAACCAGGTGCCGCTGACCAAAGAGTTAAAAAGGATTAGTTTCGAAGGCGCCTGTATCATTGCTGCGCATCAGTATTTACGGGCACAGGGGTTGGAGAGCCCGGTTGCGGAATGGCACCTTCTGGATGAAACCCGGAAAAAAAGTATCATTGCCCTTGGTAAAGCCGTTGTTTATTATTTTACAAACAATTAATCTCATGGAAAAGTCACTGAGTGATCTGATCGGAATATCCCATTTTTATGGCAATGACGTAGAGTTCGTCATCGGGGGCGGAGGCAATTCATCCTGGAAAGATGATAATTTCCTTTATGTCAAGGCCAGTGGAACCAAGCTGGGAACCTTAACCCAACAGGAACTGAATAAGCTCGACCGGCACAAACTCAGTGCAGCTTTATCAGGCCAGTTACCAGAAGATAGTTTCAAGCGCGATCAGGTTGTTCTCGAAGGAATGATGAGCAGTTGTATCGACAACACCCTGAAGCTGAGGCCATCGGTGGAAACCCCGCTGCATCATCTGATCAGATATAAATTTGTGATTCATACGCATCCCACCAGGATCAATGCGTTACTGTGCAGCAACAATTGCAGGGAAACAATAAAAAAGATCTTTCCTGAAGATGTGATGTTTGTGGAATATACCGATCCCGGTTTTATCCTATACAAAAAGCTGGAAACCGAGATCTTGTCCTATCGGGCAAAATTCTCAAAAGATCCGCAAATCATTCTGGTTCAGAATCATGGGATTTTCATTTCGGCTGATACGGTTGAAGAAGTCAGAAAACTGAGTGATTTCTGCCTGAATACGGTAAATAATGCCAATCCGGTTTTACTCGAAATCAAAGAATTGCCATTATCTGAAAAAACAACGGCAGTCATACCGGCCATCCGGATGCTGCTCTCTGAATCCGGAGCTAAAATCCTGAAAATCAAGAACAACAGTCTGATTTCTCATTTCACTGGTAATCAAGCCCATGCAAATCTGATTTCACTTCCGTTCACTCCCGATAATGTGGTTTATTGCAAGGCGCGTCCATTATACGTTGAATCAACGGGAACACCGGAGGAGATCATAGCCGAATTTGAAATCAAACTAAAACAGTACAGGTCGGATTTCGGTGGTAATCCGAAGATCATCCTGATCAACGAACTGGGTTTGATTGCGGCTGATGAGAGTATCAAGATGTCGGATATTTTACTCGATGTTTTCAGTGATCTGATGAAGATCAGTTATCTGAGCCAGGCTTTTGGCGGACCGCACTTTCTGTCTCCGGAGAGGATTTCCTACATAGAAAACTGGGAATCTGAGAATTACCGACACAACATGTCGCGCGGGTCAGCTTCGGGCAAAGTGATGAACAAGATTGCCATCGTTACCGGGGCCGCCCAGGGATTTGGCGAGGGGATTGCCAGGGATCTGTTCCAGGAGGGTGCCAACGTGGTTATTGCCGATCTGAATGAAGCGAAAGGCAATGCCTTGGCTGAAAATCTGAACAGTATGGCCAAAAACAGCCGGGCGATTTTTGTTAAAACAGATGTATCCGACCCCCGGTCGGTACAGAACCTGATTAACGCCACGGTAGCCGAGTATGGCGGATTAGATATCGTGATCAGCAATGCCGGGATTCTGAGCGCAGGCGGGTTGGACGAAATGAGTCCGGAGACCTTTGAACTGATGACCAAAGTGAATTACGAAGGCTATTTTCTCTGTGCGAAATATGCTTCGGCAGTGATGAAAACACAGTCGAAACATTCGGTTCACTACTTCACTGACATCATCCAGATCAATTCAAAATCAGGATTACGCGGCAGCAAGAAGAATTTCACCTATGCAGGCGGAAAGTTCGGAGGTGTTGGTTTGACCGAATCGTTTGCACTGGAACTGATTGAATACCAGATAAAAGTCAACTCGATCTGTCCGGGTAATTTCTTCGACGGTCCACTGTGGTCCGATCCGGAAAGAGGGTTGTTTGTGCAGTATCTGAAATCGGGAAAAGTTCCGGGAGCCAAAAACATTGATGACGTCAAACGTTATTACAATAGTCAGATTCCTGCCGGCAGGGGTTGCACGGTTGAAGATGTGATGAAGGCCGTTTACTATGTGATCGATCAGGAATATGAGACTGGCCAGGCTGTTCCGGTCACCGGCGGTCAGGTAATGTTGCGATAGTCCGCTCCTTGTAAAGTGCTTCTTCTGTCATTCCCGCGAAAGCGGGAAGCCGCGAAAGCGGGGAAGCCCATCCTCTCGTTCTCCTGACAGCATCCTGCCATTTCAGGTAGAGCGACTGGCTTCTTTCGGGGTCCATCATCGGAATAAATTCTCGGTCGATTTTACGATCGGCAACAATAATGCCGTAATCCCACCATTTCAGATGAATGCCTGCCAGATAAGCAGCGCCCATGGCGGTTGTTTCGACCACTTCGGGCCTTTCGACCGGTACATTCAGAATATCTGCCTGAAACTGCATCAGGTAGTTATTTACAACAGCTCCGCCGTCAACTTTCAGGGATTTAACCTTAATACCGGAATCTTCGGCCATAGCTTCGAGCACGTCACGGGTTTGATAAGCCATCGATTCCAGCGTAGCTTTAGCCAGATGAGCGCCAGTGGTATCGCGGGTTATCCCGAAGATGGCTCCCCTGGCATACATATCCCAGTAGGGTGCTCCCAAACCGGCAAAGGCCGGAACCATGATAATATCTTCGCATCCAACGGCCTCTTCGGCCAGTTTTTCCGACTCAGACGCGCTTTTTAATATTTTGAGTCCATCACGTAACCACTGGATGGCAGATCCGGCAACAAAAACACTTCCTTCGAGGGCATATTGCACCTCATGACCGGTGCTGCAGGCCAAGGTTGTGATCAGTCCGTTTTTGGAGATCACTTTATTCCGGCCGGTGTTCATCAGCATAAAACAGCCCGTTCCATAAGTGTTTTTCACCATACCCTCCTCAAGGCACGCCTGTCCGAACAGGGCAGCCTGCTGGTCGCCGGCAACTCCGCATATCGGGATACGGCATCCGTCGGTTTCAAAATATCCGAACAAATCCGATGAAGGTTTCACACCGGGAAGCATCGAAAAAGGAATATTCAGTTCTTTCAGTAATCGGGTATCCCATTCGAGGGTCGAGATATTGAAAAGCATCGTCCGCGATGCATTGGTATAATCGGTCAGATGGACCTTGCCTCCGGTCAGTTTCCAGATCAGCCAGGTGTCAACGGTGCCAAAGAGCAGGTCTCCGGCCTCTGCCCCTTTCTGTGCTCCGTCGAACACATCAAGCATCCACCGGATTTTAGTTGCCGAGAAATAGGAGTCGATCACCAACCCGGTGTTTTCCCTGACATAATCCTCCAATCCTTTTGATTTGAGCTGTTCACAGATTGGGGCGGTTCTCTTGTCCTGCCACACGATGGCATTTCCGATTGGGTTTCCGCTTTTTTTATCCCAAATGATGGATGTTTCACGCTGATTGGTGATTCCGATTCCGGCTATCTGCCCGAAACCAATTCCGGCATCCTTCATAACCGTCAGGATAGTTGACCATTGCGAGGTCCAGATCTCTTCAGGATCGTGCTCAACCCAGCCCGGTTTCGGATAGATCTGGGTAAACTCTGATTGTGATATTCCCCGGATAGCACCGCGTGAATCGACCAGAAGGGTTCTGGAACTGGTTGTTCCCTGATCTAGTGCAAGAATAAATTTTTCTGCCATCATGATACTCCCTGATTATTTTTCCTTATCAAAAGCAAGTTGGCCGGCAACAGCCAGAATAACGATTCCGGTCAGGAATCCGGAAAGGAACCAGAAAAGCGTTGTTGACTCCTGTTTGGTAATCAAATCATACACAAGAGCCCCGTAAACGCCGCCCAGTATCGGGCCCACTACGGGAATCCAGCTATAACGCCAGTCGGATTTACCTTTACCGGCAACAGGCAGGATGAAGTGGGCGATCCGGGGGCCCAGATCGCGTGCCGGGTTAATGGCATATCCGGTGGTGCCGCCGAGCGATACCCCGATGGCGACGATCAATAAACCAACAATCAACGGATTAAGCCCTTCGGTGAATTTATTGGCTCCGATAAACAGCAGTCCGGTTACCAGCACAAATGTTCCGATCACTTCGCCAATCAGGTTTGACCACTTTGACCGGATGGCCGGCGCGGTGCAGAAAACGCCCAGTTTGGCGGCCTGACTTTCCGTTTCTCTCCAATGAGGAAGATAATGAAGCCAGACGACCATCCCGCCCATGATCCCTCCGAGCATCTGTGCCAGAATATACATCGGAACCTTTGCCCACGGGAAAGCCCCCTGAGCTGCGAATGCCAGTGTTACGGCAGGATTCAGGTGTGCACCGCTGATCTGTCCGACTCCATAAATCCCGAGGGTAACAGCAAGTCCCCACCCAACGGCAACTACAATCCAGCCCGAGTTTTCTGACTTCGTACCTTTGAGGGTTACTCCTCCGACTACTCCATCGCCAAGAAGCACCAATATGGCTGTTCCAATGAATTCTGCTAAAAACTGTGACATTTGATTAGTTTTTGGTCCGGTCAAAAATAGGCAGAAGCCGTGTAAAACAAAAGTTATCATTAAGTTTGTACAACCAAAAACAATATAGATTCATTTTCAAAGGAACACCTTACAAATATGGCAGATCATAACGGAGACAATCAGAAACGTAAAGCGCCCAAAGCCTTGATTATATCTCTGTTTTCCAGCCTGTTCGTGGTTGCCGTTTTGAACCTGCTCGATGCCTATCATCTGGTGGATCTGCCATCGTCACTGCTTCTGATCGGACGGTGGGTTGTTATCGCACAAATCCTCCTTTACGCCATTTACAAAAGATCTCTGACCACTTTTATTCTGGTCAGCATGATCGTCGGGGCCGAGTTCGGGCACGACCTCCCCGAGATAGCCGTTAAAATGAATGTGGTAAGCAAGATCTTCCTGCGCCTGATCAAAACCATTATTGCCCCATTGCTCTTTGCAACACTGGTTTACGGAATTGCCGGGCATTCCGATCTGAAACAGGTTGGCCGGATGAGCTGGAAAGCTTTGCTCTATTTTGAGGTGGTTTCCATTATCGCGTTGTTTATCGGCCTTTTTGCCATCAATCTGACCAAGGCAGGCGTGGGAGTCACCGTGCCTACAGTGGTTAACCAGGCCGATGCACCTGAAGTAGTGCATCAATCGGCTTCGGATATGATCCTGAATGTTTTCCCCGAGAATATCGCCAAATCAATTTTCGATGGTCAGGTTCTGCAAATAGTGATTTTCAGCATTTTGTTCGGGATTGCCGTTGCCATGGTCAAAGAAAAGTACAGATTACCGATGGTCAGGTTCACCGAAGCTTTGTCTGAAGTGATGTTTAAATTCACTCAGATCGTCATGTTCTTCGCGCCTTTCGCCGTTTTTGCAGCCATCTCCTATAGTGTCGGGCACATGGGGCTCGACATTCTGGTTAATCTGTTCAAGCTGCTGGCTACGCTTTATGTTGCGTTGATTGCATTAGTACTGCTGGTGTTTATACCGATCATGCTGATTCTCCGGATTCCGGTGAAAAAATTCTTTAAGGCAGTCTCTGAACCGGCTACCCTGGCATTTGCCACAACCAGTTCCGAATCAGCTTTGCCCATAGCGATGGAAAAAATGGAAGAGTTCGGTGTTCCAAGGAAGATCGTGGCTTTCGTCATGCCAACCGGATACAGTTTCAACCTCGACGGTACGACGCTCTATCTTTCACTTGCCACGATATTTATCGCACAGATTACCGGAACGCCGCTAACCATCGGACAGCAGCTGGTCATCATGCTAACCCTGATGCTGACCAGCAAGGGGGTAGCAGGGGTGCCGCGCGCATCACTGGTGATCCTTTTGGGAACAGCCGCCTCTTTTGGCCTTCCGATATGGCCTATTTATATCATTCTTGGGATTGATGAATTGATGGACATGGCCCGAACCGCTGTAAATGTAATCGGCAATTGCCTGGCAACTGTTGTTGTGGCCATCTGGGAAAAAGAGTATTTGAGGACAACATGAATATTAAACACACATACATCCGGATAATCGATTCGTTTTACTGGCTGATCAGGAAGCACAGATCTGATGATGGAATTTTCACCCATAAACTTGATCGATTTTTTCTGGAAACATATGATATTCACAAGTTTATATCACGATTTTTTAGGGAATTATTTACCAAACCCTTCGAGTTCCGCGAAATTATCCGGCAAAGTTACGAGGTTGGGGTAAGATCCATCCCATTAATCACTCTAACCGGATTTGTCATCGGAGTTGTTTTTACCAGGCAATCCAGACCGCCACTCGTTGAGTTCGGGGCCGCATCCTGGCTGCCGTCGCTGATCGGGATTGCTTTTGTTAGGGCTCTCGGACCGCTGGTCACCGCACTGATCTCCTCGGGAAAGGTTGGATCGCATATCGGAGCCGAACTGGCATCCATGAAAGTGACCGAGCAAATCGATGCGATGGACGTATCGGCGGTGAATCCTTATAAATTTTTAGTGGTCACCCGTGTGGTAGCCACAACCATCATGATCCCGTTGCTGATGCTCTATTGCACCTTTGTCGGGATGCTGGGCTCTTTCATGAATGTCCATCAGAATGAACTAACCAGCTTTGTCACCTTCTTCGAAAGTGCTTTTGCGCAGGTCAGCTTTCTGGATGTTTCTGCTGCCGTATTCAAGTCGATTCTGTACGGTTTCACCATTGGCATCGTAGCCTGTTACCGCGGTTTCAACGCTACCAACGGCACACAGGGTGTAGGAAGAGCCGCCAACAGGGCCGTCGTATTTTCGATGTTCCTGATATTCGCCGAAGAACTGCTTATCGTTCAGATCACTCATTGGATAGCGGCATTTTAAGTTAAGAGAGATGAAAAACGAAGATCAACAGTCAGCCATAAAAGAGACCGTTATTTCAATCCGTGGGCTTCATAAATCCTTCGGCGGCATACCCGTACTCCAAGGAATAGATCTCGATTTATTTAAAGGGGAGAATTTCGTGGTGCTGGGCCGGTCGGGAAGCGGCAAATCTGTTTTGATCAAAATCATTGCAGGTCTGTTGAAGCCGGATGCAGGAACGGTCAGTGTCCTCGGGCAACAGGTTGATCAGCTGAATGATAAAGAGCTTCAGGCGCTGCGACTGAGATTGGGATTCATCTTTCAAAGCAGTGCCCTGTATGACAGCATGACGATCCGCGAAAACCTGGAGTTCTCCATGGTCAGGAATTTTAAAACATTATCTACCAAAGAGGTGGATCGTGCTGTAGATGACGTGCTTGATGCGGTCGGATTAAAAGACAAAATCAACGCCATGCCGGCCGATCTGTCTGGCGGGCAGGTCAAGAGGATCGGCATCGCACGTACCCTGATTCTTCATCCGGAGATCATGCTTTACGATGAACCAACCGCCGGACTCGATCCGATAACCTGCACGGAAATCATTGAATTGATCAATGAGGTGCAAAGCAGATTCAATACCAGTTCAATCATCATCACCCATGATTTAACCTGTGCCAAAGAAACGGGTGACCGGATTGCCATGCTTCAGGATGGACATTTCACGCGATTGGGTAATTTCGGGGAAGTTTTCGATACCGATGATATTCGGGTAAAGAGATTTTTTGACTACAATTTTATAAAATAGACAATGGCATCAACCATAAAGAAGAAGGCAATTATAGTAGGTCTTTTTCTGATTTTCGGCCTGGTAATTCTGGTTACCGGCATACTGACCATCGGAAACCTGCACAACAGTTTTGTGAAAAAATTCATGGTAACCACCATTTTCGATGATGTTAACGGGTTGCAGCAGGGAAATAATATCTGGTACTCCGGAATGAAGATCGGAACGGTCAAGGCGCTGGAGTTTTGCGGCAAATCGCAGGTGAAGGTTAGCATGATGATCGATTATGCCGCTCAGCCCTACATCCGCAACGATTCAAAGGCGAAAATCAGCACCGACGGGTTAATCGGTAACAAGATCATCGTGATATACGGTGGCAGCGACACGGCACCCTTCATTGCAGAGGGCGACACGCTGACAATCGAAAAGACAACCTCCACCGAGGATATGATGAATACCCTCCAGGCAAACAACAAAAATATCCTGGCCATCACCGATGACTTCAAGCTCATCAGTAAAAAGATAGCCAACGGAGAGGGTACGCTGGGTAAACTGCTAACCAATGATTCGTTGTATTACAATATCGATCAAACCGTTGCCGGATTAAACAAAGCCTCGCGCAATGCAGAAAAGCTGACTGCTTCGATTGCTGATTTCTCATCGAAACTAAATCAGAAAGGTTCCCTCACCAACGACATTGTTACAGATACAGTGGTTTTCAACACGATCAAAGAGGCTGTTCTGGAGATGAAACGCATCGCTGCCACCGCTTCAGAGCTGACCACCAATCTGAAGAATGCAACCGGAGATCTCAATAGCAGCAACAGTCCGGCCGGCGTAATCCTGCATGATCAGTCGGCCGCTTCCGATCTGAAATCAACGCTCAAAAACCTGGAGATCAGCACGCAGAAATTAAATGAAGATCTGGAGGCACTGCAACACAGCTTTTTGCTGAAAAAGTACTTCAAGAATAAAAAACAATGAATATAGTCGGCATCGACATCGGCGGAACCAAGTGTGCGGTCATACTTGGCCAGACAGACGAATCAGGGCAGACAACCATTTTGGGTAAAAAGGGCCTGGTAACCAGAGATTACCCCGATCCGTACCAGATGATCGCGCAAATGCAGCAGGAGATGAGAGTTTTGATGACTGCTCATGATATGGCCATTGAGTCGGTAGCCGCCATTGGTATCAGCTGCGGCGGTCCGCTGGACAGCGTTACCGGGATGATTCTTTCGCCGCCGAATCTCCCGGGATGGGACGAAATACCTATCGTGAAACTGTTTGTGGAAGAATTCGGAATTCCCACATTCATTCAAAACGATGCCAATGCATGCGCCCTGGCCGAATGGCTCATGGGAGCCGGCAGAGGAACCTCAAACATGATATTCCTGACTTTCGGAACCGGCATGGGAGCCGGACTGATCCTGAACGGAAAGCTCTACAGCGGTACCAACGACCTGGGCGGCGAAGCGGGCCACATCCGGCTGGCCCAAACCGGTCCGGTAGGATTTGGTAAAGCCGGCTCATTCGAAGGATTTTGCAGCGGAGGGGGCATTGCCCAACTCGCTAAATCTGTAGTGATCGAAAAACTCAAAAACAACGACCCGGTGGGATTCTGCCCATCACTGGATAAAATCGACGGGATCGATGCGAGAATGGTAGCAACGGCAGCTCAGGCGGGTGATCCGGTAGCCAATGAAATTATCGGCATTTCGGCCGGATATCTTGGTTACGGACTGTCGATTCTGATTGACATTCTGAAT
>Ga0209373_10000461_pt1 | contig 66427 bp, 45 predicted proteins | sample Higcelweek5metaG_FD_187173 | JGI IMG/M metagenome (GOLD analysis project Ga0209373, IMG submission 187173) | Freshwater pond sediment microbial communities from the University of Edinburgh, under environmental carbon perturbations - High... | ecosystem: Environmental > Aquatic > Freshwater >...
TGATGAATGGATTCGATTCTCGAAAATACTTAGCGCCCTGTCATGCGAGGACAACACAGTCAAAACGTATGAGTTGAGTGAAGACGAGTACCGGGAAGCGGTTCATGCATATACCAAAAGCTTTAAGATTTGATGGGAAAGGAATAGGCTCAAAATGCGCAAGGCATGTCCCTGGGGCTGCCATCCTCATGCGCATGGCGGGGTAAGATTTCAATGGTTGCAGACAAGGGTCACTGTGACTCCACAGAGCTGATCGAACCGATACAGTGGTGCCGGTTCATCGTAAATACCGGATACGCCATGTCGGGTCTCATCGTTCTGGCACATATCATCTGGTTCTTCGCGGCAAGCAGCATTCTTGCCTGGCCCGTCGATGTCTACATCCGGGACTATATCCTTCTGCCGACCGCACTGCTATTCACACTCTGCTTTCTGGTAAGCCGCGCAATCCGTATAAACCGTTTACCGCTCCAACTAAAAGAAATCCTTTCCCTCTCCCTGTACATTTTCTTCTCATTCTATCTGACAATGACACACGACATTGCCATCGTTCTCATGTCCTCCTACATTCTCCCGATCTTTGCGTCGACACTCTTTTCGAGCGTGAAAATAACCCGCGGCACGATGGCTCTCAGCACGGCCGCTCTATTGGCCACAGCCGCGAAAAGATATCTGACCGGGAAAATGGACGGCGATATGGCGATGCAGATCTTCGCCGCCTTCTTCCTCTTCATCTGCGCGTACCTTCTCGCGAGGCTCCTGATCCGGAACGGACAGAATCACTTCGCCGCGCTGGCACACTCGGACGACGCGCAGAAGTATATGCAGGAACAGCTCCTGCTCGATCCGTTCACGGGACTCTTCAACCGGAAGACGTTTGACTCCGATCTCGGTCAAATGTGGCTGGAGGGACGAAGCAGCGGCAAGGCGCTTGCCGTCGCCATAATTGATATCGACGAGTTCAAGATCGTAAACGACCGGTTCGGGCATGCCGCCGGCGACCGCGTACTCATGAGCTTTTCGAGAGTTCTGAAAAAAATACAGGCGGACAATATTCGCGTATACAGGATCGGCGGCGACGAATTTACGATTCTGTTTCGGGACTGCGAGATATCGGAGGCTTTTCAGGTCTGCGAGGAAATACGCAAGCAGATGAAGGGCGCATCTCTTCGGGACTCCGATAATCACAAGGTTACCGTCAGCTGCGGTCTGGCCTCCATGGTCCCTGACGACCGGGCAGCATCGGCGCTTACGACCGCCGCGGATACGGCGCTTTACGCGGCCAAGAGCCAGGGGCGGAACCGGGTTGTCAAGTATGTAGAGATCGAGAAAGAATCGAGCCATTCATGCGATGGGTGATGGACGCAGGCGCGTTGGCAAATACGACTGACAGGGGAAACATATCATGAAAATGAAGACACTCGCATTACTGGCTATCCTGATATCTTTGGCGGGCATCGGGGCGATGGTCGTTTGTCTGGTCCTGATTCCGGGAATTGCAGTCGGTCCGTGTGTCGCACTGATGTTTCTCTTCCTGTTCTTCTTCGTAATTGGACTATACGAAATGCGGTTCCTTCATGACGAACAGAAGAAGATTGTCGCGCCGGATGTTTTCGGATCCGAGCCGATAAATCCTGCCCTGGCTGAACAGAAGAAGTGGGACCTCCTGGTACTGTCCTTCCTTGGCGGCGGCTTAATCGCGGTGATCTTCTTCTATCTCATACACAAATACGCCGGGCTCGCGGCTCTGGTCCTAATGTTCATCGGACTTATGTTGATTAGCCGGCGCGCGGCGCGGCGTAAAATCGAGGCCGCCGAACGTGTCGAGAAGCGCTTCCGGTTGTATGGCGGGACGACGCCGATCGAGTTCGCCTCGTATCGCTTTGACGACGAGAGTCTGTCCAGAGCCGCGGAGATCCTGAGCGCCTCGCGAGCATCAGAGCTTCCCGCCGACATGCCGTATTACGAGAAACTGGACCGGCTGGCAAAAGACGGATCCTGTGTGATCTTTTCGCGCGGGACGGGAATTGATGCGATACTTGCAGGGGTACGGGTGGTTATGGCAAGGCGGGAGCTTGGTGCGTCTGGCATTGCGAAGGAGGCCGTTTTCGCGCAGGATACGGAGCAGATCCGGAACCGGCGCCGCGACGGGGAAGACACGGACGTCAACGATCTCAATGTGATCGGGCGCCTGTTGGAAGACGCGGAATTCGCGCTTCTGAACCTTCAGAATCATCCCTATGGCGGGCATGTGATTACCGTTGTTTCGTTGTCGGAAATGGGGCGGCTCCGACAACAAGGTCAGAATAATTACGATAGCAATGGAGATGCAAATACATGAAAAAGATTCCATTCGAATATCTCGCTATACTATTTTCTTTGACGGGCATCGGGGTGACGGCCGCCTGTCTAGCCCTGATACCGGGGATGCCCATACCAATGTATGTAATACTCTTTTTACATTTTACAATCATATTGATACCCGCGCTGGTCATGGCATGGTCATATCACAACGACAAAAAAGAGCTTGTGGCACCGCATGTTTTCGGGCCCAGACCGGTCGCTCCTCCTACGAAGGAAAAGAAGAAAAGACAAATATTTGGGATACTCTTCCTGGGATTCGGTCCGATCCTGGCGAGCCTCTGTTTTCTAATCCATGTTATAGCCGGGATGGCGGCTCTTATGGTCTTCATGGCGGCATTCTTCTTGATCGCTGTTTTAAGCACTAAGGGGAGCAGGAATCAGAAATCAACAGGCGGACAGAATGAAGTCCAGATGTACGGATATTCGGCACCGATCAAGTTCGAATCGTATCGCTTCGACGAAGAGAGCCTGTCCAAAGCTGCGGAATTATTAAGCGCCTCGCGTGTATCGGAGCTTCCCGTCGACATGCCGTATTATGACAAAGTGGACCGGCTAGCCAAAGACGGATCCTGCGTGCTCTTCTCGTTCGGTGTCGGATTGGAAGCGATGCTCGCGGGGATAGGGGCTGTCATCGCAAGGCGCGAACTTGCCGCTCCTGAAATTACGATGGAGGCCGTTTTCGCGCGGGATACGGAGCAGATCCGGAACCGGCGCCGCGACGGGCAAGAGACCGAAACCAGCGATCTCAACGTTATCGCGAGCCTCCTGGAAGACGCGGGATTCATACTACTGGACCTTCTGTATCATCCGTATGGGCATGTGATCACCGTTGTTTCGACTGCGGAGTTTGCATTGCTAAGGCAGCTTACATATAAAGATCTCAAAGAGATGGAGAAGTATAGGGGATGAGGGGCGTTGGGGGCATGGCTATATGCGGGCGCGTACGCCGGCATTCGTTGGTATATCTGGAATGCAGGCCGGCACTGTTGTTTTAAACTGATTAGGTCGTTTACATATAAATCGGATTGTTTGTCAAGTATTTATATGCATCAGGACCCTCGACGGCACCTCTGCAGACCGAAAAATGCATATAAATCAGAGTGTTTTCCAAGTATTTATATGCATCGAGACCCTCGATCCATTTCGTATGTGCATTTCGTTCAAGAGGAGACATAAGGAAGGCCGGCGCACATACGAAACCACGTCTGGAAGCCCATTTCGTATGTGCATTTCGTTCAAGAGGAGACATAAGGAAGGCCGGCGCACATACGAAACCACGTCTGGAAGCCCATTTCGTATGTGCATTTCGTTCCAGAGAAGACATAAGGAGGGCCGGCGCACATACGAAACCACGTCTGGAAGCCCATTTCGTATGTGCATTTCGTTCCAGAGAAGACATAAGGAGGGCCGGCGCACATACGAAACCACGTCTGGAAGCCCATTTCGTATGTGCATTCCCGAAACTGAGAAGCATTGCGCTAGAGCAGTTGACAGCGATAAAGGCAGCATAGTCAAGACTGACATTATGTAGGTTTTTGAATTTACACACAAATTTGGACTTGACCCTCGATGGGACTCTTGCGGGCCGGAAAATGCATATAAATCAGAGTGCCTTCGGCGCTTTTATATGCATCGAGAGAGAGCCTTGTTTGACGCTTTTAGGGGCCGTGCTTTTTCCTGCTTAGCGTCTCCGTCCCGGTCCAGAATACCGCCTGAAATGGCAGCCGTAATCTTCCAGGCGGTATTCCTCATGTACAGCAGAAGTAGTTTTATTTAGGACAAGTAGGGCGAGGAGTTGGCGGGAAGATTCGAATAGGAACGCAAGAAGAGAAGAAAAAAATGTTCATAAGTACGCATAATTTCCACGATAATGCTCGAAAGTACACCAGTGACTTTAAAAATGCAAACGTATAGTAAGCAACGATGCTGCTGTTATAAGCCGAAATTTATACGCGTAAACATATAGCTTTAAAATATTATTGACATAATAATTGCTGTAGTCTACGCTGAATTTATCAATCATTCAAAGAAATATATCTTGCTGTTCGATTTACTCCGGTTTGCTGCGAAGAACTATCTCCACATACGTGATGATTCGGTTTTTGGCTGAAGACAATTATGGGGGCTGGAAAATGAGTAAGAAAGTCTTTGCTTCAATCCTTGCGCTTATAGTCATGTTTTACTCAGCAGGCTGTTCGACTTCCTCGGCCGCTTTGTTGTCTTCAGGTATATCAACAGATCAGACGAATGTTGATACGACCCAGCTGCCGATATCAACTCCAACTTTAACGCTATTTCCAACACCAACACCTACTCCGACGCCCACCCTTAATCCGGAAGAGGCTCTTGAGGCATCCCTTGATATGGCTCCGTTAATTACCGGTTTATCAAAAGAAATTTGCGATGACACGGTGACATATATCGTCCAGGCCGGTAATGAATATGGCCTTGAAGAAGGAGAATTTGCCGGTATATTTGTCCCCAACATCTGGGTTGAAGGTAAGCAGGTTGGCGGAGTGTCTTTGCAACCCGACATTGTGAAAGTCCTGGTAACGGAGGCGCTTGCTAAGATCGCGGATGGCGAAGAGAAGATGAGGATCATTATTCCCCTTGATATCACAACATTAACGGCGGATGATAAAGTAGAGATCAATGATTCCTATGCCGACATTGAATCAGGTGACATCAATGCAATTACTCATTTCGAGCAGTTATTGGTGACTTTCTCAAAACCATTGGAACTAATGAATCCGTATATTGACGGTCAAATGTATAACAATACAGTCGAGTTATTTTATGACCTGGAAGTGAAAACCAAAGAAGGTTCATCGGTATTTTTGACAAAGTCGAAAACGGCTGGTGTTGCCACGGAGAATATCATACAGTCTGAAACGGATCCAATAGATCCGATGGAAAACTTTGTCTATGCCTTTGATATACCAAGCAGAAGTGAAATTGATAGTCTTCCTTCAGAAAAAGAATACGCTGCAGGTGAACGAATAAGTGTTCATGCTAACTCCGTTCTTCAAATTGTTGTCTTGGGAGGGGCAGATGTTATTTATACTTCTGATTTGCTAATTACAGATACTGGTTCGGTAGTTTTCACGTACCCTCAGAAGATCTCTTAAAAGCACCTATCGGAAAGCCGGACGGGATAGTTTTTTGTCTTGTGAAAACGTATCGCCTATGTTTGCCTCTTGACATTCGAGTACGCTCCAAGCTTATGATAAGGGAAAAGAACTTAAAGGAGCGTAAAGGATCATGGAACGAACCATCAAAGAAATGTCGGAAGCGACCGGAATTCCGGCCGATACCCTCCGCTATTACGACAAGCTCGGCATTGTCTCGCCCAAACGGCAGGACAATGGATACCGCACCTATAATGAGACGGACTTCATCTACCTGCAGTACGTGACCGTCATGAAATACGCAAATTTTTCGCTTGGCGAGATCCGCCTGATCATCCGATCGATGTCGATGAAACACACCCCCGAATGCAACCGCATGAACCGCGATCTCGTGCTGGGGAAACGCGAAGAACTGACGGACGCGATCCGCAATTATCGCAAGATCATCAAGTTCATCGATATGGTTCTCCCGATGATTGAAAGCGACGAGATCCATGTTCAAAGCGAAGAGGAGCTCGACCGTTTCGTGTACTCCGTTTATCTGGACGTCAAGCAGTCCGGAGGTTCATTATGAAGAATTTTTTCGCGAAAATCGGCTGGCGCAGGATTATCTTCATTGTTCTTTATGTTGCGGTCCTGATTGCGTTCACGGCCGGGCTTCTTTATTACCGGTCTTATCTGAACTATCAGCGGGATGTCAACGCCATTAAGATTCGGGGAGTCGATCTGACGACGGTTGGAGACGGTGAGTATTACGGCGAAAGCGATGTCGGATTCGTCTGTGCCAGGGTTAGAGTCGTCGTCAAGGATCACAGGTTGACGGACATCGAGCTGATCGAGCACGTAAATGAAAAGGGTGCGGCGGCCGAGGTGCTGCCGGATCGCATGCTCGAAGAGCAGAGGGTCGATGTGGACGCGGTCTCGGGCGCGACCTCTTCGAGCAATGTCATCCGCGATGCGGTGTACAACGCGCTGACCGGCAAGCACTCAACAGAGGCAGACTCAATAGAGGCGGAATCATGACGGGGGAGGTCCTGTTCATCAACGGATGTCCGGCGTGGCCTTCGATACGAAGCGGCGGCCGCGCTTCTCGTCTGACACCGGCTATCTGCTCTTAACTTCGTGCGGCGTGTCCGATCTTGTCGACCGGATCAGCGGGCAGAGTGCGGGAGCGATCCGCGCGATGCGGATGTTTTTCGGGATGAGCGGTATGCGATATCGCGGGAGCCTCGTTGTGACCGGCGCATATCAGGCTGTCAAGCCGTCGGAAGCTCTTCGAAGGAAGATGCTGCGATTTGCGCGGCGAATGTAAATCAAGCTGGATTCTTCATCTCTGCTAATGGGCCATTTTATGAAACTACAGCCTGAACGCATCAATTGGAGACCTGGGACAAAACACCTGAGAGTGTTTGCCTTTGACTTTCATTTCTTGAGGGCTTTATGTCATCAGTAGTACTTTATCCAGATAAATCAGTACCGCGGAAAATAATAAGCATAGAAGGCCGCCTGAGGCATTGCAAATGCATGTGAATTTTGATACAAAAGAAGAGATAAACATGCAGGATTTTTAGCTAACATGATAATGTTGCATTGATGAATTTTCTGTGTTGTTTTTATTCGTCACTGCAATGGAGACTCTAGTTGACATTCATCGTTAAAAAATGAAATTGGGGGGGGATTTTTTCATGAACAATGGGAACATTGGAATATTTATTACCATGTGCTGTTATATGGCTGTTGTTATCGGTATCGGGCTTTATTTTGCCAAAAGATCCAATGCGAATTCGGAGAATTATTTCCTGGGCGGAAGAACTCTTGGGCCATGGGTTGCGGCGATGAGCGCGGAAGCCTCGGACATGAGCGGATGGCTTCTGATGGGACTGCCCGGTGTTGCCTACTGGTTTGGTCTAAGCGACGCGGTCTGGACGGCCATCGGATTATTGATCGGTACTTATCTGAACTGGCTTTTAGTGGCGAAAAGACTGTATGGCTACTCGATCGTTGCAGGTAACTCCATAACCATCCCCGATTTTTTCAGCAATCGCTATAAAGAAAAGAACAAAATTATCATGACGATTGCCGCCGCTTTTATTCTGATTTTCTTTACCGTGTATGCTTCAAGCTGTTTTGTAACGGTGGGCAAACTGTTCAACTCGCTTTTTGGCATTCCATATCAGTATCTGATGATCGGCGGAGCCGTTTTCGTTGTTATATATACGTTCCTCGGAGGATTTCTTGCTGAGAGCACATCGGACTTCATGCAGGGTATCGTCATGATTGTTGCGCTTGGTCTCGTCCTTGTCACAGGCCTCGTATATGCCGGCGGCCCTGCGGCGGTCCTGTCAAATCTGAATAAAATCCCCGGCTTTCTGGATTTCTTCGGAATCGCTTCCCCTACAGTAACGGACGGTGTGCAGCAAGTTTCCGCGAGCGGAGTGCCTCTTTTCGGGGCGGCGAATAAATATGGATTCCTGACGATACTTTCTACCCTTTCCTGGGGACTCGGTTATTTTGGCGTACCCCAGGTACTCCTTCGTTTTATGGCAATCAGAAGAAAATCCGAGATCAAGAAGTCCAGACGCATTGCCACAATCTGGTGTGCTATTTCCCTGTTTGCCGCTGTATTTATCGGCTTGATCGGACGGGCTATTTTCCCGGCTGAGCTTCTGACAGCAAGCAGTGCGGAGAGTATCTTCATTACCATGTCTTCCCATCTTCTGCCGACGGTCATTGCCGGACTTGCCATGGCCGGCATTCTGGCAGCAACCATCAGTTCGTCGGATTCTTATCTGCTGATTTCTGCTTCCGCCTTTTCGAAAAACATTTTCCAGGGCCTCATCAAGAAGAATGCCACAGACAAACAGGTTATGATGGTATCAAGAATCGTACTGATGACAATCGCTCTTATCGGAATTCTGATTGCGCTTGATGAGAAAAGCGTGATATTCACGGTAGTATCTTTTGCCTGGGCAGGATTCGGAGCCACTTTCGGACCGATTATGCTGTTCTCTCTTTTCTGGAAAAGAACCACCAGACAAGGTGCTATTGCCGGTATGGCTGCCGGAGGCATAGCGGTCTTCATCTGGAAGCTTCTCATTAAGCCTCTGGGCGGTGTGTTTGGAATCTATGAATTGCTGCCGGCCTTCATTATCTCCTGTATCTTTATTGTTCTTGTTTCCCTGATGACAAAAGAACCTTCCCAGGAGATTCAAGACGAGTTTGTGGCGGCCAAAGTATACAAAGACTGATTGCGGAGGACTACGGATTAGTTAGGGCCGCCGGGCTCGGGATTCGAACGGTGGAACTTCAGACAAGAGCCGGCGGACGTACCATTGCTGCCTCGCTTCGCAAAAAACAACGGCTGTCTCAGAAGACTTGTAACAAAGTCGGATGGGGCAGCCTTTTTTAGTATCTTTCCTGCTCTGTGCGAGAATACAGCATGAATTGGTTTCCGGTACTTCTAGACGGTAGTTTCCCATGTCAAGCTCCTCTGTCCCGGCACAGAATACCGCCTTGGATCTCCGCCCCTTTAGGCGGTATTCTTCTGTACACCGGCGTGGTAGGTTCGACGGACTCCCAGCGTGAGTTTTTTATCATTGCGAGCCTACTCAATCGACATCTGAGTGTATCTGAGTAGGTACGCCGGTGCCCCGAAGCGCGTTTCTTTATCATTGCGAGCCTACTCAATCGACATCTGAGCGCGTTTGAGTAGGTACGCTGGTGCCCCGAAGCGCGTTTCTTTATCATTGCGAGCCTACTCAATCAGCATCTGAGTGCATTTGGGTAGGTTCGACGGTGCGCCGAAGCGCGTTTCATATCATTAATAAGCCTACTCAATCAGCATCTGAGTGCATTTGGGTAGGTTCGACGGTGCGCGGAAGCGCGTTTCTTATCATTAATAAGCCTACTCAATCGACATCTGAATGTATTTGAGTAGGCTCGCCAACCAATCGGTGCAGGTTTCTTATCATTGATAAGCCTTTTCAATCGACATCTGCGTGCATTTGAGTAGGTTGAACTTCTATTCATTGACGAATGGCTCTGATTCCCATAGGAGGACGTACGCAATTCTTGTCGCGGTATTCTCCCGTGTCTTACCTCTCCGTCCATGCGAAAAATGCTGCCTGTTTGTGGTTGAGCTGGTTTGCGATGGTAGAAAAAGCGGCCGGTTCCTTTGTTGAGGAACCGGTCGCTTTGGGCTTACAAGGTGTATTTCAGCCTTCCCGCGCTCCCTTAGCGGAGCCGGCCGCTTTGGGCTTACAAGGTGCATTTCAGCCAACCCGTGCTCCCTCGGAGGAGCCGGCCGCTTGCCATTTAGAGGATCGTTACCGAGATCAGGATCATCGGGCGCCGCCTCGTCTTTTCGAAAAGGAAGCTCTTCACATAATCGCGAAGCTGTCCGGACTCGATGATGGAGGAGACCGAGCGGTTCTGTCCCGCGCACTTATTGACGAATGACGTTATCTTGTCGGAGCATTCGCGGATGACCTGGGCGGATTCGCTCTCGTAGAGGAAGCCGACGGCCTGAACACTCGGAGATGTGAGGAACTTGCCCTTCTTGTCGAGCACGAGGGAGATTGCCACGACGCCGTCGTCCGAGAGGAGCTTGCGGTCGCGAAGCACGCGGTTGTCGATGTCACCGATACCGGAACCGTCGATCAGGACCGGTGCGGCATTGATGTAGCCGGATATTCTGGCCATTTCTTCCGTGCATTCGAAAATGTCGCCGTTGTTCAGAATGAAGATGCTGTTCCAGGACATTCCTAAGTCTCTTGCGAGCTGCGCGTGCTTGAAAAGCATCCGGTATTCACCGTGGACCGGTATGAAGTATTTCGGCTTTACGAGCTCATGAATCAGCATGTGCTCGCCGCGGAATGCGTGGCCGGAGACATGTACGTCGGCTAAGTCTTCGTAGATGACCTTGGCGCCGCGGCGGAAAAGCTCGTTGATGACTTTGTAGATCGGCTTCTCGTTGCCGGGAATCGGGTGGGCGGAGACGATGACCGTATCGCCCTGTGTGATCTCGACGATCTTGTGCGAAGCGAAAGCCATCCGCGTCAGTGCGGACATCGGCTCAGCCTGGCTTCCGGTCGTAAGAATAACGAGCTGCTCGGGCTGATAGCGGTCGATGTCGTTGATGTCAATCAGGGTATCCGGCTTCATCTCGATGTATCCGAGCGAGTTGGCGGCGGCAAAGACAGTCAGCATGCTGCGGCCGACCAGCGCGACCTTGCGGCCGTATTTTTCCGCGGCCGTGAAAATCTGCTGCATACGGTGTACGTGCGAAGAGAAGGTGGCGACGATCACGCGGCCCGGTGCATTCTGGATAATGCGCTGAAAGGACTCGCCGACGGATCTCTCGGAGGGCGACATGCCCGGAATCTCGATGTTCGTGCTCTCGTCCAGCAGAAGGAGAACGCCGTCTTTTCCGTATTGCGAAAAGCGCTGCAGATCGATGGGGCCGCCGTCGATCGGCGTGTAGTCGACTTTGAAGTCACCGGTATGGATGACAACGCCGACCGGCGTCTTAATCGCCAGGGCGAACGCGTCTGCGATACTGTGATTGACATGGATAAACTCTACAGAGAAGGAATTGCCGCCTTTAAAGGTGTCGCCGGGAAGCGCGGCCTGAAGCTGGACGCCTCGGAGACCGGCACCTTTTTCGGCGAGCTTGCCGCGGATCAGTTCGATCGCAAGCCGTCCCGCGTAGATCGGGCACTTCAGATCCTTCATCAGGTAGGGAAGAGCGCCAATATGATCTTCATGGCCATGGGTGATGAAGATGCCGCGGACGCGGTCTTTGTTCTGAAGGACATACGTATAATCCTGGATAACGGCATCGATGCCCGGCATCGTTTCTTCGGGAAAAGCCATGCCGCAGTCGATGATGATGATGTCGTTGCCGAATTCGAGAAGGGTCATATTCTTGCCGATCTCGCAAAGACCTCCGAGCGGAATGACGCGGAGCGCGCCTTTCTTCTTCTCCTTGTTCTTCGGCTTGACCGAAGCGCGCAGATAGAAGTCCGGGATCTTGTCGTCGTCCTGCCGTGTGACTGCAACCGGCATCATTTCCGGAGCGGGAGTGCGCGGCGTATAATCCAGGGATCTGCCGCCTTGCGGCCTGCCTCCCTGGGGTCTGCTGCCCTGCGGCTTGATCCCCAGAGACTTGTCGCCCTGCGGCTTGATTCCCTGAGACTTAGCGGTACGCTGCTTTTCACCCTGAGGCTTGCTGCCTTGCGGCTTCTCTTCCTGGGGCTTCGCGGTATGCTGCTTGCTTGACTGAGGCTTATCTCCCTGCGGTTTGCTTGACTGAGGCTTTTCTCCCCTGGGCTTGTTTTCCTGATTTCTGCCGCTGTGAGCGCGGCCATCGGGAGCCTGTTTGGCTTCGGCTGCGGTGCCCGCGGGAGCGAGGGTCTTAGTGTCTGCTTTCATTCTGGATGGGAGCTTAACGGTGTTCTTGTAGTCGGGTGAGCCTACGGCCATGTCGGATTTCGGCTTCTCGCCGGGTGTCAGATCTTTCTTTTTTGGAGTCATATATTTGTTTCCTTTCGGTTAATTCAATCCTCATTAAAAATCTTCGCGCGGCAAAAGAGTGCGTGCGAAGATATGACGCCATACGCCACAAGAAGGTGCGACGACGTCAGGTTTTGCCGGAGAGGAGGTTCGGATGGGCACTTTGGTCAGGGGTTTACCAAATAAACCTTGACGCTGCTGATTGTGCTTCGAGATTCTCCGTCATCGGCAAAAATGTCTATGATGTTGCCTTTTACAGCAGAACCCGTATCTTCGGCGATATAGTATCCGTTGCCGCCGAGCGGGTCATTTTCAATGTAAATGGTGGATCCCAGCGGGATCACGTTCGGATCGACTGCGATGGTTTGGTGTTCCTTGGGTACGGTTCCTGTTTTGGTCGTGTAGCCGGTAGGCCCGTAGAACGTAATCTTGAAACTTCCCAGCTCCGTCAAGCTTCCGGGTGCCGGTGTCGGAGTAGGGGTAGGCTTCGGAGTGGGCTTGGGCGTAGGTGTGGCGGGAGGTGTCGAGGTGCAGACGTCGGCATTGACATAGGAGCCGACAGCCGTACGATACCAGCCGTTCGATGTTCTTGCGACAACCGTGATTCCGGATCCTGCGGGAAGCGTCTTCGTTACGGGATATTCCGTGCCGGGACCCGATCGTACGTTGATCTCGCCCTTGGCATAGAAGTCGCCTGAATATTCTTCTTCCGGCGGGGTTTTCGAGAGATAGTCATCGATTACATACTGACCTTCGGCCAGCTTCACCCAGCCGTTGCTGGAGATCGCTATGGAATCGACTTCATCGCCCGCGGTTAAGGACTCAACTTTATCATAATTCGTGCCGGGGCCTGTCCTTACGGTAAGGTCCGCGGTGACATAATAATGAACGGATTCGGATGTGAAGGTGACGGCTGTGGTCGGAGTTGCGGCAGGAGTACCGGTAGCGGCAATAGTCGGAGTCTGCGTCGGAGTTCCTGCTGCGGGAGTGGCGTAGGGAGAAGGGGAAAGCGTTGCGGCCGTTACTTCCGCGGCGATCAGAGCATCATCGGATCGGGAAATCAGAGTTTCGGAGGCGGAATCCGGTGCGATGGTGGCCGCTCCGGCTGCCAGGGAATTCGCAGAATCCGCAGCTGTAACCGGCATCGATTCGTCGGTCAGTACAGTCCTCTGACGCGATGCGGTAAAGAGGGATTCGGCTCCCAATATACAGACCAGAATCAAAGAAACAAGAAGCACCGCACCCAGTACGGAACGAATCGTCTCATTCTTCTTCTTAACGGTCTTCGGTATCCCGATAAACTTCATAATGTCCTTCCCAAAAATATACGCGTGAGATATAGATTGTCGGACGGATAGATTCCAACCAAAATCCGCCCTCAGCAATTATAGCATAAGCTAAGACAAAAGAAAAGCAGGGGCGTTTTCGCGCATCCGGAGAGGGCTCCCGCTCCACACAACTTCAAAAATCGTAGCGGAAAAGCGGGCTTTTCACCACTTGAATTACATCCTGTTCTTCATGCGCGACAAGGCGAAACGCTCACGCAGGGAGAGCTTGTCCTTCCTGTGAAGACGCATGTGAGGGAAGGCGTTCATAATACGGGAAGCTCTGCGAAGGAACAGGGCGAGAGTCTCTTCCTCGAGCTGCTGCAGAACGGCCAGCTCCTGTTCGAGCTTCTCTTTCTGTGCCGTCGTGAAAAGATTGACCGCCTCCGTAATTTCGGCTTTCTTTTGTCCGAGACGCACGCCGAATTCGGACTCGTGCTTCTCCCGGGGCTCAAGCCGTAAGTTGTCGACCAGCTCTTTCAGCTCCTCGCGCTTCTTTTCGACAAGGGAGATAATCTCCGTAACTTTCAGCATGTCGCGGTTGAAGTGGAGCGTATCGCGGACGGACAGGAACAAGTCCAGAGAGAAGAGAACGGGAAGCGCGATCGCGGCGATATTTGCGAAAAAGGGCGGGATCGCGGCAAAGAGCAGACGGATCGCGGGGTGAATCACGTAGACGAGGGCGACCGAGAGCGCGCCCCAGGCAAGGCTCGTCAAAAGGCTGATGCGGCCGTTGATATTGAACTTCTTTGTGCTGTAATCCCACCAGGATTTCTTGAAAAGCTTTTCGAGAAGGACGCTGACAAGATATTCGAGTGCCGACGTGATGATCAGGCCCAGAAAGAACACGACCAGGGGCTGATTCGAGAACGGCGACAGGATGAGAAGCACCGCAAGGGCGCCGAATCCGTAGATCGGGCATACCGGTCCCATCAGGAATCCGCGGTACACGAATTTGCGTGCCGGTATGGAGCAATATGTCGTTTCAATAAACCAGCCGATAAAGCTGTATGCCGTAAAGTACAGGACCAGAGACGAAAAAGGCATGCGTGAACCCCCGGGTTCTAAAGATTCTGTCAGGAAATAATGCCGCGTTCGATGTCGATTGTCACGGCCCACCCGTCTTTTAAGAGACGCGTGGCATTTTCACAGGAAAGAAGGGCGGGGATTTCAAGGGCGGAGGCGACCGTCGCCGTATGGCTCGTCGGATCGTCGTCCTCGACTACAAGGGCCTTGGCCTTGCGGATAAACGGCATCATGCGGTTGTTGGTGTAAGGCGCGACGAGAATGATGTCGTCGGACGGCGTGATCGTGCATTCCGGAAGATGCTCCGGCTCTTTGATGATCATGACGTTGCCCGTGACTTTCACGTGGCCGTTCTCGTTTGCGCGCTGTCCCTTGCCGTGAACGAACGACTGGCCGACAGCCTGAACCTTAATCGTGTTTGTCGTGCCGCTCATGCCGACGGGCGTTCCGCCTGTCAGTACGACGATGTCTCCGTCGAACAGGAAGCCGCTGTCTTTGGCGGCGCGAAGGCCGACCTCAAACATCTGATCGGTCGTCTCAACTTCCTCGACGAGAACCGGCCAGACACCCCAGCACAGGTTGAGCTGACGCTGAACAATCGGGAAAACGGTCGTTGCAACGATGGGGCAGCCCGGGCGGAAACGGGATACGAGACGGGCCGTACGGCCGGCATGCGTGATCGTGATGATCGCCTTGGCTTTGAGGTCCATCGCGGTTGTGCAGGTTGCGTGGCTGATCGCGTTGGCGACGGATGAGAGCATCGGATATCGGGAGCTCTGGAGATTCTGCCAGAAATCGATGGAGCCTTCTGTCTGACGGGCAATGTCGACCATCATCTGGAGAGCTTCGATCGGATACTTGCCGGCCGCTGTTTCGCCGGAAAGCATGACGGCTGAGGTGCCGTCGAAAATGGCGTTCGCTACGTCACTGACCTCGGCTCTGGTCGGGCGTGGGTTGCGGATCATGGAATCGAGCATCTGGGTCGCCGTGATCGAAATCTTTCCGGCGTTCTGGCAGGCGCGGATGAAACGCTTCTGTACGATCGGGACTTCCGCAGCGGGAATTTCCACGCCTAAGTCACCGCGTGCGACCATGATGCCGTCAGCGACCTTAAGGATATCGTCAAAATTGGAGACGCCTTCGCTGTTCTCGATTTTCGCGATGATGTTGATGGACTGGGCGTTGTTCTTTTCGAGAATGTGACGGATCTCCTGCACGTCGCGCGGCTTTCTGACGAAGGACGCGGCGATAAAATCGATCTCGTTCTTGATGCCGAACAGAATGTCTTCGGTGTCCTTCTCGGTAAGGGCGGGGAGACGAAGCTCGACGCCGGGCACATTGATGCTCTTCTTGTCGGAGACCTGGCCGCCGTTCTCGACGCGGCAGACGATATCACGGTCCTGAACTTCGAGAACCAGAAGCTCGATCAGACCGTCGTCGATGAGAATCCGGGTGCCGGGCTCAACATCGTCCGGAAGCTCCTTGTAGGTTACGGAGAATTCTTCGGCGGTGCCGAGGATATCGTCGTGACGGATCGTGACAGACTTACCCTCGGTAAGGACCACTTTTCCGCCCTTAAAAGAACCGGTGCGGATCTCGGGACCCTTCGTATCAAGAAGGATTGCGACCGGAAGACCCAATTCCTCGCGAATTCTCTTGAGCCGGTCCATGCGCTGTTTGTGTTCATCGTAAGATCCATGGGAAAAATTGAAGCGTGCTACGTTCATGCCCTGGAGCATGAGCTTGCGTACGACCTCATCCGAATCGGTCGCCGGACCGAGTGTGCAGATAATCTTTGTTTTTCTCATCTTCATATACACCTCTTTTCAATAGACAAAATGAATTCAATTGAATCACGTTCTTATATACGATAGAAAACGCGCGTGGCGTCTTCTTCGATCACTACTTCATAAGCGATGGAAAACGCGAGTGACGTTTTCTTCGATCACTACTTCTGATGATCTTACAATATCATGAAATGAATGTGCCGTGAAGATCGAAATGAAAATCATATGGGAGGGCGGGTGAGGGAGGGCGAGGGGGGACGGGGTTTACGTATGCGGGGCTTGCGACCGGGTGGGCATGTTGGCATTGGTGCCGGTGAAGCGTTGGCGCTCGCTGCACGGCAAGGAGAAAAGGTATTGGCGCCGTCGTACGGCGCGCGCGCACGAGGTGCTCGAAAAGGTATTGGGGGTGAGGGTCAAAACGAAGTACACCCAAATGTTGAAAAGAAAGTCTAACATCTTGATGCAGATAAATGTTCGTTAAGAGACAGCGCTCTTTAAAGCCAACTCTTTGCAGCGAAGACTAACACTTTCAGTTCGTGTTTAACTATGTGTATTAACGATTAACTGTGTTCGGTTTTCGTTTGCCACCATGAACCAGATCATACCAACTCGAATCCAGGCGGCATTTCTGCACCGGCGGAGGGATCAGGAACGAGAGAATACAGCCTAGAATCGCTACGCAGCCGTTTTAGGCGGTAGTTTTCGCTAAGTAAGAGGCACACCGGAATACAGTCTCATTAAAAAGCAGAAGTTAGAGTATAAGGTGGTATATCCGCCGTTGCCAAGGTCTGGTGCAGTAGTGGTATTGGCGCCGTCGAACGGCGCCCGCGCACGAGGTGCTCGAAAAGGTATTGGCGCCGCTGCACGTCGCCCGCGCACGAGGTGCTCGAAAAGGTATTGGCGCCGCTGCACGTCGAGGCGGGCGGCATGCGTACGAAAAGACACCGAACGACCTGCTTCGTACGCAATTCTTGTCGCTAGACCCGCTTGCCAAGGTTCGGCATGCGTACGAAAAGACACCGAACGACCTGCTTCGTACGCAATTCTTGTCGCTTAAGCGGACCGTCAAGGTCAGGCATGCGTACGAAAAGACACCGAACCACCAGTTTCGTACGCAATTCTTGTCGCTTAAGCCGACCGTCAAGGTCTGGCATGCGTACGAGAAGACACCGAAGGACCAGTTTCGTACGCAATTCTTGTCGCTTAAGCCGACCGTCAAGGTCTGGCATGCGTACGAAGAGACACCGAAGGACCTGTTTCGTACGCAATTCTTGTCGCTTAAGCCGACCGTCAAGGTTCCGGTATGCGTAGTGGTATTGGCGACCGACGCTTGCGCCCGCGGCGCGGCGCTCGAAAGTGTATTGGGGTGGGGTCAAAACGAAGTACACCCAAAAGTTGAAAAGAAAGTCTCACATCATGATGTAGATAAATGTTCGTTAAGAGAGCGCTTTTTGAAGCCAAATCGAAGCACGTGCAGTGGTAAACTACCGCCTAAGAAGTCAAATGATCGAATCCAGGCGGTATATCCGCCGTTGCCCGGCTCCCGCGGCGCTCGAAAAGGTATTGGCGCCAGATGTATTGGCATTAACGCGCTGACGCGTTAATGCCCGCCCGCGGCGTGCGAAGATGTATTGGCATTAACGCGGTATGCGTAGATGTGTTGGCGCCCGCCCGCGGTACGGATTGACAGTTTTCGCGAAAAGGGGCAAAATCCGATAGATAAACAAGCGGAGGATTTCACATGAATCTAATATCGGTTTTTCTTATAGCGGTCGGCCTTGCGATGGATGCTTTTGCGGTATCCGTTTCGACCGGTATGACCTGCTGTGACTTCCGCTGGACACAGAACTTGAGAATGAGCTCGATGTTCGGACTTTTTCAGTGCGCAATGCCGGTGATCGGCTTCTATGCGGCGATGCGTTTCCAGTCGTATATTGAGAATTTCGATCACTGGATCGCCTTCGTACTGCTCCTTTTTATCGGCGGGAAAATGCTCTGGGAAGCCTTTACTTCAAAGAACGCCGATGAGCTCCTGGAAGGTGCTCCGGCCTGCACGGTTATTCCGGGAGCCGCTGTAGGAACCATGACAGGCGCCGCTGCGGAAGCCGGGACAGGATCTGCTGCCCCGGGATTTGCCCCGGAAGCCATTCCCGGCGAAGTGCCAAATCAGCGCGCCAATGGCCGCAAGGGCTACTCCGCCGCGGAGACACTGACTTTTAAACGCCTTATTATTCTTGCCGTCGCGACGTCGATCGACGCGCTGGCCGTCGGCGTCAGTTTTGCTTTTCTTAAGACGGATATCTGGGTCCCGTCGATCATCATCGGAATCGTCGCTTTTGCGTTCTCTTTTGCGGGTGGATTTCTCGGAAGAAAGATCGGTCCCGTGCTCGGGAAAACGGCCGAGATCGCAGGCGGGATTATCCTCTGCGGCATCGGCATCAAGATCCTTCTCGATCATCTTTTTTTCTCCTGATCCATACGCGCATTTTGGTAATCTTTCACTCATCAGAGGCTTCTTTTTCATAGCGCAATACAGTATAAAAACGACCGATTTCCGGCCTTTTCAGGTGCCGGAACGGGCCGTCTATATCTTGTGCTGAAAACCGGGTGCCCATACCAAATAATTTTTGTAAAACTTGTATGTTGGCGTGTTTCATGATCAAGAGTATTATGGAATCAGAGTTAAGCGGGAGGCAAAGGCGCTCTCGTCCGATATTCCAAAATATCGGACAAAGGACCTTTTGCGAACGCCGGCTTTTCATGTTTTTACCATCTTAGTTTTGCTTGCCGGAATACCTGCCCTTAGTCGCAAAGGCGGGTATTTCTGCTTTTCAAGGCGAGAAAATGTGGTATGCTGTTATTAGTAAAGATGTTAATCTTGTAATCATAGCAAACGAGGTGCCGATCATGTTTCATTCTGGAAAATGGTGCGAAGAGATTCACGTTCGTGACTTTATCACCCGAAACTACACACCGTATGACGGCGATGCTTCGTTCTTAAGTCCCCCGACAGACAATACCCGCGCCTTATGGGCCGAGGTCGAAAAGGCGTATGCCGCAGAGAGAGCCGCAGGCGGCGTTCTCGATATTGATGCAGAAACCATTTCCACGATCAGCTCCCATGCCCCCGGATATATAGATGAGAGCTTAGAAAAGATTGTAGGCCTGCAGACGGATGCGCCCCTGAAGCGCGCGATTATGCCGTTCGGCGGCATCCGCATGGTCAAGACCTCGCTCGAAGCTTATGGCCGGACGATGGATCCGGAGGTCGCGCATGTTTTCAAGTATCGGAAAACCCATAACGACGGTGTTTTCGACGCGTATACGCCGGAAATGCAGCGGGCGCGCCACGCCGGTCTGATCACGGGACTCCCCGATGCCTACGGACGCGGACGCATCATCGGCGATTACCGGCGCGTGGCGCTGTACGGCACTGATTTTCTGATCGCCGCCAAGAGAAAAGCCAAGGATCTGGCCATTCAGGACACGATGGATACGAGGACGATTCAGCAGCGCGAAGAGATCTCCGAGCAGATCCGCGCCTTGAAGGAGCTGGCCGTCATGGCGAAAAGCTACGGCTGCGACATCTCCAAACCTGCGAAGAGCTTTTCGGAAGCCGTCCAGTGGCTCTATTTTGCCTATCTCGGATCCGTTAAGGAGCAGAACGGTGCGGCGATGTCTTTAGGCCGCGTATCGACCTTCCTCGACATCTACGCCGAACATGATCTGAAGAGCGGCGCACTAACGGAGAGTGAAGTTCAAGAGATTGTCGACCATTTTATCATGAAGCTTCGTATGGTCCGCTTCTTAAGAACACCGGCGTACGATGAGCTGTTCTCGGGCGACCCGACCTGGGTTACCGAATCGATCGGCGGCGTCGGTCTCGACGGCCGTCACATGGTCACGAAAATGTCCTACCGCTTCCTTCATACCCTGACGAACTTAGGGCCCGCGCCCGAACCGAATCTTACCGTACTCTGGAGCCCGAAGCTTCCGAAGAATTTCAAGGACTATTGCTCTGACATCTCGATCGACACTTCGTCGATCCAGTACGAGAACGACGATCTGATGCGCGAAAAGTTTGGCGACGACTATGCGATCGCATGCTGTGTGTCGGCCATGCGCGTCGGCAAGCAGATGCAGTTCTTCGGCGCTCGCGTGAATCTTGCAAAAGCACTCCTGTACTCGATCAACGGCGGCAGGGATGAGAAGACCGGCGAGCAGATCGGACCCGTAAGAGAGCCTCTGACAGGTGATCTTCTGGATTATGACCGGGTCGTTTCCCGATTCTCCGAGACCTGCACGTGGCTCAGCAAGCTCTATATCAACACGCTCAACATCATTCACTATATGCACGATAAATACAGTTACGAGAAGCTGGAGATGGCGCTTCATGACGAGAAGATCCTTCGTACCATGGCCTGCGGTATTGCGGGGCTCTCCGTCGTTGCGGACAGCCTGAGCGCGATCCGGTATGCGAGAGTGCGTCCGATCCGAAACGAATCGGGACTTGCGGTCGACTTCGAGATTGACGGGGAGTACCCCGCTTTCGGGAACGACGATCCGCGCGTCGACAAAATCGCGACGGAGATCGTCAAGAGCTTTGAGACAGAGCTCTCGAAGCATAAAACATACCGCGACAGCAAGGCGACTCTGTCGGTTCTTACGATTACCTCGAACGTCGTGTACGGCAAGAAGACCGGCTCGACGCCCGACGGCCGAAAGGCGGGCGAGTCCTTCGCTCCCGGCGCGAACCCGATGCACGGCCGCGACAAGAAGGGCGCCGTTGCCTCGATGCGTTCCGTCGCGCAGCTTCCCTATGATTACAGCGAGGACGGTATCTCGTATACCTTCTCGATCCTTCCCGCAACGCTCGGCACCGACCGGGAGACCGAGATCGACAATCTGACGGGTCTGCTCGATTCGTATTTTTACGACGGCGGACATCATGTCAACGTCAATGTCATACAAAGGAAGGTTCTTCTCGACGCGATGGATCATCCGGAGAAATACCCGCAGCTGACGATTCGCGTGTCCGGCTATGCCGTTCACTTCATCCAGCTGACCAGAGAGCAGCAGCTCGAAGTCATCCGGCGTACGATCCATGCCCGATTATAAGGATGTCACGGGATTCGTTCATTCGGTCGAGACCTTAGGAGCCTTGGACGGCCCGGGGCTTCGTTTTATCGTGTTCCTGCAGGGCTGTCTTCTCCGATGCAAGTACTGCCACAATCCCGATACGTGGGCGTGTTCGGGCGGGACCCGGATCACCGCCGGCGAACAGGCCGACGAGATTCTGCGCTATCGGAAATACATAACCGGCGGCATCACGATCTCCGGCGGCGAGCCGCTTCTGCAGCCCGAATTCACCGAAGCCCTGATCCGCGAATGCAAGAGCCGCGGCATCCCGCATGCAGCGATCGATACGTCCGGCGCCGTTCCGCTCGAAAAATGCCGCGCGGCCGTCGACAGCGCGGACCTGATCCTCCTGGACATCAAGGCGTTTGACGATTCCGTCGCTTCGGAACTGACGGGGCTCGGGACCGCGAATGCGTGGGAGATGCTCGATTACTGCGAGGCTTCCGGCAAAGCGGTCTGGATCCGGCACGTGCTGACGCCCGGAATCACTGTTTTTGAGAACGGGGCGGACGGGAATCCGTTCGCGGACGATGCGACTTTTCGCGCGGGAAATCCGATGCTGACGGGAGGCGCGGCGAGGCTTCAGAAGTACCGCTGTATTAAGAAGATCGAGCTCCTGCCCTTCCACAAAATGGGCGAATTCAAGTGGGACGAGCTTCAGATTCCCATTCCTTTAAAAGACACAAATGAACCATCCGAAGTGACGGTTCAGCGAAGCCGTGCTATATTTGTCAGGTAAGAACAGACTATAAGGACGGAATAATGAAGAACAAGCTCGTAACGGGACATCTCCCGGCCATAATTACCATATTGATCTGGGGCACCACCTTTGTCGCATCCAAAATTCTTCTCGATGTCTTCTCGCCGATCGAAGTGCTCTTTATGCGCTTTATCCTCGGTTATGCGGCGCTCTGCCTGGCTTCGATTCCCGAACTTCTGTCCGCGAAAAAGAAGTCGAACCCGAAACCGAAATTCGCCTGGCGGCAGGAGATCTATTTCGCCGCCGCGGGACTTATGGGCGTCACGGTCTATTTCCTCATGGAAAACACGGCACTTACTTTCTCGACGGCGTCGAACGTCGGCATCCTGGTCGCCGTATCGCCGCTCTTCGCCGCCATTTTGTCCGGCCTTTTCCTCAGGGAGGAGCATCTCGGTAAACGTTTCTTCATCGGCTTCGGCGTTGCGATGGCCGGTATTATCCTCGTGTCCCTGAACGGCAATTTCGTCCTGAAGCTCAACCCGACCGGCGATCTTCTCGCGGTTGCGGCCGCGTTTGCCTGGGCTGTCTACTCGATTCTGCAGAAAAAGATTCAGCCCTTCGGTTATTCCGTCGTCGTTCTCACGCGAAAATGTTTTTTCTACGGCCTCGTCTTTATGATTCCCTTCATGATCGGCATGGGATTTAGCCCGGATACGACGGCGCTTATGAAGCCCTCGATCCTCTTTCCGATCCTGTATCTGGGACTCGGCGCTTCGGCAATCTGCTACGCGACGTGGAATTTCGCCCTGCACGCGCTAGGCCCCGTCAAGGTATCGGTCTACATCTACCTGATTCCCTTCGTGGGAATTGTTTTCGCCGGGATCATCCTGCACGAGAAAATCACATGGGCCGCGCTGGCCGGTGTCGGTCTGATCCTTGCCGGACTCTATCTGTCCGAGAACAGTTTCGACAAAGCAAAAACGGGAGCGGAGCCTCTGCCCGTTCCCGTCGCTGTTGATGAAGATTCATCCGATCCGCTCTGATAATGGATCCTTATTTGGCGGTTGTCCGCCTGACTTGGCCGGCTATCTCAGCCGGTTTTTTTATGCGTAGCATTTCGTTATGTAATCGGAAAACAGTTTGGATACATTTCCGATCACGACTTGCGCGTTCGAATCGCTGCCCGATTCGGTCATCACGCAGATCACGTAATCTTCCTGCGCGAAAACGATTCCGACGTCATTATTGGTGCCGTAAGCGGGATTGAATCCGACCTTGTGGGCGACTTCCGTGCCCGCCGGTACGCCGGCCGGTATGCCCCAGGTATATTCCGTGGTCTTAAGATCGTCGATCAGGGGCTGGTATACTTCGGGCTGCGCCTTATAAAGAACGTAGAGGTTCTTGGCATACAGGGCTAGATCTTCGGCCGAAGTGCGGTGCCTGCCGCTCTGTTCGGTACCCGCGTAATCCGTGTACGAGACCGGCGTGCGGTAATTGACGACCGCGCTGATCGGCACCATGTAGCCGTCGTTTACGGCGTCAATGCCGCCGAGTTCCCGTAAAATCATATTCGTTGCGCAGTTGTCGCTGATCGTGATCGAGAGGCGGGAGAGCTCGGAGACCGTATACTTCGTGCCGTCCGGGGAGGTTTGAACGGTACCCGTACCCGTCTCGAGATCGCCTTCGGGGTAGGGCTTCGCATTGTAGGTCATCTCGTCGCTCATCGAAAACGCGCCGGCCGCCGCCTGCTGATAGAGATACGTATTGTATGCGATCTTGATCGAGCTGGCCGCAACCATCGGCGCGGTTTCCTGGTACCCGAGCGTCTCGCCCGTTGTCAGATTGACGTAATAGACGCTGTAGCGTCCGGATTCCTTTTCAAGAAGGGAAGAGACCGACGCGGAAAGCTCATTAAGAGCCGCGGCGCGGGCGTCTGCCGAAATCGTCTGGCCCGAGGCCTGTGTGCCGGCTGCGGTTGTGGCCGCGGAAGGATCACCGGTTGGTGCGGCTGTCGAGGTTGCGGACGCATCGAGAGTGATCGACGCGGCGGCTGTCGGAGCCGGTGTTGCTTCGACCGGAGCCGTTGTGGCGGACGTCGCGGCGGAAGCGCCCGAGCGGTCGAGATTTGTTTTGATGAGGAGAGCCAGGGCTGCGATACATACGACGCAGATAACAAGGCAAAGCACGACGATCAGCTCGCGCTGTTTTTTCTGCTGATACTGGCCGGCTCCGTTGATATGGTGAAGTTCACTGTGTTTCATGCGTTCCAAAACGCCCGGGGCTTGTCCCGCGCGTACCTTTCCCGTAAAGAATCTGTTCCGGCATCCGATGTCGGAAAGCCATGAGAAATTATACATCCGAGCGGCGCCGGAATAAAGCGCTGGGAGCCCGTAACGGGAAAGTTTGACAATGTAAATCGTGTCGGCTCTTTACGAGTCGCTCGAATCTGTTTGTCTCAGGCTGCTATCTTCCGTCCCGTCTTCTACATGCATATGAAGACGCAGGACCGGTATCAGCACCGTCAGATGAATCAGCAGGATGGCGACCAGGACCGGCGTCATACCGACAGTCAGTGCCAGAAAGAAGGTATACAGGCACGGTACAATCAGCAGGATGGAAAACAGGGTGGTCGCACCATAGGCAAGGTGTTTCACGATCACGTTTCCTTGCAGGGAAGCCGCCAGTGAGAATGTTCCCATCAGAGCCGGAACCAGGAAAAGGAAGGATGCACCCGGCATAAAAAACCCGGTTATCAAAGCGAGAAGAAGCTGAAAGGATATTCCATAGAACAGGAATGTTCTCTGCTTTTCGAGCGATTTGGAGCAGCGGGCATAGATCACATAGACAAGGGCGGTCACAATGAGCATGAATATCAAGGTCGCCCATTCGGAGCCGTTCACTATGACAAATGTGGGATAATATTCGACATGTCCGATGGCTGCTGTCAGGCAAGCGAAGCCCAGGGAAAGGATGACGGACAGGACGAACGTTCCCAGAAAGATAAAGAGATTCCCGATCGTTTTTCGGAATTGTGCGAGTCGTTTTCTTAACATGTAGACCGTTACTGCGACCAGGAGAATGAGAACGGCAATGTGAATGATGTTGGCGGCGGTTTGCGAATAACTGACAAACACATTCGGCAGGAGAGTAAAGAAGACGCTTCCTTCGTTCGCATCAAAATAGTGAACGTCGCTGTATTTGGCGTCCTTAACAAAGTCATCTACAAGCGGGACGATTTGACTGCCGTAATGCTGGAGGGAGGATGAATTCAACTCCTGAAAATTATCAAGCGGAGTATGGTAGTGGTCCAGCCCCCCAAGAACAGAAAAGTTAATACCGGTTTTGCCGGCTTCCCGGAATATGGAAAAATCTGTATCGTTGGGCATTACCTGATAGATCGCGGTCGCCATGCTGTAAGAGACGGGGAGCTGCGCCTGGCGGTAAAAATCGATGACCTTTTTGTTATTCTGCGAGGTTTCAAACATGTATACCGGGCCGCTGACGCCGCGGGCCTCAATATTGATAACAAAGCCCACTTTTGACATCAGGTCCTGCTCATCAGCGGCAGCCGCCGCACCGTTTAGACCCATCTCCTCGGCATCTGTGAAAAGAAAATAGATTGTGTTTTCTAGATTCTGATTCTTGTATAAATCGGCGATTTCAAGCATCGTGCCCAGAGCATACCCGTCATCGGCCGCGCCATAAGACCCTTCGACCGAATCATAATGGCCGACCAGCATGATGGCTGTCTCGCTTTTACCCGGGATCACACCGAGTATATTCCGGATCTCGCCTGTTTCCGTGGTGAATTCCGAAATCGGGTAGTTGTACTGTCTGACATTCTCTGCTCCCAGGTAACCGGTCAAAGTGTCCTTTATGTACATGCGAACGTTCTCATGAGCATCAGAAGCAAAAACACTGTGAGATTCCTGTGATATCTCCTTGATATAAGTAAGTGCCCGTGTGCTCGAAAAGTTCTGTTCCTCCGCGGATGGCTTTGGGGTGTAAAGCACGAACAGCGACAGACAAATGGAGACAGCCAGGGTTAAGATGGCGACCAATCTTTTCGGGATAACCGGTTTTCTCATTTTTTCTCCTTGTGACTATTGTGAATTTTTCAAGTAACAACCAGATCTTACGATTAAGACCTTAAGATTGTCAGGAGAATACCTTACGACAATATTAAAATAGGGCAGGGTGAAATAGGACCATTTGTTTTGTATAATAAATAAGGATTTGTGGATTCAATACAGGAAGCGGTTACGGGTGGAAACCCACCATTTTCCGCTATAATAATTGCTGATAATAAAGTTATTTCTTCGAGTCATAATACAACGAGAACATCGGGCAACCCGCTTGAACATGCCGAAATGTTGGCAATTCAATCCGCAATTAAGAATTATGGTTCCGAGATTCTGTCAAAATCACTTAATATCATCAAATGAACCATGCCCAATGTGTATCGGTGCCTGTATATGGTCCGGGATCCGGGAAGTATCCTACTTCGTGTCCCAGGAACAAGTTGAGGCAATTCGCGGCTGGGGAAAGTTCATGCAAGCTCGTAAAATTGCCGAAGCCGATGATTCAGGCATAATTCTACACGGGCCCATGGAAAATGAAGGCATGCTGAAATTCCATCAGGATTTCTGGACAACGGGCAGCAATTCCGAATTTAAACATTCGATTCACTTATCCGATATCAAAACGGCCGGCGGATCATAACCAAAATCAATGCAGCGTGAGAAATGAAGACCTCAGGCCGGGCCGCCGAGAATTACGATCGATACGGCCTCCGAAGTTTCCGTGTCATAGGTCACTTTCAGAATCGAGTCTGTTGCGATGTCGCTGAAGGATACGGAGGACGGCGTGTTTTCGCTGCCTAAGACATCGATTGAATATGTGGTGGTGCCGGTTACGGTCAGTGTAAGAGTCTCTCCGGTCAGCGTCAGAAGACCGGTACTGCCGGAGGCTGAAGCTGCCGCATCGCTCCATGTTCCGACCGCAATCGCGATGTTGTCTCCGTCTATAGCGGTAACGCTGCCGTATAGGATTTCCTGATCCGACACCGATGCCTGACCGGATGCTTCGATCGAAGCCGAGATGGTTATTGTCGAACCGGCCGTATCGTTTGACGAACATGCGGCAAGACTCGTTATGGTAAGCGCTGTCATCGCCGCCAGAGTTATTCTTATGAATTGAAGCATACCATCCACTCCTTCCGGTTCGTTTTTTAACCGGCTCTATGATTTGAGTATAGACTTCCGCTCTATGGAACAGATTGTGAAATCTGCGGCATAATCGGGTTTCGATGAGGTATTCGTCGCGAAAAGAACCTGCAATATTTATCAAATTACACCTGACACCGGGCTTTATCGGACCCCTTCGGGATATCATTGCTCTGATTCATATGATAAAATAAACATATTATTGCGGCTTAAACTTCGCTTACGAAGTGTGCCGTTACGTCCTATTAAAACATGAGGGGGCTTTAATTATGAAATGTTCAAATTGCGGAGCCGATTTACCGGACGATTCGAGATTCTGCGCGGAATGCGGCCTGCCCGTCGTGAAACCGTCTGAAACAGTCGTATCATCAGCTGCATCAGATACAGCAGACAATCATGAAACGTTAATCGCATCTGATAATAAACAGACCGACACGGCACCGGCAGAGGCTGAACAGCCGAAATCCGTATATGAATCTGTCGTCGGGAATATAGCCAATGATTTGGAGAATCCGATATCCGGGCAGCCGGTTACGGAGAGTCTCCCTCAAGAAGAATCTGTAATCCCGGCAGAGACAGCAGAAGTCATAACCGATGCAGCCCCGCAGACTTTTGAAGCGGCTCCTGCAGCAGAAGTTCAGTCGGCATTTACCGTTCCGGAAGAGAACGTTCCGGCAGCTGCACCCGTTACAGAACCCGTTACAGACGCGCCCGCTCAACCGGCTCCCAGGAAGGGCGGCAAGAAGATCCTTCTGATCGCGGCGATCGCCGCGGTCCTTATCGTTCTCGGTATTGTCGGATTCGTCGTAATCCGCAATTTCCTGCCGTCCGCATCGAGCAGCCGTTTTCCCGCTACGGTATCACCGCTTATTATTTCAGGTGAAGATGAGATGCTGATCTATAACGGCGGCTCCAAGCCGGTGACGATTGACGAAGGTTATTCATACTCGGCGAGCTCGATGGACGGGAAGAAATATGTCTTTATGGTTGACGAGGACGATCAGGGAGTCGGCACGATCTATTATTACGACGGATCGAAAGCCAAAGAGATAAGCGATGATGTCTATTCCTATGATATTTCTTCAAACGGCAATGTCGTAGGCTATGTCACCGATTATGATTATGAAGATTCCACCGGTACATTCAATATCTACGACGCCGCCTCAGGTAAGTCCAAGGAAGTGGCCGATGATGTTATGTACAGTTTCTTCCTGTCTCCGGACGGTAAATCCTACGCTTACAATTCGGATATCGAGGCCGGCGATTACGGCGTTGTTGAGAGTTACACTTCCTATATCAGCGTCAATGGCAAGAAGGCCGAACCGCTGGATTCCGGGATGCAGATCGTCGGATTGTCCAATTCAGCAAATTACGTTTATTACCTGGAAATGGATAATTATAATGACTCGGATGGTAAACTCTATGTCCGTCACGGCAAGACGGATACGAAGATCGGATCGGCCGACATAGGTAAAAATATTATTTTCAATCAGGATTATTCGGAAGTTATGTACTCGAATAACGGCAACACATATCTTTCAAAAGAAGCAGGCGAAAAGGAAAAGATCGCGGATTATCCTGTGTCTTATATGATTGTTCCGGACGATACACAGGTTATTACCGTATACAGCAATTTTTACGGTTTCGTTTATAACGTCAAGAGTCTGACCAAACAGATGTATGCCTTTTATGATTACGATACGTCCGAAATGATGTTCGGCTATCTGGACGGCAAAGGCGAGTTTACGGAGAGAGATACCATCTATTATTATGGTGCGTTCCAGACCATGATGGCCGATGACGGCAAGGGCTTCTACTGTCTGGACGATTCCGGCAAGATTAAATACTATAAGGATGTGACGGATCCGGACACCAAGCCGGTAAAAATCGATGGTGATGATGATATTACTACTTTCGTCGTATCTCCCGATCAGAAAACGATCTATTTTATCGACACATACGAGACGCTTTGGGTAAAACGCGGAACCGCTGATCCGGTCGAAGTCGCCGATGACGTGATGACGAATTCCCTCATATTCTCTGCTGACGGTAAGGGTGTGTACTTTATCTCCGATTATGACGTGGACGACATGACGTATGTCCAATCGGGCACGCTCTGCTATCTTTCGAACGCTAAAAACGCGAAAGCCACCGAAATAGAGGAAGAAGTCACAAGCGTGAGAGTTTCTGACTTTGGTGTCGTATATTACGTTTTCGACGAAATGAACGATGACGGATATAGCTACGTCGGTGAGGCCTTCTACTCCAAAGACGGCAAGAAATTCGAGAGCGTTATGGACGAAGCCATTTTCGGGTAAGCGAGGGCTAACGGGAGACCGTTTCTCCGCAAGTCAATGATAACAAGGAACTTGAGCCCGGCGTCTTTACGAAGAGTAGAGGCGCCGGGTACTTTTTTGCAGATTTTTCTTTTCGAAAATTCGAGAATGTTCTATTCGTCGGAATGCACTTGGTAAAGATGAATACTGGGATGTTGTTGTATAGAAAGTTATGATAAAATATTCTTGTTAATCAGACAGATATTTATCGCCGAAGTATATTAAGGAAGCGATATTTTGAAAAAGAGGGACTCACCTATGTTGTGTACGAAATGCGGTGCCAATATTCCGGATGATTCAAAAACCTGTGCAGAATGCGGCTTATCCATCGCGGTGCCGGATTCGAGGAAGACCGGCAGGAGAATTCTCCTGATCGCGGGTTTCGCTTCGGTTCTCGTCGTTTTGAGTGTAATCGGATTCGTTGTTATCCGTAATTGCCTGCCGATACCTACTGAAAGCCGTTTTCCCGCTGTGGAATCGCTGTTCATAATATCAGGCGAAGATGAGGTACAGATCTATAACGGCAGCTCAAAGCCGGTTACGATTGACGGAGAGTACTCATACTCGATGAGCTCGATGGACGGGAAGAAATGTGTCTTTTCGATTAACTCGGTCGAAGAAGGGAACGACACAATTTATTATTACGACGGCTCGAAGGCCAAAGAAATATGCGATGATGTCGTTACCTTAGCTATTTCCGCCGACGGCAATGTCGTAGGCTATATCACCGTCGCTGGTACACTCATTCTCTACGACGCGACCACGGGCAACTCCAAGGAAGTGTCCGATGATGTGTCCGATGATGCTTTATCTCGTTTTATCCTATCGCCGGACGGTAAATCCTACGCTTACATTTCGGATACCGAGATTGGCGATAATGGCATGAATGAGGGTTGTACTTTCTATGTCAGCGTCAACGGCCAGGAGGCAGAGCCACTGGATTCCGATTTGCGGGTTGTCGGATTGTCCAATTCTGCAGAATTTATTTATTACCTGGATAAAGATGATTATGAGAAGAATAAGGGTAAACTCTTTGTCCGTCACGGCAAGACGGATCAGATGATCGGATTGGTTGACACACGTGAGAGAATAATTTTCAATCAGGATTATTCTGAAATCATGTACTCGTATAACGACGAAACATATCTTTCGAAAGATGCAGGCGACAAAGAAAAGATCGCAGATTACCCGGTGTCGAATATGATTGTTCCGGACAATACACAGGTCATAAGCTATAACAGGTCCATGAAATCATATGTATACAATGTCAAGAGCCTGACCGGACAAATGTATTCCTTTTATGATAACGTTACTTATATAATGACGATTGGCTATCTTGATGGCAAAGGTGCGTTTTTAGAGATAGATTCGATCTATTGCTATGGTTTATTCCAGACCGAAATGGTCAAAGACGGCAAAGGCTTCTATTGTCTGAACAGTTCCGGCGAGATTAAATACTATAAAGATGTGAAGGATCCGGACACCAAAAAAGAGAATATCGCAGGTGATGACATAATTACTTATGTTGTATCTCCTGATACGAACACGGTTTATTATGTCGACAAGTACGAGATACTTTGGGTAAAACGCGGAACCGCCGATCCGGTCGACGTCGCCGATAACGTGTTGACGGATTCCCTCACATTAACTGCTGACGGCAAGGGGGTGTACTTCATCTGCGATTATTCTGTGGACGACACAATGATTATCCAATCGGGCACGCTTTGCTATCTTTCGAACGAGAAAAATGCAGAGGTTGCTGAAATCGCGAATGACGTCGTATATGTGGAGTCCTCCGACTTAGGCGTCGTATATTATGTTTATGACAAAAAGATCGAGAGCTGGAGCGGACGAGTCGGAGAGGCTTACTACGCTGCGGACGGACAGAATTTTACCAAAGTGATGGATAATGCTTATATCCCGGATATCTTGGGTCGTATATACTAAATGCAAAACAACCGGCAACGGATTGTATGAAATATATCGAAGAAGAATGATCTGATTCCGGTAAGTAAGTGATAAACAGAAACCGGATTCTCAAGATGAAAACAACAAGCATGACCCGGCGTCTTTTCAAACAATAGAGGTGCCGGGTACTTTTTTGCAAGATAATTGATATAAAATTTCAAAACGTTTTTGCTATTGGTTGACATGCCTAATGAATCTCGGTAAACTCTTTTCAGTGTTATGTAAGCTCCATAAAAAACGGATGTCAAGGAGGACAAAATGGCAGAGTCAACCAAGAAAATTACCGGCTATTTACCCGATGAAACACCGTCGGTCGGCAAGACCATCTTATTTGCTTTTCAGCAGATACTGGTCATGTTTCCGGCTACGGTTACCGTCGCACTTCTGACGGGTTTCCACGTATCCACCACTATCTTCGCAAGCGGTCTTGCCACAATCTGCTTTCTCTTAATCACAAGAGGCAAGATCCCGCTCTACTATGGTTCGAGCTTCTCCTATCTGGCTGCGATCATCAGTATTACGGGGGCGAAATACGGGATCACGGCATCGGACAGTCTGATCTCGCAGGCGCAGTTCGGTATTATTATGTCCGGTCTCGTATCCATTTTCGTCGGCCTCATTGTAACCCGCTTCGGAATGGACATTATCGAGAAGGTCCTTCCCGCTACAGTTACCGGCTCAATCGCGATGGTTATCGGAATCTCACTGGCCGGAACGGCGATTACCTCTGCGGCCGGGTTCGACAGTAAGACAGGTGTGGTCAACAACAATGCCTGGATTGCGGCACTTGTGACGCTCGTCGCCACAATTTTCTTCTCTGTCTATCTCAAGGGTGTATGGGGCCAGCTTCCGATTCTCTTCGGAATTATGGTCGGCTATGTTGTCAGTATTCCCCTGGGACTCATTGACTTCGGCGCGATCTGGAGCGTCAAGGACGGAATCGTTTCCGTTCCTCATTTCACCTTGCCGTCTATCAGCTGGAAAGCCGTCCTCGCGATCATGCCGATCGCGATCGCCACGATTCCGGAATCGACCGCTCATCTTTTCCAGCTCGATATTTATGTCAATGACTTAGCGAAAAAGAAGGGCAAGGGCGAATACAAAATCGCCGATAAGCTTGGCCTGAACCTGATCGGCGACGGCGTAGGCGACATCGTCGCATCGCTGTTCGGAGGCCCTGCCGGAACAAACTACGGCGAGAACCTTTCCACCATGGCGATCACCAGAAACTTCTCCACCAAAGTACTCGGTGCGGCCGCCATTATGGCCATGGCCCTGTCTTTCCTGAATCCCGTATCTGCCGCCATCAATTCGGTACCTTCAAGCGTTATCAACGGCGCCTGCATCTACCTGTTCGGCGTTATCGGTGCACAGGGCGTCGCGATCATGATCAACAAGAAGGTTGACCTCTTCGACGCCAGAAATCTTGCGATCATCGCCGTAATCCTGGTCATCGGACTCGGCGGATCCTACGGATTCCCGGGCGGAATGATCCCCGCTTTCGGACTCGAGTTTCCCGCGATCGCGACTGCTGCGTCTGTCGGTATCATTCTGAACATTCTTCTGTCCATCGGACGCAAGAAGCCGACAGAAGTCAAGGAAGCTGCCTGATCCTAAGATCTCTTTTCGCGTATAACATGAACCCGGTCGCCTAGCCTTTATGAGAAGTGCACCCCGGATATTGGACAAAATGGTTCAATAACAGGAGGTGCACTTCACAGGGCAGGTGAGCCGGGTTCTTTTATAGTTGCGGCAAGCGACTTGCGGGAAGTGCTTTCAGAGGCTGCGATTTGAACCGACTTCACTATCGGAGATGTTAGCGCATTTAATAGGTAATCATTGAGCAGAAAACAGGCGCATCACATTGTCATACATACGAGATCCTGCGATTTGCCTTTTCTCGTAGGTTGATCATTGAGAAGAAATGGCTTAGTGAAGGCCGATATGCGTACGAAATGACGCCCAACACCCTGTTTCGTACGCATCTTTTGTCGTCAAGGCTTCCCGGCGAGGGCCAGCTTACGTACTAAAAAGCACCGAATGACCTGTTTAGTACGCAAATTTTGTTTAGTACGCATCTTATATCGTCAAGTGCCGATTCATCGCACTCTAACACATGTGAAAACGCGGAATTCTCTGATTCTATTGGCCATCTTTGAAGAAAATCGCATAACAGCGCATTCTAATACATCCTAAAACTCCGATTTCCCTGATTCAGGATGTTTAACATTGAACAAAATGATAGAAATGAGCAATAAAACACATATATGAATGCTAATATATCTACTTTACACGGTAAACATTGATAAAAATACTTCTGGCACTCTGTCGCTTGATGAACCGACAGATCTGACACGTGCTCCCCCAGCCATCTGTCACACGTTAACCCGGCGGAACCGGGTTGTTTAGTATGTTTATCGTTCATTCTCCGCGCCTCACACCCGCCCTGGCATTCTTGAAGCCGGCAAATCACTTTCTTCTCAAATGCACATCACCAGCACAACGGCCCCGCAGAACTTACGTGCTCCCGATCTACGGAAGGCGCTTTGAGCTGTGATTAGCCCGCCTTCCCGATCTCCTCCAGGCGCGTAAGCACATAGAGATTGGAGCCGAAGTCTCCGGGAAGTCTTGTGGCTGTGTTATATCCGGTTCCTTCGAACTGGTTGTTCAGCTTAAGTCCCGCCTCGAACATCGCGCCGTAACCTTCATATTCCTCGACACAGTCCGTCATGCGGTAGAACTTGCTAATAAGGCGCATAAGGAAGCCTTCGGGATGGATGTGAAACGGCAAGAGAAAGTTGATTAAGTGCCCGAAGCGGTTGATATAGACCGGCTGCGGTCTGGTACGAAGCAAGTAGCGGCTGCTCAGGTCAAGACCGGTCAGCGGCAGGAAATCAAAGCTCTCGGCAGCCTTAACCTGTGTCTGGAAAAAGCCGGCGATCGCGCGGCTCCGGTCGCCCGAGACCGTCTCCCAGTGGACTTTATTCGCCTTCAAAGGATCGAACCGGTAGAAGGTCCCATATTGCAGGACCGATCGGTGCTCCTTGTAAAAAGCGATCTGCTCGCTAACTTCCTTCTTCTGGAAACGCGACAGGAAGGACAGATCCAGCTCGTACCCCAAACATCCGAAACTTGCCGTATTGAAGCACGACGCCAGTGTCGTTGTGCGGAGCGTCTGCTGATGCGGCGACCAGGAAACATGTGCGCCCATCGTGGAGAGAGGGTAAAGGTAGGAGAGACCGCGCTGAATTTCCAGACGTTCGACGGGATCCGTATCATCCGAAGACCAGATCTGCGGCGAATAACAGAGCATGCCGAGATCGAAGCGGTTCCCGCCGCTCGAACAGGATTCGAGAAGAATCTGCGGCCTGTCGCCGAATATGCGTCCCAATATGTTGTAGAGCCCGAGGATGTAGCGGTGGAAGAATTCGCCCTGATTCCCGATGCATTTCGAGTACATATCGCTCATATGGCGGTTCATATCCCATTTGACGTACGAAATATCCGCGGAATCCAGTATGCCCCGGACCGACGCGACGATATAGTCCCGCACTTCCGGATTGCAGAGGTCGAGGACCAGCTGGTTGCGCCCGTAGGAGGGGGTCCGGCCCGGAATCTGTACGGCGTATTCGGGATGTGCGCGAAAAAGGTCGCTGTCGGGATTTGCCATTTCCGGCTCGAACCAGAGGCCGAAACGCATGCCGAGACGGCCGATTTTTCGCGAAAAGCCTTGAAGACCGCTTCTTAATTTCTTCCGGTTTACCGTATAGTCGCCAAGTCCCGCTTTGTCGTTGTCTCTTTTGCCGAACCAGCCGTCGTCCAGTACGAAAAGCTCGACGCCGAGCTTTTTCGCGCGCACGGCCAGCCGCATCAGCTTTCTTTCCGTGAAGGAGAAGAAGTTGGACTCCCAGGTGTTGAGGAGTACCGGCCGCTCCTTGCCTTTCCAGTCGCCGCGGACGATATGCTCGTTTACGAAGTCGTGAAAATGACCGCTTGTTCCGTTATAGCCGTCGGCGGAGAAGGTCATGACCGCTTCGGGCGTCTCGAATTCGCCGTCTTTTTCGAGCGGCCATTCAAAACAATACGGATTGATGCCGGTCATGACGCGCACGAGGCCTCTGTCGCTTAATTCGATGCCGCTGTAATGGTTGCCGCTGTAGATAAGGTTGAAGCCGTAGACGCGGCCCTGGGTTTCCGTCGCGCCCTGCTCGGCCAGGAGGAATCCGGGATTCCGGCGGTTGCTCGAGGCGCCCGTGGTGCTCTCGTTCACATATAGTCCCATGCGAATCTGTGTGTCCTGGCGGTGCGTTTCCCGGATCCATCCGCCCTGGAAAGTGACACAGGTGTAGTTCCGGTCGGGCAGATCCGTCATCATGCTCATGAGCTTCCTGATCACGAGCGGATTCTCATTGCCGTTCTTTAAGACCGTGCGCCGCGTGATGACATCGGTTTTCTCATAGACCGTGAAATAGAGGAGAAGCGTGACAAGATTTACGCGGTCGGAGAGGATGATCTCGAGGGTTTGGCAGTCTTTCGTGTCGCCGTAGGACGACGGCACGGATGCGGGAGAAAGGTTCCCGTCGGTGATCCGGTGGCCTTCATAGGTAAAGTCCGCGACAAAACTGCCGTCCGGCATCTTGATCTCGGCCGGTGAATGACGGTAGTCGCCTTTGCCGATACCGGACCACTCGAGTGCCATCGTATCGAGCGAGTACATGGGATCGGATTCGTCGTACTTTACCGTCGATCCGATTTCGGCGGTTTGCTTGACGGCCAGTGCCTCGAAGTTCTGTTCTTCCAGACGTTCGCCGTAGAACAGACTCTCGATATGGCCGAATTTGGTGACGCGGAAGATATAGCTTGTATTCTGTGTCTTCAGATGGAATGTGCCGTCTGTATAGGTGATCATATTGCTGCCTCGTTTCGGAGAATTACGGCTTCATATGGCATGAGGGTTCCGCCAAGATCGGTCCGGCCGGCGCTGGAGAGGACGACCCTTCCGGTATCTTTGATTTTCGCTTTTCGAGGCGAAAAGTTGATCGCAACGGTAAGAAGTTCGTCTTTATAACGCCGCTCGAAAACAAAGAGCCGGCGGGAGATCTTAAGTGCCTTGAAAGATCCGGATTTGAGCGCGTCGTCGGCCGCGCGAAGTGCGATCATGCGGCGATAGAAGTGGAGGATCGAATCCGGATCGTTCTGCTCCGCGCGGTAATTGAGCATATGATAGTTTTTGTTTATGCCGAGCCAGGGAGTCCCCGTCGTAAAGCCCGCGTTCTCCGTATCGTCCCACTGGACAGGCGTTCTCGCATTGTCGCGGCACGTGCGGCGGATCATGCGCCAGCGGATACCGGCAGGTACATGAAGCTTCTTAAGCATCCGGTTCACATTGTGCGACTCAATATCGCGGACCTCGTCCAGTGACGTAAAATCAAAGTTCGTCATGCCGATTTCCTGTCCCTGAAAAATAAACGGCGTACCCCTTAAGGAGAGAAGCAGGACCGCGAGCATTTTCGCGGATTGCTTCCAATAACGCCGGTCGTCGCCGAAGCGGGAGACCGACCTGGGCTGGTCGTGATTCTCGAAGTAGACGGTATTCCAGCTGAGTGCATCCTGCCATTTGGTAAGGATCTCCGAAAATTTCTTCGGACGGAACCGCCGCTTGAACCATTTTACGACGTACTGGTCGCTCTCCATATGCTCGAAGGAGAAAATCATATCAAGCTCGCCGCGTTCCGGCTCGGCCAAATCCCGGCCCATCGCAGGCGTCACGAACACCGTTTCGCCGACCGTGAAACAGTCGTAATGTGAGAGGACATCCTTCCGGAGGCTCCGGAGAATCTCGTGCGTACCTTCCTGCGAGAGATAATACTCGCTTCCGGTCAGGACCAGCTTCTTCTTTCCGTCTTCGAGAGAGGATTTGAACAGGATGTTGATCACATCGCAGCGGAACCCCGATACGCCTTTATCCAGCCAGAAGCGCATGATGTCTTCGACTTCCCGGAGGACGGCCGGGTTCCGGTAGTTCAGGTCCGGTTGCTTCTTCGAAAAGAGATGCAGAAAATATTCGCCGCTCTGCGGATCCAATTCCCAGCAGTCCTCCGCGAAAAAGCTCGTCCAGTTGTTTGGGAGTCCGCCGTCTTTTCGCGCGGGCCTCCAGATATAGTAATCGCGGTACGGGCTTTGAGGGTCCCGGCTCTTCTGAAACCACTCGTGCTCGTCCGAGGTGTGGTTGATCACGAGATCCATGATGATCCGGATATCGAGGCGCCGGGCTTCCGCGATCAGGCGGTCCATATCCTCCATCGTTCCGAAATCCGGATGGATGGCGCGGTAATCGCTGATATCATAGCCGTTGTCGTCGTTGGGAGAGGCGTATACGGGGGAGAGCCACAGGGTTCCGACGCCCAAATCCTTGAGCTCCGGAAGGCGAGACAGTATACCCGGGATGTCTCCGATTCCGTCTCCGTTCGTGTCCTGAAAACTTCTGGGATAGATCTGATAGACAATCCGATCGCGCCACCATTCCGGCATATAGGTCACCTCCGCAGATCATTATTCAGCGAAAATATATAATCCCATTTTACACGTGCCGTAATCGGGCGTAAAGGTGAATCGGGCTGTCGATCAGCTTATCCGTTTCCTTGATCGAGTCTGTAAGCCGTGAATAGAGTTTTCTGTGACAAATTTCGTGAAAACTATTGTGTTTGCCGCGTCTAACTTTTATAATGATACCGATGTTAGAGAAGACTAACAAACACGAAGCCGCACAGAGCATACCGGAAAGGAACACGATATATGAAATTATGCGATTTAGAGGTCGGTACACAGGCGAAGATCCTGGCCGTTAACGGACAAGGAGCTTTGAGGGATCGCCTTCTGGATATGGGACTGACCCCGCGCACAAAGATTATGATCCGAAAGACCGCACCGATGGGGGATCCGATTCAGCTGTCGCTGCGGAATTACGAATTGACGCTGCGCCTCGACGACGCCCGGAATATCGATGTCGAACAGGTGGAGGTCATATGAATATAGCCCTGGCCGGCAATCAGAATTGCGGCAAAACAACGCTCTTTAATCAGCTGACCGGTTCGAATCAGCATGTCGGAAATTTCCCCGGCGTCACGGTCGATAAGAAGGAAGGCGTAGTTCGGGGACGAAAAGGGATGACAGTCGTCGATCTCCCCGGTATTTATTCACTATCACCGTATTCGAGCGAGGAAATCGTAACGCGTGACTATCTGATCCGCGAACACCCGGACGCGATCATCAACATCGTTGACGCAGGTAATATTGAGCGCAATCTATATTTGTCCCTGCAGCTTCTGAATCTCGATATACCGATGGTAATCGCTCTGAATATGATGGACGAGGTCCGCGCAAACGGCGGGACCATCAAGACCGTGGAGATGTCGAAAGCTCTCGGCGTTCCCGTAGTTCCGATTTCCGCCTCTTCAAACGAAGGAATCGGCGAGCTTATCGAAAAAATACAGTACGTCGCCTCCCGGAGAATCAAACCCGTTCACGTCGATTTCTGCGGCGGAGCGGTTCATCGTACCATTCACTCGATTACCCACCTCATCGAAGATCATGCGCAGGCCATCGGAGCCGCTCCGAAATTCGCGGCCACGAAACTTGCGGAGGGGGATACCCTGATGCTCGAGTCTCTTCATGTCTCGGAGAATGAGGCGGAGACAATTGAACACACCATTGTCGAGATGGAGGCTGAGACCGGAACGGACCGGAAAGCGGCGATCGCGGACATGCGTTACGCCTTCATCGAAAAACTGTCCCATGCAACGGTTGTGAAACCGGCCGAGAGCCGGCAGCATAAGCAAAGTGTCGCGATCGACCGGATTCTAACGGGTAAATACACCGCTATTCCGGTCTTCCTTTTGATCATGGCGCTTGTTTTCTGGCTGACGTTCGGAGTGATCGGAAGCTTCCTGAGTGACCTGATGGGTACAGGCGTCGAATTTGTCACGCAGACGGTTACGAATGCGCTTCTTTCTTCGGGCGCCAATCCGGTAATCATATCGCTTGTTTCAGACGGTATACTCGCCGGTGTCGGCAGCGTGCTCTCCTTTTTGCCGACCATCATTACGCTCTTCCTGTTTTTGTCGCTCCTTGAGGACAGCGGTTATATGGCAAGAGTCGCATTTGTCATGGACAAACTTTTACGAAAGATCGGATTGTCCGGCAAAAGCTTCGTCCCGATGCTGATCGGCTTCGGCTGCTCGGTCCCGGCGATTATGTCGACCAGGACGCTGACCTCGGAGCGCGATCGTAGAATGACGATTTTTCTGGTTCCCTTTATGAGCTGCAGCGCCAAGCTGCCGATCTATGCGATGTTTACGATGGCTTTTTTCCCGAAGCATTCGGCTCTTGTTATGATCATTCTTTACATAACGGGAATGGCGCTCGGCATACTGACGGGTCTTATCCTGAATAAGACCGCGTATAAGGGACACCCCGTTCCGTTTGTGATGGAGCTCCCTAATTACCGGCTTCCGAGTCCGAAGACGGTAGTGCTTCTCCTGTGGGACAAGACGAAGGATTTCCTGCAGAGAGCGTTTACGCTGATCTTCGTCGCATCTCTCGTGATCTGGTTCCTGAATACCTTCGGACCGGGGCTTAACACTGTTACAAACAGCGATGACAGCATGCTTGCGGGGATCGGAAAGGTGATCGCTCCGGTCTTTGCTCCTCTGGGTTTTGGCGACTGGCGTGCATCTACGGCGCTGATTACAGGCCTTGCAGCCAAGGAAGCGGTGATCAGCACACTGGCCGTTCTGACCGGCTCCGGCAGCGCCGGACTCGTGACGACTCTGTCCGAAATATTTACACCGCTCTCCGCGTTCTCGTTCCTGATCTTCACGCTGCTTTACACGCCTTGCGTCGCCGCAATCGGAGCCTACAGGAATGAGATGAAAAGCACTCGTGCCGCGGTCGTCATGGTGTTCTTTCAGATCGCCGTCGCATGGGTTGCCGCGTTTATCGTATACCAAGTCGGGTTGTTAATCATTCACTGAGAAGGGTTGCGTTTATTACATACATGCAAAGAAGCAAAAAATCCCCCGTCCCGCTCACTCACAGCTGGGAGTGAGTTCGCAGGAGGGGGATTTTCTTCATAGCGGCTTCGCCGCGTGGAAGTGTTGGTGGAGAAGATTTTACTGAAACGCGATGCAGCCTATATGCGTACGAAAAGACACCGAAAGACCTGTTTCGTACGCAATTCTTATCGCCAAAGCCACTCGCCGGTACGCCCCAAATTCTTCGCCGCGTGGAAGCGTTGGCGGAGCAGATTTTTTTGGATCCGTTTTTGATACGCCTGAAATAAAGGACTGCCTCATCCGACTTTGTTACATGAAGTGTACCCCAAATGCTGGACTCTTCGTCCAGCATTTGGGGTACACTTCGCACAAGTCTTTGAGACAGTCCTTTTTCTTCGTTACTGATAATTGAATGTTATTCCTTAATTCCGAGAACGTCTTCGACAAATACACGTGCGATGACGGGGTCATACTGACGGCCGGCATTTGCAAGGATTTCTTTGGCGGCCTCTTCGGTGGTCATGATGCTCTTATATGTGCGCTCGCTGGTCATCGCATCAAAGCTGTCGGCAATCGCGATGATCCGGGCAAATTTCGGTATTGTTTCGCCCCGTATACCTTCGGGATACCCGCTTCCGTCCCATCGTTCATGATGGTAGAGAATCGCCTCCGCGATTTCGGAGACTTCATAAGCGGAACGGATGATGCGGCATCCGATCTCCGGGTGCTGACGGATCATCTCGAATTCGCCCTCATTAAGGATGCCGGGCTTATTGAGAATTCCTTCTTCAATCGCGATCTTACCGATGTCATGAAGGAAACCGACGAGGTTCAGCGTATTGATTTCCGTTTCCGAGAAATGGAGAGCCTTGCCGATCTTTCTGGATAATTCGCCGACGCGTTTGGAATGTGCTTCCTCGCGCGGATTCTTCTCGTGAAGAGTCTTCATGATCGCCTTGATCGTGTCGCTGCGCATGCTCTTGCTCTCGATGATCTTATTCTTGTACATATAGTCTTCGGCATTCTTAAGAGCGCTGCTCATGGATTCGTCGACTGAGACCTTGGTATACCAGCCGAAGGAGACATCAACCGGAATGGTGCTTATCACAGTCTGCGCACATACGCGCTTGGCTGTCTCGACAATCTCCTCGACCTCGTCCGGACCTGTTGAGGGAAGAAGCACAATAAATTCATCGCCGCCCCATCTGGCGATGATGTCCTGAGGCCGGCAGGCGCTCGAAAGAGCCTCGGCGGCGCCTTTCAGCATCCGATCACCGGTCGCGTGTCCGAAGGCGTCGTTCACGAGCTTCAGACCGTTTAAATCACCGATGATGATGGAGATCGGCATATGCCTTTCCTTGTCGATTCTTGCCAGAACCTCTTCGTAGTAACGGCGGTTATAAACACCGGTCAGGTTGTCGTGATAACTTAAGTACTGGTTCTTTTCCTGCGCCCTCTTAAGAGCCGTGATATTCAGGATAAAGCAGGTAAGTCCGATGATCTCGTGCTCCTGATTCATGATCGGAGAGTAATGGTTCTGCCAGTAGGTTAAGGCCTCGACATCAGTGCCGTATTCGTCGATAAACGAGAAATACTCTCCGGCGAGGGCCCGGTCATAATTAGCTTTCTGATTCTTCTTCTGATCCGGATCACTGATCAGATCAAGCGCATTCATACCGGTGAAAGTTTCCCGGTTCCATTTGCGCAGCATCGAGTATTTGTGGCGGTTGTTGAAGGCGGTGTAGCAGTAATTCCGGTCGATCGAATAAACCATAATCTCGGGAGAACTTTCCAGAATCGCCGAGAACAGTGTATTGGACTTCTCAAGCTCCCGATTCATCTTCGTCACTTCCATTTTAGAGGCGACAACGCGCTTCAGCTCTTTATGAATGAGCATATACAGAATTATGGCTGTCGTCAGCACATAGAGCCACCCTTTGGTGATGTTGACGGTGACAAGATCTTCGGGATCGGGGAAAAGGTACGCGGCGATCTTGTCCGACATAATGATCCAAAGAGAACCTATGAGAAAATAGATGCTGGATATCTTAAGGGCTTTAATCCACGCTCGATCCTGTTCACTGCGAAAAAACGCGGCCAACCGTGAACTCTTCACTTTATTTGCTTTTGTGCCTTCAGGCTGTCTGGAGGATAGATCCGACATAGCCGTAGACCTCCGTCTTCAATGAACTGTTCATTTCATAAATTTAATTTTACAAATTACAGTTTATCAGTTTTCGAAAACAGATAAAAGACATATTTCAAAAGAAGAAGAAATATATATTGTGATGAAAACGAATGGAAATACTCCCCCTTTCATTTTACATCTTTTGAGCGTTGTACTAAACGGACAAATATGAGACACTTTAAGAAAATAGTCCTGTCTTATCAAAAGTATCGGGGAGGATTGATTTATGAGAATTACTTTTATGGGAGCCGCCGAAACGGTTACAGGTTCCTGCTTTATGGTCGAGACGGATCAGACCGCCTTTCTCGTTGACTGCGGCATGCATCAGGGTCGGCCGGAAGAGACGAAGCTGAACCGCCTGCCGTTTCCCTTTGATATCACCTCCATTGACTTTATGCTTCTAACCCATGCACATATCGATCATTCCGGCCGCATTCCCAAGTTATACCGGGATGGCTTTGACAAGAGCATCTACGCAACCAAGGCGACGGCCGAGCTGTGCGCCATTATGCTGCCGGATTCCGGACACATACAGGAAATGGAACAGGAATGGCAGATGCGCAAGTACGGACGTGCCGGGAAGTCGTTTGAGGAGGCACTCTATACGATGCAGGACGGTATCGATGCCTGTAAACTTTTTTCGAAAGTGCGGTATAACGAAGAATTCAGGCCGGCTCCGGACGTTCGCGTAATCATGCGGGATGCCGGTCATATTCTGGGATCCGCGATCCTGGAGATCTGGATTACGGAAGATGGGAAAGAGACGAAAGTCGTTTTCTCGGGCGACTTAGGCAACAAGAATATCCCGATTATGCGGGATCCGACGATCATTGACGGCGCCGATTATCTCGTAATTGAGTCAACGTACGGCGATCGTCTGCATGCGGAATTGAGGGACGATAAGGTAACACGATTTGTCTCAATTATTAACGAGACCATCGCGCGCGGCGGGAACGTCATCATTCCGTCCTTTGCGGTAGGCCGTACGCAGGAAATCATTTTCGCGCTTAACAAAGAAGAAGAGAAGTACAGGAACAGCCGCTCGACGTTCATGAAAACACCGGTTTACGTCGACAGTCCGATGGCGGTGTCGGCGACCAAGGTTTTCCGGGACAATGAGGACTGCTTTGATGATGAAGCGAGAGAATACATAAGAAACGGCGACAATCCACTGGATTTTCCGAATCTTCACTTTACCGCGAGCGCGGAAGAGTCCAAGGAACTGAACAATAGCGAGGAGAGCAAGATTATCATCTCGGCAAGCGGCATGTGTGATGCGGGCCGGATTAAGCACCATCTGAAGCACAATCTCTGGCGCAGGGATTCGTCCGTCATATTTGTCGGTTATCAGGCCGAAGGCACACTGGGCCGCCGCCTGGTTGACGGCGCGAAAAAGGTCCGGATTTTCGACGAAGAGATTGCCGTCAATGCGCGTATCGAGACCATTGAGGGATTCTCCGGTCACGCAGACCGTGACGGTCTTCTGGCGTGGATCGGCGCGATGACCCGTAAACCGGCAAAGATCTTCTGCGTTCACGGCGAGCCCGAAGCCATTGAGAAGTACGCCCGTTCGATCGAAGATGCCTACTCGATTCCGACGTATATTCCCAAACTCGATGAATCCGTGGAGCTCGGCAGCATGGTATCCCGCGTGACAGTCGCCGCTGCGAGAGCACCCGTCGGCGAAGAAGAAATGCGGATCGCCGCGGACAGCGATAGTCTTGACGATCTCAAAGTGCTTATCGATTCGCTGACGATGCGCTGCAAGAAGGAGATCGCCGGCACGAAGAGCAAAGAAGAACGAAGGAAGGTACTCTCCGTTTATAAGGACCTTCTCGAAAAGGCGGCGGACGATCTTCTGACGAAGATCCGCTGAGGGCCCGGCGGCAGGCTTTCCATAGAAATTGACCATTCTTTCTGCTTACAAATCCGGGACTGTCTCAAAACGGAAGTTGAGAGACAGTCCCTATTTAATTTGCCTAAAACGAAAAATGAGATCAGAAGACCCCCGAAAATCAGGACTTGTTCAGTCAGCTTGTTCAGATGCTTTTGAATTGACACGTTCCAATACAAAGCCAAACCTCGAGGCTGGCAAAGTTTATAGGTAATCATTAAGCACACCGACGTTTGTCGAGAAATCAATCCTATTTCGACAATTGCTGATAAATATCGAGAAAAGAAACTCCAAATAAATAGCAACTTTGGTTTCGTTCATTGACGAGCCTACTCAATCGACATCTAAGTGCATTTGAGTAGGTTCGGCGGTGTTCTGAAGGAGCGTTTTTTATCATTGAGAGCCTACTCAATCAGCATCTGAGCGCATTTGAGTAGGTTCGACGGCCTCCCGAAGCGTGTTTGTTATCATTGACAAGCCGACTCAATCAACATCTAAGTGCATTTGAGTAGGTTCGACGGCCTCCCGAAGCGCGTTTCTTATCATTGACAAGCCTACTGAATCGACATCTGAGTGCATTTGAGTAGGTTGAAGATCTATTCATTGACCTTTTCTCGCACTCTAATACATACGAAAACGCCGATTTCCCTGATTTCGTAGGTAATCATTGATTAAAAACGAATTTCACAGCACTCTGACACCTGTTAACCCGGCGGATCGCATTTGAAGAGCGACCTTCGGCAGGGCGAAGCCCGAGGACTCGGGAGCGAGTCAAATGTGATCCGGCTCCTATCTTCTAAGCCGCTTCCGACCACATTCCGATACCTTCCGAAGCGGCCTCGTTTTCGAGATCTCCGAAAAGCACGGCATATTTGTCGTCGTCGCCGACGGTGATCGAAGAGGCATAGCCGTTTTCGATGAGAGATGCGCTTACGTTATACTCCCGGATTGTCTCTTCTGTGATCTCGTCCGGTACCTGCAGCCAGATGTATCGCAAGAGCCGGCCGTAGCGGTCGGTTTCGGAATGGTCCTTTTCGAGATAAACGGTCCGGCCCAGAATTGTGTCTGACGTATACCGGGTGGCTTCGTCGGCGTAGAATTCGCCGGGCTGGCCTTCTTTCTCCGTCTCGGGACAATCGCATCCGATGAAACGGATCTTTACCGTATTGCCCGCGGAGTCTTCCGCGCGGATCGTGTCTCCGTCGATGATTTCGACAACCTTTACTTGTTCGAAATTATATTCTCCGACGAGTGAGAGGTCGGCCGGTGAGGAGAGTATCAGCTCAGGATTCCCCTCGTATTCGTCGAGTTCGCCCGATACGGCATAAACCTCGCCGATCGTAAGGCTCATCGCGTCTATTCCGCTGTCTTTCCGGATAAAGCAGGTTACTTCGCTCGAGTCGCTCTGACTCAAAACAAAGAGTATATTGCCGCTCTTATAGTGATCCAGAGACAGTAAAGTGCCCTGCACCGAGTAGGTTTGGCCCCGGACTGCCGTTTCCGGATCAAGTACGGCGTACGTTTCGGATGCATTCGCTGCGGATACGGTAATGGCTGTATCGGCGTTTGCCGTGTTTCGCGTCGCCGCGGGAGCGATCCAATAGCAGGAAGAGGTAACCACGGATAATGCGAGCAGGGCAGCTGTGAAGAGAAGGGTTTCTTTCCGGATTCGGCGCATGTGAGCGGCCTTCCTTTCGGCGGTGTATAATGTAAGTATTCTACAGTAGCTCAGGTCTTTTGATAAGGTTCTTTTTTATAGGAGCGTTTAATCTCTCATCGGCACGAGGGGGTGTGTTGATATGCGTAAAGATCTTAGGAAGGTACCGGCTCTTATTCTCGCGGTTTGCATGATTCTGATTACCGCAGGCTGCGTCCGGAAAGATACCGGCGGAACAACCGTGGCGGATACTTCGATTTCTATCGCGACAGCGACGGAGACGTCTCCTGCGACATCGGCCGAAACTTCGGCATCCCCGACGGCTTCCGAAACGGCAAAGCCTTCGGAGACGGCTTCCGATACTTCTGCGCCATCCGAATCGGCCGTGTTGACCCTTGCCGATTATTTCCCGATTCTTCCCGATGTAAGCTGCCGTTTCGACGTGTCGGGCGGCAAGGATCTGCCCGTTTCTACGTATGTTGAATTCATCGGGCAGGATACGATCCAGATCAAATACGACAACGGCACGACAGTAAAACACGTACTGTATGCTATACGGGACGGTGAGGTCCGCATAGCCGGAGAGCGCTCCGAACTGTATGCGCGCGAGGATCTGTCTCTTCTGCCTTCGGAGGGCGACGGGGAGATCCTTCTGAAGGAGCCCCTCAAGGTCGGGACGACCTGGTATGTCGAAGGCGGGATCCGGTCCATTACGGATCTTAAGGCGCAGGTTGACACGCCGACCGGAATGTACAGTGCGATCGAAGTCACGACGATCGGCAACGATACGGCGACGAGACAGTATTATGCTCCCGGCATTGGTCTTGTGAAGACGGTCAGAACCGGAGCGTTTGAAGACACAAGCGTACTGGGCAGCCGCACGACGGGTCAGCCGGAGACCATGGATCTTACCTTCTATTATCCGAAAATGACCGACACGGACGTCGTTATCACCTCCGATGAGGTTTCGGTCAAGTTGTACAGCAACGACAGCCTGACCGATGTTCTGACGGATTACTTCCGCCATCCGCCGGAAACAGATGTGCTGCCGATTATGAGCGAAAACGCAGTCGTAAATTCCGTCATGCAGGAACCCGTATCCGGTGTTGTGACCATTGATTTCTCCAAAGAATTTATCTCCGGAATGAATGCGGGTGCCGCGGCCGAAGGCGCGATTCTTCAATCCATCGCCAATACCGCCGGATCCCTGTACGGTGCGTCACAGGTGATTATCACGATTGACAAACAGCTCTATGAGTCCGGTCATATCGCCTTCAAGCAGGGCGAGACGCTCTCGGTTGATTACTACAACGTAACGTAGAACAGCTATGCCGAAGATCGTGCGGAACCCGATGAATCCCTAAAGAATCCGGACACAATAAAGCCGCGCGGTACCTTGTCGGCGCCGCGCGGCTTTTGCGGAGTGGTTATTTTGAGAGTGTGTCGATAATATCCATGATCTCCTCGATCTTCTTCCGGCCGTCGTCCGTGTTCATCGAGTCCTCGACGCAGCAGGAGAGGTGAGCCTTGAGGATCTGCCGGTTTACGTTGTGCAGGATGGCCTGCGTCGCGAGCAGCTGATTTGAAATATCGATACAGTAACGATCGTCTTCCACCATTTTAAGAAGCCCGTCGAGCTGTCCTCGGGCCGTCTTTAAGAGTCTCGTCACTTTAACTTTGTCTGCCTGCATGTCTATTACCCTCTTTCCCAATTGATGCGATAAGAATTTCTCTCGTCTTATGCGAAAAGACCTTTATCCGCCTTATGCGAAAAGACCTTTCTTCTCCGTGATGGATACCGCCTCGTATCCGAATTCCTTCAAGGCCTTGATATAAGCTTCGTCCGGAACATCTCCGGTAATGGATACGACGGCCTGGCTCTTTTTCAGATCGACCTTCGCCTTGACACCGGGGATCGCGTTCAGGGCCTTTTCCGCTGTCGTACTGCAGTGACTGCAGTGCATTCCTTTGATTTCGATGACTTTTTTCATACTGTTTACCTCTTTCTATCTTGTGTGGATTCTTGAGCCGGTGACTTATGATTTGCAGACTTATGATCCGGGGCCGATGTATTTACGCGGCCGGGAACTTTCTCCTGCTGTTCTTCTTTTCGCGCGACGGCTTAAAGAAACGAAGCCGGAGCGCATTGGTAACGACAAAGACTGAGCTTAAACTCATCGCCGCGGCGCCGAACATCGGGTTTAACTTCCAGCCGAGAAGAGAAAAGAAGACGCCCGCCGCAAGCGGTATCCCGACCGTGTTGTAAAAGAATGCCCAGAACAGGTTCTGGCGAATGTTCCGGATCGTAGCCCGGCCGAGTTCGATGGCGGTTACGGCGTCGCGCAAATCCGAACGCATCAGCACGATGTCCGCCGATTCGATCGCGATGTCTGTGCCCGCGCCGATCGCCATGCCTACATCCGCTCTCGCGATGGCCGGTGCGTCGTTGATTCCGTCGCCGATCATGACGACTTTGCGGCCGCTTTCCATGAGACGCCGGACTTCCTTCTCCTTATCCTGCGGCATGACTTCGGCGATCGCCTCGCGGATGCCGAGCTGTTTGCGGATCGCTTCGGCCGTCTTCTTGTTGTCGCCTGTAAGCAGGATCACGTCGATGCCCATCGACGTGAATTCACGGACGGCTTCGCGGCTTTCCGGTTTGATCACGTCGGCGACCGCGATGATTCCGAGAAGATTCTTCTCGTCCGCGAAAAAGAGCGGTGTCTTGCCGTCTTCGGCGAGTGCATCGGCCGCTTCTGAGAAGAGGTGCGTCGGGATGCCGCGTTCCTTCATGAGCGATTCGTTGCCTGCAAGGAAGCGCGTGCCGTCGATAACCGCTTCGAGTCCCCGGCCTGTAAGAGAGCGGAAGTCCGTCACATCTTTGAGTTTCAGATCGGCCTCGGCGGCTTTGGCTGTGACCGCTTCGGACAGCGGGTGTTCAGAAGGTTTTTCGAGCGAGGCGGCCAGAAGGAGAAGCTCTTCGCCGGTTCGTCCGTCCGCGGGGAGAATGTCGGTCACGATGGGCTTTCCCATTGTGACGGTACCGGTCTTGTCGAGGACGACGGTATCCGCGAGATGCGCCGTCTCCAGTGCCTGCGCGGACTTGATGAGGATTCCGTTGGCGGCGCCTTTCCCCGTACCGACCATAATCGCGACCGGAGTCGCGAGACCCAGGGCGCAGGGACAGGAGATGACGAGCACCGCAATCCCGATCGAAAGCGCGAATTCGGGCGTCTGTCCGAGTATGAGCCAGACGGCGGATGCGACCAGAGCAATCACGATCACGACGGGGACGAAGATACCGCTGATTTTATCCGCGAGCCTCGAGATCGGGGCTTTGGAGGAGCCGGCCTCTTCCATAAGTTCGATGATTTGAGCGAGCGTCGTGTCGTCTCCGACTTTTTCCGCGCGAAAACGAAAATACCCGGTCCGGTTGACCGAGGCCGCAATGACCGGGTCTCCGGGAGACTTCTCAACCGGGATGCTCTCGCCCGTCAGCGCCGATTGATCGACGGATGAATGTCCTACAAGTACGATTCCGTCCACGGGAATGGTGCGGCCCGGTTTTACGACGACAATGTCGCCGACTGCGACGTCTTCGGCCGGAATCTCTGTCTCCGCACCGTCCCGGATCACCGTGGCGGTTTTCGGAGCAAGATCCATCATTTTCCGGATCGCATCAGAGGTCTTGCCCTTCGAACGGCTCTCCAGATATTTTCCCAAAGTAATCAGCGTAAGTATGGTTCCTGCCGATTCGAAATAGAGTTCGGACAGGAAGAGATCAGCCGTCCCGGGATCGCCGTGACCCACCGCGTATCCGATCCGGAAAATCGCATATATGCCATATATGACGGCCGCCGAAGAACCGATCGCAATCAGCGAGTCCATGTTCGGAGCGCGCCGGATCAGGGTCTTGAAGCCGACCAGATAGTATTTCCGGTTGACATAGAGGATCGGTATCAGAAGAAGAACCTGCGTGAAGGCAAATGTTATGCCGTTTTCGGCTCCGTGAAAAGCCGATACGATAAAGTCCGGAACGGGAAGTCCGAACCACATCTTGAGCATGTGGTGCATGGCCAGGTAGAGGAGCGGGATGAGGAACAGGAAAGATACGATAAGCCGGTGCTTCATCTCTTTATATTCGCCGGCGGCCGGATCTTCCGGCTTCTCCGCGGCTTTGCTTTTCGAGCGGACATGCTCTCCGGCACCGTATCCCGCGTTCGTTACGGCTGTTATGATACGTCCCGGATCGACCTGTGTTTCGTCGTAATCGACGGTCATATTGTTCGAAAGCAGGTTTACATTTACATCCCGTACACCGGGAAGCTTCCGGACGCTTTTATCTACATTCGCCGAGCAGGCGGAGCAGGTCATTCCGGTTACGTCAAATTTCTTTTCCATGCAATTCACCTCTCTATAACTACACCCGGGGAGGGGTGTTACAATCTCATCATAATAGGGTACGAATGATTTGTCAACGGCAGGGACCGGCGATATAATGAAGATATAAAAATATGCCGCCATAAGGAGCCCTTTGGCACCGGCGGTCTGTACGGGTTAATCCATTTTTGTTCCGACAAATCTTGTGACGATCCATCTCGCGAAAGGAATTAAAACTATGGAAGAGACCTTTCTCCTTGCGGATATCGAAAAAGCGCCCGCCGGCTCCCATGTACGGGACTTTCTATCGGGCAGACGCCTTGCGAATACACTCCGCTATCACAAAAGCTTTCCCTCTTACAGCCAAACACCACTTGCCGACCTTGCGGGTCTTGCCGCGGAGATCGGTGTCTCAAAAATCTTCGTGAAGGATGAATCCTACCGCTTCGGCCTGAATGCTTTTAAGGTCTTAGGCGGCAGCTATGCGATGGGTATGTATCTGGCAGGAAGGCTCGGCATTTCCGAATCGCAAGTGACCTTTGACGTCCTTTCCTCGCCGGAGGCCAAAGCCGCACTCGGCGAGATTACCTTTGTCACGGCGACGGACGGCAATCACGGCCGCGGGGTCGCGTGGACAGCCCGTGAACTCGGCCATAAGTCGGTTGTTTATATGCCGCACGGAAGCGCTGCCGAACGCCTTGAGAATATACGTGCCGAGGGCGCAGACGCTTCGATTACCGACATGAACTATGACGAGGCGGTGCGCCTTGCCAACCGCATGGCGGAGGAGAAGGGCTGGGTCATGGTCCAGGATACGGCGTGGGAAGGATATGAAGAGATTCCGCGGCGCATCATGCAGGGTTATGCGACAATGGCGCTCGAAGCCGTCTCCGGGATGGGCGACGAAATACCGACCCATGTCTTTCTTCAGGCGGGAGTCGGTTCTCTGGCCGGTGCTGTTTCGGGATTCCTGGCCGATTATTACGGCGATAAGAAGCCGGTTATCACGATTGTCGAACCGAATAAGGCCGACTGTATCTACAGAACCGCTGCGGCCCGTGACGGGCAGCTTCATTTCGTGACCGGCGAGATGGATACGATCATGGCGGGACTGGCCTGCGGCGAACCGAACCGGATCGCCTGGGACGTCTTGCGGGAGACGGCGGAATTTGCTGTGTCATGTCCGGATTATGTTTCCGCGAAAGGTATGCGGATTCTCGGGAATCCGATCGGAGAGGACCGGCGCGTCATATCCGGCGAGAGCGGCGCGGTTACATCAGGTCTTGTCGCATCGCTTATGACGCGTGAGGATTTACAGGGGATCCGGGACAGAATCGGCCTGAACCGCGACTCGAAGATCCTCTGCTTCAGCACCGAGGGCGATACGGACCGGAAGAATTACCGGCGCATTGTATGGGACGGACTCTGTCCGAGCCTGTAAGAATCGTATTGAATGGATTTATCCGAACCTGTAAGAATCGCATTGAGCAGACGCTATCCGAACCTAATGACACTCAAAAATCGGGAGGATTTCATCATGTCTAAAGAAGTAATCGGAACAGAACACGCACCGGCTGCCATCGGACCGTATGTGCAGGCCGTGAAGGCGAACGGATTTCTTTTCGTGTCGGGGCAGCTTGGAATCGATATGAAGACGGGCGAACTGCCGGAAAGTGTTGCCGATCAGGCGAAATGCTCGCTCGACAATATGGAAGCGATTCTGTCGGAAGCAGGAAGCAGCTATGCGGGGGTTGTCAAAACCACCGTTTTCCTTACGGATATGGCTGATTTCGCCGGTGTGAACGAGGTATACAAGACCTTCTTCCGCGGCGTCAATCCGGCGCGTTCGTGTATTGCGGTAAAGGCCCTGCCGAAAGGCGCCAAAGTCGAGATCGAGTGCATCGCCGCGCTTTAAAATTCATAATTGCAGCCGGCTCTTGATAGTACCGAAGGAGGATGACGTATGATTCTGATCGGTGAAGGTACGGTTTTTACGCGGGATCCCGCAAATCCGATGATCCCGCACGGCGGTGTCGCGGTTAAGAACGATACGATTGTGGCCGTAGGCGATTTCTCGACTTTAAAGGCGATCTATCCGGATGCCGAACTTGTCGACGCAAATGGCGGCCTTATCATGCCGGGCTTCATCAACACACACCATCATATTTATTCCGCTCTTTCCAGAGGGCTTGCCCTGAAGGGTTACGATCCGCACGGTTTCCTCGATATTCTCGAGGGCCTGTGGTGGCGGCTCGACAAAGGTATGAATCTCGACGACACCAGAGCAAGCGCGATCGCCACGTACATCAGCTGTATCGAGAACGGCGTGACGACGATTTTCGACCATCACGCAAGTTACGGCCAAACGACGGGGAGCCTTAAGGTTATCGCGGAAGAGGCCGTCCGTTTCGGCGTCCGGTCCTGTCTGTGCTATGAAACAAGCGACCGGAACGGCCGCGAAGAAATGGAAAAAGCAGTCGCCGAGAACATCGGTTTTGCCGGATTTGCGGCCCGTGATCCGGACCGCCTCGCCGGCATGATCGGCCTTCATGCTTCTTTTACGCTCTCCGACGAGAGCATGCGGTTTATCATCGACAGCAACAAAGCCGGTACCGGATATCACGTTCATGTAGCCGAAGGAACGGACGACGTGAATATCAGCCGCGAGAAGTTCGGCGCACGTCCTGCCGAGCGACTCTATAACCTGGGCCTTCTCGGCGAAAAGACGATTGCCGCACATTGCATTCACATCAACGAGACCGAAATCCGGCTCTTAAAAGAGACCGGCACGATTATCGTTCACAATCCGGAAAGCAACATGGGGAACGCGGTCGGCGCTCCGGAGGTGCTCACGATGTCCCATGAAGGCATCCTGACCGGCCTCGGAACGGACGGCTATACCTCCGATATGCTCGAGAGCTATAAGGCCGCCAACTGCCTCGTGAAGCACGCGAGCCGGAATCCGGCTGTCGGCTGGACGGAGATTCCCGCGCTTCTTTTCGAGAACAATAGGCGGATTGCGGAGCGATTCTTCCCGAAACCGTGCGGCATCCTGAAGACGGGTGCATACGGCGACGTGATCGTTCTGGACTACGATCCGATCACACCGCTTAACGCCGGCAATCTGAACGGACACATGCTGTTTGGTATGAGCGGCCGTGACGTCGTTACGACGGTTAGCGGCGGCGTGGTCCGGATGAAGGACCGCAAGCTTCAAGGCATCGATAAGCGGGAAGTTCTTTCCGGTGTCGAAAAACAGGCCCGAAGCCTGTGGAGCCGTCTTAACGCCTGATCGTCACATGCACTTCTCATACGTTCATGAAGGGAGGCGTACGGATTCTTTGTGAAGATCCGTACTCACGCTTATGATTATCGTCAAAAACGGAACTCTGGTAAGGGACATCGAAGAGAAGGCAGACGTCGCGGTATCGGACGGCAAGATCGTTCGCATATCCGGGAGCATTGCCCCAGCGCCGGGAGATACGGTTATCGACGCGACGGATTCCTATGTGTTCCCGGGCTTTATCGACGCGCACACACATTTCCAGATGACAAACGCCCTTACCACGACGGCCGATAGCTTTGAGACCGGTACGAAGGCGGCGCTTGCCGGAGGAACCACGACTATTATCAATTTTGCATCGCCCGTCAAGGGCGGAACTCTCCGCGCGGCATACGACCGCTCTACGGCAATGGCGGAGGGTCATTCTTCCTGCAATTACCGCTTCCACATGGAGATCGTCGATTTTAACGACGGTCTTGCCCGCGAGATCGCGGAGATGCCGGCTCTCGGAATCACGTCGTTTAAGGTCTATATGGCATACGATATCGGCGTGAGCGACCGCGTGATTTACGACGCTCTGAAAGAGATCAGGAAGATCGGCGGGCTCCTCGGCGCCCACTGCGAGAACGGCGATTTCCTTAGAGTCAGGACGGCCGAGCTTCTGGCCGCCGGGGAATCGACTCCGGCCGCACATCCGAAATCACATCCGGACATCGCCGAGGCTGAAGCGGTCTCGAGACTTGCCTATATCGGGAAGCTCGCGGGATATCCGGTTCACGTTGTTCACCTGAGCAGCAAGGCCGGTCTTGCAGAACTTCGCAAGGCGAGGGCTTCGGATATCGATATCAGCGCGGAGACGTGCCCGCAGTACCTTCTTTTAGATGCTTCCCTGTATGAACGGCCCGGATTCGAAGGCGCGAAATACGTGATGTCGCCTCCCCTGCGCGGAGCCGAAGACCGGGAGGCGCTCCTGGAAGCGATCCGAAACCGCGAGATCCAGACGATCGCGACGGACCACTGCAGCTATCGTTTCGACACGCAGAAGACGATCGGGCTGCATGACTTTTCGCGCATTCCGGGCGGCATTCCCGGCGTGGAGCACCGAGTGCCTCTCATGTACACGAAGCTCGTCTGCGAAGAGGGCCTGCCAATTACTGATCTTGTAAAGCTCCTGGCAGGGAATCCCGCGAGAATGTACGGCATGTATCCGCGAAAAGGCGTTCTCCGGGAAGGAAGCGACGCGGATATCGTCGTTTATGAGAAGAGCGGAACACACACAATCCGCGCGGCGGAGCAGACACAGAATCTTGACTATACGCCCTATGAGGGCTTAGAGGTTACGGGTAAAGTTCGGCATGTACTGCTGAACGGAATACCGGTGCTTGAAAACGGTCTTATCACGAAGCCTTTTACCGGCGTTTACGTGAAATAGGGGGTAAGAAAGATGTTCGTGTTTACAGTGAACAATCAAATCTGTTCGACGGACAAAGACGTTCGTCTTATCGATTACCTCCGGAAAGACCTGGGACTTACGGGGACAAAGGAAGGCTGCGGTTCGGGGGCCTGCGGTACCTGCACGGTGATCGTCGACGGCAGAAAGGCACGCGCCTGTGTCCCTAAGACATCCTCGCTCGCCGGCAAATCCGTCCTTACGATCGAAGGCTTGAGCGACCGCGAGAAGGCGGTCTATTCCTATGCGTTTGCCGAGGCAGGCGCCGTCCAGTGCGGCTTCTGTATGCCGGGAATGGTTATGAGCGCGAAGTGTCTCCTCGATACCAATCCGGATCCCACGCGCGGCGATGTCGTGAAAGCGATCAACGGCAACATTTGCCGCTGTACCGGATACGCGAAGATCGAGACGGCGATCCTGATGGCGGCCGGACTTTTCAGAGAAAATGCACCGGTCCCGGATATCTCCAAAGCGGCCGGAGTCGGCGACTCCCTTCACCGTGTCGATGCTGCGGAAAAGGTATGCGGAACCGGCTTATTCGCAGACGATTTTACGGTGCCGGGGATGATCTATGCCAAAGCGCTCCGTTCAACGTATCCACGGGCCAGAGTTGACCGGATCAACATCGAAAAGGCGCTCGCGCACCCGGACTGCGTCACGGTTCTTACCGCGGCAGATGTGCCTTTCAACAAGACGGGCCATATCGTTAAGGACTGGGATGTCCTGATTGCCGAAGGCGACGTTACGCGCTATATCGGGGATGCGATCGTGCTGGCGGCATCTTTATACGAGGAATCCTTAGACGAGATTCTTGCCCTTGTAGAAGTGGAGTACACGGTCCTTGATCCGGTTACAAATCCGACGGCTGCTCTCGCAGAAAATGCGCCGAAGCTGCATCCGAACGGCAACATACTCACGCATGAATATGTCGACCGGGGAGATGCCGATCAGGCGATTGCCGAAGCAGCTTTTGCCGTTACCACGCACTATTCGACGCCCCAGACCGACCACGCCTTTATGGAACCGGAATGTGCCGTCGCTATACCGAAAGCCTTCGGGGCCGGATCTGCCGCAAAGGGCGATCCGGAGGAACCCGCGCTTACCGTTTATACGGCTTCGCAGTCCGTTTATGACGAACAGCGCGAGATCGCCGCGATGCTCAAGATTCCGAACGGGAGCATCCGGTGCCGGTCCGTGCTCGTCGGCGGCGGGTTCGGCGGCAAAGAGGATATGAGCGTGCAGCACCACGCCGCGCTGATGGCGTGGAAGACCGGGAGACCGGTTAAGGTCAAGTTCTCGCGTCAGGAGAGCCTCAATGTTCACGTCAAGCGCCATGCGATGGAGATCGATATCACGACGGCCTGTGACGCAAAAGGCAATATAACGGCGACTAAGGTCCTCCTGATATCCGACTGCGGCGCCTATGCATCGCTCGGCGGGCCGGTTCTGCAGCGCGCGTGCACGCATGCCGGAGGCCCCTATCACTTCGATAACTTTAAGGCGGACGGCTACTGCGTCTATACCAACAACGTTCCGGGCGGCGCTTTTCGCGGCTTTGGCGTGACACAGAGCTGCTTCGCGCAGGAAATGAATATTACGCTGCTCGCGGAAAAAGCGGGCATCGATCCGTGGGAATTCCGCCGCATGAACGCAATCCGGCCCGGCGAATCGCTGCCCAACGGACAGATCGCTTCGGAAGAGACGGCCTTTGTCGAATGTCTCGATGCCGTAAAAGAATCGTACCGGAGCAGCCCATTTGCCGGGATCGCGGGCTGTTTGAAGAACAGCGGGCTCGGGGTCGGACTTCCGGATTTCGGCCGAACCACGCTTAAAATCAAGGACGGGATTGTACACGTGCGGACTTCGGCGGCCGACATGGGACAGGGGATCGGGACGGTTGCCGTCCAGATCGTTTGCGAGACGGCTGGTATCGCGGCCGACCGCGTCATCCGCGAAGCGCCTGATACCTTCCTTACGCCGAACAGCGGCACGACCACGGCGTCGCGGCAGACTCTTTTCTGCGGCGAAGCTACGAAGAAGGCCGCGCTCCTGCTGAAAGAAGCTCTCCTTGCTAAGTCGCTCGGGGAATTGGACGGCGAGGAGTTTTACGGCGAATACAGCGGCGTTACGGACCCGATGCGTTCCGGCAAGGAGCATCCGGTAAGCCATGTCGCCTACGGATACGGCGCGCAGGTCGTAATTATGGACGAGAGCAAAAAAATCATTCAGGCTGTCGCCGCGCACGATGTCGGACGGGCCGTCAATCCGAAGCTCTGTGAGGGACAGATTGAAGGCGGAGTCACGATGGGTTTGGGATTCGCCCTGACTGAGAATTTTATTACGGAGAACGGGTACGTGAAAAGTACATACAACACCTTAGGACTCTTAAGGTCAACCGATGTGCCGCCGATCGAAGTGATTCTGATCGGCAAGGCCGGGAAAGAGGGACTCGCGTACGGCGCGAAAGGGATCGGCGAGATCAGCAGTGTTGCCGCAGCACCGGCGGCCGCGGCGGCCGCTTACCGGGTCGACGGTGTCGCAAGGACCCGCCTCCCGCTCGAAAATACCGCGTACAAACCGAACCGGTAAAGGAATGTGACGGAGGATGCCGATTTGAGCGTATATAGGAGACTCCATCTGATTCTTCTGGCCTCCGGCGGAAGCACCCGCTACGGAGCCAACAAGCTTCTCGTACCGATTGACGGCAAGCCGATGTTCCGGCATGTTTTTGATCTGCTCGTAAGGTACCTCGGAGAGAAGCCGGGGAAGACCCTGGTGACGGTTGTTTCGCGGTACGAGGAGATTCTGGACGCTGCGCGTAAAGCGGGGTTTACGGCTGTAAGGAACGATCAAACGGAGGAAGGTATCTCGCTCTCCCTGCGGCTGGGACTTAAGGCGATATCGGGCACGCCCGGTCTGGCATCCGATGGTGCATGCGCCGTGTTTTTCACGGCCGATCAGCCGTATCTCCGGTTTGAGACGCTCGAAGCATTTCTGGACCGGGCGGCCATAACCGATAAAGGAATTCTGACGGCCTCGCACGAAGGTACTCCCGGGAATCCGGTATCCTTTGACAGGAAATATTTCGGTGAGCTGATGGCGCTTGTCGGTGATACCGGCGGCCGGAAGATCGTGAGGCGGCACCCGGAGGATACGGAAACGTTTGAGATGAGTCTTGCGGAGCTTACGGATATTGACACTCCGCTAAAGGTATAAGCAATAAACACAATCCCTTTATTTGGCATGAACGGCAGCGGAATACGCGAGAGCGGATCCGACAGAAAGGCTTAAGGAGACGAGTATGAGCGATAGGATGACACCGATTTCATTTCCGGATCTGATGACGCAAATCATAACGGAGAAGCAAAGGCACGATACCGTGTTCGGTGTAAGGCGAGCGTATCACGCCGCCCCAAACCGCGGCCGCGATCTTTTCGGGAAGCCGCTCGAAATGCCGTTCGGTCCCGCTGCGGGACCTCATACGCAGCTTGCCCAGAATCTGGTCGCCGCTTACTATGCCGGAAGCCGCTTTTTCGAGCTCAAGACCGTTCAGACACTTGACGGTGAGGATCTGGTCGTATCGAAGCCCTGCATCTTATCGGACGACGAGTGCTACAACTGCGAGTGGTCTACGGAGCTTAAGGTGTCCGAAGCCTTTGACGAATACGTGAAGGCCTGGATTGCGATCAAGGTCATCTCGAAAGAATTCGATCTCGGTTCATCCGACGGATTCCGGTTCAACGCAAGCGTCGGCTACAGTTTGGAAGGAATCCGTTCGGAGAAAATCGACCGCTTCATCGAAGGACTGAAAGACGCATCGGAAACGCCTGTTTTTACGTCCTGCACGGCCTGGCTCAGAACTAACGCGGCGCTTTTCGAGAAATTCGGTTCCGAGGATGCCGAAGCGATTTCGCCCTTTATCTGCGATTCCGTCACGCTGTCGACACTTCACGGCTGTCCGGCGCATGAGATCGAGCGGATTGCCGCTTATCTGATCGACGAGAAGAATCTGCACACGTTCGTCAAATGCAATCCGACGCTTCTGGGATATGATTTTACGAGAAAGACGCTGGACGATATGGGCTACGACTATATCGCGTTCGGTGATCTGCATTTCCGCGAGGATCTTCCGTACGCTGAGGCGGTTCCGATGATCCGGCGCTTACAGGAGAAAGCCGCCGCGAAGGGGCTTAGCTTCGGCGTCAAGATCTCGAATACCCTTCCCGTAGATATTACGGCGGGCGAGCTCCCCGGCAAGGAGATGTATATGTCGGGAAAGGCGCTTTTCGCGCTGTCGATGACCGTCGCGGCATGCCTCGCCGATGCTTTTCACGGAGATTTGAGAATCTCTTTCTCGGGCGGCGCCGATTTCTTCAACATCGCAAAGATCGTCGATGCGGGCATCTGGCCTGTAACCATGGCCTCGACGCTTCTGAAGCCCGGCGGCTATCAGCGCCTTACACAGATCGCCGGTCTCTTTGAGCGTGTGAAACCCGAAGTTTTTAACGGGACGGACGTGGTCAAGACCTATCGCCTGGCCGAAGCGGCGAAAACCGATCCTCACCACACGAAGCCCATTAAGCCTCTGCCCACGCGAAAAATATCCCGCAAGGTCCCGCTTACCGACTGCTTTATGACGCCCTGCCGCGAGGGCTGCCCGATCCATCAGGACTGCAGCGCCTATTTGAAACTCGTCGACGAGGGAAAATACTTCGAGGCTTTGAAGGTGATCACCGAGAAGAACCCGCTGCCCTTTATAACCGGGACCATCTGCGTCCACAACTGCATGGACAAGTGTACAAGAAACCATTACGAGCAGCCCGTCAACATCCGTCGCGCCAAGCTTGAAGCGGCAGAGGGCGGATTCGCGGAGCTGATGAGAACTGCGGTTGCTCCGGATAAAAGAGGCCGCACGGCTGCGGTTGTCGGAGCCGGTCCCGCAGGACTTGCGGCGGCTTATTTTCTCGCGCGAAGCGGCATCGATACGACCATTTTCGAGAAGCGCGAAAAAGCGGGCGGAGTCATCCGGTACGCGATTCCCGGATTCCGGATTCCGGAGGATAGAATCGACCGTGATATCGAACTGATTAAGGCGGCGGGAGTCCGTTTTTTTACGGGAAAAGAGATCACGGATATTGCGGAGCTTAAGAGAGAGTACGATGCGGTTGTACTGGCCGTCGGCGCACCGGTTCCCGGATCGATGGATCTTAAAGCGGGTACATCCGTAAATGCGATCGATTTCCTGGAAGAGTATAAACGGACCGGCGGGAAAATAGACATCGGACACCGGGTCGTCGTAATCGGAGGCGGAAATACCGCCATGGATACGGCCCGTGCCGCGAAAAGAACATCGGGCGTCACGCAGGTTGCCGTCGTGTACCGGAGGACGAAGCGATATATGCCGGCTGACGAAGAAGAGCTTCAGATGCTCGATAAGGAAGGAATCGAATTTCTTCATCTTCTCGCGCCGGTTATGAGCGGCGACGGGAAGATGGTCTGCAGCAAAATGACGCTCGGCGAGCCGGGCGCGGACGGACGGCGCTCCGTAAGTGATACGGGCGAAGAGGTCTGCATCGCATGCGATACAATCATCAGCGCGGTCGGAGAAAAAGTACCGGAGAAATTCTACCGCGACAACGGGATCGAGGTCGACAAATACGGACGACCTGCGGTTGATAAGAAGACGAATGAGACGAACCTTCCCGGTGTTTATGCCGTGGGCGACGGACTTTCCGGTCCCACTTCGGTCGTCGAAGCGATCCGTGATGCGACGGCAGCCGCTGAAGCGATAGCGGGAAGGAAGCTGACCCGCGATTATGACGAAACTTCCAGGAGAGAATCGGTTATCCGGAAGAAAGGAATTCTGAAGGACGAAGATCCGTCTTTGTCCGACAGTGCGCGATGCTTAAGCTGCGGCGTCGTTTGTGAGATCTGCGCCGACGTCTGTCCGAACCGCGCGAACGTGTCGATACAGGTGCCGGGCTTTCGGCAGCATCAGATTCTGCACCTTGACCGGCTGTGCAACGAATGCGGGAACTGTGCCTGTTTCTGTCCGTACGACAGCGCTCCGTACCGCGACAAATTTACGCTTTTCGCGAACGAGGCCGATATGGGATCCGGAAGCCAGCAGGGCTTCACGGTCACCGATACCGGCACCGGCGTCTGCAAGGTGAGACTTGACGGGGAAATTTACGATTACATCCCCGGCGAAGAATCGGCGGATGTCCCGGACGGAATCGTGAAGATCATAACGGCGGTTCTGGAGCGGTACGAATATCTGCTCTGATCCGTATTGCCGCCGACTCTCGGGCTGCCGGTTATAAGCGTGATATTCTTCGTCATGCGTCTACCTCTGCCACTGGGAGAGAAGCCCGTTCATCCATCCGTACATGTCCATCGAATAGACGTTTTCCAGGTTCTCTTCGGTAAGGATCGTATCAATCGGTCCCGATTCGGACGGCTGTCCCTGCTGCATCAGAAGGGCGTCCGTCCCGAACATTTTCGCGAGGCTCAAGTCGTGGACGACGGAGATGACAGCTTTGCCGGAATCCGTAATCCAGTTCCGGATCATGCCGAATATCTGCTTCTGATAGACCGGATCGAGGTGATTCGTAGGTTCGTCCAGAATCAGAAGGCGCGGATCCTGCGCGAAAACCTGCGCGAGAAATGTCCGCTGTCTCTCGCCGCCGGAAAGCGTCGTCACCGACTGGTTCCGGATATCGGTGAGACCTGTTTTTTCGAGTGCCGAGCGGATTGCGCTCTCGTCGCCGTCGTTTCCCTTCGAAAAAATACCGGGCGAGTAGGCGTAGCGGCCGAGCCGTACGACCTCCTCGACGGTGAAATCGTAATGGACATTATGGCTCTGCGTCAGCACCCCGATGTTTCTGGCCAGTTCGGCGGCTCTGAATTCCGAGATGTCTTTGCCGTCGAAAAGGACCTTCCCTGTGTAGGGGACTCCCTGGGTAACCGCGTGGATCAGCGTGCTTTTCCCGGCACCGTTTGGTCCCGCGACCATGAGCCAATGCCCGGGCACGACCTTAAGGGATACACCGCCGACAATGGGGCGGCCGCCGAGGCGGACCTTAAGGTTATCCACATCAAGAAGGACTCGGGGATCCTTTGTGTCGCATAGAATGTCGGGAGCCGTGTTGTCGGACGGGACGCGCCGGTCTTCCGTGTCGGAAAGAATATTCTGTCCAGGGTTCTCGTTAGTCAACATACGTCAGCCCCCTTTCTTGTATTTTATGAAGATCAATATGAAGACAACCGAACCGATAAACGAAGTTACGACACCGATCGGCAATTCGATCGGGCTCAAGATTACGCGGGCCGCAAGATCGGCCAGGACCAGGAAGATCGCGCCGGCAAACATGGAGAAGGGCAGAAGCTTTTTGTGGTTCGGACCGGTAATGAACCGCGTAATATGCGGGATGACAAGTCCGACAAACCCGATGGTGCCGCCGATTGCGACACAGACGCCGATAATGGCAGACACCGATATCAGAATCAGAAGCTTGACCCGCCGCACTTCGACACCGATATGCCTGGCATGATCTTCGCCGATTGCGAACGCGTTAAGCTCCCTCGAGTATCGGAGAATCACCGCGCCGAATAGAACGAGTATCGTGAAGAGCACGCCGGCGTTCTGATAACTGCTTCCGGACAGCGATCCCATGGTCCAGAATACGATCGACTTAAGCCTCGAACCCGCAAAGGTAATAATCAGACTGATGATGCTGTTCGCAAACATCGAAAAGATCACACCCATCAGGATAATCGTATTGGTAGAGAGTGAGAAATCCAGCCGGTAGGAGAGTGCCAGAAGGAGCATCATGGTAAGAAAGGCAAAGAGCGTCGCGAGGATTACCGTACCTCCGAAAGGAATACCGGGCAGGTTGAATCCGAAAGCGATGGCCAGTACGGCTCCGACCGAGGCGCCGGACGAGACGCCGAGCGTCGAACCGTCCGCCAGGGGATTCCGAAGGAGCCCCTGCATCGCGGCGCCGCAGAGCGAAAGCGATGCCCCTACAAGGGCGACGCACAGGACACGCGGAAGGCGTACAAAGACGATAATCGACTGCGAGATACCTTCGGGGACCGGTATGCCCCAAACGGTATTCCAGATCGCTTTTAACGTGTCGGAGACGGGGACCTCGACGCTGCCGGCACAGACCGAAAGGAGCATCACTGTCATAAGGAGGAGGACAAAGAGGAGATATGTGACGGGAAGCGCGGCGCGCCGCGTTTTTTCGGGAATCATCCGGATTATCCTTCCTTTCCTGTTAGACTGCCGCTTCGACAAAATCGTAAAAAGCCTTCGCAGCATTTGCGATGCGGGGACCGGGCCTCGAGATTTCGTTGGAATCCGCATTGTAGATCCTGCCATTCTTAACCGCGCTGATGCTCTGCCAGCCGTCACGGCCGGCGATCTCATCGACGGGTTTCACCCCTTCGCCGGAGTACATGGTAATCGTCACAATATAGTCAGGGTTCCTCTCAATGACCTGCTCCTGAGATACTTCACCCCAGCCGTCTACGTCGGCGAAAATATTCGTCAGTCCGAGAAGACCGGCGATCTCATCCATGAAGGTTCCTTTTCCCGCTGTCCAAAGGCCGTATTCGAGCGGGGATACTTCAAAATAGACGGTTTTTCCGGCGTTTTCCGAACTCTGATCGATGCTGTCAAAAATGGACTTCATATCGGTTATGACGGAGGCCGCCTCGCTGTCCTTGCCCGTGATGGCACCTAAGAGGATGATTGACGTATAGATATCCTCAATCGTGACGGCGTTGTTCATGACAACCGTAATGCCGGCGTTTTCGAGAGCGGCAACCTGTTCTTTACTTTGCGCCATAAAATTCATGATGACGACGTCGGGGTCAAGGGCAATGATCTGTTCGACGTTGGTTTCGGCGCCGGATTCGACGGAGGGAAGATCTGCGACTTCCGCTGGATAGTCGCAATATTCGCCGCGCCCGACGAGCTTGTCACCGGCTCCGATCGCGTACAGAATCTCGCAGTCGGAAGCCGTGACTGCGACGATTTTCCCGGCCGGCTTGTCGAGGACGATCTCGCGTCCGGCCATATCGGTAACTTTAACGGCCGAAGAACCTGCGGTGGTTTCTGCGGCGGTCTGGCCTTCGGTCGCATCCGTCAATACGGCTGCGGCGGTTGTACCGGATGCCGTATTCTTAACAGTTGTGTCCGCGGCCGCTCCGGCCGAGCAGCCGGTGCTGAGGGAGAGCGCCAGAATTCCGGCGAGAAGAAGTGTGAAAGGCTTGGTTTTTTTCATGGAAATGTTCCTCCTTCAAAATATTGGGTCATGAACCGCTTGTGAAGGAGCAAAAAAGCTCCCCCGACCGGAGGAGCAACAAAACAGCACGCCGTAAAAATGGCGCGCATGTAAAATTCTCATCCCCAGGAGTAAATCATGCACATACAGGTCTCCCGGCTTGGCTTCATCCTACTCCGGCGTCTTCCCGTCGTTATGACAGTGACTTAATACCGTTTCGTCCGCTTCACGGTTACTGGGATAGTCCGGAAATCTCATCCGTGTTCCCTCGGCACCTTTGTCTGGCGCCGGCGCTTTCGCGCATCTGTGCATCGGTTCATTCAGGACAAATATACCATAGCCCGGAGAAGCGTGCAAACAGACGCGCGGCAAAGAACGACAGTGGTTTTTTGGAAGATATATTTGTATACTTGTAGAAAAACGAAGGGCGGATCTCTGATACATGGATACAGAAATCAAACCGGGCCGGTACAGGCACTACAAAGGAAACGAGTACCTTGTGCTCTATACAGCAACACATTCGGAGACCCGCGAAAAAATGGTCGTTTATCAGGCGATGTACGGTGAAGGCGGAATCTGGGTAAGACCCGCCGGCATGTGGAACGAGACGATCGAAATCGACGAGAGAAGACTGAAAAGATTTGAATATATAGGAGACTAGTATAACGATTTCTAATTAGCTAGACTGATAGCCTCTTCAACATCGATTTCACTCATATTGTATTTCCAGTCGTAGACAATGGGCGAATCGTTGATTTCAGCGAAATACTTGTTTATTCGTTCGATCCGTTCTTCTTTATCAGCCACTCTGATTTCTCCAAGTATCTGTCGCGTCAGCTTACTTAAAAAGCCTTCAACAAGGTTCAACCAGGATCCGTGTAAAGACAAACTCAAATCGCCCTGCCATAGTTATCAGATACTCATGTGTCTACATAGATGTGTGAGCTGAGTAATCCGTGACAAAATGAGCCGGGTTCCGGTGATTCAAACCGTGAGACAATACTCATTGCATTTTGGCGATTTTAGTCCGGCGGATACAATACCGCCGTTAGGCAATGGAGGGCAACCGTTGCGTATCGTCCTGCTTGATGGGAATCAGGACCATTCGTCAAGGAATAGAAGTTCAACCTACTCAAATGCGTTTAGATACTGATTGAGTAGGTATATCAATGATAAGAAACGCGCTTCGGGAGGCCGGCGTACCTACTCAAATGCACGCAGATGCGGATTCAGTAGGCTTATCAATGATAAGAAATGCACTTCGGGTGGTTGGCGTGCCTACCCAAATGCACTCAGGTGCGGATTGAGTAGGCTCGCAATGATAAAAAACATCGCAACGGGGCACCGGCGTACCTACCCAAATGCACTCAGGTGCGGATTGAGTAGGCTCGCAATGATAAAAAACATCGCAACGGGGCACCGGCGTGCCTACTCAAATGCACTCAGATGCTGATTGAGTAGGCTCGCAATGATAAAAAACAACGCATCGGGGCACCGGCGTACCGTAAGCGGTAAACTGCACACACCTTCCGAACCTTGAAAATACGTGCGACACTTATCTCAAAAACGGGGTAAGCAGCATGTCATATGATGAAAAGTTCAAGGAATGGGAAAACAGGATCGCAGTATTTCAGCAGAGCGGAAAGAGTATGCGACGGTGGTGTCGAGAGCAGGAGATACCGTACGAGCGGATGAAATACTGGAAGAATCGAATCAAA
>Ga0209373_10000462_pt1 | contig 66382 bp, 62 predicted proteins | sample Higcelweek5metaG_FD_187173 | JGI IMG/M metagenome (GOLD analysis project Ga0209373, IMG submission 187173) | Freshwater pond sediment microbial communities from the University of Edinburgh, under environmental carbon perturbations - High... | ecosystem: Environmental > Aquatic > Freshwater >...
CGTGCAATAATTTTCCTTTTTCACTGATTATTATATATCTTTTTATAAAAAAAACAAGATAAAAATTGCATTTTACCTTGTAATTATAACAATTAATTAGAAATTGCATTTACATATTGAACTAACCTTAATTTAAAAAAAAGAAGAATCTTCTTTAATAATTACTTAATATATTTTGAATTTCTTTTAACTCATCATCAGATGCTTTTTCTGGTTTAAATTCTTTATTAAACCATACTGGTTTTTCTTCAATTTTTTTTGTTTGTTTTTGTTTAATATTTTTTCTTGCTTTATATTCTTTTTCTGCGATTGCCATAGCGTCTTCTACTGTTTCTATTTTACTTCTAGACCATTGCTCTGCAATAATGTCTATAAAAGCTTTAATTAGCTTGTTATTATTGATTTTTAAGACATAATCAATTAAAACATTAACAACTCCTGGTTTTAAGTTCATATCAATTAATAAATACTCTAATATAGCAAATTCATTTTTAGTTGGTTTTGATCCATTATGTTTATTTACTAAAAATTCATATGGACTTGTTGTTTCAAATTGATATATTATTTTTGATTTATTTGATGTATCTCCATTACTTTTTCTTAAATATTCTGGTTGATTTTTATAAATAAGACTAGGTAATTTACCACTATGTTCAAATTGATAGAAGTTGCGACAATTACTTCTTAATATACTTTTATCAATTTGTTGTTTTTCATTTAAAGAATTTCTTATTAATTCACTCATATAATGATCATCTAAATTATAAATAAATGATAATTTATATATTAAATCTTTTGTTTCTCTTGTTAAACTTCTAATATTAAACATTTCTTCTGGTATTAATGATAAAGTGTTATTTAAATCTAATTTAGATATAATACTTAATTTATTAACATTTGTTCTTTTTAAATCTTCTATCATATTATCATATAAGTTCAAATCAACTGATTCAAATACATCAGAAAATGAACAAGAAATATCTGTATATTCTTTTAAACTTATTTTTGGTATTTTAAAATATTCTTTTATTTTTTCATATTCTACTTTACCTATATTATTATAAAGTGAAATACTTAATATTGGATTATTTAAAAATTCATAAGCACTTACAGGAGAATATAATTCATATACTAAATTATTAATATTGTCTTTTTTAATATATGATCTAAGAAGCCCTATTGCTTCTAATTTTTCTCTTGCTTCAATTATTTCTTCTAGCTTTATTCTCATACTTGTCATTAAATGATAATGAGTACATTCAATAGACATTAATTCTAATTTATCTAAATAAGACCAAAAAGAAAAATATAAACTTATTGCGGTTGATCCTATAATTGGTTGATAAAGCATAGTTAAAAGTTTTCTATCTTGATCATTTAAAACTGTTTTATTTAAAACTACATATGTATCTGCCGGTAAGACATTTTCTTTTAACACAATTACACCTTCTAACTACTAATAGTTTATCATATTTTTTTTGTTTTAAAAAGATTATTTTTTATATAAAAAGTATTACTTGCTAGAATACCTAGAAAAATCATAAAATATGGTGATGTATAAAACATTGAATTACCAAACATTGATGACATTAAGTAGCAAATTACCATAAAAAATGCACAAAGACTTATATGATTTAATTTTTTTATTTTTACAAAACTTTTAATTACAATTGAACTAATAAAAAATATATATAATATTATACCTGGTATTCCTGTAAATAAACCAAATTGAATCAAGATATTATGTGGTCTATCTTGTGGAATACCACAATTAGCATATTTTTTTTCAAGTGTTTCTATACCATAACCCGTAATTGGTCTTTCACCTATAAATTTAATACCATATTCCCAAAGCAATCCCCTAGTTGTTCCTACATTAGCAATTTGTTCTTTATCATTTTTTATTACTGTCTCTGAATCCTTTTTTAATTGGAAAAAATTTTTTAAAAATATACTCTCACTATTTGTTTTTGTAAAAAAAGATATAGAAATTAATAATAATAAAATTGGAAGTAAAATTTTAAATTTCTTTAAAATAAATATATAATATATACTCAATAATATAATAGTTATTAATACTGATAAATAGCAACCAAATGTATTATTTTTTAAAAGAGTATATAATAATAAAGAATAACTTAATAAATAAATTATTTTATATTTATTGTTTTTTAAATACATAAAAATAGATGTTACTATACCAAACATTAAATAATAACCATAATGATTAAATTGAGAAAATATTCCAGTATATGGTTCTTGATTTTTAAATAAAGAATAAGTTAAAGAATTATTTAATATTGAAATCACTGCCATTATAATTGAAACTATAATTAACATATTAATTATTTTTTTTATTTTATTTTCCTTTTTAATTAAGACACCTAAACTAAATATACCTGCGTACGCTACATAAGTTTCTAAACCCTCATGTCTATAAAAAGTACCGAAAATAGATGTTTCTGGATCTGTAGAAAAATAACATGTTATAAAACACCAAGTTAATAATAAAAAACCTAAAAAATATGGTAAATATTTTCTAAATATATTTTTTTGATTTTTTTTGTAAAATTTAATTAAATAAACTGTTATTAAAAACAATACTCCTATAAAACCTATAAATAATACTAAAATAAATAATAATAATCTTGCTAAATAATTACCTATAATTGGAGTACCAATCATCATTAATAATGGTGATATTATCCAAATCATTATTAAATATAAAGAAATATTTTGTATCTTATCTATACTTATTAAATCTAATACTTCTCTTAAATTTTTACAATCCTTAATTTTATTTATTTTCATATTATCACCTATAATAAATATATCATTTATTTAATTTTTAGACAATAAAAAACTAGTTATTACTAGTTTTTTATAATCGAATTTAATTATTAGCTTTTAATTAAGAAATTGAACTTCCTGTATAATCCCAAGATCTATCAAATCCTGTCATTGTTAATGAACCAGTAATAAGTCCATTAGTTCCGAAAGTTACAGTTCCACTTTTTGGTTTTTCTCCTTTAGTTACTCCATCAACTGCAGTAAAGAAAGCAGCACAGTTAGTACCAGTCCATGTTCCAGAAGCTAAAGTACAAGTTGTACCGTTTGCAGGAACAGTAGCTGTATAACCAGCAGCATCAGAACCAGCGAATGCTACATATTTTTCAACACTTTCAAAGTATCCAAGTGCACTTGATTTAGAAGCACTTTGTTTTGCATCATTAATTAATGATAAGATAATTGGTGTTGCTATTAAAGCGATAATTGCTAAAATAACGATAACGGCTAATAATTCGATTAATGTAAACCCTTTTTTGTTTGAACTTTTCATTGTTCACAACCTCCTCTTTATTTTTACAATACTATAATATCATATCAATTTTAATATAGTCAAGTGTTTTAGAAAATATAATTAAAAATTTGAATACATTGACAATATTCATATTTCTATTTTTGGCAAAAAAAAATTAATTATACATTAATTTCTTTTAATTTATTGGTAATTATTTCTAATTCTTGTATTTCTTTTTCTAAAGTTAATTTTTCTGTTTCAACTAAATTAGTTGGTGCTTTTTTAATATAATTTTCATTTGAAAGTAAATTATTTCTTTTTTTAATTGAATTTTCTAATCTTTCTTTTTCTTTTTTGATATTTTCTATTTCTTCATCAGATAATGAACCATCATAATAAATTGAAACAATATCATCATTAAAATTTATTTCGATTTTTGATAAATTTTCTATATTTTGATTAATATACAGATTATTTTCTTCAATTTTTAGCATTCTATTAATAATATTACTATTTTGTAATAATAAATTACTATTATTTTTTATAATAAATTCTTTTCCTATTTTATTTTCTAATTTAATTTTTCTGAATTTAGTTATAAATTCTATAATTAAATTTAAATCATTTAAATCATTTTTATAAACTTCATTTTTATTGTATATTGGATATGAACAAGTCATAATTGTTTCCTCTTTAATTGGAAGCATTCCATATATTTCTTCTGTAACATAAGGCATAAAAGGATGAAGCATTTTTAAAATATCTGTTAAAACCTTAATTAAAACTGACTTAGTAGTATCATTCATATTTATTTTAGCAAGTTCTATGTACCAATCACAAAAATCATCCCAAATAAAACTATATAAATCTTTTCCTACCACATTAAATTCATATCTATCCATATGTTTTCTAACATTTTTAATTGTTTCATTTAATTTTGTTAAAATCCATTTATCAGATATATTTAAATTATCAATATTATAATTTTTAACATCAAAATCTTCTAAATTAATTAAAACAAAACGAGATGCATTCCATAATTTATTAATAAAATTCCAAGTTGAACTTACTTTTTCTTCATCATATCTTAAATCTTGACCTGGTGATGATGAAGTTGCTAAAAAGAATCTTAAAGAATCACAACCATATTCATCTATTACATCCATCGGATCTACACCATTACCTAATGATTTAGACATTTTTTTACCATCTTTATCTCTAATTAAACCATGAATTAAAACTTCATTAAATGGTCTCTTATTAGTAAATTCTAACCCTTGAAATACCATTCTACATACCCAGAAGAATATAATATCATATCCTGTTACTAAAACATCATTTGGATAATATCTTTCAAGCATATCTGTTTTATTAGGCCATCCCATAGTTGAAAATGGCCATAAAGCACTACTAAACCAAGTATCTAATACATCATTGTCTTGAATCCATCCTTCTCCAGGATTTTCTATTTGAACTAAAATTTCATCATCTTTATACCATGCTGGAATTCTATGTCCCCACCATAATTGTCTTGAAATACACCAATCATGACAATCTTCCATCCAATGATCTAATATTTTTTCAAATCTATTTGGAACAAAATTAACTTTTGTTTCTTTATCATTTTGATTATCAAGTACTTGTTTAGATAGTATATCCATTTTAACAAACCATTGTTTTGATAAATATGGTTCTACCATAACATCTGTTCTTTCACTATGACCAACTGAATGAATCATTGTTTCTACTTTAATTAATAAATCATTTGTTTTTAAATCTTCAAGTAATTTTTTACGACAAGTAAAACGATCTAATCCATTATAAGCATATGCATTTTCATTCATTGTTGCATCTGGATTCATTACATTAATTCTTTCTAAATTATGTCTGTTTCCTACTTCAAAATCGTTTGGATCATGTGCAGGAGTTATTTTAACTACACCTGTTCCAAATTCAGGATCAGCATGAAGATCACCAATTATAGGAATTAATTTATTTACAATAGGTAAAACTACATTTTTTCCTATTAATTTATTATATCTTTCATCATTTGGATTAACCGCAACTGCTGTATCACCAAATAAAGTTTCTGGACGCGTTGTCGCAACTTCTAAATAATCATTTGTTCCTTCTATCATATATTTTAAATGATAAAAAGCTCCTTCAACATCTTTATAAATAACTTCTTCATTTGATAAAGCAGTCATTGCTTCTGGATCCCAGTTTATAATTCTCTCACCCTTATATATTAATTCTTTATTATATAAGTCAATAAAAACTTTATTAACTGCATCATTTAAACCTTCATCTAAAGTAAATCTTTCTTTACTATAATCAAGAGATAAACCCATTTTAGCCCATTGCTCATGAATATTTGAAGCATATTCTTCTTTCCAATTCCAAGCATGACCTAACCATTCTTCTCTATCCATTTCTCTTGGTTTAATACCCATTTCTTTTAATTTTTTATCTACTTTAGCTTGCGTAGCAATACCAGCATGATCCATTCCTGGCAACCATAAAGTATCATATCCATCCATTCTTTTATAACGGATAATAATATCTTGAAGCGTTGTATCCCAAGCATGACCTAAATGTAATTTACCTGTTACATTTGGCGGTGGAATTACGATTGAAAAAGGTTTTTTTAACAAATCTCCTGATTTAAAAAAATCTCCTTTTAACCATTTTTCATATTTGTTATTTTCTACTTCAATATGATTATATTTTGTTTCTAACATTCTAACACCTCTTTTAAATAAGCAATCATAAAATCTCTTGCTTTTTCTATTTCTTTATTTTTTGTATATATTTCTAATAAATTTGTTTTATTTTCTATTATTTTTTTATGTAATATAAAATTATATGAATATTTATAATTTAAATCATATATAAAACAAAGCAAACGTAAAATTCCACTAGCTTCATCTTTAAGAAACTTGTCATTATATAATTCTTTATTATAAACTAAATTTATTTCTTCTTTAGTTAATTCTACTTCATTAGATTTAATAGTATTACCTTGCTCCAACATAATATCTAATTTATCAGCATCTCTTATTAATTTTAGAAATAGTATTTCTTTATCTGTTAAATCATAATTAATACCTAATTTATTATGATATCTAGTAGAACAAAGTACTATGTTTTTTATTTCTTCATCTTCAATAAATTGATTTATAAAATTATTTTTAATTAGAACTTGATAACCCATTTCTCCATGATCTTCACTATTTCTATCACTATATGTTTGATATTTTGTAAATTGATCAAATCTACCTATATCGTGAAGTAAACCACATAACGTCGCAATTTCTACATATTCATCACTCATATTTTCACTTATCGCTATTTGTTTAGCATATTCCATGACTCGGTAAGAATGATGAAATTTATCCATAATGTTTTTATTTTTTAAATCATATGTTTTAGCATATGTATTAAATTTTTTCATATATTCTTTCATATTCATCCTCCTATCCACAAAAAAACACATCCATATAAGGACGTGATTACGTGGTACCACCTTAATTTATAATATTTAAATATTATCTCAAATCTTTAACGCTGACACACGTAACTTCTTACTATTTTCAGAAATTCAACTCCCAAGCTACCTTCAATATAATTTATTATTAGTTTTCACCAAACACTAACTCTCTTTTAAACAAATTATATTTACTCCTCTTGTTCAAAGTATTTATTTAATTATATTGATATTAGTCAATATTGTCAAGTTATTCCTTTAATTCTTTTCTTATTTTTTTATAATTTGGACAATATTTTTCAACCTGTTTCCAAAAAGAAGAAGAATGATTAAAATGAATTAAATGGGATAATTCATGAATAATAACGTAGTCTAAATATTCTATTTTATATTTAATTAATTGTGAGTTTATAGTTACATTATTATTTTTTCTGTTGCATACACCCCATCTTGTTTTCATATCTCTTATTTTTAAATTAGGAAAAGGTATTTTTTTTTCAAATAAATTATAGTTATATAATAGTCTTTCATTATATATCCTAATTATTTCTTTTTTTAACCACTTATTTAATTCTTCTATACTTTTTGAATAAATATTACTATTAATTATTTCAACATTTGTATTTGGCATTATTATAATATTATAAGGTAATCCTAGATAATAATATTGTTCATTTTTTTCTTGTTTTTTTACATTTTTATTTAAGTTATTTAAAATAAATTCTTGATTATTATCTAATAACTCTTTTATCTTGTTTTTAGAAACTAAATAATTTGTAGTTATATATATATTATTATCCTCTTTTATTCTAATATAAGTATTTTTATTTCCTTTTTTTTCTATAAATACTTCACATTCATAATTATCTATTTTGTATTTCATAACATCCCTCATAACTATTTTATCACATTTTTACAAAAAAAAAGACTAAGTCTTTTTTAAACTAATAAACTCATTACAACTATAACTACCATTGTAGAAATAAATAATGATAATAATAGTTTCCAGTTTGATTTAAACCATTCTTTATATGAGATTTCTAAATAACTTAAACCAATCATTAATCCAACACTTGTTGGGACTAATAACATTGTAAATCCATATATTGCTTGGATAATAAATACTGCAGTTGAACTTGAATCTGTATATAAAACTGATACTGGGCTATATAGTACATTCATCAAATATGGGAATCCACTATAAGCAATTGAACCAATTCCTGATACTAAAGTCATTGTTACTACATTTAAATCTTTTGACATATCAAATAAATGATCAAAGATTGTTGTCATAAATGGAGTACTTACACTATTTACAATTAACAATAATACATTTGCCAAAATAGCTACAACAGCTACAGGTAACATTTTTTTCATTCCTTCAGCAGCAGAATCTAATAATTCATTAACTTTTAAATTATATATTAATCCCATTACTACCATCGCAATTACTAAAACCATTGCTAATTCATAATATGTCCAATATCCAAATGGATTAATTGATCCTAGAATATTACCAAATATTGTATATCCATTTAATTTAAATTCAATTATTTTTGTATGAATATCACTAAATAAATTAATTCCAAAAGCATCTTTCCAGTTATACATTGCTACAAATATAATTACCATTGTAGAAATCATAGTAATAACTAAAGGTAATGCTTTTTTCTTACTTACTTGAGTGTTATCATATAACGGAATAACAACTTCTGATTTTGTTTCTTCTTTTGTTTTCTTAGTTGATTTTTTAGTTGTTTTTGTTGTTTCTAAAATACTTGTTTTTAAAACAAAAACTAATAAAACTACTGTTACTAAAACAAATAAAGCTATTTTATAAACTAAATTATCAGTAACACTTAAACCAAAGAAAGTTTTTAAATAATTATAACCTTCCATATTATAACCAAATGTTACTCCTATATTACCAACTAGAATTGCTCCTACTGTTGATAACATTGCTGTCATTTTATTATATCCTAATGATAAAATAACGGCTACAAAAAATGGTACCATTATAATTAAAGGTAATGTTAGTGTTGTTAAAGATGATAAAATAGCAAATATTAATATAGATATTACTAAAAATGCTTTTTCATTTCCTTTAAACTTATTAACAGTTCCTTCTACTATATTTTTATATACTCCTGTTTTATTCATTACACCGTATAATCCACCTATTAATAATAATATTAAACCCGTTAATACAAATATAGATGTAATTGATGTTGAAATAGGATATATAAATAAATCTCCAAGTCCTAGTGGATCTGTTGTACCTTTTGTATAGACACCACTACTAAATGTTCCACCTGGAATAATCCAACTTGCCGCTACATATACTAAAAAAGTAATAAGTATGGCTTTTAATAAACTATTTTTTTTCATTTTCTAACCTCCTTTATAATTATATCAAATATCAATTCATTTATAAAGTTTTTTTCATAATTAAAAAAAATTTCACTTTATTTTCACAAATTTTTAATATTTAATAAAATGTTGTATAATGATTAAGGTGATAAAATGAATAACTTCAAATATGGATATAATAATAAAAGATATCATACTCTTGATTATTTTTATAAAAACAAATTTAATTCTAAAGTATTTAAAGTAAGTTTAAATGCTGGTTTTAGCTGTCCTAATATAGATGGTACAGTTGGAACTGGTGGTTGTATATATTGTTCTAAAATAGGTAGTGGTGAATATGCTGGTAATGTTAATGATGATTTGAAAATACAGTTTAATGAAGTTAAAAATATGATTTTAAAGAAATGGCCTACAAGTAAATATATTGGTTATTTTCAAGCTCATACTAATACATATGCACCACTTGATATTTTAAAAGAAAAATATGAATCTATTTTAAATATTGATGATGTCATAGGTCTTTCTATTGCGACTAGACCTGATTCTATTAGTGATGATTGTTTAGATTATTTAGAAGAACTATCTAAAAAAACTTTTTTAACTATTGAACTTGGGCTTCAAACTATTCATGAAAAAACATCTAAATTTATAAATAGATGTCATACATTAGAATGTTTTGAAGATTGTGTTAAAAAATTAAGAAAAAGAAATATTAATGTTGTTGTTCATATAATAAATGGGCTTCCATATGAAACAAAAGATATGATGCTTGATACAGTTAAATATTTAAATAATTTGGATATTCAAGGTTTAAAAATACATATGTTAAGTATTACTAAAGATACTAAATTAAATTTGATTTTTAAAGAAAAACCTTTTCATATTTTAAGGAAGGAAGAATATGTTGATATTGTATGTGATCAATTAGAATATTTAAAACCAGAAATAGTAATCAATAGAATTACTGGTGACCCTAAACTAGATGATTTAGTAGAACCAAATTGGTTAGTAAAAAAATTATGTGTTTTAAATGATATAGATAAAGAATTAGTTAGAAGAAATAGTTATCAAGGTATTAAAACAAAGTAAAAAACTACAAAATGTAGTTTTTTCTTTTTAACAACATGTATATGTAGTAGTTACTGTATTAGAACCTGTAATTCCCCACCATTTACAATGAAATCTATCTGGATAATAACTTCCTCTATTACGGGTATAACAATCTTCTATAGCACTTCCCGTTTCAGTCTTCCATCCATATATCGTTGTTGTAGTATTACTTGTACATACATTATTACATTGGGCTACAGTAGCCGGAGGAGGAACTGCTTCAATAACACAGTTATTTGTTGCTCCATTTTCTAAAGTAACAGAGGCCGCTTTAGATGCATCATAACCACTTAAATAACTAGGTAATAAGCTTGATGCATTTTCATTTTCAGATACTATTTTTTTAACTAAAACAATTTGTAATGCTTCTACTCTTTTACACAATGCTTGTGAACCAGTTATTTCACCGTTTTTAGCCCATCCTAGCCAACCTTGTTCTTGAACATGAACCCTATAAAATACATCATATATAGTTGATAGTTCTCCACTCAATGATAATTTAACTGCTTCAATTCTTAAATTAGTACAATCTCCATTTGGACAATCATTTATATCATTGTTTGGAGCATACACATCGTTTGAATAACCAGCTCTCCATCCTCTATTTTGAACGTGTACTTCATATATTATATTACCACCTACAATATTAGAAGATGATAGTTTTGCTTTAAAACGATCTATAAGGAATCCACTACCAATTGTTCCTACTGTAGCTCCATTGCTACCAGAACTCCAGTTGTCAAAACTTCCTTTAACGTAAACCGCATAGTCAACTCCAACATTCTTAACTAATTTAATATTTGTTGAAGATGAACCAGAACAATTATTCAAATTATCACAAGCTCTTAGATAAACCTTTTGATTCATTTGACTGTTAATTACTGGTGTTTCAAATTCATTACTGTTTGAATTACTATATGAATTCCAACTTGAATTATCATAACTATATTGATAACTTCCAATACCTGATCCTGCATCACTAGAATACAAACGTAAAGTAAAATCTTCTGTAGTCCAAATACCACTAGTTGGATTAGATATAATTGGTACTTCTGGAGCTTCTCTATCTATTCCAGTTACTGAATAAGAACTCGATAAAGAGTTTATTCCATCATCAACTATTGCTACAACATTACCATTTGTAGTAAATGATAAATTTTTTGTTGTTGATGTTTCTTTTGTCCATGATGAACCACCATCTAAACTATAATAATAATTTAATGTCTCACCAGTAATAGTTGGATATGTAATTGTTACTGTTTTGCTTGTTGCCCAACCTGATGGTGTAGAAACAATAGTCGGAGCAACAAGAGTTGCTTGAGTTGAACTTACACTAGATTGATTTGTTAAATTCACTGCATTAGTACAAACAACCTTTAAAGTATGTGTTCCATAAACTAATGAACTATATGTATACTCTTGAATTGTATTAGATGTTGTATATGATTGTTTGAAAACACCATCTAAATAAAAATCATATTTCGTAATTGGTGATTCACTATCAGAACATACAGCCCTTACATTTGCCTTACTTGTTGTTGCTGAAAGTAATGACAATGATGCACTTGGAGCTGTAGTATCTATTGTTGTAATTGATAAAGTTGAAAATGAAGGATTCTTAGCTCTATCTACAGTTTTAGCATATATTACTCTATTAGATGTAATAGTTGGTAAAGTCATACTATTTCCATCAACAGTTGAAATAGTTGTAGCTTTTAACCAATTAGTTCCATCAATACTATAATAATAAGCATATTGTCCTTTTGGATATATAATTGTTACATTTTTACTCATTGTCCAACCAGTAGGTGTAACATTAATAGTTGGTGTTGGAACATTTTTTGTAGTAAAATTACTTGATGTATTTAATGAAATACCATTAGCATTAACACATCTTGTTTGAACAGTATATAATTTATTTGAGATTAAATTGTCAAATAAATAACTATCTGTATAATTACCATTAACTATTTTACTTACCCATCCATTTCCAATATTAAATTCATATTTAGAAATACTAGTTCCATCAATTGAATTACAACTTGTTTTAACTTCTAATGATTTTGTTGTTATATCTTTAGAAACTAAAGTAATATTTGGTGCTGATTCATCATATATACAATCAGTACCTTTTGTAACTTCAATTACATTTGTATCTTTTAATTTAGTTGCACAAAATTCTCCATTTGTTGCATATAAAGCTATATTTCCATCAGCATCAATTACTAATTTTCCTGCTGTAGGTTTTTTACCTTTTATATCTATTAAAAGATCAGAATCAGTAAAATCTATTATTTTACCGTTAAATTCTGCTTTATCTACTTTAGTTTGTTCTGCATAATACATTTTTGCAGAAGCTATTATTCCACTTGCTGTACTTTTAAATGAACTTTTTCTAAGTGATTCCATTAATCCTAAAATATTTGGAACCATTATTAAAGAAACAATAGCAATAATTATTATAACTGATAAAATTTCAACTAACGTAAAACCATTTTTTTTCATTACAATCCTCCTTATTTATTATAATTATCTATTAAAGATAAACCAACTTTATTTTTGTCTATAAATATTTCATCCACATAACAATCAACGATGTTACCAACACTTACAACTTCACTTGGATCTTTTATAAAATGATTTGCTAATTTTGAAATATGTGCTAATCCATCATTTTTTAATCCTATATCTATAAATGCTCCAAAAGGTGCTACATTTCTAACTGTTCCTTGTAATTTCATTCCTACTTTTAAATCTTCTAAGTGTAATATATCACTTTTTAAAATAGGCTTTGGCATTTCATCTCTTGGATCTCTATTAGGTTTTTTTAATGAATTTATAATATCTTCTAAAGTATAAATATCAATTTCTAGTAAATCTGCATATTTATTTATTTCAATATTATTTAATTTTTCTACTAATTGATTTGTACCAATATCATTAATACTCATTTCAAGTTCTTTAAGTAACAAAATTGTTTTGTCATAACTTTCTGGATGGATACCTGTTTCATCTAAAATATTTTTCCCATCAACAATTCTTAAAAAACCTACGGCTTGTTCATATGTTTTACCAGGTAATATTTTTTTTAATTCTTGTCTTGATAAAATCTTACCTTTTGTATTTCTATATTCTATTAATTTATCTATATTTTTTTTAGATATACCAGATACATATTTTAATAAAAATGATGAAGCTGTATTAATATTTACTCCAACTTGATTTACTACTTTACTAACTACAAAATCAAGTGATTCTGATAATTTTTTATTTGAAACATCATGTTGATATAAACCAACACCAATACTTTCTGGATCAATTTTAACAAGTTCCGCTAAAGGATCTTGAAGTCTTCTTCCTATACTTATTGCACTTCTTTCTTCAACATGAAGTTCTGGAAATTCTTCAATTGCTAGTTTTGAAGCTGAATAAACACTTGCTCCTGCTTCACTAACTATAATGTATTCAACTTTTCTTTTTGCTTCTTTAATAATATTTGATACAAATGTTTCACTTTCTCTTGAAGCTGTTCCATTACCTATTGCAATTATATCTATGTTATATTTTTCAATTAATTCTAATAACGTTTTTTTAGATTGTTCTATTTCATTTTTAGGTTCATGAGGATAAATAACTTTTACTGCTATTTTTTTTCCTGTAAAATCTATTATTGCTAATTTACAACCAGTTCTATAAGCTGGATCAAATCCTAAAACCATTTTTTCTTTCATAGGTGGTGTAAGTAATAAATTTTCTAAATTTTTTCCAAAATTATCTATTGCGACTTCTTCAGCACCAAGAGATAAATCACTTCTAATTTCTCTTTCAATACTTGGTGAAATCAATCTTTTATAACTATCCATATATGCTTCTTTAACAATATCATATACAAATGATTCTTTATTTCTTATTACTTTTTCTTCTAAATAATCAAATATTTTATTTTTATCAATATCAATACTAACATTTAATATTTTTTCTTTTTCTCCTCTATTAAGCGCTAAAATACGATGAGGTTTAGCATTTTTAACAGGTTCACTATATTCATAATACATATCATATATTTTAGAATCATCTACTGCATCTTTTTTCTTAGTTGATACAATTGTTCCAAAGATAAATGTATTTGTTCTAATCCATTTACGATAAAATGCATTATCACTTATTAACTCAGCAATAATATACTTTGCTCCTTGGATAGCTTCTTCAATTGTTTTGATATTTTCATTTAGGTATTTACTTGCAATATTTTGAATACTACCAAATGTTGGAAATTCCATTATTTCTTTTGCTAATGGTTCTAATCCATTATTAATTGCGTCTGTTGCTTTAGTTTTTTTCTTTTCTTTATATGGTCTATATAAATCTTCTACTTCAACTAATTTAGAAGAACTCATTATTTTGTTTTTTAAGTCTTCTGTCATTAAACCTTTTTCATCTATTAATCTAATAACATCTTCTTTTCTTTTAAGCAAATTAACTTGATACATATAGACTTCACTTATGCTTCTTATTTGTTCTTCATCTAAATTACCAGTTACTTCTTTTCTATAACGAGAAATAAAGGGAATTGTATTTCCTTCTTCTAATAAAGTTAATGTTTTTTCAACTTGTATATCTTTTATATTTAAATTTAAACTTATTTCTTTTATAATTCCTGATATCATATTCCAACTCTTTCTATTTTTATAATTATATCATACTTTTTAATTAATATAAAGATTGATACAAAAAAATAAAGATAATATTAAAAACAAAAAAGAACTACAAAAATGTAGTTTTTTTAATATTTTTTTTCAATATTTTTATTATTTAATGAAGCATTATTAATAACTTTAAATCCATATTTATCTTGCAGTTTATCTACTATTTTTTCTAATTTAATATCTTCTTCTCTTACTTCAAAACTTTCAAATAAAGATGATTGATGATTACTTTTTGATACTAATTTGTCTAGTCTTATTCCAACTAACCTAATTGGTTCATCATTCCACATTTCATTTACTAATTTTTTAGATGTTTTAAATATTTCTTGTGTTAAATTAGTAGCATTATTTAATTTCATTTGATGAGAAATTGTTTTAAATTGACTATTTTTTAAATGAACTTCAACAACATTTGTATATTTATTTTCATTTCTAAGTACTTTTCCTAAGTTATTAGCAATTTGTTCTAATACATTATAAATAATTACTTTATCTTTTATATCTCTATCTAATGTAGTTTCATTACTTAAACATTTCCTATCTTCTCTTTTATTAAGAACTGGATCATTATTTATTCCTTTTGCTCTATTGATTAAATTAATAGCTTGATTCTTAAAATATTTACTAAGTTCTAATTCATCTGCATTCGCTAAATCACCTATTGTATTTATATTTAATTGTTCTAATTTTGGAACAGTTTTTTTACCAACTCCAAATAAATCACCAATAGGTAGTGGATACATTTTTAATTCAATTTCATTATCAAACAAAGTATGAACTTTATTTGGTTTTGAAAAATCAGAAGCCATTTTAGCGCATAATTTATTATTTGCGATTCCTATATTTACAGTAAATCCTAATTTTTCTTTTACTTCTTCTTTTATTTTATAAGCAAATTCAACTTCATCATTATAGATATGTTTTATTTTTGTATAATCCATATAACATTCATCAATAGACGCTATTTCTATATCATCAGTATAATTAATTAACAATGAAAACAAACTATTAGACATTTCTTGATAACATTTATAATTTGGAAAATATGTTTTAACAACAGGACATTTTTTTCTAGCTGTATATAATGTTTCTCCTGTCACAATACCTACTTTTTTAGCAGCATTACTTTTTGCTAAAACAATACCACTTCTTTTAGCTTCATCACCACCAATAACTGCGTAACTATTTCTAATATCATATTTTGATCCTTTACTTAATAAATCAACCGCAGTCCACGAAAGGAAAGCATTATTAACATCAATATGCATAATTATTCTATCCATGTTATCACCATTAATATTATAACACGAACATTTTTTCTTGTCTATAAAATATACATTTATTAGAATATATTATTAAAATTTATTTCCCCTTTTATAATACTACTTAAATATTTACCATATAATTCTATAATGTTAGCTTTTTCTACATTACTTTTTACAGTAACATTAATATTAGTAATTATTTTTTCATTATTTTTAATTTGTAATACACCTATTTTTTCACCTTTTTTTATTGGTAATTTTATTTTATCTAGTTTTAAATTATAACTTATTTTTCCTGTTTTATCTGTTTTTTTAGTTACTAAAGAATAACTTTTAAGTGGAATAATTTCTATTTTACTTGTTCTAGCTTTTTCTATATTTATTTTATCTATAATTGTTTTAGTTGTAACTATAGGTTCTGCTTTATAACTAGCAAATCCATAATCCAAAAGTGAATTTGTTTCACTATTTCTAGTTGTTGGATCTGGTTCTTTCATAACAACAGATATTAATCTCATATTATTTTTTTTAGCTGTAGCCGTTAAACAATATCCCGCTTCTTTTGTAAAACCTGTTTTTAAACCATCTACAATTGGATTAAATTTAATTAATTTATTTGTATTAACAAGCCATATTTCTCTATCCGTTCCTTTTCTTAAATAGTCTTCATAAATTGTTGTAAATTCAAATAATTTATCATATTTAACTAATTCTTTTGCTATCATAGCCATATCATATGCACTTGAATAATGATCTTTTGCATCTAATCCATGAGCATTTTTAAATACAGTATCTTTTAATCCTAGTTCTTTTACTTTTTTATTCATCATTTTAACAAATTCATCTTCTGTTCCTGCTATATATTCACCCATTGCTACAACCGCATCATTACCAGAAGATATAGCAATTCCTTTAAATAAATCATAAACCTTCATTTGTTCTCCTGTTTCAAGTAATATCTGACTTCCACCCATACTTGAAGCATTCATTGATATTGTAACTACATCATCCCATTTAATAGTACCTTTTTCAATGTTTTCTAAAATAATTAACATACTCATAATTTTTGTCATTGAAGCAGGAGGTAATTTTTCATGAGAATTCTTTTCAAATATAATTTTACCTGTTGTTGCTTCAATTAAAATAGCACTTTTTGATTTTTCTCCTAAAGTAATTCCTTCTGCTTTTACATTACTTACAAAGAATAAACTTAATAAAAACAATACACTTATTATTTTTTTCATATAACACCTCTAATAAAGAATATGAAAAAATTGTCATAATATGAAAATTCTTATTAAGATATTTTATATTGTTTGAATAATTAAACACTATGCTTGAATGGTTTTATTTATTTAAATAACCATTTTGAACAAATCTTGTTTCATTAACAACTATAAATGCTTTATTATCTATTTTCTTAATAATCTTTTTTAAATGATTAAAATTATGTTTATTTATCTCAATAAATAACATATATTTATCAATTTTTTTATCACTACTTTTTACATCTATTACAGATACTCCATATCCACTTTCTTTAATAATTTTAACAACATCATCTCTTCTACTACTTGTAATAACTTGAACAGTAAAATTTCCTTTTATAAATCTACTAGATAAATAAGTTCCAATATAAGTTCCTGTCGCATATCCTAAAGCAAAAAATAGTGCAATTAAAATTTGTGAATCATTTTTATCTAATGCTTCTCTAACAATTAAAAACCAAATTAATACTTCAAAAAAGCCAATAAATGCCGCAATAAATCTTTTATCTTTAACAGTCATAATAGTTCTTATTGTACCAAGTGAAACATCAATTATTCTTACAAAAAATATCTTTATACATAAAAAAAGAGTTATCATATTTAATCCTCCAATATAACTATTATTAAAATGCAATAAAACATTATTTATATACATATCTATTGTATTTTAAAACAATATTGTTTATAATTAAGCTAGGTGATGATATGAAAAAAAGAAAGATTAAAAAGAAAGTCATTAAAATATTTTGGATATCTGTCGTTTCTATTTCAATTCTTATCTTATCAATTATTTTTATAACAAATAAAATTAATTATATTAATAGTTATACTTACAAACTAGATAAAATTGGTTACAATAAAGAAGAAATAAAAGAAATAAAAAAACTAGATAATATAGAAATAGATGATATTCTAAAAAAAGAATATAATAAATTAATTGTTAAATTCATGCAAAAAGATTATTTTATTTATAAAAATTTAGATGAATATATAATTTATTATAATGAAAATAAAGACCTATCTTTAAAAGAAGTAATAGTTTTAATTAATGTAAAAGCAAATAATGATTTTTATGATAAAAAAGTTATTACAAAAACAAATATAAATGATAATAACTTAATGTTAGTAAATAAATACCATCAACTTGATAAAAACTATTCTCCTACTGACTTAGTTGATGTTAAAAACTATTATTCATATGGAGAAAATAAAATTAAAAAAGAAGCATATGAAAATTTTATTAATATGTGGACAGCTGCGAAAAATGAAGATTTATCTCTTATAATCACATCTGCTTATCGTGATTATAACTATCAAAATAATATTTGGAATTCATATGCTGATTCAAAAGGAGATGAATGGGCAGATAGTTTTGCTGCTAGAGCTGGATTTTCTGAACATCAAACAGGATTAGCTATTGATATAGTAACATATGGAAGTACAATGGATAATTTTAAAGATTCAGATGAATTTAAGTGGTTAGAACAAAACTGTTATGATTATGGATTTATATTAAGATATCCAAAAGATAAAGAAAAAATTACTGGATATTCATATGAACCTTGGCATTATAGATATGTTGGAAAACAAGTTGCAAAAATAATTAAAGAAAAAAATATAACTTATGATGAATACTATGCATATTATATAGAAAAATAAAAGAGCACTATTGATATTTCAATAAATGCTCTTTTTTTATGAAAATTAGAAAGGAGATATTACCAAAAATTAATACTTGTTAGTTCACTGTTAAACTACATCATGTACTACAAGTAGTCTGCTTAGATACATATTGGTAATGTATATGTATCTATTTTTATTATATATATTTATAATTTATTTATGATTTACATTTTCTTCCACATAATTATAATTATTAACATTTATTGCAATACCAACTACAAAAATATAAGAAATAATATATATCCAAATCATAAGAATAATTATAGAAGATAAACTACCATAAAACACACCATAATTTACAATATTATTTGCGTAAAATGAATATATTGCAGTAACAAATAACCAACCTATTGTAGTAAAAACTGATCCTTTATTAACATATTTACTTTTAATTTTTTTATCAGGAGCTAATGTATATAGTAATTTAACTAACATTAAAATAACTAAAAAAGCTACTGGCCATTTTAAATATACAAATAAATGATATATATTATTTGATATATTATCAAACATTTCTAAATGTAAAACCATTTTTAAAATAACATTTCCAAAAGCTAAAACTACTAATACAAATAAAAATAGAAACATTAATATTATAGTCAAAAATAAAGCTTTTATTCTACCTTCTAAATAAGAAGCATGTTTAATATTATATAATGTATTTGATGTTATAATTACTGAATAAGCACCATTTGAAGCTAGTAAAAAACCAACTACAAAATATAAACCAATATATCCACCTTTAGCACTTGTTACTATAAAAGATTCTAATAATTTAACTGCTTCTTTTGGAACATTATTTGAAAATAAACTTATTATATCATTAATAGAAACAGAAAAAAGTGAACAAATTATTCCAAATAAAGTAATACATGGAATAATTGATAAAACCAAGAAAAAAGATAAATGACCTGGTAAAATTTTCATTTCATCTTTATTTATTATATTAAATAATTTTTTTAAATACTCTTTTAATATTTTCATACTACCACCTTATTAATTACTTATAAAAATTAACTATTTCTTAAAAAAAGAAGGATTATTTTTTACCTTCTAATTTAACTAAAATTTCTTTTGTTACATCTATTGCTTTTTCTCTTACTGAATTTGCAGCACTTTCTAAAACAGGTGTACCTTTTGATACAGCATAATCAACTAATTCTCCAGATTTTTTTTGAATTAATTTAGCTTTTTCTTTAGCAATTTTTAAAACTTTTTCTTTATCTAAATTAGAAAGTTCTTCTTTAATTTCAGCTATTTTATTTTCTATATTTTCTTTTACTTCAGCTTTATCAATTTCTTTTGCTTTAACTATTAAATCTTCAAATTTTTCCTTTAATTCTTTTCTAGTTTCGCTTCCTTTTTTAGGAGCAAATAATACTCCAAGTCCTGCTCCAATAGCAACTCCCGCTAATAAAGTACCTAAACCTTTTTTCTTACTCATTGTCCTCAGTCCTTTCTTTGTTTTTTTTTCTTTTATTAAATATTGATTTTATAGCATTTACTGTTAATTCAATTAACTTATCATTTATAGATGAAAAGCTATCAGTTATTTTATCCATAACTGAAAATGCTAAATCTAATTTTTTACTTTTTTCACTTATATCATCTATTACTTTATCTACTTTATTTAAAGTAAGTATCATTTTAATTCCAAGAAAAATTAAAACAATTAATAAAACAATACCTAATATATATAATATGATTGAATAAACATTACATGCATCCATTATTCTTCATCTCTCTTTTCATACATAGAATCGATTAAATTAAATAAATCACTTTCAACTAAATCATCATTAGTTTCTTCATTTTTTTCATTACTATACTCAGAATCATTATATTCATCTTCTATATATTCTTCAGTAGATTCGCTAATTTCATCTTCTATATATTCTTCTTGACTAACAATAGTTAATTCATCTTCTATTTCATCTAATTCTTCTATAATATTATCAAATTTTTGAGATACTTGTTGTTCACCATTAATTATATTATTTTTAATTATTTGATTTATTTCTTCTATTTTTTGTCTTTGTTTTTCAAGCTCTTTTGCTAAATCTTCTGTAGTTTCTTCTACTTCTTCTAATTCTTCAACAATATTCATTTCTTCTTGTAAAGTTAAATTATAATCTTCTTTAAGTAAATCAACATTATTTCTTGATTCTCTAGTTTCTTTTGTTTCTAATTCTTCAAAAATATCTATTCCTGAATCATAATTATTTTCAATTATTAATTCTTCTTTAACTAAAACAATAGGATCATTAAAAAAGCTATTTTCTAATTCTTCTTCTAAAGTACCAAATGCTTTATTTCTAATATCATCTATAGTTACTCTATCTGATTTATAATAAGTAATATCTTTTGTTTCTTTTGTTGTTATATCATCTTTTGAATAATTTTTATCCAATATTCCATAAACTGGAGAAATAATTGGAGAAGCTCTAAAAGTTTTTATTTCTTCTTTTACTGGTTCTTCATTTTTAATATTATAAGAAGGTCTAAATTCTTTTACTTCTTCTTTTTTTACTTCTTTTGGTTTTTCTAAATCATCAAAATCTTCATCAGAAAAATAAACTGGAAAAACAAATTTTTCGTCTTTTTTTAAAGACAAACTTTCAGAAACTACTTCTTCTTCTTCTTTTTCTTCTACTAAAACTTTTGATTCTCTTCTAGCAGGAGCAATTTCGATTTTTCTAATTTCTTTTTGAATTTCTTTTTCTTTTTTTATTTCTTTTTTAGGTTCTTTTTTAACAACTTCTTCTTCTACTTCTTCTGTAAATAAGTTTTTTACTTTGTCAAATAATCCCATATTTCCACCTCGTTTTAATTTTCTACTTCAAGAATATTTTTGTCTATTTCTGTTTTAGGAATAAATTTTACATATTTTTCTTCTTTGTTTGTAAAATAATCTTCATTTAGCATAAGTTCAATTATATTATCATTAAACTTAACAGTTGATAATATATATGAAGCATTTAAAATAACATTATTTAAATCTTTTTGATTAACTATCGCTTCTATCTTAGCATAGTTATAGAAAAAATCTACTTTATATTTTCCATTTACTTCACTTATTTCTAAATAACCTTGTTTATTTCCTTCAATTTTTTTAGAATAATAAACATCTGTTCTTTCTTGATAAACTATTTCTTTTTTATAGAAGTAACTTACTGCATCTATATATAGATAATAGTAATTACCATCTGAATACAATTTATCATTTAAATCACTTGTATCAATATAGGTAACACCTCTTGGTATATAGTATTTATAACCTTTACCTACACGATTAAATAATTTATTATTTTTAGATAATACAACACTAATTGTATTGTCTATACTTTTTGTATCTATTCTAACAGCTGAACAGCCAGTAGCTAGGATACATAAAAGTAGAATAGTTATTTTTTTCATATCCACCACTCTTACTATGATTATATCAAATATTTTTTTAATTAAAAAGCATTTTCCTCTTTTTAATTTTTTTTGCGTATATTTAGTGTAAAGCTACTTTTCAACATCTATTTTATATATTGGTAGGCCTTTATTTCTAAACTTAGTTTCATATTCTGTTGGAATATTATTTTCTGTATTATCTTCATATAAATTTAAACTTATTTCATTAATTTTATAGTCATAATTTGTATAAGAAATAATTGAATATTCAAACAATTTTCTATTATCAGTTTTCATTATAATATGTTTTTTTGATTTAAAAATATTATCATATTTTTTTAAGAATTCAAAACTACTTAATCTTCTCTTATAGTGTCTATCTTTTGGCCAAGGATCAGAAAAATTTAAATAAATAAGTGATATTTCTTTATCAAAAACACTTTCAATTTCATTAGCATCCATTCTAATTAATCTTAAATTATCAATCTTTTCAGTTTCTAATCTTTCTACTGCTCTTACAATAACACTATCATATTTTTCAATTCCAATAAAATTAATATCAGGATATTTTTTAGCATTTTCTATAATAAAATTTCCTTTACCCATACCTATTTCAATATATATTGGATTATTATTATTAAACACTTCATAATATTTTCCTTTATAAACATTTGGAGCTTCTATTAAGTATGTTGATGATTCTATCTTCTCTTTTGCTCCTTTAACATTTTTAAGTCTCATATTAACCTCCTTATATAGTTATATTATAACATATATATAATAAAAATAATAGTTTTAAAATATGACAAAAAAGAAAATAAGAAAATATTATTTCTTATTTTACAACTATATTTACTAATTTTTTTGGAACAACTATTACTTTTAATATTTCATTATTATCTATAAATAATTTAACATTATCAATTGATTTTGCTAGTTTTTCCATATCTTCTTTTGAAGTATTTGTATCAACAGTTATTTTACCTCTAACTTTTCCATTTACTTGAACAATCATTTCATATGAATTATCAATTGTTTTTGATTCATCATATACTGGCCAAGATTCATAACTAATTGTATTATTATGTCCCAATAATTCCCAAATTTCTTCTGTAATATGAGGACATAATGGATTTAATAATTTAATAAATCCTTCTTTCATATATTTAGGAAAATTTTCTTCTTTATATACAGCATTTATAAATATCATCATTTGTGATATTGCAGTATTAATATTTAAATTTTCATAATCCTGAGTTACTTTTTTAACTGTTTGATTATATATTTTTTCTAGATTTTGATTTTCTTGCGTATTTGTTTTAATTTCTACATAAAGTCTATATATACGATCAATAAACTTTCTAGCACCTTCAACACCATTATTATTCCATGGCTTATCTGCTTCTAGAGGTCCCATAAACATTTCATAAAGTCTTAATGTATCTGCTCCAAATGATTTAACAATATCACTTGGATTAATAGAATATTCAGGATATCTTTTACCCATTTTTATTCCATTTGAACCTAAAATCATTCCTTGATGAACTAATTTTTTAAATGGCTCCGCTACATTTACAATACCTTTATCATATAAATAATTATTCCACATTCTAGAGTATAATAAATGACCAACAGCATGCTCTGGACCACCTACATATAAATCTACTGGCATCCAATGATTAATTAATTTTTTATCTGCTATAAACTCATCATTATTTGGATCAATATATCTTAAAAAATACCAACTAGATCCTGCAGAACCAGGCATAGTAGATGTTTCTCTAGTTCCTTTTACTCCATCAATAACAACATTTTTCCATTCATTATCATTTTCTAGAGGTGCCATTCCATTTTTACCTTTATAATCTTCTAATTCTGGTAAAACTAATGGTAATTCTTTATCATCTAATACTCTAGTAGTTCCATCTTCCATATGAATAATTGGAATTGGTTCTCCCCAATATCTTTGTCTAGCAAAAATCCATTCTCTTAATCGATAATTTATTTGTTTTTTACCTAATTTATTTTCTTCTAACCAATTAATCATTTTATTGATTGCTTCTTCTTTATTTAATCCATTTAAGAAACTAGAATTAATATGTACCCCATCACCATTCATAGAACTCGAATTACTTATATAATTAAATGTTTTACTATGTAATTCATCGACTACTTCATTAGAAATAGTTTCCTTATCTACCCATTCAACATTAAATATTTCATCTTCATCTAATTCTTGATCTATTTTATTATTACTATTTAATTTAAATAAGAAACCTGTACTTTCAATATTAAAATACTTATCTTTATTAAATGCATAATAATGATGATTAATTTTAAATGATTCATACACTAATTCTATATCTGTATATCCTGTTTCTTCTTTAATTTCACGGATTGCACATTCTATTGGTGATTCATTTTCTTTGATAGTACCACCAACAAATAATCTTCCACCTTTATCTTTCCAATTAATTGTTAAATATTTATCATTTTTTTCATCATATAATACCGCTACTATACTATTTTTTTTAATTTCATTATCATGTTTTTGACCAGTTTCTTCTTCTAATACTTGAATAATATCAATATTAAATTTACGAGCAAATTCATAATCTCTTTCATCATGAGCAGGTACTGCCATAATAGCTCCTGTACCATAACTAGCAAGAACATAATCTGATATCCAAATAGGTATTTCTTTATTATTAACTGGATTAATAGCATATGCACCAGTAAATACACCTGTTTTATCTTTATTTAATTCTGTTCTTTCTAAATCAGATTTAGAAGAACATATTTTTTTATAATCATTTACTTCATCTTTTTTATCATTTGTAGTAATTAAATCTACTAAAGCATGTTCTGGTGACATTACACAATATGTAGCACCAAATAAAGTATCACATCTTGTTGTAAAAACTGTAAAATGTGAATCATTGTTTTTAATTTTAAAATCAACATGAGCACCTATACTTTTACCAATCCAATTTCTTTGAATTTCCTTAGTTGATTCAGGCCAATCAATATTATCTAATCCACTTAATAATTTTTCAGCATACGTAGGAATATCTATTACCCATTGCTTCATATTTTTACGAATTACTGGATAACCTCCTCTTTCACTTTTACCATCAATTACTTCATCATTTGCTAAAACTGTACCTAATTCTTCACACCAGTTTACTGGCATATCAACTTGTTTAGCAAATCCATCAATAAATAATTGTTTGAAAATCCATTCAGTCCATTTATAATATTTAGGATCACTTGTAGATACTTCTCTATCCCAATCATATGAAAAACCTAACATTTTTAATTGCTTTGTAAACGTTTTTGTATTTTGTTCTGTAAAAACAGCTGGATGATTTCCAGTATCTATAGCATATTGCTCTGCAGGAAGACCAAAAGAATCAAATCCGATTGGATGTAATACATTAAATCCTTGCATCCTTTTCATTCTTGCTACTATATCTGTCGCAGTATATCCTTCTGGATGTCCTGCATGTAATCCTACTCCTGATGGATAAGGAAACATATCAAGAACATAATATTTTGGTTTACTAAAATCCCAAACATTAGTTTTAAATGTGTTATTATCTTCCCAATATTTTTGCCATTTTTTTTCTATTTCTTTTGGATTATACATAAAATCACTTCTTTCTTTTAACTTTTACTGCTTGACCACTTTTTTGATACATTTTACCTATTAAATGATATATTAAATATTGAATTGGAAATAAAACAATAAATCCAAGTAACATTTTTAATATAAAATTATCTACAAAACTTATTATAAATAAAGTAGATGATAAAATAAAAGCATTTGATAAAGCTATTAAATTAATTAATACTTTCATATTTACTTTTTCTATTTTTAAACCATAAACACTTATTAAATACATAATATAAGTATTTCCTTCTATTTTTTGAACCTTCTTTTTTCTGAGTATTACAAAAAACAAATAAAACAAATATATTATTACAAACACTATTAAACTAAAAACTAACTCTTTCATATTTACCTCCTACACATAAAAAAGCATTAAGATTTAAGGACGAAAAACCGCGTTACCACCTTAATTCATAATACTTTATGCTCTTTAATCTCTTAACGCGAGAACACGTCTTTTGAAACTCCAAAGCAAGTTCATAATTAAATATTAAAAGTTTTCATCAACCACTTTTTTTCTAAATAATATTTTAATTATTACTACTCTTCTTCTCTGTTTTTAAGTATAAATTTATTATATTATATTTTTAAAATTAATGCAACAATATTTTAAACTTGATCTAAATATTCAAGCAATTTTAAGAATAATTTAACAAACTTTCTTTCAAGTCCTTTATTACCTAGTTTTCTAACTAAAATTCTTCTTTTTTTAATAGATTCATCACTATATAAAATTTCATCTAGTTTTTCTTTCATATTTGTTTCAATTTGTAAATCTGCAATAATAGATTCAATATCTTCTTTAAATATTCTTTCTGCAGAAATTTCTATATCTGTACCTTTACATATTACAGTAAGTTGAGAAATAGTAGGTACATCATATACTTTAACAATAAAATTTGTTTTTTTAGAAATTTTTTCACATTCAACTTGTTTATTATTAATATAAACTAAAACATCATCTGTATATTTTGTATTTCTAAAATTAAATTTATAATTTCTAGTTTCTGGTACAATACCACTTTTACCTTCAGTAGGTCTTACAATAACTGTGTAATTGTTTTTTGAATAAGTATATTCAATTGAAGTAAGTAAATAATAACCTTTTTTATAAAGTTCACTAACTCCATCATCTTCATATAATTCATAAGAATTACTTTGACCCGGAAATATTTGAATTTCCATATTTTTAGGTGGTGTCGTGTCATTTATATTTTGATTATTACCTAAAGTTATAATCGCACCTGATTTAACATAAATTGGATAATCTTCATCTTTGAAGAAAGCTACATAATTTTTTTCACCAATAAATTTTTTACCTGTAACATAATCATACCAAATACCTTCAGGTAAATATAGACGATGTATTACTCTATTCATTACATAATCTTTACTTTTTAATATAGGTGAAACAAAAAATTCACTACCAAAGAAATACTCACTATTATAATTAATATCATCATATAATTCTATATTTCGATAATAAATTGGAACAACTAAAGGTTTTCCATATTTATAATACTTATAAGCTTCTGAATATAAATAAGGAATAAGTCTATGTCTTAATTTTAAATAATCTTTAGTTATTTTATATGTTTTATAACTCCATAACCATGGTTCTCTTTTATAATATTTACCCTTATCAGAACCAAATTTTAATATTGGACTAAAAGCACCTAATTGAACAAATCTCGTATATAATTCATTATCTTCCATACCTTTATAAAAACCACCAATATCATGAGCCCAAAAACTATTACCATTATTTGTTGCGATAGAATTATAATGAGGCATCATTTTAAGGGTATCCCAACTTACAATAGTCTTACCTGAATATGTGACAGGATATCTATGTTCTCCTATATTTCCATTACGAGATATAATAAAAGGTCTTTTTTTATAATCTTTTATTTTATTATAATGATAATGATTTAAAGCCCATAAACTATTTTTATTTTTTGAATCATCAATATCTATCCAAAAGAAATCAACATCATCTTTTTCAAGTGGAATAATTAAAAATTTAAAATAAGCTTCTACCCATTTATAATCTAAAACATTAAATGGAATAAATTTAGGATTTTGATTTTCTAAATATTCTGACATTTCAGTATAATTTTTTTCAATTGGATATATTCCTTCACTAGGATCAATATTTAGTCCTAATCTAATTCCATTTGAATGTAGATATTTTATAGTATTTTGAGGATTAACAAATTTTTCATTATCCCATGTGAATCCAGACTTTAATACTTTTTTATCATCTACTTTTAAATGCCAATCTTTATCTAATAGTAAAATAGATAGAGGGATTTCTTTATCACTAAATTCTTCTACTAGGCCTTTTACACTATTATCATCATAACTAATACTTCTACTCCACCAATTACCTAAAGCATATCTTGGAATAAGTGCTGGTTGACCAGTAATTCTATAATAATCATTTAAACATAATTGAAAATCAGCTCCATACATAAATAAATATGTATCAATACTTTTATTTTCTCTTTGAATAATTTGCCCTAATTCACCAATGATATTAGTATTTGAATCATCAATACTAACAAATCCATCAGTAGAATAAAGTCCTTTTTTTAATTTTAATTTACCATCATTATTATCAAGTGATATAGCAGGCGCTCCATAGTTTCTAACCTCAGGATGATTAAAATACCAAATACGATTTGTATTTAATAATTCTACTTTCATATTTGCTATTGGATTTATTTTACTTCCTTCAAAACTTTTATTTTTTATATATGTTAGTCTAAAATATTTTGTTGTTATTTCTAAAAATTTATCATTTTCTTTTTTTTCAAAAATAACTGGATCCATATTTCTATACCAAACAAGTTCACTTGGTCTATCTTCAAATAAACCTAATTCATTATATTCAAGTCTAATTAATGAATTAGATAAAATAGTAAAGCGATATTTATCACCTTGAACGATATTTTCTTTTTTTGCGATTGCTTTTTCATAAGCAAAATTATAACCTTTTTCTTGAACAACTTCTTCTGGATAATCAAAAGAAATATTTTCTTCTTTATTCACACTATCACCCCAATTTCCTATAATTCTTCTATTTTCATAAAATTTGTATGTTTTACTTCTTTAAATGGATAACCACCAGTTATTATAATTTTACCACCATCATTATCCATTATTTTTTTTGTAATATTTTTTGATAAAGTCATCATCATATCAAATGAAGATATTTCTTTTACTAAAACTGGATAAACTCCATAATAACATGATAAGGCTTTTGCAACTTCTTCTGACGGAGTAAGCGCTATAATAGGACAACTCGGTCTAAATCTACTTATTTTTTTTGCTGTAAAACCACTTATAGTTGGTGTAACAATTGCTACACATTTTAATCTATCAGCACATTCAACAACACTATAAGCAATAGTTCCTGTTGTATCTTGTTTTTCAGTACGATAAGCTTTATCCATTAATTCATAATAATTAATATCTTCTTCTGAAGATTCTATTATTTTATACATCATTTCTATAGTTTGAGTAGGATATTTACCAACTGTTGTTTCACCACTAAGCATTACAACATCAACACCTTCAAGTACAGCATTAGCAACATCAGTTACTTCTGCTCTAGTAGGTCTTACAATGTTTTCCATTGATGATAACATTTCTGTTGCAACTATACTTATTTTACCTAGTAAATGACATTTATTAATAATTGCTTTTTGAATTCCAGGTAATCTTTCAAGAGGAAGTTCAACTCCTAAATCACCTCTTTCAATCATAATTCCATCACTTACTTTTATTATTTGATCAATATCTTCTACTGCATTTTCTGTTTCTATTTTAGCTATAATAGAAGTATGATTATTTCCATAATCTATTAATATATCATTTATAGTTAAAACATCTTCTGAACTAGATACAAAAGATAAAGCTAAATAATCAATATTTAATTCATTAGCAAATTTTAAATCTAATTTATCTTTTTCTGTAATAAAAGGAATATTTAATCTTACACCTAAAACATTAATTGTTTTATTATCTTCTACAAATCCACCAGTAATAACTTCACATAATAAATAATCGATTCCTTTTTCTAATACATTTAATACTATTAAACCATCATTTATTTTTATTATTGTATTACATTTAACATCATCTATTAATTCTTTATATGAAACAGAAAATTTAGTATTATCACCTATAATTGGATCCATATATATTCTTATTTTATCTCCTTGATTTAAATAAGCACTTCCACCTACAAATCTACCTACTGTCACATCAGGTCCTTCTAAATCTAACATTATAGCTACATTTGTTTTTAATTTGTGATTTAATTCTTTTATTTTTGCGATTATATCTTTACAAAAATCATGACTAGCATGAGTTAAATTTATACGAGCAATATCCATACCCATTATAATCATTTCTTCTAATATTTCTTTTTCTTTACTAGCTGGACCAATGGTCGCAATTATCTTAGTCTTCTTCATAGTATCACCTATTATAATTATAACATCTTTTAAAATAATATAAAGGTTATTTACAAAAAAAAACTAAATTTATTTAAAATTAGTCTTCTTTTTTATTTTCAATAGATACTCTTAAAACAATTGCTACAGAACAGATTAAAGCTATTGCAAAAGAACCACCTGATGAAAGAAATGGTAGTGGAACACCAGTAAGAGGCATTATTCCAAATAAACCACCTAAATTAATTAATATATGTAAAAATATATATGAAGCAATTCCTAAACAAATATATCTTCCCCTTATTGTTTTAGCAAGATTTGCAATATATAATATTCTATATAAAATACATAAATAAGCTCCAATAATTAATGTTGTAACAATAAGTCCATATTGTTCAGCAATTATAGCAAAAACACTATCTGTATGAGATTCTGGAATATAAGATATTTGTTTACTATTACCTATTCCATTACCTATTATTCCACCAGCATTAATCGCTATAAAACCATTACATATTTGATATCCACCGTTTTCATATTCAGAACAAGGATCAAAGAAATCAAAACGACTTGTTTGCGTAGTAGATAATACTTCATTATCATTACTTTTATATATCATTAAACCAATAAATCCTACAACTAAACAAAAACCAATTATTTTTAATTTATCTAATTTTAAAAATGGACTTGCTAAAAACAAAATACCAAAAATTGCAGTTAAAATAATAGTAGTTCCAAAATCATGTTGAGAAAAAACAATAGCTGGAAAGAAACATCCAATTAATAATATTTGTCCAACAATATCAAATTTTTCTTTTAATTCTATATTCTTTGCTCTTATTTTTTTATAATATTTTTCAAACAATAAAGCAACAGCAATTATCATTACTGGCTTAGCAAATTCACTTGGTTGAAAAGTGAATCCTTTAATATTTATCCAGTTATTATTTCCACTATATGTAGCCCCAAAACTAGATAATGATACAGCTAAACTTGTCGCAGCTATAATAACAAAAGCAAGTAATCCAAAAAATTTATATGATTTAGTTGGAGTTTTTACAATAAAAAAACCGATAAAAATACTACCTATTGTAACAGCAGCTTGCTTGTAGAAATAAATATATAATGTTTTTTCATATTTTAAAACAGCAACTTGACTAGATGCTGAAACTATATTTAAAAGACCAAAAATAAGTAGTAACGATGTTACTATTAATAATGGTTTATCCATATCTTTTATTGCTTTTCTTATATTTGTCATATAATCACCTATAATAATATAATATCATATTATTAAAATAGTAACAATGTTTTATTAAATTCAAATATATTTTAATTTTTTTTATAAATTATATTTATTAACTCACCAAATAATTTTTTTTGAGTAAAATATATTAAGTAAAGAATAGGAGGGATTTTTATGTATTACTATGGTGGTTACCAAGGATATGGTTGTGGAAACCAATGTGGAGGATATCCACAAGGTGGTTGTGGTACAGGATATGGAGCAGCTATAATCTTAGTTCTATTTATTTTATTAGTTATTATAATTGGAGCTAGAGCAATGGATAGAGGAATCTAAAAAAAAGCAGAATTTTCTGCTTTTTTAATTACTTAATATATTTGTTTTTACTTTTTCTAAATTAACACTTGAATCAAGTACTTTTTCATTAAAATTAGTATTAATAATTACATTTATAGAAGTATTACCAATTACTTCTTTTAACTGATTAAATTCTTTTTCAATAAATTGAGCAAGTAATAATTGATTATTTAATACATCGATACTTTCAATACTAAATTTTTCTGATAAAATAGTATTTTTTAATGCTCTAAAATAATTTATTTTTTCACTATATTTATCATCACTATTAAAATAAAAGAAGCTTTCAATATCCATTTCATTTAGTTTTTCAACGATTTTATCTTTAAGGTATTTTTTTATATCAGTTGGAGCATATATTTTTTGCTCAAAATTATAAAACATATTACCCCTCCTATTAATACTAATTATACCTTTTTGTTAAAAAATAACATTACTTTTTAATTATTTTTATTAATTTTTACACAATTTTACATTTTATGTATTTATAAAAATAAAAATTTAAAGACAAAATATTTTTATTTTTTATTAATTTATGATAAAATATTATTATTGGAGTGGTATTATGTTTAAAAAATTAGATATACTTGATGAAAAAGTTAATTCATTAAGACAAATTAGTAAAGATGTTACTCTTCCTATAACTAAAGAAGATAAACAAATAATAAAAGATATAATAAAATATTTAACATATAGTCAAATAGAAAAATACGAAAAGAAATATGATTTACGACCAGGTATGGGACTAGCATTTCCTCAACTTGGACTAAATAAAAGAATAATCGTTATTGTAAATGAATATGAAGAAGGAAAATTTGAAGACTATGTAGTTATAAATCCTGTTATTATAAGTAATTCAACTGAAAAAATAGCTGCAGACGCTGGAGAAGGATGTTTAAGTGTTAACCGTGAAGTTGAAGGACATGTTTTAAGATATGCAAGAGTAACAATTGAAGGTTATGATGAAGATGGAGATAAAATAAGAATAAGAGCAAGAGAAGAATTATCAATTGCTTTCCAACATGAAATAGATCATTTAAATGGAATTATATTTTATGATCATATTAATAAATCTAAACCTTTTTACAGTGATGCTGAAATAAGATTAATATAGTTTCTATTTAATATAGAGACTATATTTTTTTATTGTTTCATAAAAACTATTATTTTTTACTAATTGAAATCCACTATCAGTTAAATTGCCTACTCTTCCATCTAATATTTTATTTATTTTTATAAATAATTCTCTATTATCTTTAAATAAGTAACAATTTTTACTATTAATTAAATAATCACTATAAATTAATGATTCTTTCATAATAAATTGTTTTTTTAATAATAAAAACATATATAAATACTTTATTATAATATTTTTTTCAAAATTAATAATCAAAAAACTAATTCTGCACAAATCACTTAATATATTAAAATTATTATATATAATTTTAGTAACATTTTTAGGTAATTTATATAAATAATTTAATTCATTTTCTTTTAATAAATAGTCTGCTTTAAATCCAATATAAATAAAATTTATCTTTTTATATTTCAAAGCTAAATTATAAATAACTTCAATATTATTATAATCAAAATCAATTAAAATAGCTTTTTTCTTTACTTTACTTATTTTATATTTATTATAAACCTCTTTATTATTTTGAAGTTTGATAATAATAGGTATTTCTTTTTCAATTATAACAATATCTGTTTTAATGTTTTTATCTAATATAATTTTAATATATGGCAAACTTACAATTACTTTGTAGCATCTATTTAAAATTTTATATAATTTATCATTATATTCTATACTTTTTTTATTAAATAAATTTCTATTTATATATATATTATTTTCTTCAATATAAGTTAAAAATATTATTTTACAATTTTTTTCTTTAATAAAATCAATTGTTTTATCATTAATTTCACCAATAATTAAATAATCAAAATTCATATTTAAATTTGTTGTGTAAGGAACATCTATATTTTCTATATAACTTACAACTTTACTAAGTAATTTTTTATTTTCAATATATAATAAAACCATATAATCACCAGTATTAGTATTATATTATTTTTTTTTTTATTCCTTATAATCTATTCTTAGTCTGTTTATTCCCATTTTAAATAAAGAAGAATGATTTTCAAATTCAATTTTTTTGAAATGATATATATACATTAAATTGTTTTTATATTCAATTTTAAATCTATTTTTAAATTTATCTTTCAAATAATTATTATTATTTGATAAACTATAATATTTTATTAAATTAAATTTTGAAATCATTACTTCTGGATATGAAGAAACAATTAATTCTAAATTTGGTTTTTTATTATATCTTTCTATATAAGATTCAATTAATTTTCTTATTTGAGCTTCATTTAATTCTAAAGATAAAGTAACTCTTTTTACACCCATATTATGAAGAAAAGCAACACTATATGAATTAACAACATTAAGTGAAAAATCACTTACAATATCTTTATATTTATTTATACTACCAAGTTCTCCAACTAATAATCTTACATTATAATCATCATGATTAGTTATAACTCTAGGTATATTTAAAGTAACTCTTTCATCTAATACAATACTATTATATAAATCTAAATCATCAGTTACAATTTCTATTGCTTTTTCTTGTTTATTATATTGATCTATATTATAAATATAAGCTGTATATCCTATTTCTTCTTTAAATTCTTTTACTTTTGTATTATATTCTTCTTTTTTATAAGTTATTAAATATAATCTTTTTTTATCTAACAAAGCAATTGCTTCTCTTCTAATTTCATTTAATTCTTTAATATTTATAAATATATTATCATCATTTATTATGTCTAATTTACTAAATAAATATGGAGTATTTCCTAATTTTTTTAATTGTTCTTCTATTTGTTCTTTTGAAGTTGGTATTTTTACAAATTGTTCTACAGTATATTTTGAAGTAACTTTTACACTATTATTTCCATCACTTATTTTTAAAACTAATGGTTCATTTAACTTACAAACAATACTTCCTTCAATAGATATTTTTCTTGTTTTATTTTTAATTAATTGATTTAAAATTTCTAATTGTTTTTTATCTGTTGTTTTAATAATCTTATCATTTATACTAACATTTCCTTCAAAATATAAATCAATTATTTCTCCTTTTTTTGCAGTATCAATTTGTTTTTTATCTTTAAACATTTTAGTTATATTAAAACCAATATCTTCTGTTTCATTTAAAATTCTAATACCATCACCAATATTTAAATCATCGATTAATTCAATACTTAAATATTGATTATTATATTTTATTACAGTTCCAAGTTCTATTCCTAAATGATTAGGTCTATATTGATTAATTATATCTTCATTTTTTTCATTAAAAAGAAATCCTTTTGTAAATTGTCTATTAAATAATTTTTTTAATTCTAAAATATCATTATCATTTATATCAATTTTACCTGTTTCTATATAAGAATCAATAGCTTTTCTATACATCTTTGTAACTAAATAAACATATTCAGGTCTTTTCATTCTACCTTCTATTTTTATACTATCAATATTATTATCAATTAATTCATTAATATTTAAAATAGTATTTAAATCTTTTGTACTAAGTAAATAATTTTCTTTATTAACTTTTTTATTGTCATGAAGAAAGTCATATTTCATACGACAACATTGACTACAAGTCCCTCTATTACCACTTCTTCCACCAATTAAACTACTCATTAAACATTGTCCAGAATAACTTATACATAAAGCTCCATGAACAAATACTTCTAATTGTAAAGTCGTATTTTTTTTAATTTCTTTTAAAGTTTCTATATCAGTTTCTCTAGCAATAACCGCTCTTTTTATTCCAAGTTTTTCTAATAATTTAACTCCTTCTATATTATGAATATGCATTTGTGTAGAAGCATGTATTTCTAAATTAGGATAAACTTGTCTTAAATAATCCATCATTCCAATATCTTGTATTATAATAGCATCAACATTATTTTTATGAAGGAAGTCGATATATGAAATAAAAGCTTTTACTTCTGCTTCATATACAATAGTATTAACAGTAACATATACTTTAACACCATATATATGAGCATATTTGATTGCTTCTAATAATTCTTCATCAGAAAAATTACCAGCAAAATTTCTAGCTCCAAAATGCTTACCTCCTAAATAAACAGCATCACAACCTGCTTCTATAGCAGCAACTAAACATTCAAAATTTCCAACTGGAGATAATAATTCTGGCTTCATAAAACACTTCCTTATCTTTAATAATTATATCATGTATTTGAATAATAAAAAACACTTATTCTTCTAAGTGTTTATCTAAAGATTCTATTTTATATCCTCTTGATTTTATATAGTTTATTAAAACAGGAAGTTCTTTTTCTAGGTTTTGATTTATTTTAAATGAAATAAAAATACCTGTTTTTATATTTTTTTTAATTTGATATAAATAGTTATTTGAAATAATAAGTTTTGGTCTTATTGTATAATTATTACTTTTTTCACATATTTTTAAAGTATTTAAATCATCCAATTCATTATAACAGTATCCATTTTTTTGTTTACCAATCTTTTTTATCACTGTATCCATCCATACAAAGGAACTATCACTATAATTCATATTGTTGCTTAAATTTCCTATTATATGACCTTGTTCTATCATTAAAGGTATAATATTACTATTTATTTCAAGCCATTTATCATCTACAAAAAAGTTAGCTTTTATATTTTTTTGATTAAGTGTTTTAACTATATTTTCAATATTGTTATACTTATTTACTATAAAAATTAAACTAATCATTTTTTTGTTTTTATTTCCACTTATAATATATTTATTTCTATTATTATTTATTGAATTTTTAGGATTTATTTTTTTAAATACTAGTAGTGATTGTTCATATTTTCCATATCTTTTCATTTTACTATAACTTTTATTTATATTTACTTTTGTTCCACTTAGACCAGGAATAATTGTTTTATCTTTAATATATGCATCTATTGAATTATATTTATATTTTTTTGATTCTTGTCTAAGCGTTATCATAATTTGATCATATTCTTTTACTACACTTACTGTTTCTTTTGTATAAAAAAAACTAAAACACATTAAAGAAATAATTCCTATAATTTGAAATAGTTTATTCATTTTATCACCTAGTTAAATATATGTTTGTGTTTTATTTTATTTCATAATTTAAATGTTTTAAACTATCTAAAACAAATAATCCATTTTCTCTAACTAATATATCATCAAAATAAATTTGACCTCCGCCGTATTCTTTTGTTTGAATTAAAACTAAATCCCAATGAATACTTGAATCATTTCCATTATAAGCATCTTTATATGCTTTTCCTGGAGTAAAATGGATACTTCCACTTATTTTTTCATCAAATAATATATCTCCCATAGGTTTATTTATCATAGGATTTAAACCTATAGCAAATTCACCAATATATCTACTACCATTATCTGTATCAAATATTTTATTGATTTTTTCATCATTATTTGAAGTTGCTTGTATTAATTTACCATCCTTAAATTTTAAACAAATATTTTTAAATGTATACCCATTATAAGGACTATCAGTATTATATGTTATAACACCATTAACACTGTCTTTTATAGGAGCAGTATAAATTTCTCCATCTGGTAAATTACACTTACCACAACACTCTCTTGCGGGCATTCCTTCAATACTAAAAGAAATATCTGTATTTGGACTTACAATTCTAACTTTTTTTGTTTTTTCCATTAATTCTTTTAATGGTTTTATATCATTATACATTTTACTATAATCAAAATTCATTGAATTAATAGAATAATCATAGAAATCTTTTGTTGTCATTGATGCTTTATATGCATCTAATTTTGATGGATAATTAAGTAGTACCCATCTTCTTTCATTTATAAGAATACTATGTGTATTTAGATTTGCTTCTCCTAAATCTTTTAATATTTTTGAATCAACATTAATACTTTCTGAATCATTCATTGAATATCTAATATTAATAAAACAATCAAAATTATCAACATTAAATTGTTCATGTTTTTTTATTTCATTAATTCTTTCTTTTGTTGTATTTTCTAACAAATAAGCAGAAATTTCAGGATCAACCACTTTAACAAATGGTATACCTTTTTTTAATGTAATTTCTTTAATTAAAAATCTTACTAAATCATTTGGTTTAGATGTTTGTGTCGTAATTAAAACACGATCATTTTCCTTCACCATAATTGAATAATTAACTATTTTTTTACTTAATTCTTCTAAACGATAATCCATATTTCACCTTTTTCTATTTATTTCATAATATACTATGAAAGGAGTCTTTTTATGCATTCAAATTATAATTATCAAAACATTCCAATGAATAGACAGCCATATAATATGCCTATAAATAATCAAGATGATCGTTTTATAGGTGGGGCAATCGCACCTTTTCTTTTAGGAGGTATTGCTGGTAGTTTGGTTTCACCATTTTTTTATGGTAATAGACCTTATTATAACAATAATTATTACTATCCATATCCAGCATATCCAGCACCTTATCCATATTATAGACCATACTATAGATAATATTCAAAAGATGAGATTAATTCTCACTTTTTTTATAAAAAAAGATACAAAATGTATCTTATATTTTATCTATTTTAAAGAAATCTGTTACTCTTCTTGTTTCAGTATTTGACATACCACCTGTGATAATTATTTTATCTTCAGCTTTTAAATCAAATATTTCAGTTGCTTTTTGTTTTGCAACTTCAACAACTTCATCTGTACCTTTACATACTGGTACAACAGTTGTATAAACACCATAGTTTAATGATAAACCAAGCGCAACTTTTTCAGTTGTACAAGTTGCTAAAATTAAACAACAAGGTTTTAAATTACTTATTTTTCTAGCGCTATATCCACTAACTGTTGAAGCTACAACTACTTTAATATCAAGAGTTTTTGTACTTTCAACTACACCAGCAGCAATTGTTTCAGTAATTCCAACTTTATTGAAATAATTAAATGAATTACAATAATGTTGTTCAGCTGCTTTACAAATATCTGCCATATATTCAACTGTTTCAACTGGATATTTACCTATAGTAGTTTCTCCACTAAGCATTACAGCATCTGTACCATCTAAAACTGCATTTGATACATCACTTACTTCTGCTCTTGTTGGTCTAGCACTTTTTTTCATTGATTCTAACATTTCTGTTGCAACGATACAAAATTTACCTTTTTCACGACATTTTTGAATAATTTCTTTTTGATAAATTGGAAGCATAGTCATAGGTACTTCAACACCTAAATCTCCTCTTGCTACCATGATACCATCAGATTCTTCTATAATTGAATCTAAATTTTCAATTCCTGTCATACTTTCAATTTTTGAAATTATTTGTAAATCTTCTCTATTTTGTTGTTTTAATATTTCTTTTGCTTCTAATATATCTTCTACTGAAGAAACAAATGATAAAGCTAAGAAATCACCATCATATTGACAAGCATAGATAATATCTTCTCTATCTTGTTCACTTATAAATGGAATATTTAATTTAATTCCAGGAACACTTAAACTTTTTTTGTTTCCAAGAATTCCACCATTTACTATTTTACAAGTTACTCCATCTGATTCAATTGAAATAACTTCTAATTTCATTAAACCATTTTCAAGTAAAATAATACTACCTACTATTAAACTATCAAGTGCTTGTGGATGATTAACAGAAAATTTTTCTTCTGTTCCTAAAATAGTTTCTTTTACTACTCTAATAGTATTTCCTTCAACTAAGTTAATTTCTCCGTTTTCAAACATACCATTTCTAAATTCTGGACCTTTTGTATCATATAAAATACCTACATTTACTCCAGTTCTGTTTCTAACTTCCTTAACAGATTTCACTACATCAACTTTTTCTTCTATAGTTGCATGTGAACAGTTAATTCTAGCTACATTCATACCTTTTTTAACCATGTTTTCCATTACACTAGCATCGCTACTAGCTGGACCTATACTACATATAATTTTTGTCTTTTTTGTTTTTTGCATATTAATCATACTCCTTTTTTTAACTTAATTAGTTTATCATATATTAAAGGTACCTGTCAACACTAGAACTATTGATATACTATATATTTATTACTAATTTACCATATTTCATAATGTCATCTACATCTTCATTATATATAATTGTACTATATTCTAATATTTTGCCCATTTCTATTTCACTAATACTATTTTTAATTTGTAAATAATATTTTTTATTATACTTATATATTAAAAAATTATTTGTATTTAAAGATAAAATATCATCTATTTCATATAAAAAATTTGTTTCATTATTTATTATAATTTTCATATCTATTTGATTATCATAATAATCAAAATAATCCATTTCTTCTTTTTTTAATTCAATAATCATTCCATAATATTCATCAATATATAGATTTAATATATAATAACCATTAATTATTATATTATATCTTTCTTTTAGTTTTAAAAATAATTGTCTAAAGTAATCTTCTGCTTCTTCTTTATCTATAAAATCAATATTTTCTATTACCATTTTATTCAAAAAAATGATGGTATTTAACTCATCATTTACTATTACTTTCATAATAATCACCTAAAATATTGTATGCATTTATATTTATTGTGTTTTATATTACTCTTTCAATTTTTTCATATACTTCAGCTTTACCAACTTTAGTTATATTTGAAAATACAACAAAATCATCCCCTACAACAAGTTCTAATTCATTTAAAATCATATTTCTTTGAGTTTGTTGTTTTGTTATTCCTATTTTATCTGATTTAGTTGCGATAATTGTAACTGGTAATTTATAATACTTTAAAAATTCATACATCATAATATCTTCAGCACTTGGTTTATGCCTAAAATCAATTAACATAAATACTTGTTTTAGATTTTCTCTATTTGTTAAATAGTCTTCCATCATTAAACCAAATTTCTTTTTATTTGTTTTACTTAAATTAGCAAATCCATATCCCGGAGCATCTACTAAATAAAAATTTTGATTAACTAAATAAAAATTAATAGTTTGAGTTTTACCTGGATTAGCAGATGTTCTAGCATAACTTTTTCTATTTATTAATGTATTAATAAAACTACTTTTTCCTACATTTGATCTACCAACAAGTAAAAATTCTACCTTGTTATCAGTTGGATATTGACTTCGTCTTACTGCGCTAATAACCATATCTACACTATTTATTTTCATATTAATACTCCTTTATTTGTTTATTTATTTACACAATTAGTTGCTACTACTTTGCAATATGTACTGTGTTGTTGACAAGTTCCACTAGTCACACTATAACTACTACATTTAACAGTTGCTGCTATTGATGCTTTACAATATCCAGCACCTGAACCATCTACCCAAGAACAATTTGTATTACTTGCACAACTTGTTTTGTTTGTAAGTTTCATACAACTTGCTGTAGCTGTTGTATTTGTTGTACTTGTATTTGTACCTGTATTTGTTGTACTTGTATTTGTATTTGTTGTACTTGTATTTGTTGTACTTGTATTTATGAAAGAACTAACATTTGAACAAGATCTTGTTGCTCCATTATATGAGCAATCACTTCTCTCACTACATCCTTGTATATCAAGCATTTGACATTGCATAGCACAAGTTCCTGAACCACTTCCTGTTTCAGTAAGTGCTTTACATTTATCACCATTTTGAGCTAAAGTAGGACAATCATTTCTACTATAATCATCACAACCTTTTTTTTGTTTTGTAACAGGGTCTTCCCCTTTATCACGAGGAGCACCACATGAATCTTCTGATACAAAGAAACATTCAACACATCCTAGAACACTTTCAGATCCTGATTTATTAACAAGACCAAATGCCCATTGAACTCCTGCAAGGACGAAAAAAACAAGTAATCCTGATATAAGTCTTCTAATAAATTTTGCTTGATATTCTTTCATATCTTTTGTTTCATTAGCAGTAACAGCTTTAGCAAAATCAAGCATTCCTAATATTATAATAGCTACAGGAATAATTATTTTAATAATATTATATATCCCTCTAATAAAACCTGGTAATCCAGCTGGTAATTCATCAATATTACCACAACTAATCACTTGATTAACATCTGCTGCACTAATTTTATCAGTACTGACAAAAAAGCAAACAGCTACCATTAACATTAAAAATAAACTCTTTTTACAGTTTTTCATTTTATCACTCCACTTAATTTATAAAAATATTATAACATAAAAAAAATAGTAATACAACAAAATGTATTTTCTATTCTCTCTATATAAACCAATTTTATACTTTCATAATGAACTTCATTTTATATAAAATATATTTATTATTAATTCAGTTCATAACTATTTTCATATATATCCATAAAAGTTGAAATAAATTTTGCCTGTTCCTTTTCATCTACACTTCCATGTTTTACTTGCCAACCATAATTTTTATATTTCTTATAATTTAAATTTGACAGGGGCATAAATTTAAATTCTTTTTGAATTAGTTTAATACCTTTTTTATATTCTTTTTTCAACCTAGAAAAAGCCTTGTTTGGATTTTTAAAAACAGCATATCCATATTTATTTGCTCCTATGTCAAAATCTTTGCTTTTGCTAGTAAAATAAGAAATATCAACTTCACCTTTAATATTTCTTTTACCAATTTCATATTCTTGTGAATATTTAAACTTAGGATCCATAAATAAACTTTTTCTTATAATAAATAATCCTAATACTACAAAAACAATAAAACAAAAAACAGATATTAAAATGATTTTTTTCATAGTTTCTCCTTCAATAATATTAATTTGATTTATTCATCTTCTTTAACAAATCATAAACAATAATAGAATCACTTACTGATATTCTATTATCAGATATTTTATTATATTTTTCTATATAATTTTTACTAATAGTTTCCTTATTATTTATAACTTTATATTCATCTTTACTTTGACTATAATATATTTTATCTGTAAGAAAATTACCATTTGGAAAAACAACAACATTATCTTTTACACTAAATATATCATTTCCTAAAGCATACTTACTATTAAAATCAAACATGTTTCCTAAAGTTGGAAGAACATCAATCATTCCCATTACTTTAGTTATCTCTTTATTTAATACTTTATTATCTTTACTATCTTTTGTCCAAATAATTAATGGTACTTTTCTATTTAATTCATAATCATAATAATCAAATTCATCATACTTAGAATTACTTTCATCCATTACTTTATCTTTTTTAAAATCATAATTATATAATCTATTAAATTCATCTTTTTTTAATTTAGCATCATGATCACCATATATTACAATAACAGTATTATCAAGTAAACCTTTTTTATCTAAATCATTTATTAATTGTCCAATTGCTTCATCAGCATAATGAACTGATTTGAAATAACTTCCAAGTTTAGTTCCTTCCATATACTTATCTGTTACGGTTTCTTTTAATCCTGTATTTGGATTAACTTTTTTATATTCATAAGTAACTTTATAATCACTATAATCTTCTATTCCAGTAAACGGAGTATGATTTGTAAGCATAATTAAAGTTCCATAGAAATTTTTATTTTCTTTACTAATTGTTTCTATTTTAGGAACAGCTTGTTTAAAGAATGATTTGTCAGATAAACCAAGACCTATTGTTTTGCTTGTATCAAAATCTTTAGTTGAACAATAGAATTTATTATATCCAAAACTTTTATGTGCGGCTTGTCTATTCCAAAAATCACAGTTATTACCATGCATACTAAATGAGTAATAATCTTTTTCTGCTAGTAATTTTGGTATTGTTAAATAATCCCTATCAAAATAACTAACAAATACAGTTCCACTACTTGAAGGCATTAAAGATGTATTTAAAGTAAACTCTGTATCACTACTTGTCCCAACACTTTCTTCTGAATGAAAATTTGAAAAATATAAACCTTCACTTGCTAGTTTCTTTAAATTAGGAGCTACTTCTTTACCATTAAAACTCATATCAAGAACGTATTGTTGAATACTTTCTGCATGAATAGTTAAAATGTTTTTACCTTTAAATATATCTGTATATTCATTTTCTTTTTGCTCTTTTTCATTTTTTTTATAATATTCTCTAACTTCTTTATTACTTTCATCATAACCCGCTAATGGATTAAATGAAGTTTTTAATGTTAAAAACAAATCATTAAATTGATATGTAAATATACCAAAGTTCTTTACTATATATTCTCTATTCCATTTTTTACTAAGTCTACTTATATCAAAGCTTGTTAAAGTTGATACAAATAATCCTACAAACAATAGAGAAACAATAATTGTTTTTAAAAAAGTTTTTTTATTTTTTGTTTCTTCTATTTTATCAAAATAATTTTTTTTCTTTAAAGTTACATATACAAAAATTAAAACAACTAATTGCCACAAATAACTAAAATCTTTCTTTTCCATAACATTATTTACTACTGCATCACCAACATCTACTATTTGTAACGATGTTTTTAATAAAGAAAATGATGCAAATGACAAATAATTTGTATAATACATTGAATTAACAACTGACATTGTCACAAATATTATAGACATTATCAAAAAATATTTAATTTGATTCTTTTTTTGAAATAAATATCCAATAGAACCAACCATTAAAACAACAGCTATATCAGCTAATATAGGTTCAATTTCAAAATAGTTTTTAATTGTTAAAAATCGCAGTAGACAGCCATTTATAACTGACGTTACTACAAATGTTAAAAATAAAATATTTGTAGTTATATATTTTTTTATATTAATAATTAATCTTTCTAAAAATTTAATTGTTTTTTGTTTCATATTACACCTCATTGTGCCAAAGACACTACATAATTATATCACTATATAATAATTTTTTCAATAAAGTTATATAATCAAAAAATTTGAAAAATATATAGGATTCAATATTTTAAACAAATATATATTTGACTATATTTTTTAAAAATGGTAAAATTTTATAAATTATAATTATAGAAAGGATATTATAACATTATAATTAGCGCCAGACCTTTAAATAGGTGACGAGGTTAACAGTTATCGAATTTTCGGCGGATACTGTTACGGTTAATAACCGTTAGATATATATAAAAAATAAAATCAAAATTATAACAAAAAATATATCAAATAATTTTTATAAAAGGAGATTTTTATGTGTGGAATTGTCGGATATGTTGGAAGCAAAAATAAAGCTTTAGAAACATTAATAGATGGACTTGAAAAATTAGAATATAGAGGTTATGATTCAGCAGGAATAGCTTTTGTAGTAAATAATAATTTAAATATTTTAAAATCAAAAGGAAAAATAGTAAATTTAAAAGAAAAAATTAATTTTGATCAACAATCTAATTTAGGTATTGGTCATACAAGATGGGCTACACATGGTGAGCCAAACGAAAAAAATTCTCATCCTCATAAAGTTGGGAAAATAACAATTGTACATAATGGAATTATTGAAAATTATGTTGAACTAAAACAAGATTTAATAAAAGAAAATTATTTATTTAATTCTGATACAGATACAGAAGTTGCATGTGCATTATTAAATAAATTATATAATGAAACAAATGATATAAAAAATACTATAGATTTATTTCAAAAAAAAGTCAGAGGTGCTTATGCTTTAGGTATACTTTGTGAAGATGAATTAGATGTTTTATATGCAGTAAAAAAAGATAGTCCTTTAATTATAGGTATTGGTAATGATGAGAATTATATAGCGTCTGATGTGCCAGCTATACTTAAATATACAAACAAATATCTTTTGTTAGATGATTTTGAATATGCTAAAATAACTAATAATAATGTTGAAGTATTTAATAATAATCAACTAATAAACAAAAAAACAAATCATTTTGATGGTAGTTTATTAAGCATTGATAAAAATGGTTATGATCATTACATGTTAAAAGAAATAAATGAACAACCAGATGCAATAAAAAATACAATTAGTGATTATATTGAAAATGATCAAATTAATTTTTCAATTATACCTGATTTAAAAAAATATAACAAAATTGTAATTATTGCTTGTGGAAGTGCAATGCATGCTGGATTAGTTGGTAAAAATCTAATAGAAGAATATGCATCTATTCCAGTTGAAGTTGAAATAGCTAGTGAATTTAGATATAAAAATGTTTTTATTGATAATAAATCACTTGTTATTGCAATATCACAATCAGGTGAAACTGCAGATACTTTAGCAGCTATTAAAAAAGCTAAAGAAAAAGGTTCTGATACACTTGGTATTATAAATGCATATGGAAGTTCAATTGCTAGAAACTGTGATTATGTTATGTATACAAAAGCAGGAAATGAAATAGCTGTTGCGACAACAAAAGCATACACTGCTCAAGTTGTTCTATTATCATTATTAGCTTTTAAATTATCTAATAAAAATATAGATGAAACTAAACAATTTATTGAAGAAATAAAAAAATTACCAATTGAAATGCAAAAACTTTTGGATAACAATGAATACAAAAAATTAGCGGATAAAATTTATAATAAAAATGATATTTTCTTTTTAGGAAGAAAAATAGATTATGCTTTATCTATGGAAGGTTCTTTAAAATTAAAAGAAATATCATATATACATAGTGAAGCTTATCCAGCTGGTGAATTAAAACATGGTACTATTTCTTTAATTGATAAAGATACACCTATTATTTCAATTGTAACAGATAATTTTATTGCTGAAAAAACTATAAGTAATATGAAAGAAGTTAAATCAAGAGGAGCAAATGTTATTACAATTACTACAGATACTATTAATATAAATGAAGATTTCTGTGATGAAAAAATTGTTATTCCAACAATTAACAAATTCTTACAACCTCTTCTTACAATAATTCCTCTTCAATTAATTTCATATGAAATTGCAAAAAAAAGAAACTGTGATATTGATAAACCAAAAAATTTGGCAAAATCTGTAACTGTAGAATAAAAAGATGATTTCTCATCTTTTTTTATTTATTCAACTCTCAACTATATCACTTAATAGCATTTATTTTTGATGACTAATATTATAATTTTCTATGATATTTAAAGCATTCTTATTAAGTATATGTAATGTTTCTAAATCAGGACAATCAAAATTATTTAACATATCAATTATTGCATAAACGATATTAACTTGTTCCCTAAAATCATCAGTTTTATTTATTATTGCACTTACAACTTCAGAATTTTGAAATGTAGGCATATATTCTTTATAATCTTCTACGTCAAGATATGATAAAGAATATGATATCAAGAATATTTCATCTTCTCTTCTTTCGTTTATTTTAGGACATGTACATACTAAAACACCATATGATATCATCATGTATGCCTTTTGTTTTGGTGTTAAATTATCTAAACAATCCATTTTAGCTATAGTTTTCATATATTTATCTTCTATATCGCTTCCAAAAGAACTAATTTTAGAAGTTGATGTTAAATTATTTTCATAATGTTCTTTATTCTCTAACAATACAAGTTTTTCAGTTAATTGATTATATATTGAAGTTGATTTTTCTTGAACTAAATCCCAATTTATTAAATTATTCATATTATCCTTCTTTCTTTTTTTATTATATCATAATACATAATATTTTTTTATAGATTTTAAATTATAATTTATTTACATATTTTTTAACAAACAATGATTCCATATCAAGTTCAGAAATTATACCTAAATCTCTTTGAATTATAATAGGAGGTAAAAAATCTATTCTCCAACCTCTTTTTATATATTCATCAAATTCTGTTTCATAATTTACTAAAGAAGTCGTTATTGTTTTATTAACCATTGATTCTACTTTATGAAATCCGCAGCATCTAACTAGTACATCACCTATATCATTTTTCGTTAATTCTTCTAATTTTATTATTTCATTTTTTGGATTTTCTGTATATTCTTGTAAATCAGAAAAAAATTTATAAAAAGCAGTTTGTGCACTTAATACTCCTTTAACTGCATTAAATATTTTAATATCATGAGTTGTTCTTTCAAAATAATCTTTATTTTCATCAAGAGAAACAAAGGTATATTTGTAATTCAAAAAATTTATAAATTCTGTTTTATTAATACAACGCTTTTGAATAATCGACTTTCTTAATTCAAATAAAAAATTATACTCATCAGATATTTTAATAGAACAATCAATTTTTTCTTCAACCCTATCTTGACAATATACTAAATTTGTTTCTTTATGACCATTAACACCACCAGTATTATATAAATCATTAAAAGGAGTAATATACCATGCATCTGGTAAATAAACATTTCTAATATTTGATTTTTTAATTTTAATGTATTTATAATTTTCTATTTCTTTTTGCATACTTTTAAATATATTTGATAACTTTAAATAGTATTCACTTTTTTCTTTAATAACAATAGACAATACAAGAAGTATTTTACAAATATAATCCAAATCATAATAAAGGTCATGTCCTGAATAATTTATTTCATTAAATGATGAATGACTTTCATAGTTTATTGATTCTAACTCACTAATAACATTATACCATTCATCAAAACTTAATATACCTAATTTTTCCATATTATGAACTAAATTTTCATCAATAAATTTATAATCACTTAATATTTCATTATAATACTTTAATGTATCTCTATGCTTATGATAAAAAGATATTGGTAGTTTAAAATCCCAAACTATGTGCCTATTATCAATATTTTGTTCTATTAAAGGTAAAAAATAGTTATCTCTATTTTCAAGTTCATCATAATATTTAATCATTATATACCTCCAATATACTTATTATTTTAATCTTAGAACTGGCATTTTTGATAACTCACTAATGTCTAAAACTGTACTATTTTCAAATGACATTTCTCTTATAGGTAAATATTCATTACTATTTTCTAATACTGTTGCCATCTTAATTAAACAATTATAATTATTTATAATTTTTAAAATGTTTTCAGTTTGAATACTATTATTATCAATTAAATCTCTTATGTATTTTAATATGCGGACATCAATAGATTTTAAATATTCCGGACCTATTATTTTTTTTGTAATAAACTCATTTCCATAATGCGTATTTCTTCTTGATGCTTTAATATCATTAGAAATTATAAAATCAACTTGTTTAAAATCAAAAGGATTAAATATATCTTCACCTGGATAAATATCAGTTAATCCTGCAACAGATAAAGATATACCATCCTTACCATTTATATGTGAATCAATGTCATCCATTAATTCTAAAATTTCTTTAGAATAATGTTTTAAATTTAATCTATTTAATTCACTTAAAGAAAGTAATCAAATTTCAATAATTGAAATTGCATCATCATATTTTGCACTATGATGATATTTCGCATTTTCAACATAAAATGGATTTCCTATAGATTGATTTAATATATCATTTATGTATTCAAATATATATTTTTCTTCTACTTCTACCATCTTCATATTACATTCCATTTAAATCTATTTTATTAGTTTTTAATAATAATTTGTTTTCAATATTTTTACATAATTCATAAGTATCTTTTAAAATCATGTATTCCTCATTTGTTGGAAGAACAAATATTTCGAAATTTGAATTTATAGTTGAAATTAATCCACTTTTATATTCTTTAAATTTAGAAATATTATCATTTGATTTTATATCTAAATTAACTCCCATGACACTTGAAATAGAATTTACAATATCTCCTCTTAATTTAATAGCATTTTCTCCAATACCAGCAGTAAAAACAAGTGCATCTATTTTTCCTTCTAATTCAAAATAATATTGCGCTATATATTTTATTATAGAATTTCTAAACATTTTTATAGCTAATTGGGCATTCTCATCTCCCTTATTTGCAAGAATTTCAATATCTCTAAAATCATTTTTACCAGAAATACCTTTTAAACCACTTTGTTTATTTAACATTTCAGTGACAGTAACTACATCTAATTTTTCTTCTTTACATATATATTCAACAATAGATGGATCTATTGTACCTGACCTTGTTCCCATAATCAATCCATCCAAAGGAGTTAATCCCATTGATGTATCATAACAGTTACCATTTTTTATGCATGAAATACTCGCACCACTTCCTATATGACATACAATTAAATTAACATCATCTTTATTAAAATAATCTTTCATTTCATTTGTTATATATTTATGACTTGTACCATGAAATCCATATTTTCTAACACCATTTTTTTTATACCATTCATTTGGGATAGCATACATATAATTCTCCTCAGGCATTGTTTGATGAAATGCCGTATCAAATACCGCAACTTGTGGAATATTTGGTAAGATTGCTTGCATACTTTCAATAATAGCAATTTCTCCTGGATGATGTAGTGGTCCAAGTTTAGTTAACATTTTGATATCACTTAAAACAATATCGTCTATAACCACTGAATTCGAATAAATTTCACCACCATGCAAAACCCTATGTCCAATTCCATTTATCTCAGAAACATCATTAATGAATTTATTTTTAAGTAATTCATTAATCATTATTTTAACTGCATCAATATGGCTACTTATAAAAGCAGTATTTTCTATCTTATTACCATTATATTTTAAAGTATAAGAACCACTAGTTTCTCCTATTTTTTCTATTAAACCATTTACAATTTCATTACCATTAGGCATTTCATATAATGTAAATTTTAATGAAGAACTACCTGAATTTACAACTAAAAATTTTTTATTATTCATATCATTATCACTCCTATAAATTGACGAATATAATAACATATTTATATATTCATGTCAATCAATGTTTTAATTTTTTATAATTAAATAGTTAGATATTTCTTTGTATAATTTTTAAACTAACATATTAAAACAATAAAGGATTTTTTTATACAAATAAATGTTGTATAATAATATTAGTTTTGAAAGTGAGGTTTTAATATTAATATAATTCCTAATGAAATAGAATTAAATAATACAAAAAAAATTATATCTAAAGAATTAAACAAATATATACAAATAATAAAATTAGAATATAACAACTTAATACCAGAAGAAATTATAAATTATATTGATAATATTGATAATTTTGAAGATATTATAATAATAGAACAAACTAATACTATTTCATTATTTGTTAGAGATGGTAAAGTTTATTTTCCAATTAATGCATATGAAATAATTAACAATATGAAAAATAATGAACAATTTGGTACAGATAAAAACAATAAGCTATTTTCCCATGATTCTATAATCAACAACAATACATTTATTGACTATATAAATCATGTTTTACTAGCGGGTTTGACACCCCTTGAATTTTATTTAGAATCATTATTACATGAAACAACTCACCTTCTAGGAATTGATGGTAGAAATGCATTACGAGAAGGAATAGCTGAATTAAAAACAAGAGAATTAGCAAGTAAATATAAATTAAATACTTCAGGATGTGGATATCCAAAAGAAGTAAAAATCGCATCTATTCTTCAAGATATATTTGGTACAGAAATAATAAATAAAATTGCTTTTTCTAAAAATCAAAATGAAGTTTATAATATTATTACATCTATATTAAGTATTAATGAATATAATTTATTTATTAATATAGAAGATACTATGAATAATATTTTTAAAACATATTATACTAAACAATATTCTGGAAAAAATGGTGCAATTAATAAAGCATTAGAATATGATAAAATTGATTATGAAAAAGTTTATATAATAATAAATGAATATTTAAATATAAATTCAAAAAAAGGACTAAATTTAATATAAATTAGTCCTTTTCATATATATAATTTCATTATATTATTTAACTTTTAATTGAATAAATAATAATAATAATAATAATAACTTATAACTTTATAATTATTAATTATACTTTAACTAAATTAAAAAAAAATTGTATTTTTTCTTAAGTAAAGTTATATATAATTACTTCTTCAATATATTTTTTATTTAAAATTTCTATTTCTTCAGTATTAATAACTGTACCACCAATATATTTATAAAACTCTAATGAACTATTATCTTTTAAACATCTTATTACTATTTTATTATATTTTTTTCTTAATTCATCAAATGCTTTATTAAGAAGTTGTTTACCAATTCCTTTTCCTTGAGCTTCTTTTAGAACATAAATTGATTGAACTTCTCCTGCATCAATATATCCTCTTGCATCAATAATACTTATTTGACCTAATATTTTTCCTTTTTCTTCATAAACATAAATTGTATCAATTATGCTTTTTATAGATTCTATTCTATTATTTCTAGTATTTTCTTCTTTGTTCAAATACTTCTTTAGGAAATATATTATTATATGTTGTTTCCCATGTATCTAATAACAAATCAGTCATTTCTTCTGCATCATTAATATTTGCTTCTCTAATCATTTTTCACAATTAATCAGATATTTTTTTATCTGATTTAAACCTTTCAATTTTTTATTACATTTCCATTCTTATCTATACTATAAACTTTTTTAAATATATAACTTACTGATATAAATTGATATAATGAAGAACTAACTTGTCCTATTCCAGTACAAAAAGGAGTTTTTAACATTGATAAAATCATTCTTATACTAGATGCTATCATTTTATTAGATGTTGTTTTAATTGCTGACCATTCAAGTTGCAAATAACAAGTCTTAATTCTATATATAGGATAAATGATAAAATTAAACAATTCAAACATAAAATATATTATAACCAGTTTAATATTTAAATCATAAAAAAAGTACAAACTAATAAACATAAATAAAACCGTCGCTAATAAAATAAGCATAAGTTTATAAGCATTATTTCTATGTTCAATATAATTAAATTTTTTCTTATCAATGTCTATTTGTGATGAGATAACTATTGCATCAAAAGTATCCCACTGTGAATCGGTTATTAAAGCTACAAAAGTAAGAGCTAATGCATATTCACTTCCATATTCTAAAGCATTTGATAAACCAAATAAGAATATTAATAGAAAGGCTACATTATTAAATAAATCTACAGAATCATATTTTATACACTTTATAATATTTATATTAAATTTAAACTTATTCCATGATTTTATAAGAATAAATATTGTAAATAACAAAATTGATATTAATGTAATTAAAATTATTATTACTTGATTTTTTATTACTAATGATGAAATAATTAATGTTGAAAAGTTAAGCAAATTATAACACAATGAATATTTATTTGCTATAACATTTTTATCTTCATAATAAAGTTTATCTAATATAATTCCAAATATTAATTGAATTCCAATTTGAATTACTGAATATATTGCAAAATTTCTATATATTGATACATCCATATTCATAAAACTAATATAAGAATTAATATTAATTGCAAGGAATCCAAATATAATAATAGACAAAATAATACCTATTACTAATCCTGACATAACAGCATTTTCATTTTTATCTTTTTCTTTACTAATATTTGCTCCTGTAGAAATTATAGATTTTAAAATATAATATATAAACTGAAGAGGATAAGTTAAAGTAAATATATTAATAAGATTTTATCAATTATCAGACCTAAAAGAAACCAAGATATTATTGGAACAAATGATAATAATGATAAATCAAAACTTATTTTTAACAATCTTTTCATACTATGTTCTTCCTTTTTATTCTAATCAATCTCTAAATTATCATTACAAAAATTTAATTCATCTATAATTTCATGTCCTATATGTTCTTTTACTAATTCTAATGCATTTTCATATAGTTCAATTTGATTTTGATAATGTGCATCTATTCCATATACAACTTTTAATTTTTTATATTCTGTTGCGATTTTCCAAAATTCTTTATGTGGAGATGTTATTTTATTTATTTTTCCTACTAAATATAATATAGGTTCTGATAAATTAATTTCTATTGGAATTGAATTTTCTTCAGCAATTGAACAAATTATATGCGCTACTGTTTTTTCAATATCACCAAATTCTTTTCTATTAATCGTATAAAGATCAGGATGTGCAATTATATCTGGTATTTTATTTTCCATTGCGCTTTTTATATATTCAGAATATTTAAGTAAATCTTCATCTGAAAAATCATTTACTTTAATAATTTTTAAATTTTTATTATTATCATATATAAAATGTTGTCCAAGTATTATCTTATCTGTTTGATTTTTTAATTCTAAGAGATATTGTTCATTACCTGGAAGATACTCAACTTCAAATCCTGTTTCAATATCAATAATTTCTTTATATTTTTCCTTTAATATTTTAATATTATTTAAATATTCATCTTTTTCATTATATTTCATTCTAATATTTTTTCTATAATCAATTATATCTTTTTCTGGACAATGATCAGTAAACGCTACCTTATGAAATCCCTTTTTAATAAAAAGTTTTATAAAATCTTCATCAGATACATTATTTTCTGTATGACCACATCTATATGTATGTGTATGATAATTAAATTTTTGCATAATTAATCCTACCAATCTATGTTTTATTATTTATCTTATAACACCTATTTTTTTGTGAAACGTTATCATTCAATATTATAATTCTGTAATTCATAAATACTCTTCTTTTTAATTAAAAATATTATAACATATACATTATAAAATTCAAAATAATATATATCTAAATAGTTATAAATATATAATATTTAACTATACTATCAATTCCACATTATAAATCTAATTACAAACAAAAAAGTTAATCTAAATTAACTTTTCAATACCTCAATAAATATAATTAATTATTATTAAAAAAACTATCTATTCCAATCACACCATCATAATAATTATTCATAATTTCTATACATAACTTAATTTCTTCTTTATCAATTATTTTATTTTTAGAATAATCATTAATTATTTTATTAAATAAGTTATCATAATAGAAAGTAATTGAACCATATTTTGATTGAATAAGTATATTTACTAAATCACTTACTTTTTCTTTTATTTCTTCTTCTAAGTTTGAAAGTAAATAATCATTTATATCTACTTCTTCACCATCAATTTGTATTTTATTTCCAAAAATATTAGACAATCTTTTTTGTAATGGTAATTGTTCGTTTTTAATATCATTAATTAAATAATTTTTATATTGCATTGTTTTTTCAACTGTATATTGTGACATTTCCTTTTGTTTATCATCTCTATTTTTAGGAATTATATTACCTAAAACAAAATCTTTTTCATCTGTTTTATTGAATTCTAGAATACTATCTGTTTCAACATCTATTAAAGCCCAATAATCAGCTTTAATTTCCTCATCCCTACTCCAAACATTATCATTTTCAGATGTAAGCATTATTCCTACATATAATTTTTCATTTTCAACTCTTAACATAGGGTATAAAGGTATATATGTTTCTAAACCTTTTTCAACTTTCTTTTCATTAATAATATTTAAGTATTTGTCTAAATTTAAATTATTCATAATATCTCTCCTTTATTTTATTTCTAGCACAATATAAATAAAATTTTATATTTGCATCTTTAGCATTTAATTTTATGCTTATTTCTTTTATTGAAAGGTCATTAATATAATACAATCTAAATGATTCTTCTTCTCTTTTAGTTAAACCTATTTTTCCTAAATCATTTATTATTTCTTTATATATAATTTTATCTAACATTTCTGTTTCATAACCTTTTTCACAATTTTCATCAAAAGTGACATTGGTTTTCTCTTTAATATATTTTTTTGCTTTGGTGCACCAAGAATTATAAGCAATTTTCCATATTAAATTTTCAATCTTTTCAACATTAATGTTTTTATTAAAATATTCAAATATTGATAAGAAAACACTATTTGTTAAATCTTCAGCATCTTCTTTATTATTTGTCTTCTTTAATGTCCAATTATATATTTTGTAATAATATTCATCATAAATTTTATCCATAACATTCACCTTTCACTAATATAGTGTTTTATTTTTCATTTTGGTTAGTTTTTTATTAAAATATAATAATATCTTTCTAATATTATATCATAATAATATATATATAAAGCAAAATGGTTAACAGGTAAATATGGATTTGATTTTATCATAGACAAATTTATAAAAATAAATTTATAAAAAAAGAATAACTAAGTAATAGTTATTCTTTTAAATGATTGTTTTGATTAAAAAAAATCTTACATAAATTTAATATCTAATCTAAATCAATATTACTTATTAGTTTATTATGTAATTTCATACTATAATAGACAAGTAGTATTATTATAATAATAAATATTATAAGTACCGAGTTACAAATTGCTAGACAACTAGAAACTCCTAGAATTATAAATAATATATAACCAAACAGTCTTCCTATAAAAAAGGAATTTTCCATAAAAATAAAGTATTCTACTTTATAAGTATTCTTAATATCTTTATGATTTGATACATTTAGTTCTAATACACTTATAATTAAACTACAAATTGTTTGAGTAAATATTTGAAAGAAATTAAATAACAAAACTGTTATAAATGTTACTTTGTACATAAGTAATATAATTCCTATTACTGTAAAAAATGTAGAAATTTTCATTACTATAGAATATTTGTCTTTAGGTATAACCTTTGCAAATAGAAAAGCTATTATACTTGATATTATTGCAAAAATAGAAGTAAATATTCCTAAATTTAAATTTGAATCCATTACTTTAATTATATATATTACAACTATACTTCTAAATGCTCCACTAAAAATAAATCCATTTAAAATACAAACTCTATACATATCTTTTACTATAGTATTATTTTTTAAATGTTGTAGATATTTTTTTATATTTGTTTTACTCTCATCTATTAAATCTATATCTTTAAAGAGAATCGAACAAATTAATTGAAAGATTACTAAAACGACAATAATAATAGTACATTTTCCAAAACCTTTTTCATTAATTATTGATCCAAATACTAATGGAATAATTATACTTATTAATGCTATTAGAGAAATATTTACTCCTGTAAATTTAACTCTTTCACAATTTTTAACTCCACTTGATTCAAAATTACTATATATAGAGTAATAAAAACCTTCTTCGAGTCCATATATCATTGCCATAATGTATATATAATTTACTATAGATTCTTTCATAAATATTATTAATAAAAAATAACATAAATTTAATAAAATACCTATTCGTAGTAAATGTATTCTTTTTTTTGTTTTACAAATGTTTCTTGTCATAAAAACTACAAAACTCACTACTGCATAAACAATTATGTAATATATTCCTAACTTAAATATGTTGTTGTCCGAGATTTTTAAAAAATACATTATAAAAAAACTATTAACAAAAATTGCTATTGCACTTTTTAGTAATCTCATTGCTGATAAAATTTTGTAATTCATTGTAATTCACCCTATTATCTAATATATCATATATATTTATAATTGTAGATATCTTTTTATAAAGTTATAAGGACTTTACATATTGTTTTACAATGATTTTTTTAATAGATTACTATATATGTTTTAACAATTTATCAGTTAGTGTATTAAAACTAAAATGGCCAATCATATTCTGTAATATAACGATCAATGTTTGTTCTTTCTAACTTTTTTACAGGAATTATAATTTCTTCTGACTCTTCTTTTTCTAGAAATAACCTTTCACGCATTGGAGTAAATACAAATTTTTCGTCATTAAGTCCTTTTTTTATTCTTTCAATAAATTCAAATTTGTTATTAAAATATTCTTCAATACTTTGATGTTCATGAATTAGTGAGTTAAATATTGTTTTAATATTTTTATTTATATTTCTATCTAATGCTTTTTTTAAAACATTTAAATATTCTACACTAGTTAAAGCAGAACGATATTTTTTTACTCTTTCACTATTTGCATTATACTTGTTATCTGGAATTTCAATTCCATTTATTGCTGAAAGTAGATATACACTTTCTAAAAAACCTATATTTTCATATTCCATTAAATATACAAAAATATTACCACCTTGTCCACAACCAAAACAATGAAATAAATTTCTATTATCGCTAACACCTAATGACGGAGTATTTTCTTTATGGAAATTGCACAGGTACATATAGCTATCTGAACTATAAGGTCTTATAATATCACTTTCTCTATTTGCAAAAACAATACCAGATATTATAGACTGTGACATTATATAATCAATATTTTCACTATTCATTTTATCTTTAAATGTATAATGTAACTTATATATTAAATTATCTAATTCTTCCAATGCATTTTTTAATTCTTCTGATGACTGTTTTGAATTATATGGATTATATAATTCATTTCTAAGTTGTTTATGACAGTTTAACAAATTATAATAATCAGAACGAGTAATTCCCTCTTCTTTACCTTTTTCTTCATAGTTTTTGATATATTTTTGATATTCCATAATTCACCTCTTTTAATATTAATTAGTTATTATATAGCAAATTTATACTTTTTACAATGAATTATGATAACAAAAAAATACCAACTATAATATAGTTAGTATTTTCTATACATACTCTAAACGATAGAGTTTACAATAAAATCTTGCGTTAGATAAGGACGTTTGGAATTTGTTATTTATTTATTTTATCTTTTTAATATCTAAATTTTTTTATCTAGAACGTGATATTCTATTTTCTTGAATTTTTCTTCTACAATCTGGACATCTAGCAGATTCATTTGTAAATTCATAAAAAGAATATGCTTCTTGGCTATTACCATTACTAAGAAATACTATCATATTTTCTAACATATTTAATTCTTCTTGAAATTCTTTTACTTCCAATGATTTACCACTAGAAATTAAATTTTCAACTTTTTCTTTAAGAAAAGTTCTTCTTGATAAAAGTTTTTCTCCTTCTTTAACATCTAATCTAGGAAAATCATTTTCAGTTATCTTTGCTTTAAAAATAAATTCTTCACCACAGTCTTTGCATATTATTGTTTTATCTTTTAAATTATCGTTCATTTTTTTCCTTCTTTCTTTATTTAATAGGATTAATACTGTAATTATTTACAATATTAAGTCCATTACTTACTAGTTCATAATAATTTTCTGATGTTATACAATCATAAGGTAATTCATCTTGAGAATTCATTATAGCATATGCTATATTAACTTGTTCACTCAATTCACTACTCTTACTAGTTATAGCTTGAGATATTTGTTCATTACTTAGTATTCCTACATAATATATATAATCTTCTAAATCAAGTGCACATGAACAAGCAGATAACATAAACAATTCTTCTTCTGTTCTTTCATTTATTCTATTAAAATAATCTACTAATACTCCATATGATAGTATCATTTTAATTTTTTGTTCATCTACTATATTATCTAAGCAATCTATTTTTGCAATTACTTGTACTACTTTTTGTTTTTTATCATCAGTTAGTTCGTTTAATTTTGATATAAAATCTAATTTTTGATAAATAAAATTATAGTTATACTCCAAATGAACTAATAGTCCATCTGCTTCAATAGGATTGAAATTACTACTAATTTCCGATTCATCAAATATTTTTTGATTTGATATTTTTTCTTTCAATTGTTCGTATATAGATTGTTCTTTTAATAACTGCCAATTTATTAAATTTGTCATATTATTCCTCCATATTGATATATTAGCATACTAATATATTTAAGTAAAGAATTAATTATTAAATTGCATTTACCTATTGAACTAACCATTAATTATTAAATTATGTCATATTTAACTCTAAATTAGTACATTTTTAATTTTCTATTTCTAACAAAAACTTTGCCACTTATTTATGTAAAATTTTAATTACATTTTTTTCTTTAATAATTGTACTATTATAGAATTCTAATAATGATTTATACATATAAAGAACGTCTTTAGAACCAATTGTTTCGTTTGTAGAATGCATTGCCAATTGTGGAAGACCTATATCTACTGAATCAACACCAACATGACTTTGACTAATTCCACCAAGTGTTACCCCACATATCATATCCGATCTACATGCAAAATCTTGATAAGGAACATTTGCATGTTCACACATTCCTTTAAATAAAGATGATGTGACAGCGTCAGTAGAATAATTAACATGATGCTTAATAACTACACCTTTATTTAATAATACTTTATTGGTTGGATCACTTTTTTGTACAGCATTAGGATGCATAGCATGAGCATTATCTGCGCTTATTACTAGTGTATTATTTAATGCCTCTAATAGATTGATATTTGATGCTTCTGCTATTCTTGTTAATGTATTGATAAGAAATGTTGAGTCTGCACCTTGTGGAGTTAAGCTTCCTATTTCTTCACTATTAAATGCGCATAACACATTTATAGAATTTGTATTATCTGATTCCATAAAACTATTAAATGCAGGAAATAGTGATGCTAAATCATCTAATCTTGGAGCTAAAATAAATTCATCATTTAAACCAATATATTTTGCTTTATCTCTATTATAAAGATATAAATCATAATCACATATTTTATCAACATCTTTGCCATTTTTAAGTAAACTATCTCTAATAATATCTTCTAATTTCTTATCATCACTTAGCGAAACAACAGGTAACATATCAACTTGATGATTTAAAGAAATATTTTCATTAGCTGCTCTATTAATATGAATTGCTTGGCTAGGTATAATTAATAAATCTTTATCAATATTTATCAATTGTTTTGAGTACACACCATCTTTTAATGTAACTACTCTTCCTGCTAATGATAATGGTCTATCAAGCCATGTATAATTTAACATTCCACCATATCCACTTATATTTAATTTCATATAATTACCATCATACATATCTGCATTTGGTTTAATAGAAAAACTTGGTGAATCCGTATGTGCAGAAACAATATTAAAACCAATATTTTCTTTTTTATTAGACATTTTAAAAGAAATTAAAGAAGAATCATTTCTAATAACAAAATATTTTCCATCTTCTTTTAAATCAATCCATGATTCATTTTCATATAATTCTTCAAAACCACTTTCTACTAATTTTTGCTTTAAATTTTTAGCACAATAATAAGCATTTGGTGTTTCATCTATAAAGTTCATTAATTTTTTATCAACACTTGTCATTTAAAAACCTCCCTTGTTTAGTTAACTATTATAACACATTTTATGTTTCAATACATTATTTTTTTTAAGAATCAACTATTTCCATCTCTTCTTTTGCTATATTTATTTTTAATCTATCTACTTTCAAATAAACAAAAATACCAACTAATTATTTAGTTGATATTTTCTATACATACTCTAAAGGTTAGAGTTTACAATCAATATGGCGTGGTAAATGTTGAGGACGACAACTATACCTAACAAAAAATCAAGAATGTAATAATTTCTAACTTATAATATAATATTTAAGAAAAAAAACAGCAATTTTTTGCTAATTTTTTTATTTTACAATATATTAAATTATATCCATTGATTAATTTCTTAATGATGGGCCATTTTCACCATCCATTGTATCAGTATCAGTATTTACCATTGAAGCACTATATAATACTATATAATCAGCACAATAACTAGCACTAACACTCACTTCCTCAGGTGAAATACACATGCGAGTTTTACAAGGGAAAGCATTACAACGTGTATTTAAGTTTGCTTTAGTAGCTGCTTTATAAAGGTATTTATCTGGATTGTAGTCAACGCTTAATGAAAAATTTGTTTGACTTGTCATTAAGCCTGCTCTTATTTCATTTCCTAAATGTTTTTTAAATAACTCTATTTTTTCTTCTGATGGTGTAGGGTTTCCTGATGACATCGCTGTAGCAAATAAACTTTGTATTAAAACACCATTATCAAATGTTGGGATTTTAATAGCATCTGCCCACCATTCTACCGCAACAGCAATGGCTTTTTCCATTTTTTCTTTTTCCTCATTAGTTATACTATTTTGTTTGTTAAATATTCGAAAAGCTCTATCGAAAGTATTTATATCATAGTAATCCTCTAATAAATAATCCAAACCTCTACTACTTAATAAAGAATTAAAGCTACAGACTGGTAATGCATAAGATTTAGCATTCTCGTTATGTTCTGGATAACTATTATTATCATAGTAAAATGCTTTATATTTTATTTCACCATCAACTACTTTTTTTAGTAAAACTGTATAACTTGCTTGAAGTTCTTCATTCTCACCTTTATCAATTGCTACATAACCTACCATTATATTACTAGCAAGTAAAACATCTTCTTCAATTCTTTCTATGTTCTCAGAAACCATTTTATCAGTTCCATCTAAACCAATCTTTGCTACTAAATTATCATTTGAATCAGAGATTTCAAATTCATCGGAGTAACGCCAAGATACTCTACCTTGAATTCTAGAATCTATGGCAAAAGCACGTTCACCTTTTGCTATATGTGTCCATTTTTTAAGATTCAATAATGTATTAGTATCACTATTTTTTCCTAAATTATGAAATGCGTCTATAATTAAACTTTCGAAAAGACCTGAAAATGCAACATTACCTATAGAATATTTAGTCAATGATTCACGAACTAACTCTACTAATTCTTCTATTTCTTCATCAGATACGAGTATTTTATGTATATTTTCATCATAGTATTTTTTTAATGCTTTTCTATCATCACTATTAATTTCACTAGCACCACTAATATAATTAGTTAAAGTCATGTTTTCAGTACCGTTATTTTCTAAAATTTCTCGTGTTAATTGCATACGAGTTCTTAAAAAGTCAGCTGAATAATCAGCTATTAATTTTCTTGCTTGTTCAGTTGGTTGTAATTTTTCTTCATTACTCATTATAAATTTCCCCCTTTAAAATTTTATTTATAATATCTGATTTTTATCAATTTGTCAAATTTATGATTATAATGATAGTGTAAAATAGTTTTGGGATTGATTATACAAAACTAATCATTTATATTATAATTTAGATTTTTTGATTTAATTAATTTTTTCAAACTGTTTTTTTGATTTAATTTTATTTTCACCAATGCGACTTGATAAATATTCACCAATACAATTTCTTTTGTATTCAAGTAATTTTAAACTGTTATAATAATCTATACTTCTACATCTATCAACAACTCCAGCTTTTAAGTTAAATATTTTTTCCTCTAACTCAAAATAAATTTTTTCTATTTCTTCTACAGACATATTTTCTATTTGAGTTTGTAACAATATCCAATCTGCATTTATTATAGATAAGATAGTATGTTTATCAGATTTTTTTTGTTTACTAAAAGTTATATACTCTTCATCATCTAAACAACTTAATTTAGATTCAAACCTAGCATATAAAGAAATTAAATTTATAGAAGAAGACAATCTCATTTGTTTAATATCTTTAACTTGTAAACTAACACTTTTTACATTGAGTAAAATTGCTTCATTTCTTTGATTTTTTAACCATAATATCTTTAATCTTGCGTTACTAAATTCTGGTACATGCTCAGATTTATTTTTAACTAATCTTTGTTTTTTATTTATAATTAACATATGATATCTCCCTACTAAATTAACAATATTATACATAATATATATTAAAATGTAAAATTTTTATAAATTACATTCTTCTAATAATTCAATTACTTTGTCTTTTGCTGGAAATGGGTTATGACCATATCCTTTATATGTTTTGAAAATTGCATTAATATTTAACTCATTATATATTTTTTGAATTTTTTCCCATCTATCTGGAATCATTTTTTTACCGATATATTTGTAAATTTGATTAGCTTCTTTTTGAGACAATATTTGATGATATTTTAAAGAACCATCTTCATTGCATTCAAAAGGATCGTTATTATCTAATTCTCCCATATAATAAAACTGTTTAATTTTTTTAAATTGATCTATTTTTTCATTTGTAATTTCATCTATATCTCCACAACCAACCGGATAAATTAATTTTTCCCCATCTATTTCTTTAATGGGCAATATTAACGTTCCACTTACAGCTCCAGCAATAATTAATTTTACTATTTCAGGATGTAACAATCCAAATCGATTAACAAATTTAGCAGAGGCTGAAAAACCATCTAATATTACTTTATCATCCACAATTATATCATTTGCCATTAATCTAAATTTAGCATCATTTATCATATTAATTAATTGTATATCTATTCTATCTAAACCATGTTTATTATAATTTAAAGCTTGTTTTGACAACATGTGGGTGTATATAGGTCCATCTTCATCTTCATTTAATTTTGGAAAAGCTGGTGTTAATATTGGATAATTTGTTTTAACATTCCATTTTATTATTTCTCTATCCATACACTCATTTATTACATCTTGAATAGCTTCTTCAATATTATTATTGCTTTGCCATGTATTAGCACCCTCAACAATCAAACTAGTATTAGAAGATATTTTATCAGGAACAAATAAAACATATGGAAAATTAAATCCTTTATCTTTATTTGCAGGAACAATAATATTATAACCAAATTCATTTCTATCTTTATATTCTATTCTATCAATTTTGCAATTTTCAAAATTCTTCATAGTTCACCTCTTTAATTAAATCTCTTGTTTTTCTATAAATAAATTATATCATATTTTTCATAATTCTAATTCTTCTATAAAATAATTTTTATCACAATTTGCGTATTCAAATAATTTATCTTCTTTAGTAGTATTTTTAGAAAATTAACAAATGTTATCTTTATCAAAAATTTCTTTATTATAAAAATAATTTATTTCACTGATTATCTCATTTTCTACTTCTTTATTACCTATCTTTAATATTTACCTAAAGAATTTCTATATTGCTTCTAAAATCAATTCTATATATTTATTTAGTCTACTGTTTTCGTTATATTTATCATAAAATCTGTCTCCTATCAAATACACAAAAAAAAAGTTAATGGAAATTAACTTTTATAATTGAAAGTCGAATAATTATTTCGACTAATTTTCCTCTGGTCGTTAGAGTTCCTAGTACAACAACTCTTGCTATTTTAAATAAATAGTAATTAAATACTAGCTAATTTTCTATTTATAAATTATATCTTAGTTGGTACTTTTCCCTCTTCTACCATTTTATTCATCATATTCATTGTATCATCTTGTCTGAAATTAACACCTTTTGCTTTTATCTTATAATTTATTTACATTAAAATCTTTTTTTTGAAAACGGATAACCTTGCACATCATACTGACTTATAAGTGAAGTGTCATGTTCATATGCGTCAAAATCAATATTTCTATATTCTTTTAATTGATTCTTTTGTATTGAAGATTTGTTTACTTGCAAAAAACCTTCTTTCATAATAGTTAATGTTAATGTTAATACATCTTTTTTATCATAACCCATTATAAATCTAAATTTAGTACTCATACATTTAGATAAAAAATTATTATATCCTACCAAACTGCTTTCTTTTGTTTTTTGAAGTTGAATTATCTCATAACGATTTTTTAATTCATTAATTTTTTGTTCTTTTGTTTCAAAAGAAATATTATTGTTATTTAATAAACCCTTTTGTTTATCAATGTTTTTTTCAAGTTCTTTATTCAATAATTTTTTTCTATATCTGTATAATGATTCAAAAGTTACAAAAATACCCTTGAATTGTACTAATTCACTCATTGTTAGGTTGTTAAAATTTTCCTCAATCATAGCTGCTCTTCCAATTGTATCAATATTATCATAAAAGTTTTTTAAAATTTCCTCAAGAGGTACATCCATACCTAATAAATAACTTTCAATATCTGCATCTCGTGATTCAATTATTTTTTTTTCTCTTTCAACAAATTTTCTTGCCATATCAGGATATAATTTATATTTTTTTGTTAATCTTGCATATAGAACAACCTCAATTTTTGATTTAAGGCTTTCATCACTCAATTTAGAATCTGTCATATAAAATATTAATTCTGTTGTTGGTAATTTTTGTAGTTTAACTTTTTCCAATTCCTTCATTTATAACCATTTCCTTTCAAATAATGTTTTATATCATAACACCAAAAAATATAAATGTCAAATCTTTATGATTTGAGTGTTACTTAAAGAGGTAAATGCAAGTTTTTTTATTTATTTTTTTAAACTTGCATTTAGTCTTTTAATGATGTTTAATATATCATCAATCAATTGTTTTCTATTTTAGTATTAAGAAAGGAAGACTAA